>Ga0247823_10000486_pt1 | contig 33882 bp, 29 predicted proteins | sample 13C_PalmiticAcid_2_FD_192426 | JGI IMG/M metagenome (GOLD analysis project Ga0247823, IMG submission 192426) | Soil microbial communities from agricultural site in Penn Yan, New York, United States - 13C_PalmiticAcid_Day30 | ecosystem: Environmental > Terrestrial > Soil > Agricultural land...
CGCGCCGCCGATCTACCGCAAGGTGAACCCGGCGGACGTGCCCATCCTCACGCTGGCCATCGGTTCGGACACGCTGCCGCTGCCGCGCGTGGTGGACATGGTGGACACGCGCATGGCGGGCCAGCTCTCGCGCCTGCCGGGCGTGGGCCTGGTGAGCCTGGCCGGCGGGCAGCGCCCCGCCATCCGGGTGCAGGCCAACAGCCGTGCGCTGGCGGCCAATGGCCTCACGCTGGAAGAGCTGCGCACCGCGATCGCGGCGGCCAACAACAACCAGCCCAAGGGCAGTTTCGACGGCGCGCTGCGCAGCACCATGCTGGACGCGAACGACCAGCTGCGCTCGGCGGCCGAGTACCAGCGGCTCATCGTCGCCTGGCGCGACGGCGCGCCGCTGCGCCTGGCCGATGTGGCGAAGGTGGAAGAGGGCGCGGAAGACCGCTTCCTCGCCGCCTGGGCCGGCATGGCCTGCGCCGAGGGCCAGACCGGCGGCTGCGGCCTCGCGCCCGCCGTGCTGCTGAACATCCAGCGCCAGCCCGGCGCCAACGTGATCGCGGTGGCGGACCAGGTGCGCGCGCTGCTGCCGCAGCTCACGGCCACGCTGCCGGCGAACGTGAAGGTGCAGATCGTGTCCGACCGCACCGAGAGCATCCGCGCGTCGGTGCGCGACGTGCAGAAGGAACTGCTGTTCGCCATCGCGCTGGTGGTGCTGGTCACTTTCGTCTTCCTGCGCACCTTGCCGGCCACGCTGATTCCCAGCGTGGCGGTGCCGCTCTCGCTGGTCGGCACCTTCGCGGCCATGCTGCTGCTGGGCTATTCGCTCAACAACCTGAGCCTGATGGCGCTGACCATCGCCACCGGCTTCGTGGTGGATGACGCCATCGTGATGCTGGAGAACATCGCGCGCCACCGCGAAGAGGGCGCGGGCCCGATGGAAGCCGCGCTCAAGGGCGCGAGCGAGATCGGCTTCACCCTGGTCTCGCTCACCGTCTCGCTGGTGGCGGTGCTGATCCCGCTGCTGTTCATGGCCGACGTGGTGGGCCGCCTGTTCCACGAGTTCGCGGTCACGCTGGCGGTGGCCATCGGCATCTCGCTGGTGGTCTCGCTCACGCTGACGCCCATGATGGCCGCGCGCATGCTCAAGCAGGCGCCGGCGCACGCCGAAGGCCGGCGCGACTGGTTGAGCGGCACCATCGAGCGCTACGGGCGAGGGCTGGACTGGGTGCTGGCGCGCCAGCCGCTGGCGCTGCTGGCCATGGCCGCCACGCTGGTGCTCACGGCGCTGCTCTACCTGGCCGTGCCCAAGGGCTTTTTCCCGGTGCAGGACGCGGGCGCGATCCAGGTGGTGACCGAGGCGCCGCAGAGCGTGTCCTTCGGCGCCATGGCCGAGCGGCAGCAGGCGCTGGCCCAGGCGCTGCTGGCCGAGGCGCCGGTGCAGAGCGTGTCTTCGTTCATCGGCGTGGACGGCAGCAACGCCACGCTCAACAGCGGGCGCATGCTGCTCACCCTGGCGCCGCACGCGCAGCGCTTGGTGTCGGCCAGCGAACTGATCGAGCGCCTGCGCGAACGCGCGCGCGACGTAGGCGGCATCGAGGCCTGGTTCCAGCCGGTGCAGGAGCTCGGCATGGAAGACCGCATCAGCCGCACGCAGTACCAGTTCACGCTCAGCTCGCCCGACAGCGCGCTGCTGGGCGAGTGGACCGGCCGCCTGCTGGCCGCGCTGAAGGAGCGGCCCGAGCTGATCGACGTGGCCAGCAACCTGCAGCGCGAAGGCCTGCAGGCGTATCTGGAGATCGACCGCGACGCGGCGGCCCGCCTGGGCCTGCGCATGGGCGACATCGCCTCCGCGCTGCAGAGCGCGTTCGGCCAGCGGCAGGTGAGCACGCTGTTCACCCACGCCAGCCAGTACCGCGTGGTGCTGGAGAGCGACGAGGCGAAGCAGGGCGGCCTGCAGGCGCTGGAGGGCGTGTACGTGCAGCCGGCCGGCGGTGGGGCCGACGCGAAGCCGGTGCCGCTGTCGGCCGTGGCGCGCGCGGTCGAGCGGCGTGCGCCACTGGCCATCGAGCACCAGGGGCAGTTCCCGGCGGTCACGCTGTCGTTCAACCTCGCGCCCGGGCATTCGCTGGGCGAGGCCGTGGCCGCCATCGAAGCCGTGCAGCGGCAGGTGGAACTGCCGGTGGCCGTGGAGCTGGCCTTCCAGGGCGCGGCCGAGGGTTTCCGCAACTCGCAGGCGAACACGCTGTGGCTGATCCTGGCCGCCGTGGTGGTGATGTACCTGGTGCTGGGCATGCTGTACGAAAGCGCGGTGCACCCGCTCACCATCCTGTCCACGCTGCCCTCGGCCACGGTGGGCGCGCTGGCCGCGCTGCTGCTGGCCGACCGGCCGCTGGACCTGATCGCGGTCATCGGCATCGTGCTGCTGATCGGCCTGGTGAAGAAGAACGGGATCATGATGGTGGACTTCGCGCTGGACGCGCAGCGCCGCCTGGGCCTCTCGCCGCGCGAGGCCATCCACCGCGCCGCGCTGCTGCGCTTCCGGCCCATCCTCATGACCACCCTGGCCGCGCTGTTCGGCGCGGTGCCGCTCATGCTGGCCAGCGGCTCGGGCGCCGAGCTGCGCCAGCCGCTGGGCATCGTGATGGTGGGCGGCCTGATCGTGAGCCAGGTGCTCACGCTGTTCACCACGCCGGTGGTCTACCTCGCGTTCGACCGGCTGGCGCGCCGGCGCACCGCCACGGCATGAACGCACTCGCGCGCTTCTTCATCCGCCGCCCCATCGGCAGCGTGATGCTGGCCGTCGGCATCGTGCTGGTGGGCCTGCTGGCGTGGCGGCTGCTGCCGGTGTCGCCGCTGCCGCGGGTGGACTTCCCGGTGATCCAGGTGCGTGCCAGCCTGCCCGGCGCCAGCCCGGAGAGCATGGCCTCCACCGTGGCCGCGCCGCTGGAGCGCGCGCTGGGCAGCATCGCGGGCGTGGCGAGCATCCGATCCAGCAGCAACCAGGGCAGCACCAGCGTCACGCTGCAGTTCAACCTGGACCGCGACATCGACGAGGCCGCGCGCGAGGTGCAGGCCGCCATCAACGCCTCGCGCGGCCAGCTGCCCTCGGGCATGACGGGCAACCCGAGCTATGTGAAGGTCAACCCCTCGCAGGCACCCATCATGGCGCTGGCCCTGTCTTCGCCCCGGTTGCCTTCGGCGGCGCTGTACGACAACGCGTCCACCGTGCTGGCGCAGAAACTGGCGCAGATCGTGGGCGTGGGCGAGGTCACGGTGGACGGTTCGTCACTGCCCGCCGTGCGCGTGCAGGCGCGGCCCGAGGCGCTGTCGCACCGGGGCATGTCGCTGGACGACGTGCGCCAGGCCATTGCCCAGGCCAACGCCTGGCGCCCGCTCGGCCAGACCGAACAGGGCGGCCAGCGCTGGCAGATCGCGCTGCCCGAGCCGCTGCGCACCGCGGCGGACTTTTCGACGCTGGTGGTGCGCAGCGAAGGCGGGGCGCTGGTGCGCCTGGCCGACGTGGCCGAGGTGACGGACTCGGTGGAGAACCGCTACACCGCCGGCTACCACAACGACCGGCCCGCCGTGGTGTTGCTGGTGAGCCGGCGCGCGGGAGCCAACATCGTGCAGACCATCGACGCCATTCACGCGCAGATGCCCCAGCTGCGCGCGCTGCTGCCGGCCGACACCGAGCTGCGCGTGGTGATGGACCGCTCGCCCGGTATCCGCGCCACGCTGCGCGAGGCTCAGTTCACGCTGGTGCTGTCCTGCGTGCTGGTGATGGCCGTGGTGTGGGCCTTCCTGGGCAGCGTGCGCACCGCGCTGATTCCGGCGCTGGCCTTGCCGGTGTCGCTGATCGGCGCGTTCGCGGTGATGTGGTGGCAAGGCTTCTCGCTCAACAACCTCTCGCTCATGGCCCTGATCGTGGCCGCCGGCCTGGTGGTGGACGATGCCATCGTGGTGCTGGAAAACATCCAGCGCCACATCGAGCGAGCGCGCGCCACGCAGGCCGCGAACGGCCAGCGCGAGGTGGGGCGGCGCACGGTCTGGCGCGCGGCCTTCACCGGCGCGGGTGAGGTCGGCTTCACCCTGCTGGCGATGAACCTCGCGCTGATCGTGGTGTTCATCTCCATCCTGTTCATGGGCGGCGTGGTGGAGCGGCTGTTTCGCGAGTTCTCGATCACGCTGGTGGCGGCCATGCTGATCTCGCTGGCGGTCTCGGTCACGCTCACGCCCGCGCTGTGCGCGCACGGCCTGCCGGCCGGCCCGCCCAAGTCACCCGGCCCGCTGGCGCGCGGCATCGCCAGCCTGCTGGGCGACGTGCAGGCGGGCTACGCGCGCAGCCTGGCGTTCGCGCTGCGCCACCGCGTGCTCACCCTGCTGCTGCTGGCCGGTACCGTGGCGCTCAACGTGTGGCTCTACGTGGCGATTCCCAAGGGCATGCTGCCGCAGCAGGACACCGGCCAGCTCGGCGGCTTCGTGCGCGGCGACGACGGCTTTTCCTTCCAGGGCATGCAACCCAAGGTGGAGGCCTTTCGCCGCCTGCTGGTGGCCGACCCCGCCGTGGCCGACGTGACGGGCGTGAGCGGCGGGCGCACCGGCACCAGCAACTCCTGGTTCCGCATCCGCCTCAAGCCGCTGGCCGAACGCGGCGAGCCGGCCTCGGCCGTGGTCGCGCGCCTGCGCGCGGGCGCGCCCAAGATCGCCGGCGGCGTGCTGTTCGTGAACGTGGACCAGGACATCCGCCTCTCCAGCGGTGGCGGCGACAACGAGTACGTGTTCGTCATGCGCTCCGATTCGCTGCAGGACCTGCGCGGCTGGACCAAGCCGGTGGGCGAGGCGCTGCGCGCGCTGCCCGAGCTGACCGACGTGGACTTCGGCGCCGGCGAAGACGCGCAGCAGGTCGTGCTGAACGTGGACCGCGAAGCCGCGCGCCGCCTGGGCGTGCGCATGGACACCGTGACCACCGCGCTGAACAACGCGTTCTCGCAGCGCCAGGTGGCCACGCTGTACGACCCGCTCAACCAGTACCGCGTGGTGATGGAGGCCGACCCGCGCGGCAACAGCGAACCGGCCGCGCTCGACCAGGTGCAGCTGCTCAACGACGCCGGCCAGCGCGTGCCGCTCAGTGCCATCGCCAGCTGGCGCTACGGCCTCACGCGCGACCGCGTGCAGCACGATGCGCAGTTCGCCTCCGCCGGCATCAGCTACGCGCTGGCCCCCGGTGTGAGCCTGCAGCAGGCGCAGCAGGCGATCGACCGCGCCGTCAACGGCCTGCTGCTGCCCACCAGCATCTCCACCGGCGAGCGGGCGGGCGACCCCAACAGCCTGCAGGCCACGCTCAAGCGCCAGCCCTGGCTGATCCTGGCCGTGCTGGTCACGGTCTACCTGGTGCTGGGCATGCTGTACGAAAGCACGCTGCACCCGCTGACCATCCTGTCCACGCTGCCCTCGGCCGGCGTGGGCGCGCTGCTGGCGCTGCGCATCTCGGACACCGAGTTCAGCTTGATCGCGTTGCTCGGGCTGTTCCTGCTGATCGGGGTGGTGATGAAGAACGCGATCCTGATGATCGACTTCGCGCTCGCCGCGCAGCGCACGCGCGGCCTGGCGCCGCAGGCCGCCATTCACGAAGCCGCGCTGCGCCGCCTGCGCCCCATCCTCATGACCAACCTGGCCGCGCTGCTGGGTGCGGTGCCGCTGGTGCTGGGCCTGGGCGAAGGCTCGGAACTGCGCCGCCCCCTGGGCATCGCCATCATCGGCGGCCTGGCCGTGAGCCAGCTGCTGACGCTTTACACCACGCCCGTGGTCTACCTGGCCCTGGAGCGCCTGCGCCGCCGCGTGCAGGGCCCCAGCCCGGTGGCTCAGACCGCCTGAACCCATGCCCTCTTTCTCTCTTCACTCCCGCCTCGCCCTGGCCGCCTTGCCGCTGTGGCTGGCGGCCTGTGCCACCGGCAGCGACTACCGCGCGCCCGAGATGGCCTTGCCCGCCGGCTTCCAGCACGCTGGCACCCCGGCGACGACGGCCGCGATCCAGCCCGACTGGTGGACCGTGTACGGCGACGCCGATCTCGACCGGTTGCTGCGCCGCGTGGGCGAGGCCAACGCCGAACTCGCCCAGGCCGAGGCGCGCTGGCGCCAGGCGCTGGCGCAGGTGGACGCCGCCCGTGCGCTGGCGCTGCCGCAAGTCGGTGTCGGCGCGTCCGTCACGCGCAGCGGCGGCAACGCGGCGGCCGGCGCCAATGCCGGCACGCGCCAGCAGTACGCGGCGGGTGCGGACCTGTCCTGGTCGCCCGACCTCTGGGGCCGCGTCGCGCTCGCGCGCCAGGCCGCCACGGCCGGCGCCGAGGCGCAGGCCGCGCTGGTGGACGCCGCGCGCCTGGCGCTGCAGCTGGCGGCCGCGCAGGGCTATGTGCGGTTGCGCGCGCTGGACGCCCAACTGGCCCTGCAGGCCCAGGCCGACGTGGCCTATGCGCGCTCGCTGCAGGTCACGCGCCTGCAATACGAAGCCGGCCTGGTGGCGCGCGCCGACGTGATCCAGGCCGAGACCCAGCTGCAGTCGCTGCGCACGCAGGTGTTCACCCTGCAGCGCCAGCGCGCGCTCGAAGCGAACGCCTTGGCCTTGCTGGCCGGTTCCACGCCCGCCGAGTACCCAGTGGCTGCGCGCGATGCGGCGTTGCCGTCGGTGCCCGCCGTTCCCACGGCGCTGCCCGGCGAACTGCTGCGCCGCCGCCCCGACCTGGCCGCCGCCGAACGCGCGCTGGCCGCCGCGCACGCGCGACTGGGCGTGGCCCAACGCGCCTGGCTGCCGGACCTGACGCTCTCGGCCAGCGGCACGCTGCAGGCCAGCAGCTGGTCCCGCCTGCTGGACGCGCCCGCGCGCGTCTGGTCGCTCGGCCCGCAGCTCGCGGCCACCTTGTTCGACGGCGGCGCGCGCCGCGCCGACGAAGCCGCCTTCCTCGCCGCCTACGACGAACAGGCCGCGGCCTGGCGCGGCGGTGTGCTGGCGGCAGTGCGCGAGACCGAGGACGCGCTGGTGCAGCTGGCGACGCTGGCCGAGCAGGACCGGCAGCAACAGCAGCTGGTGACGCTGGCCAACGAGAACGAGCGCGTGGTCGGCTACCGCTATGAAGCCGGCGAGATCAGCTTCCTGGAAGTGGCGACCGCGCAGAACCTGGCGCTGTCGGCGCGCCGGGCGGCGCTGGACGTGCAGGCCGAGCGGCTGGCGGCCAGCATGGCGCTGGTGGCCGCGCTGGGCGGGGGCTGGCAGGCCCCGCGTTGAACGGCACAGGGCCGGTCAGATCGGGACGCCGGCCACCATGTGGCGGGCCGCGTCCGACACCCTGACGCTGCGCACCAGGGCATTTTCGATCGCGCGCAGCTGCGATTCGAGGTCGGTTTCCACCAGCCCCATCGCGCTTCTCAGCACGAAGGTGCCGGGCTTGAGGCGCGAGTCGCGCTCCACGATGAGCGACTGCAGCGAGGGGGTGTCGCGCAGCAAGGCTGGCACGGCCGCGCAGAGCGCATCGTGGTGGCTGGGATGCACGTGCAGCGTGGCCTGCGTCTGCTGGCGCAGGGCCTTGAGGGCCTTGCCGACGGCCAGTGTGGCGCGCTCGTGGTCGTTGTACTGGGAAAAGATCGACCGCACCGCGTTGATGACCACACTCACCAGTTCCGATTCGACCTCCGCCATGTAGGCATCGCGGCTGGCAATGGCTTGCAGCATCAGGCCGGATTTCTCGCGGGCGGCGGCCTCCGTGCTGTCCCGCTGGATGCGCTCGGCCTCTTCCTCGGCTTGCTGGCGCGTGGCTTCCAGCAGGGTGGCGGCCTCGGCGTGCGCGTCTGCCAGCACCTGGGCCGCTTGACGGAGGTGGCTGGCATCTTCCCGGCGAATGATTTTTCCCGATCTCATGAGGTGGCTCCGAGGCCCTCGAAGGCGGTGGCGAGAACCGGCTCCACCTCGCGAAGCACCCTTTGCAGGAGCGCGCAGCTCGGTGGGTCGACGAAGAAGCGGGAAGGGCTGTCTGGTGCGATCTCCTGCAAGCGCGCCGACAGGCGCGCGCGCAGGTGAAGGTGTTGAGCGTCCGGCCCCACGCAGAAGGCCTGCAGGGCGGCCAGGCCGGCTTCGCGCACCACCAGGCAGGCGCGCTCTGGCTCGCCGCATGCCGCCGGCTTCAGCGAGAGGGTGCCGATCAGTGGCGCTTTCAGCATGCCGAAGTGGTAAAGCTCGTGGCCGAGCTGTTCTCGGAAGGCCGCGATCCGCCGCCCGTCCAGCACCTGGCGCAGTGCGGTGCCGACGCCGAGCATGCCCACATGGTCCGCAAAGCGCCGAAGACGGGCCACGCTCATCGCCAGGAGGGTCCAGAGAAGGATCTGGGTCGCGCCGACGTCGTCCCCCTCGGGGACCGGTGCCCCGCCTCTCAGCAGCGCGCGGGCCCTCTCGCTGAGGGCAGCGGCTTCGAGACCCGTGATGGAGGAGAAGTCAATGGACGACATGAACCGGTTGCATGCAAAGCCCGGAATCGGTATGGAGCCTGAGTGGGGGAGGGGGTATCAAGGTTCATTTCCCAGGCCCATCGGCACCAGATGGGATCCTGCCGGACCTCGGAAGGCTGGTGCGATGAGCGAGAAAACCGAAAAACCCACCCACAAGCGCCTGGCTGATGCGCGGAAAAAAGGCGACGTGGCGCACGCCAAGGACGCCTCCAAGGCCTTGTTGATCTGGGCCTGTGCGGGCTACCTGCTGTTTTCCGCCAGCCAGCTCACCGACGCGATGCTGTTCCTGATCGAATGGGCCGGCACCCATGCGAACGGACCGTTTCTCGACGTGCTGGCGGCCTTTCTTCGCCTGGCGGTGAGAGAGGTGGGGCTGGCACTGCTGCCCTGGATGGTGATCGTCATCGTGCTCAGCATCTTCGGTGAACTCTTGACGGCCGGCCCGGTGTTCGCGCCGGAAAAGATGAAGTTCAACTTCCAGAAGCTGGACGTGGTGGCCAACGTGAAGAACATGTTCTCGTCGCGCAACCTCGTCGAGGCGCTGAAGTCGCTGGTGAAGGTGGTGGCGCTCACCGGCATCGTGTGGAAGCTGGTGCACGACAACCTGGGCACGCTCATGCTGCTGGCCGGCTCCGGCATTCAGCCCGTGACGACCGGCTTCGGCCTTCTGATCAAGTCCCTGCTGCTGACCACGGCGTTTGTCTTCACCGTCATTGCCGGCTTCGACATGCTCATCCAGCGCAGGCTGTTCGCTCGCCAGCAGATGATGACCAAGGACGAGGTCAAGCGCGAGCACAAGGAGTCCGACGGTGCGCCGGAAATCAAGCGGGAGCGGCGCAAGCTGCACCGCGAGATCGTCCAGGGTGGGGGAGGTGGCAAGCGCAAGCCGTCGGTGGTGGTGACCAACCCCACCCATCTCGCCGTCGCCCTGCTTTACGAGCACGGCGAGACGCGGCTGCCCCTGGTGGTCGCCAAGGGCGCGGGCCTGCAGGCCCAGGCGATCGTCCGGGACGCCCGCGCCGAGGGCATCCCCATCATCCAGCACATTCCCCTGGCGCGCGCCCTGGTCGCCCAGGTGGAGGTGGACGATCCGGTGCCCGAGCATCTGTTCGAGCTGGTCATCGACGTTCTGAAGGCGGTGAAGGACGTGGCGCCGACCGAGCGGCCTCGGTCGTGAGCAGGGGGCGCACCCACCACCAGGCCAGGGCCACCGCGCAGGCAAAAGCCGTGTAGGCCGCCAGGAACACCCACCAGGGTGCATCCCAGTACAGCAGGCGCGAGAGCCAGTGCTCGATGAAGCTCTCTCGGTAGCTGGACTGGCCGGCGCTGCGGCGCAGGGCCTGCTCCCACACGGTGAGCGGGCACAGCCGGCCCAGCCACGCCTGCAGGGCGATGAAGACGATCAGGCCCAGGTGGCCGAGCCGCAAGCCCCGGTGGCGCACCCAGCGCCAGCCCAGGGCGCCCCCCATCAGCACCAACGGCAGCAGACCGACCACGAAGACCACGATGCCCACGTGCAGCGCGAGCAGGGCGTCGGCGAGCAGCGCGGCGGTGGCGGGGCTGAGGAGCGACATGGTCTGATCATGGCACGGGGAGCAAAAAAAACCGCCAGCACACGAAGCGCTGGCGGCTGCGCGCATGGCCCGCCGAAGCGGGCGTCGCGGTACTCAGTCCTTGGCCGACATGTACTCGGAGAGCACCTTCCAGCGGCCGTCCTGGATCTGCGAGAGGCGGGTGGCGTTGCTGCCGAGCCGTTTGGTGGGGCTGAAGGTCATCTCGGCGCTGCCGAAGATGTCGGGTGGGATCTTCATCGTGTCCATGGCCTTGATGAAGCTGTCGGTGGTCAGGCCGGGGCCGGCCTTGGTCGCGGCGCGGATGAACGCGTCGATCGACCCATAGCCGTACACCGAGAACACGGTGGGCTCTTCGTTGAACTTGGTCTGGTACTTGTTGGCCCAGAAGCGCAACGGCTGCGAGGCCGAGTCCAGGTAGGGATGTTGCACCGTCATGGCCGAGTAGAACCCGTTCATCGCGGGGCCGCCGAGCTTGTGGATGAGGTCGGTGTAGGCCGCGCTGGAGCCGACGAAGGTGGGGTTGAAGCCCAGCCGCTTCGCGGTGGCGATGCCACCGATGGTCTCGCGGATGATGGTGCCCATCACCACCAGGTCGCACTGATCGGCCTGCAGCTTCTGCATTTGCGAGGCGAAGTCCGTGGCGCCGCGCTTGTAGGTGGTCTCCGCTGCGAGTGTCATGCCGGCGGCCTTCAGGCCGTCTTCGGCGCCGCGCTTGACTTCCAGGCCGAACTCGTCGTCCTGGTACATCGCGCAGACCTTCTTGGCCCCCTTTTCCTTGGCCAGCATGGGCACGACGATCTTCATCTGGTCGTAGTAGGTCGCGGCGAACGAGTACTTGAGCTTGTGGAAGGGGTCGTACATCTGGCGCGCGGCCGTGATGGGGTAGAAGTTCAGCACGTTCTTCTGGAACTGCACCGGCATCGCGGCCATGTTCTGGGCCGTGCCGATGTGGCCCACCATGGCAAAGATCTTGTCCTGGTTCACCAGCTTCTGCGCGGCCAGCACGGCGTTGCGCGGGTCGTACTTGGAGTCCTCCACCAGCAGCTTGATCTTGCGGCCGTTGATGCCGCCTTGCTCGTTGATCTCGTCCACGCGCAGCAGCATGCCCATGCGAACCTGCTTGCCGAAGCCGGCAATAGGCCCTGACAGGTCCTGGATCGAGCCGATCACGATTTCGTCCTTGCTCACGCCCTGTGTCTGGGCCAGGGCCGGCCCGGCGGCCAGGGCCAGCACGGCCGCGGCGGTCAGTGTCGTTTTCATCGCTGATGTCTCCTGTAAAGGGTGGTTGACACGGGATGCGGGGATCACTGGTTCACGTAGTCCGAGGTCACCTTCCAGCGGCCGTCCTGGATCTGCGACAGGCGCATGGCCATGCTGCCGTAGCGCCGCTGCGGGCTGAAGCGGAGTTCGGGCGAACCGAAGATGTCGGTCGGCACGGTGAGGCTGTCCATGGTCTTGACGAAACCGTCGGTGGTGAGGTTGGGGCCGGTCCGGCCGGCGGCGCGGGCGAAGATGTCGATGGCGTTGTAGCCGTAGACCGAGAAGACGTTGGGGTCCTCGTTGAACTTGGTCTTGAACTTGTTGGCCCAGAAGCGGATCGGCTGCGAGGCCTCGTCCAGGTAGGGGTGCTGGGTGGTCATGGTGGCGTACAGGCCGTTCATGGCCGGGCCGCCGAGCTTGTGGATGAGGTCGGTGTAGGCCGCCTGCGAGCCGAAGAAGGTGGGGTTGAAGTCGATCTTGCGCGCGGTGCCGATGGTGCCGATGGTCTCGCGGATGATGGTACCGAGCACGACGAAGTCGCAGTTGGCGGCCTTCATGCGCGCCACCTGCGACGAGAAATCGGTGGCGCCGCGCTTGAACGAGGTCTTCTCGACCATCTGCATGTTGACGGCCTTGAGGCCTTCTTCCGCGCCGCGCAGCACTTCCAGCCCGAACTCGTCGTCCTGGTAGATCGCGCAGACCGCCTTGGGCTTCTTCTCCTGCACCATGCGCGGCAGGAAGGTGCGCATCTGCTCGTAGTAGGGGCCGATGTTGGCGAACTTGAGCTTGTGGAAGGGCTCGTACATCTCGCGCGCCGCCGTCACCGGCAGGAAGTTCACCACGTTCTTCTGGAACTGCACCGGCATCGCCGCCATGTTCTGCGCCGTGCCCAGGTGGGCGATCATGGCGAAGATCTTCTCCTGGTTGACGAGCTTCTGCGCGGCCAGCACCGCATTGCGCGGGTCGTACTTGCTGTCCTCCACGAGCAGCCGGATCTTGCGGCCGTTGATGCCGCCCTGCTCGTTGATCTCGTCCACCCGAAGCACCATGCCTTGCCGCACGGATTTGCCGAAGCCCGCCAGCGGGCCGGAGAGGTCCTGGATCGAACCGAGGACGATCTCGTCCTTGCTCACACCCTGCGTCTGGGCGAAGGCGGCCACGCCGGTCAGGCTCAGGGCGAGGGCGATCAGGGTGCGTCGGAAAGTCGTCACGGGTGGGTCTCCTGGGGGTTGAAGGGCTGAGGCCGGCTCAGCGGTACATGGCCTCGATCTGATCGGCGTATTTCTGCTGCACCAGCTTGCGCTTGAGCTTCATGGTGGGGGTGAGTTCTTCGTCTTCGGCGCTGAGCTGGGTGTCGAGCAGGAAGAACTTCTTGATCTGTTCGACGCGGGCGAACTTCTTGTTCACGCGGTCGATCTCGGCCTGGATGAGCGACTGGACCTCGGGCGATCGGGTGAGGCTGGCGTAGTTGGAAAACGGCACGTCGTTGTCCTGCGCATATTTCTCCACGTTCTCCTGGTCGATCATGATGATGACGGTGAGGTAGGGGCGCTTGTCACCGATCACCACGGCATCGGTCACATACGGCGAGAACTTCAGCTCGTTTTCCAGCTCGCTGGGGGTGATGTTCTTGCCGCCTGCGGTGATGATGATGTCTTTCATGCGGTCGGTGATGCGGAAAAACCCTTCCTCATCGACCTGCCCCACATCGCCGGTGTGCAGCCAGCCATCGGGGTCGATGGTCTCGGCGGTTTTCTCGGGCAGGTTCAGGTAGCCCATGAAGACGTTGGGCCCGCGCACCAGGATCTCGCCGGTCTGCGGGTCCAGCCGGACCTCGTTGTAGGTGGCGGCCGGCCCGATGCTGCCGGGCTTGATGCGGTTGGCCGGGATGCCGGTGGACGCACCGCAGGTTTCCGTCATGCCCCAGACCTCGAGCATGGGCACGCCCAGGGCGAGGTACCAGCGCACCAGGTCGGGCGAGATGGGCGCCGCGCCGGTGACGAGGAAGCGCGCGCGGTGAATGCCGATGAGCTTGCGCACGTTGTCCAGCACCAGCAGGCGCGCCAGGCGGAACTGCAGCCGCAGGCCGCCGGGCACAGGCTGGCCCGCCATCACCCGGTCGGCCACCTTCTGCCCCACGCCGATGGCCCAGGCGTACGCGGCCTGCTGCAGCTGGCTGGCTTCCTTGAGCGCGATCATCACGCCCGAATAGAACTTCTCCCACACGCGCGGCACGGCGGTGAACACCGTGGGCGCGATCTCGCGCACGTTCTCCGGCACGGTCTCCGGGTTCTCCACGAAGTTGAGCTTGGCGCCGGTGTAGAGCGAAAAATACTCGCCGCCCATGCGCTCGGCGATGTGGCACAGCGGCAGGAAGCACATGCACTCGTCGTTTTCGTCGCGCGCGATCAGGGTGTTGTAGCCGCGCACGGTGTAGACCAGGCCCTGGTGGCTGTGCATCGCGCCCTTGGGCCGGCCGGTGGTGCCCGAGGTGTAGACCAGGATGGCCAGGTCTTCGGGCTTCACGGCGGCCACGCGCGCCTCCACCAGGCCGGGGTGCTGCGCCAGGTGCGCGCGGCCCATCTCGCGCAGCGCGGCCAGGCTGATCACCTGCGGGTCGTGGAGGTCGCGCAGGCCTTCCATGTCGACAACCACGATCTTCTTCAGGCGCGGCAGGTGCGCGCGCACTTCCAGGGCCTTGTCGAGCTGTTCATCGTCTTCCACGAACAGCACGGTGGTGGCCGAATCGTCGCAGAGGTACTGCACCTGCTCGGCGGCATCGGTGGGGTAGATGCCGTTGGCCACGCCGCCGGCGCTGAGCACGGCCAGGTCGCACAGCACCCATTCCACCGTGGTGTTGGAGAGGATGGACGCGGTCTCGCGCGCCTCGAAGCCCAGCGCCATCAGGCCGTGGGCGATCTCGCGCACGGCGGTGCCGGTCTGGTCCCAGGTCCAGCTGCGCCAGATGCCGAAGTCCTTCTGCCGCATCCAGATGGACGGGCCGCGTTCCTTCACCCCGTTCCAGAACTGCGCGGGTATGGTCTCGCCGGGCAGGACCACGTCGGTGCGCGGCTGGATGTGAGAGACGTCCCAGAGGTAAGTCATGCCCTATCTCCAATTCTTTTTCTTTTTCCAGCGCCGCTCGCCGCGCGCGCCGGTTTCCTTCATGCCGAGGTAGAACTCCTTGATGTCGTCCTTCTCGCGCAGGTGGGCGCAGGTGTCTTCCATCACGATGCGGCCGTTCTCCAGCACGTAGCCGTAGTCGGACGCGTTGAGCGCCATGTTGGCGTTCTGCTCGACCAGCAGGATGGTGGTGCCGCGCTCGCGGTTGATGCGCACCACGATCTCGAAGATCTCCTTGGTGAGCTTGGGCGAGAGGCCCAGGCTGGGCTCGTCGAGCAGGATGAGGTCGGGGTTGGCCATCAGCGCGCGGCTGATGGCGAGCATCTGCTGCTGGCCGCCGGAGAGCAGGCCGGCGTCCTGCAGCGCTCGCTCGCGCAGGATGGGAAAGTAGTTGAACACCACTTCCATGTCGCGCGCCACGCCGTCGCGGTCCTTGCGGGTGTAGGCGCCCATGAGCAGGTTGTCGCGCACCGAGAGCAGGGGAAACACCTCGCGGCCTTCGGGCACATGGGACAGCCCCTGCTGGACGATGAGCGCCGGGTCCTGCGCGGTGATGTTCTCGCCCTTGAACTCGATCGAGCCCTTGCGCGGATCGATGATGCCGCTGATGGTCTTGAGGATGGTGGTCTTGCCCGCGCCGTTGGAGCCGAGCACGGTGGCGATCTCGCTGCGGCGCACCTGCAGGCTCACGCCGCGGATCGCCTTGATCGGGCCGTAGGCGCTCTCGACGTTGAGCAGCTTGAGCACGGGTGCGTCTGAAGTGGCCACGCTCATGCGCTCACCTTGTGGTTTTCCCGGCGCAGGCTGGAGACATCGTCCATCGAGCCCAGGTAGGCCTCGATCACGCCGGGGTCGCTCTGCACCTGGGCCGGGGTGCCCGAGGCCAGTTCGGTGCCCATGCTCATGGCCAGCACGCGGTCCGACACCTTGGAGACCAGGCTCATGTCGTGCTCGACCATCAACACCGTGATGCCGAGCTCTTCCTTGATGTCGGTGATCCAGAACGCCATGTCCTCGGTCTCCTCCACGTTCAGGCCGGACGACGGTTCGTCCAGCAGCAGCAGTTTCGGCTCGGTGCACAGCGCGCGCGCGAGCTCGACCACCTTGCGCACGCCGTAGGGCAGGCCGGCCACCATGGATTCGCGGTGGTGCTGCAGGTCGAGCAGCTCGATCACCTGTTCCACCTTCTCGCGCGCCTCGATTTCGGCCGCGCGCGTCTGGCGGGTGAAGAAGATCTCGCTCCACAGGCCGGTGCGGCGGTGCGTGTGGCGGCCGATCAGCAGGTTCTGCAGCACCGTGGCGTGCTCGAACAGCTCGATGTTCTGGAAGGTGCGCGCGATGCCCAGCTTGGCGATCTGGTGCGGTGCCTGGTCGGTCAGGCGCAGCATGCCGCCCGGGCCGGCGTAGTCGATGGTGCCGGTGGTGGGTGTGTAGATGCGGCTGATCAGGTTGAACACCGTGGTCTTGCCCGCGCCGTTGGGGCCGATGAGCGTGAACACCTCGCCTCGCTTCACGTCGAAGCTGACGTTGTTGACCGCCAGCACGCCGCCGAAGCGCACGCTCAGGTTCCGGGCCGAAAGAAGGACGTCTTGGTTCATTTCAGGCGATCCGATTTCTGGAAGGTCTTCTGCCGCTTGAACAGGCCCTTGCGATAGAACGGGAAGAGCTGGAACCAGGTGCGCACCTTGAGCCAGCGGCCGTACAGGCCCATGGGCTCGAACAGCACGAAGGCGATCAGCACGATGCCGTACACCGCGCCCTGCAGGCCGGCGGCCTGGCCGATGGCCTCGGGCAGGAAGTCCTTGCCCAGCGAGATCAGCTGCGGCATGACGATCAGGAAGATCGCCCCCAGGAAGGCGCCGTGGATCGAGCCCAGGCCGCCGATCACCACCATAAGCAGCAGGTCGATCGACTGGATGATGCTGAACTGCTCGGGCGAGAGGAACTGGATCTTGTGGGCGTAGAGAGCGCCGCCGATGCCCGCGAGCGCGGCCGAGAGTGCAAAACTCAGCGTCTTGTAGCGCGCCAGCTGGATGCCCATGCTCTGCGCCGAGATCTCCGAGTCCCGGATGGCCACGAAGGCGCGGCCGGTGGACGAGCGCATGAGGTTGACGATGCCCAGCGTGGCCAGCACGGTGACGACCAGGCACAGGAAGTAGAACTCGTCGGTGGAGTCCAGTGCCCAGCCGAAGAGGGTGGGGTACTGCACCATCAGGCCGGCGTTGCCACCGGTCACGTGCTCCCAGCGCGCGATCACTTCTTCGACGATGAAGCCGAAGGCCAGCGTCGCCATGCCGAGGTAGATGCCTTTGACGCGCAAGGCGGGCAGGCCCACCACCATGCCCACGGCCGCCGAGAGCAGGCCCGCGCAGGCCAGGGCCAGCGGGAAGGGAATGCCCGCGTTCACCATGATGGCTTGCGTGTAGGCGCCCACGCCGAGGAAGGCCGCGTGCCCGAGCGAGAACAGCCCGGTGAAGCCGGCCAGCAGCATCAGCCCGAGGCCGACGACCGCGTAGATCAGCACGAAGGTGAGTTGCGCGAGCCAGTACTCCGGCAGGGCCCAGGGCGCCACCACCAGGAACAGGCCCAGCAGGCTGTACCAGAAGGTGTGGCCGCCGTGTTTGGCGAGCCGGATGTCCTGGTTGTAGTCGGTCTTGAAGAGGAATCGCATGTTCGTGGTGCCTCAGACTTTCTTGCGCAGCTTCTCGCCGAAGAGGCCGTTGGGCTTGAGCACCAGCATGAGCAGCACCACGATGTAGGGCGCCACGTCCTTGAAACCTTCGGGCAGGTAGAAGCCCGAGAACGCCTCGACGATGCCGATGATCAGCCCGCCCACGATGGCGCCGGGCAGGCTGCCGAAGCCGCCCACCACGGCGGCGGGGAAGGCCTTGAGGCCGATGAAGCCCATGTTGGCGTGCACGAAGGTGATGGGCGCGAGCAGCAGGCCGGCCACCGCCGCCACCGCCGCCGCCAGCCCCCACACCAGGCCGTTGAGCCGCTTGACCGGAATGCCCATGTAGTAGGCCGCGAGCTGGTTCTGCGACGAGGCCTGCATGGCGATGCCCAGCTTGCTGTAGCGGAACATGGCGAACAGCCCGGCGCACAGCACGGCGGTGGAGCCGATCACCACGATCTGTTCGGCCGACACCACCAGTTGGCCCAGCCGCAGCACCTGGTCGGCGTAGGGCACCGGCAGGGTGTGCGTGTCGGTGCCGATGTTGGGCAGCATGGTGATGAGCCCGCGCAAGGTGTACCCCACGCCGATGGTGAGCATCACGATGGAGAAGGCCGGCTGCCCCAGAATGGGGCGGATCACCACGCGTTCGAGCACCGCGCCGAACAGGCCCATGCCGACGATGGCGGCGGGCACGGCGAGCCAGAACGGAAAACCCAGCATGGTCATCGCCGCCAGGCCACCGAAGGCGCCCACCATCATCAGATCGCCCTGGGCAAAGCTCACCGTTTCGGTGGCTTTGTAGATCAGCACGAAACCCAGCGCGATCAGCCCGTAGATGCAGCCCTGGGCCACACCGCTGATGAGCAGTTGCAGCAATTGCACGCGATGTCTCCTGTATGGTTCTGTCGACGCGGTGGCGCTGCGATCTTTGTGGCAGTCTGCCCAGCAGGTGAGCGCAATTTATAGCTGTCTTGCATGAGACTGGCGCTAGGGGTTGTCCCCCATCCTGAGTCGCTCACGTGCCAGCAAGATCAAAACCATCATGAAGTCCATCCGAATCGGCGCCGGCCTCGGCTTTTACGGCGACAACTGGGAACCCGTGGCCGCGAGCATCGAGCGCGGCGGCGTGCAGTTCATCGCCAGCGACCACCTGGCCGAGCTCACGCTGGCCATCCTGCAGAAAGACCGGCAACGCGATCCCTCGCTGGGTTACGCGCGCGACGTGGTGCCGATGCTGATGAAGCTGTGGCCGCTGATGCGCGAGCGCGGTGTGCGCTTCGTGTGCAATGCGGGCGGCCTGAACCCGCAAGGCGCGGCGCAGGCGGTGCTGACCGCTTTCAAGACCCGGGGCTGGCAGGCCCGCGTGGCCGTGGTGAGCGGCGACGACGTGCTGCCGCGCCTGCTCGACGGCGCCACGCCACCGACCGCCTACGCCCACCTCTTCACCGGCGCGCCGCTGGCCGAGGTGCGCGAGCGCCTCGTGTTCGGCAACGCCTACCTGGGTGCCCGGCCCATCGTGGCCGCGCTCGACGCGGGTGCCGACATCGTCATCACCGGGCGCGTGGCCGATGCCGCGCTGTTTCTCGGCCCGCTGGTGCATGGCCTGGGCTGGACGCTCGGCGGCGCGACCGAGGCGCGCGACCTCGACCGCCTCGCGCAAGGCCTCACCGTGGGCCACCTGCTCGAATGCTCGGGGCAGGGCAGCGGCGGCAACTTCGGCAGCCAGGGCGCGTGGCAGGCCATTCCCGATCTGGCCCACATCGGCTACCCGATCGCCGAGGTGTGGGAGGACGGCAGTGCGCTCATCACCAAGGCGCCCGGCACCGGCGGGCGGGTCAACTTCGACACCGTGCGCCAGCAACTGCTGTACGAGGTGCACAACCCGCACGCCTACTTTTCGCCCGACGTGGTGCTCGACATGGGCGGCATCCGGCTGCAGGACGAAGGCGAGGACCGCGTGCGGCTGACCGGCGCGCGCGGCACCGCGCCCACCGACACGCTCAAGGTGGTGGCGGGTTTTCGCGACGGCTACAAGGCCGAGGTCACCTGGGGCTTCTCCTGGCCCGACGCCTGGGACAAGGCGCAGGCCGCCCAGGCCACCATCCGCACCCTGCTTCAGGACAAGCGCATCCCGCACGACGAGCTGTACGTGGAATACCCGGGCCTGAACTCGGCACACGGCGCGCTCGCACCCCTGCCCAAACCCGACGCGCTCAACCAGGCCAACGAGATCTGGACGCGCCTGGTGCTGCGCACACCCGACAAGGCCGCCGCCGACGGCTTCGGCCGCCTGTTCCCGTGGATGGGCCTGAGCGGCCCGGCCTACACCTGCGGCTTCACCGGCCTGCACAACACCAGCGAGCTGCTCGGCATCTGGCCCACGCTCATACCGCGTGGCGAGGTGGAAGCGGGGGTTCGCATGGAGATGTTGGGGGAGGACGCATGAGCACGATCCGGATTCCTTTGGTGCGCATCGCCCACGCGCGCAGCGGCGACAAGGCCGACTGGGTCGACTTCGGCCTGTTCGCCTGGAACGAGGCCGGCTACCGGCTGCTCGCGCGCGAGGTGACGGCCGAGCGCGTGCAGGCCCATTTCGCGCCCTGGCTGCCAGGAGAAGTGGACGCCTGGCCGCTGCCCAACATCCTCGCGCTGAAGTTCGTGCTGCGCGGTGCGCTGCAGGGCGGCGGCGCGCGCAACCTGCGCTTGGACAACCTGGGCAAGGCCATGGCCGGCGCGCTGCTTCGTATGGAGATCGACGTGACGCAAGAAGAACTCGATGCCGCCCTGGATGCGCCGCGCGTGGGGGTGTGGCCATGAGCGCGGTGGTGACGGAGAAACTGGGCGAGGTCTGGGTGGTCACGCTCGATCGACCCGAGGTGCGCAACGCGGTGGACAGCCCCACCGCCCAGGCGCTGCATGCCGCCTTTCTCGCGTTCGAGGACGACGCCGAAGCCCGCGTGGCAGTCTTCCACGGTGCGCACGGCCACTTCTGTGCCGGTTGGGACCTGCAGTACGGCGCGCGGCTCGCCGCCACGGGCGAAACCGGCGGCCTGGACCTCGACTTCGCCGCCGACGATGCGCGCGCGCTGGGGCCCATGGGCCCGTCGCGGCTGCAGCTTTCCAAGCCGGTGATCGCCGCGGTGAGCGGCGCGGCCGTGGCCGGGGGCATGGAGCTCGCGCTCTGGTGCGACCTGCGCGTGATGGACGACAACGCCTACTTCGGCGTCTACTGCCGGCGCTTCGGCGTGCCCCTGATCGACGGTGGCACCGTGCGCCTGCCGCGCCTGATCGGCATGGGCCATGCGATGGACCTGATCCTCACCGGCCGCAAGGTCGACGCCGACGAAGCCCTGCGCATGGGCCTGGCCAACCGCGTGGTGCCGCCCGGGCAGGCGCGCGAGGCGGCCCTGGAACTGGCGCGCCAGCTCGCGGCGTTCCCGCAGGCCACGATGCGCGCCGATCGCGAGAGCGCCCTGCGCCAATGGGACTTGCCTCTGGGCGATGCGCTGCTACAGGAATGGCAGCGCGGTCGCGAGCGCATCCCCGACGCCCTGGCCGGCGCGCAGCGCTTCGCGGCCGGGCAAGGGCGGCACGGCAAGTTCTAACGGACCCTTGCCGGAAGTGGTCTGGCCGACTACGCTTGGCCGACTTTCTGCTCTCCTCCCGGAACCGATATGCTGCGCCGCCTGTTGCTCCAGTCTCCCGTGTTGTGCATGGCGCCGGCCCTCGTGCGCGCCCAGTCCCCCCGCGACGAGTTCGACCTGGGTCCGGGCGGCGCGATGTCGATCCAGGAGCTGGAGCGGGAACCGGTGCACGTGACCCTGGACCAGCCCTATGCCCTGACCACCAACCCGCGCCAGCGGCTGGACCTGTACCTGCCCCGGGAGCGGCACCGGGGGCCGTTGCCCGTCATCCTCTATGTGCACGGTGGCGGCTGGATGCATGGCGACAAGGCCGACGGCGCGGCCCGCCTCATGGATTTCGTGCGCGGTGGCTACTACGCCGGCGTGTCGGTGGGCTACCGGCTCAGCGGCGAAGCGCCCTGGCCTGCGCCGCTGCACGACGTGAAAGCCGCCGTGCGCTGGGTGCGCGGCAATGCCGATCGCCTGGGGCTGGACGCCACGCGCATCGGCGTGTGGGGGCGCGGGGCCGGTGCGCACCTGGCGCTCCTGCTCGGCACCACCGCCAACGTACCGCGCCTGGAGGGCATGCTGGGCGAGCACCGCCAGCACAGCAGCCAGGTGAGGGCGGTCGCCAACTTCTTTGGCCCGACCGACCTTTCGGTGCTGGCTCGCGGCGCGGAATCGCCCGAAGGCCGCCTGCTCGGCGGTGCGGTCCGCGACAAACTGGCGCTGGCGCGCGATGCCTCACCCGTGACGCACGCCAGCGCCGCCACGCCGCCGGTGCTGACGGTGCATGGCACGCTGGACCGCGTCGTGCCCTTCAGCCAGGCCGCGCGCCTGGACGATGCGCTGCACAAGGTGGGGGCGAAAAGCTACCTGGTCACCATCGACGGCGGCGCGCACGGCGATTTCGGCAGCTCGGCGGACGACCGCCTGGGCGCGCTGTTCGACCGCGAGCTGCTCGGCATGGACCGCGAGGTGGCGGTCGCGCCCGTGATCTGGGCGCAGCGCTGAGGCGCGCTCAGCGGAGCTGCACCTCGACGGATTCGCCGAGCTTGGGCACGCCGCCCGTGATGACCGCCTTGGTCATGGCCAGCAGCTGCACGAGCTTGTTCTCTTTGATGTCCCAGTAGTGGGCGTGCGTGATGTTGACCACCACCAGCGCCAGATCGGGATCGTCCAGGCCACCGGGAAACCAGGCCTCATTCACTTTTTTCCACAGCTCGCGGGCCTTGTCCGGGTCGTTCACCACGCGCGCCGTGCCGGAGACGGACACGTAGGTGTCCTTGTCGGGATCGGCATAGGCCAGGTTCACGGTGGGGTCCGCCATCAGGTCGGCCACCGGTTCGCCCTGGCGGGACATGAAGAACCAGAGACCGCCCTCGTCGAGCCGGGCGTTCTGGGTGGTCATGGGCCGGGAATGCAGGTGGCCCGTGTGGCCGGCGTGGTGGCTGCGGGTGGTGAACATCGTGTACCGGATGTCCTTGATCATGTCCCACAGGGCTTCGGTGCGCTGGTCCTGGTCTTTCATGTTGTTCTCCATGTGTGTTGGCTGAGGGCCAGGAGCGGCAAACGGCGTGCCCGCCCGACGGTGGGCTTTCGGGGGCGCCGATGGCGAGGCTTGCGGCAAGATTTGCCTCAGAATGGCCCGATGCCCGCGACCACCGCCCCTTCCGCCGACGTCCTCGTGCTCCAGCACCTGTGGGAGGACGGCCCCGGTTTCCTGGGCGAATGGCTCGATGCGCAGGGCATCGCCTGGCACCTGCGCTGCGCCGAGGCCGGGGACCTGTATCCGGCGTCCGTGCGGGGTTACCGCGGCCTGGCGGTGCTGGGCGGTGCGTGGAGCGCGAACGACGAGCGCGCCACGCTGCGCCAGGCCGAAGGGCTGATCCGCGAGGCCGATGCGCTGGGGGTGCCCGTGATCGGGCACTGCCTGGGCGGGCAACTGATGGCGCGGGCGTTCGGCGGCCGGGTGGAACGGCTGCCCCAGCCCGAGATCGGCTGGTGGCCGATCGAACACGACGGGAGCCCGGCCGCACGCGAATGGTTCGGCGAGGAGCGCACGCCCACGGTGTACCAGTGGCACCAGGACGGCTTCGTGGAGCTGCCGCCCGGCGCGCAACCGCTGGCGTCGTCGGCCGCCTGCGCGCACCAGGCCTTCGCGCTGGGCCCGCACCTGGCCATGCAGTTCCACATCGAGATCACGCCGGCCAAGATCCACGACTGGCTGGAAAGCCCGGGCGAGGCCTATGCCGTGAACGTGCTGCTGCACCGCGACAGCGTGCAGGACCCGGCCGGCATGCACGCGGCCACGCAACGGCACCTGGCGGGCAGCGAGGCGCTGGCCGCGCGCCTCTACCGCACCTGGCGGTCGCGCTGGCCCTCGCCCTGAGGCCGGTTCAGGCCAGGTGCGCGGGCAGCACGAGGCCGTCGCGCGGAATGGGGCGGGGCCGGCCTTCGAGGTCGATCGCCACGTAGGTGAGGCTGGCTTCGGTGACCTTCACGTACTGGCCCTGGGCCGACATGCGTTCGGCGAACACCTCCACCTGCACCGTGATCGAGGTGCGGCCCAGGCGCGTCACATGCGCGAAGAAGCTCAGCAGGTCGCCCACGCGCACCGGCTGCTTGAAGATGAACTGGTTCACCGCCACCGTGGCCATGCGCCCGCGCACGTAGCGCGCTGGCAGCACCGCGCCGGCCAGATCGACCTGCGCCATGACCCAGCCGCCGAAGATGTCGCCATTGGCGTTGCAGTCGGCGGGCATGGGCACGACCTTGAGCACCAGTTCCCGGTCGGTGGGGAGGATGGTTTCGGCGGGGGCGCTGGAGGAACTGGACATGGGCACAATCTCTGGATAACGGCCCCCCATTCTCCTGCATGCGCTCCGACACCTCCTCCCGATCTTCGATGGCCCTGCCCGCCGGCCCGGCCGCGCCAGGCGCCCAGCCCGCCCAGCGCTCCGACTGGCGCACGCTCCAGCGCCTGCTGCCCTACCTCTGGCAATACAAGGTGCGCGTGGTGCTGGCGCTGGCTTTCATGGTGGCGGCCAAGATGGCCAACGTGGCGGTGCCGCTGTTGCTCAAGCAGCTGGTCGACGCCATGACCATTCGGCCCGGCAGCGTCGAATCGATGCTGGTGGTGCCGCTGGGACTGCTGCTCGCCTATGGCCTGCTGCGCCTGTCCACCAGCGTGTTCACCGAGCTGCGCGAGCTGGTGTTCGCCAAGGCCACCGAGGGTGCCACGCGCAGCATCGCGTTGCAGGTGTTCGGCCACCTGCACGCCCTGAGCCTGCGCTTCCACCTGGAGCGCCAGACCGGGGGCATGACGCGCGACATCGAGCGCGGCACGCGGGGCGTGCAGTCGCTCATCTCCTACTCGCTCTACAGCATCTTCCCCACGCTGATCGAGGTGATCATGGTGCTGACGCTGCTGGGCACCCAGTTCGACATGGGTTATGTGTGGATCACGCTGGTGGCGCTGGTGCTGTACGTGACCTTCACGGTGCTCGTGACCGAGTGGCGCACCCAGTTCCGGCGCAAGATGAACGAACTCGAGTCCACCAGCCAGAGCCGTGCCATCGACTCGCTGCTGAACTACGAGACCGTCAAGTACTTCAACAACGAGGGCTTCGAAGGCCGGCGCTACGACGAGGCGCTGGAAAAACTCCGGCGCGCGCGCATCAAGAGCCAGACCACGCTGTCCATGCTCAACGCCGGGCAGCAGCTGGTGATCGCCGTGGCGCTGGTGCTCATGCTCTGGCGCGCCACCCAGGGGGTGGTCAACGGGGCGCTCACGCTGGGCGACCTGGTCATGGTCAATGCCTTCATGATCCAGCTCTACATCCCGCTGGGCTTCCTGGGCGTGCTCTACCGCGAGATCAAACAAAGCCTGACCGACCTGGAAAAGATGTTCGCGCTGCTGGAAAAGGACCGCGAGATCGCCGATGTGCCGGGGGCGCAGCCGCTCCTGCTGGCAGGGCCGCCGGCGCTGAAGTTCGAGAACGTGCGCTTTTCCTACGAGCCGGCGCGCGAGATCCTGCATGGCATCAGTTTCGACATCCCTCCAGGCAAGACGGTGGCGGTGGTCGGCCCCTCGGGGTCGGGCAAGAGCACGCTGGCGCGCCTGCTCTATCGCTTCTACGACGTCAGCAACGGCGAGGAGGGCGGGCGCATCCTCATCGACGGCCAGGACATCAAGGCGGTGACCCAGGCCAGCGTGCGCCAGGCCATCGGCATCGTGCCGCAGGACACGGTGCTCTTCAACGACACCATCGAATACAACATCCTCTACGGCCGTCCCGACGCGGGGCACGAAGCCGCGGTGCGGGCCGCCCAGGCGGCCCACATCCACCCGTTCATCCAGCACCTGCCCCTGGGCTACGCCACCATGGTGGGCGAGCGCGGCCTCAAGCTCTCGGGCGGCGAGAAGCAGCGCGTGGCGATCGCCCGCACCCTGTTGAAGAACCCGCCCATCGTCATCTTCGACGAGGCCACCTCCGCGCTGGATTCCGCCAACGAGCGCGCGATCCAGGCCGAGCTCAAGAGCGCGGCGCGCAACAAGACCACGCTGGTGATCGCCCACCGGCTCTCCACCGTGGTGGACGCGCACGAAATCCTGGTGCTGGTCAACGGCGAGATCGTGGAGCGAGGCACCCATGCCGAGCTGGTGGCGCGGGCCGGGGTCTATGCGGGCATGTGGGCGCTGCAGCAAAGCGGCAGCGACTGATACCGGTTTCTCCCCGGGTCGTGCCTTTCGGGCCGCCGATGGTGCGGCCGTTCCATAATCGCGTTCCATGGAAACCAAATGGCTCGAGGACTTTGTCAGCCTCGCCGAAACCCGCAGCTTCAGCCGTTCGGCGCAGCTGCGCCACGTCACCCAGCCCGCTTTCTCCCGGCGCATCCAGTCGCTGGAAGCCTGGGCCGGCACCGATCTGGTGGACCGCTCCTCGTACCCCACGCGCCTGACCCCGGCGGGCCAGACGCTGTACGACCAGGCGCTGGAAATGCTGCAGGCCCTGCAGAGCACGCGCGCCACGCTGCGGGCCCACACCGCCGCCGCGCAGGACGTGATCGAGTTCGCGGTGCCGCACACGCTGGCCTTCACCTTCTTCCCGTCCTGGCTGTCGAGCCTGCGTGAAACCTGCGGCCCGATCAAGAGCCGGCTGATTGCCCTGAACGTGCACGACGCCGTGCTGCGCCTGGTCGAAGGCAGCTGCGACCTGCTGATCGCCTACCAGCACGCGGCCCAGCCCATCCAGCTCGACGCGAGCCGCTATGAAATGCTTCACCTGGGGTCGGAGCTGCTTTCGCCCTATGTGCGGCCGGACGCGCAGGGCCTGCCCCAGCACGTCCTGCCGGGCTCGCCCCAGCAGCCCCTGCCTTACCTGGCCTATGCCCCGGGTGCCTACCTGGGGCGGGCGGTGGACCAGATGCTCAAGCAGAGCAGCACCCCCGTTCACCTCGATCGCATCTACGAAACCGACATGGCCGAAGGCCTGAAAGCCATGGCCCTGGAAGGCCATGGCATTGCTTTCCTGCCGGCCAGCGCGGTGCGCAAGGAGGTGCGCGCCCGCAAGCTGGTGTCCGCCGGCGGGGCGCTGGAGACCTCGCTGGACATCCGCATCTACCGGGAGCGCTCCTCCACCCGCAAGGCCAAGGGGCCGGTGGAGCAGTTCTGGAACGACCTGCGCAAGAAGCTCGGCAACCCCTGAGCACGCTGTCTCATAGGCGATACAAGCGATGCATGGCCAAGGCCATTGGGGAAAGCCCGTACATGAGTGCTTTGCATAATGGCCTCTGCAATCAGCATTGGATGCGCCAGATGCCGCTGGCTACAGTCGCGGGTTCCGCCTTTGACAGGGTGGGAATTCCCGGGTGGAACGGAGCTTGCGTAGGGAGCATCATGCAGATGCCCTCCGCGACAGCGGCGCTGAGCATCCGGTACTGATCGTTGGTTTCATCATTTTTTTCACAAGCAAGGAGATCCCTTATGAAGAAGCACCTGCTCGCGTTGGCCGTGACCACACTGGCCGTCGGCAGCGCCTTTGCACAAGCCGGCGACACGCTGGCCAAGATCAAGGCGTCTGGCAGCGTGTCCCTGGGCGTGCGCGAGTCTTCCGGCCTGGGCTACACCCTGGGCAACGGCAAGTACGTCGGCTTCCACACCGAAATGGGCGAAATCGTTCTGGCCGACATCCAGAAGCAGCTCGGCCTGGCCAAGCTGAACATCAACTACCAGCCTGTCACCTCGCAGAACCGCATCCCGCTGGTGCAGAACGGCACCGTGGACATCGAATGCGGCTCGACCACGAACAACGCCACGCGCCAGAAGGACGTCTCCTTCGCCGTGACCACCTATGTGGAAGAAGTGCGCATCGCGGTCAAGGCCAACTCCGGCATCACCGGCATCAAGGACCTCAACGGCAAAACCGTGGCCACCACCACCGGCACCACCTCGGTGCAGACCTTGCGCAAGAACGAGCGCGCCGGCGGCATCGACTTCAAGGAAGTCTATGGCAAGGACCACGCCGACAGCTTCCTGGCGCTGGAAAGCGGCCGTGCCGATGCCTTCGTGATGGACGGCTCCATCCTGGCCGCCAACATCTCCAAGTCCAAGAACCCGGCCGACTACAAGATCGTCGGTGAAGTGCTGTCGGTCGAGCCGATCGCCTGCATGCTGCGCAAGGACGACCCGGCCTTCAAGAAGGCCGTGGACGACAGCATCAAGCGCCAGATCGCCGATGGCTCGCTGGCCAAGCTGTACGACAAGTGGTTCATGCAGCCGATCCCGCCTGCCAACGTGAAGATCGGCCTGCCCCTGTCCGACGCCACCAAGGCGGCCTGGGCCAGCCCGAACGACAAGCCGATGGAAGACTACGCCAAGAAGTAAGCCACGCCCCCACATGACGCCCCTTCAAGTGGACCCATTTGAAGGGGCGTTTTCGTGGTGCCCGTGAAACGCGGGCTGTGATCCGGATACGCAACAGAGAGAAAAGGGGCTCCTATGAGCTGGGATTGGCAGGTGTTCTGCGAGGACACCATTGAGCGGCAGCCTGTGGAGAGCTGCTTTGGCAAGGGAGGAGACATCACCTATCTGGACTGGATGCTCTCGGCCTGGGGCTGGACGGTGTCCGTGTCGCTGCTGGCACTGCTGCTGGCGCTGGTGCTGGGCATCGTGATCGGTACGCTGCGCACACTGCCCGACCGACCCATGGTGGTGCGCCTGGGCAATGCCTGGGTGGAGTTGTTCCGCAACATCCCGTTGCTGGTGCAGATTTTCCTGTGGTACCACGTCGTGCCCACGATGTTCCCCGTCATGCGGGGGGTGCCCGGTTTCGTGCTGGTGGTCTTCGCCCTGGGCTTCTTCACCTCGGCTCGCATCGCCGAGCAGGTGCGCTCGGGCATCCAGGCCCTGCCGCGCGGCCAGCGCTACGCCGGCATGGCCATGGGCTTCACGACGTTCCAGTACTACCGCTATGTGCTGCTGCCCATGGCGTTTCGCATCATCATCCCGCCGCTGACCAGCGAGACCATGAACATCTTCAAGAACTCCTCGGTGGCGTTCGCGGTGTCGGTGTCGGAGCTGACCATGTTCGCCATGCAGGCGCAGGAGGAGACCTCACGCGGCATCGAGGTGTACCTCGCCGTGACCGGCCTCTACATCCTCTCGGCCTTCGCGATCAACCGCATCATGGCCTTCATCGAGAAGCGCGCGCGCATACCGGGCTTCGTGGTGGCCGGCGGGGCGGGGGGGCACTGAGATGAACCTCAATCTCGACTTCTCCTTCTACAACTGGGACCTCATCAGCAACTTCGTGCTGAAGGGCCTGTATTTCAGCGTGATGCTGACCGTCGTGGCCACGCTGGGCGGCATCTTCTTCGGCACCATCCTGGCGCTCATGCGCCTGTCGGGCAAGAAGTGGCTGGACGTGCCCGCCACGATCTACGTCAACGGCATGCGCAGCATCCCGCTGGTGATGGTGATCCTGTGGTTCTTCCTGCTGGTGCCATTGCTCATCGGGCGCCCCATCGGCGCCGAGGTGTCGGCAGTGGTCACCTTCATCGCCTTCGAGGCGGCCTATTTCAGCGAGATCATGCGCGCGGGCATCCAGTCGATCCCGCGTGGCCAGGTGTTCGCCGGCCAGGCGCTGGGCATGAGCTACGGGCAGAACATGAAGCTGGTGGTGCTGCCGCAGGCGTTCCGCAACATGCTGCCGGTGCTGCTCACGCAGACCATCATCCTGTTCCAGGACACCTCGCTCGTGTACGCCATCGGCGCCTACGACATGCTCAAGGGCTTCGAGGTCGCGGGCAAGAACTTCGGCCGTCCGATCGAGGCCTACCTCGCCGCCGCCGTGGTCTATTTCGCCATGTGCTATCTGCTGTCCTGGCTGGTCAAGCGACTGCACAAGAAAATTGCCATCATCCGTTGACGCCACCGAAATCCAGGAATTGCAATGATTGAACTCAAGAACGTCTCCAAGTGGTACGGCAGCGTGCAGGTGCTGACCGATTGCTCCACCAACATCCAGAAGGGTGAAGTCGTCGTGGTGTGCGGCCCCTCGGGCTCGGGCAAGTCGACCCTCATCAAAACCATCAACGCGCTCGAGCCCTTCCAGAAGGGCGAGATCACGGTCGATGGCATCGCGGTGCACGACCCGAAAACCAACCTGCCCAAGCTGCGCAGCCGCGTGGGCATGGTGTTCCAGCACTTCGAGCTGTTCCCGCACCTGTCGGTGACGGAGAACCTCACCATCGCCCAGATCAAGGTGCTGGGTCGCAACCCCGACGAAGCCAAGAAGCGCGGCCTGAAGATGCTGGAGCGGGTGGGCCTGATCGCCCACAAGGACAAGTTCCCCGGCCAGCTCTCGGGCGGCCAGCAGCAGCGCGTGGCGATCGCCCGCGCCCTGTCGATGGACCCGATCGTGATGCTGTTCGACGAACCGACCTCGGCGCTGGACCCCGAGATGGTCGGCGAGGTGCTGGACGTGATGATCGGCCTGGCCCACGAAGGCATGACCATGATGTGCGTGACGCACGAAATGGGCTTCGCGCGCAAGGTCAGCAACCGCGTGATCTTCATGGACGTGGGCGGCAAGATCCTGGAGGACTGCTCCAAGGACGACTTCTTCGGCAAGCCCGAAGATCGCCAGCCGCGCACCAAGGACTTCCTCAACAAGATCCTGGCGCACTGAAGCGAGCCCCCGCCGCGCTGCTCAGGTCGTCCCGGCGCACGGTGTCTTTTCCAGAGCACCCGAGGAGCCGGCTTCGCCGGTCCCAGGGTGCGCCCCCTGGGGGGTGACGCCGCAGGCGGCGCGGGGGGTGACAATACAGGCATGAACACCCGCGCCCTTGATACCCTCACGATCACCAGACCCGACGACTGGCACTTGCACGTGCGCGATGGCGAAGCCCTGCACACCGTGGTGCCGCACACCGCCGCGCAGTTCGGCCGGGCGATCATCATGCCCAACCTCAAGCCGCCGGTGACCACCGCGGCGCAGGCCGTGGCCTACCGCGACCGCATCCGCGCCGCCGTGCCCGCCGGCATGAGCTTCGAGCCGCTGATGACGCTCTACCTCACCGACAACCTGCCGCCCGAGGAAATTGCGCGCGCCAAGGACGCGGGCGTGGTCGCCTTGAAGCTCTACCCCGCAGGCGCCACCACCAACAGCGACGCGGGCGTGACCGACATCCGCAAGACCTACAAGACGCTCGAAGCCATGCAGCGCGCCGGCCTGCTGCTGCTGGTGCACGGCGAGGTGACCTCGTCGGACATCGACCTGTTCGACCGCGAGGCGGTGTTCATCGACCAGCAGCTGATCCCGCTGCGGCGCGACTTTCCCGAGCTGAAGATCGTGATGGAGCACATCACCACCCAGGAGGCCGCGCAGTACGTGGGCGAAGCCGGTGCGTTCACCGCCGCCACCCTCACGGCCCACCACCTGCTCTACAACCGCAACGCCATCTTCACCGGCGGCATCCGCCCGCACTACTACTGCCTGCCGGTGCTCAAGCGCGAGACCCACCGCCAGGCCCTGGTGGCCGCCGCCACCAGCGGCAGCGACCGCTTCTTCCTGGGCACCGACAGCGCGCCGCACCCGGCCCACCTGAAGGAGCACGCCACCGGCTGCGCCGGCTGCTACACCGCGCACGCCGCGATCGAGATGTACGCCGAAGCCTTCGATGCCGTGGGCGCGCTCGACAAGCTGGAGGGTTTCGCCAGCTTCCACGGCCCGGCCTTCTACGGCCTGCCGCGCAACAGCGGCACCGTCACCCTGAAGCGCGAGAGCTGGATCACGCCCGAGAGCTTCCGCTTCGGCGAGGCTGATCTCAAGCCGCTGCGCGGTGGCGAGGCACTGCCCTGGCGCCTGCAAGCCTGAGTTTCTTGGCACCGGCGCCTGACTGGACCGCGCCCTGGTTCGCCCCTGTGGCCGACGAGGGGCGGGCGGTGGCGGCGTCCCTGGCGGGTGGCACGCCCTGGCCGCAGGCGCTCAATGGCGCCGCACCTGTGTGCTTCGTGCCACAAGCCGAACTGCCCGCCGGGGGCGCCTACGAGCAGTTCATCTTCGACACCGGCCGCGTGCCCACGCGCGAGAATCTGCACGACTTCTTCAACGGTTTGTGCTGGCAGCGCTTTCCCTTGACCAAGCAGCGCCTGAACCGGCTGCAGGCGGCCCAGATCGCCGCCGACGGCGTGCGCGACGTGCGGGGCCCGGTGCGCGACGCGCTGACCCTGTTCGACGAAAACGCGGCCCTGTTGCAGGCGCCCGAGCCGATCTGGAACGCCTTGACTGCCCGGGACTGGCACCGTCTGTTCGTCACGCTGCGCCCGCTCTGGGCGCAGGCGCGGCTGGTGCTGTTCGGCCACGCCTTGCTGGAAAAGTTGGTGACGCCCTACAAGTCCATCACCGCCCACGTGTTCCGCATGCCGGTGCCGGCGTCGCTGGGCGACGACCTCGCCGCGTGGGACGCCTGGCTGGCCCAGGGCCTCAGCGCGCCGTTGCTGGCGACCAAGCCGTTCACGCCGCTGCCGGTGCTGGGCGTGCCGGGCTGGTGGGCGGCGAACGACGATCCCGCTTACTATGCCGACGCCGGGGTGTTCCGCCCCAGGCGCACCGATGCCCCAACGGACAACCCATGACCCAGCCCGCCACGACCTCCTGGTCCCACCTGAACCTGGCGCAAGATGCCGACCGCGCCGAGCTTGCCGCCCATTTCCGCGCCACCGGCGTGCGCGACGTGGAATGCCTGTTCGCCGACGTCACCGGCTACCCGCGCGGCAAGCTCATGCCGGCGACCAGTTTCGCCGCAGGGGGCGAGCTGCGCATCTGCCAGGCCATTCCCATGCAGTGCGTGACGGGCGAGTATTCCTACGACAAGGTCTTCCCCGACAGCGACCCCGACGTGCGCCTGGTGCCCGACCTGGCCACGCTCAAGCTGGCCCCCTGGGCCAGCGTGCCGCGTTACCTCGCGGTGCACGACTGCGTGGAGCTGGACGGCAGTCTGTGCGAGTTCGCGCCGCGCTCGGTGCTCAAAAACGTGGTGGCGCGTTACCAGGCCCAGGGGCTCCAGCCGGTGGTCGCGCCGGAGATCGAGTTCTACCTGACCGCCGCCATGACCGACCCGGCCCACCCGCTGACGGCGCCGGTGGGGCGGGGCGGCCGGCCTGAGGTGGGTCAGTCGGCCTTCAGCCTGAACGCGCTCAACGAACTCGCGCCGTTCTGGGACGCGTTCCACGCCGCCATCGACGCGCTCGGCATCCGGGCCGACACCTGGCTGCACGAGGTCGGCCCCAGCCAGTACGAGATCAACCTGCTGCACGGTGACCCCGTGGCCGTGGCCGACCAGGCCTTTCTGTTCAAGACGGCGGCGCGCGAGATCGCGCTGCAGCACGGCCTCAACGCGGTGTTCATGGCCAAGCCCCTGGCCGGCGAAGCCGGCAGCTCCATGCACCTGCACCAGAGCGTGGTGGACGCCGAAGGCCGCAACATCTTCAGCCAAGCCGACGGGTCCGAGAGCGAGGCCTTCCTGCACTACATCGGTGGCCTGCAGGCCTTCACCCCCGACCTCACGCTGATCTACGCGCCCACCGTCAATTCCTACCGCCGCTATGTGGCGGGCAGCCAGGCGCCGATCAACGTCGAGTGGGGCCGCGACAACCGCACCGCCGGCCTGCGCGTGCCCGTGAGCCCGCCGGCCGCGCGCCGGGTGGAGAACCGCCTGGCCGGCGCCGACGCCAATCCCTACCTGGCCATGGCCGCCACGCTGGCCGCCGGGCTGGAAGGCCTGCAGACGCGCCGTCTGCCGGGCGAGCCGGTGCAGGACAACGGCTACGACCTGCCCCGGGGTCTGCCGCGAACTTTTTTCACCGCCCACGAACAAATGGCCCAGAGCGCCCACGCGCCACGCCTGCTGGGTGAGCGCTTCGTGCGCGCCTACCTCGCGGTCAAGGCGCTGGAACACGAGAGCTTCCTCAACGAGATCAGTGCCTGGGAACGGCGGTTCCTGTTGCCCCAGGTGTGAGGTGCGTCGCTTGAAGAACCGCGTGGTTGGCCCCACTTATCATCCCGCAGTCGTCGATACCTAGAAACCGGAGTCCCCATGAAACGCATCCTGCTGTTCGTCCTGACCAACTTCGCCGTGATGGCGGTGCTGTTGATCACCACCCGCATCCTGGGCGTGGATCGCTTCCTCACGGCCAACGGGCTGAACATGACGGCGCTGGCCGGCTTCTCGCTCGTGATCGGCTTCGGCGGCGCCATCATCTCGCTGCTGATCAGCAAGCCGATGGCCAAGTTCAGCGCCGGCGTGCGCGTGATCAACCAGCCGCAGAACGCCGACGAGGCCTGGATCGTGGAGACCGTGCGCCGCTTCGCCGACAAGGCCAACATCGGCATGCCCGAGGTCGGCATCTTCGATGGCGCGCCCAACGCCTTCGCCACCGGTGCGTTCAAGAACTCGGCCCTGGTGGCCGTGTCGACCGGTCTGCTGCAGAACATGACTAAGGAAGAGGTCGAGGCCGTGATCGGCCACGAGGTCGCGCACGTGGCCAACGGCGACATGGTCACCATGACGCTGATCCAGGGCGTGATGAACACCTTCGTGGTGTTCCTCAGCCGCGTGATCGGCTACGCGGTGG
>Ga0247823_10000488_pt1 | contig 33730 bp, 17 predicted proteins | sample 13C_PalmiticAcid_2_FD_192426 | JGI IMG/M metagenome (GOLD analysis project Ga0247823, IMG submission 192426) | Soil microbial communities from agricultural site in Penn Yan, New York, United States - 13C_PalmiticAcid_Day30 | ecosystem: Environmental > Terrestrial > Soil > Agricultural land...
TGTCGCCACGTCTATCACTCCTGAAATCTCCTGCTGCCAAAAGCAGCAGGATAGGGTTCTTACGTGGGTCAGCTTTCAATGGAAATTGCTGCTCTAACTGGGTCAGTTTTCAGTGGAAGACAACAGTTGAGTGTGTCCATGTGTGGAGATGGCAGAGGGTTGCTATTCGGGAGAGGCCGTGCGGAACACACATCAGCCGAGAGAATTTAGTCCGCAATATCGTCAAAGATGCTTCTCGCGCCATGCTTCTCCTCTGAATGTTCCAAGGCCCCGAGAACTCTGGGTCCTACCTTCGGCTCCGGCGGCTCCGTCTCTGAAATCTACTCGTTCACGAGATCGGTTTCTTTTTCGATGAGCTTGACCAACTGCTCGTCATCGCCAAACCTTTTCTTCAGCGTACGGAAACCGTCAGCCGCCAGGGAGGCAATCTCTTCGGTAGTTGGGAGCAACCGCGACGCGCCCAAAGTAGCCATCGCGTTGAACAGCGTGTTGTCAGTACGGTCCGATTCCGTCTGGACGTCAAAAACGTCGTCAGCGCGCGGAACTGCGTCGTCAGCCAAAAATTGGTTGTACTGGCGAACGATCTGCCAATCGGCGGAATGTAAAAACGGGGCAACGTAACTCTCCGTACAAATCCGGCACTTGCATCATGGCCGCTGGTGAATGCCCCACTTTAAAGCATGTAACAAAGTGCTCCGAAAGGGTGCTGTACTCCCGGTTGACGCGGTCTTTCAAACGCTAAAGCATCGCCCACAATGGAGCATTCCAGGACCAACGAGGGTCGCGGCAACACTGTTTACCGCGACGTGATCAAGGTAGGCGAACCGCACTGTCCGCGGTGGATGCCGGTGCGCGGCACCGACATCTGGCGTCATGAACGGTAGCTCACGGGAACCCCATATCGTTTGAAGAGGGCCTCGAAGAAGGTCTTGACTGCCGCGCTCGCCGAATCGCCCAGCAGCTCGTGTGCGCCGAACCGGAAGATCTGATAACCCGCCAATTTCAGCTCACGGTCAGCGGCCGCCATTTGCGCGTAGCGGACAACATCTGCCCGCCCTGCTTCATCGGCATAGTGGTGCTTGCCGTCCACTTCGATGACGATACGGACCCCTTGCGGCAGTAGCAACAGGAAGTCCATTCTGAACCGCAGTAGCGCGTCGCGGCCACGCTCTTTGACCGTGCGTGAATCCCAGTGCAGCCACACCTCGGGCAGAAGCGCTGGCAATTCGGGAACCGCGCTGCCGAAGCCGCGGTAGAACGCACTAAAGAGCAAGGCTTGCGGCGGGGAGTTCGGCGGCAAGCTCTCTCGCAATCGCCTGTAAAGACTCTTCTTGGCTACTGCTGCGTCTGCAATCTTCGACGTCTCGCCCCACCACAATTGCAAATCGCTCCACAAGAGGCCGTCCATACCGATGGGACGGTCATAGACAAGCACCTTGTCCGCGTTGGTGACGATCTCGATGTCGTTGTTTACTGCGTCGCGGAATCGAAGATCTGGCTTGATCGCCGAAGCAAAAATCAGATTTTTTGGGCGCCCTACTGCCGCGGCATGGGTCGCGACCGCGCTGAAGACGGGATAGCCTCCATCTATGTCGGTTTCTCTGAGCTCGACACCACAATTGCGCAGCGGGATGTTGATGGTCGCCACGAAGCGGCGCTGCGCCACCTCGTTGGGGCGAACGTCGGACGACGCAAGGCCTTCGAGGAAGCGTACGAAGCGCCCGTTTGAGGCCGTATTGGCGCCTAGCTTGTCGAACAGGAATTCGGTGGACCAATCACCCCGATTCCGATGCACGTGTTGTTCGATGTCTTTTCTGAGGCCCGTTCTTACGTTGCTGAACATACCGGCCCACGGATCTGTGTCCAAAATCCAGAGTCGATTCAGGAGCGCATCGAACTGCTGTGCATCCTCAAAAAGTTCTTCGATGTCCACGGCCTGCGCCACTTCGCGACGGAACCGCTTCGGAATATCTGGACATGCGGAGTCCGCCCACAGAATGTCTTGGATAGTATTGCGTGTTGCAGGCGACGGCGGATACCGTAGCAGGAAGCGTTGCGCGACATCGGGCAGGTGCGCATCGGGCAGCGCATTGAAACTCGCGAGCATGCGCTCACGTTTCGAGCCTTCGGGATCGGGAGCCGGCAACCCCAACGCCTCGCAGATGGACGGAAGCACAGAGTGCGTGCCTGCGTCCTTGAGATTTTCAATCAGCGGCGCGAGCACGTCGCGAAGGCGGGCGAAGTCCACCTCAAACCTTGTCCGGAATCGACTTGTCTGCGCAACCAGGCGCATACGGCCGCAATGCCTTTCGGAAGCGGCTCGCTGCAGCCTGAATCTCCGATTCAGCCTTTCCTGGGTGCTCTGACATCATTCCATCTTCAAAAGGACCACCTACGTCTAGGCTGTGAAGACGCGTTTCACCAACGCACCATGCCGCCGTACTCTCAGGTCGAAATCATTGCGGTTCGCGCTTGGCGAGAGTAGGCCCTGTTCATTGGCTGAAGTCGCCAATTCGTAGCCCGCTGCATCGATCCAGTGAGTCGTATCTCCGTGCTGAACGGGCAAGACGCCGTACCGCTCCAACTGGCCGTCGGTACCGGTCAACGCTGCAATCTCTGCGCCAATCGCTACAGGTTGCTCCGCGTCGGGTCGCTCAAAGCTGAGCTGCCACTTGAGGAATAGCTGCGGGTCGATCATGTCATCCGGCTCTAGATCGATGTACTCCTCGTTTAGCCAGACCTCATACTCAGTACGGCGCTGCGCTGCTTCGCCGCGTGTTTTGGCCAATCCTTGGGCGAGTGCAAACGCAACGAATGGGTCCAGCGTACCCCACCGCAATAGCTCGCGCGCCCAAAAGCCAAACCATGGCAGACCTGTAGTGGCACGCCATGTCTCAAGCGTCGGCACGGTCAATGGATCGCTTGCGCCGGCAGTCCAAGCCCTCGCGACCACCGCGCCGATCGCCACGCCCAGTCGGAATTCCAGATTTTCCGTGACGAATCGCTGCCATGCACGCAGCTCGTTGGGATCAGGAGATTGCGCATCCGGACCTTGCATCCACCATGCCAGTAGGCCTGTCCAATCGTCCAGCAGACGCTGATCCGTCGCCGTAGCACGGATGCGAAAGCCAAAGCCACGGTCATTGGCAATCAGTTCACCGATCTCTTCGAAGACCGTCGATCGATCTGCGTCGCTAGATTCGCCATAGTCGCTCGCTTGCTCGAGCAGGTCATGTACTTGCGTCGCTACTTGCTCAAAGCGTCGGCCGACATGGGGCGTGAAGCCATAGAGATAGAGGCGCTTTCTCTCGTCGCCATCAGGATAAATGGTATCTACCAAAGCCCGGCCGCGCCGAACGAACGCTGCTTCAAGCCACGCCTCCTTCACAGCGGCGATGTTTGTGAAGGTCTTCCGCCAGAGCTGGACAAGATGTGCCTCGGCCCGTGCGCCACTCATCTCATCGGCTTTGACCTGGTTCAGTTCCTCGATGGCGCTCAACAAAACTCCATCGAGCTCGTCGAGACTATCCGCCAGACGCGCCTCCGGCGTCGTCTCGGCCCGACCGGCATCGTCGCTAATATCACTTGGCGTGACCGCGTCAAGCCAATCTAGGAACTCATCGTCGGCTACCCCAAAAAGCTCCTCTGCCCGGGCGGCAATCGCATTCAGGAGAAGCGCTAGCGGACTCGAAACTGCCAGAACAGCCGGTGCGTCGTCAACCAGTCGGTCATGCAAAGAACGGTAGTCGGTAATCAACTCGTTACGTTGAGTGCGCTGGGTCGCTCGCGTCGCATCTGCCGTCGTCGAGACGCTTCGAGGTATGGCAATCAAGGTCATGCCTTCCATCCCCTTGCTCGCGCCGGGGCGCCCCGCCCGGCCCGCCAAGTTCCGAAACTCCGCCGTCGAAAGCGGCGTAATGACCGGCCGCTGCGTATTGGGATTGAAGGAGCGCCGCTTCAAGGAGGTCACAAAAATCATGTCGAACGGCAGATTGACACCTTCGGTCAATGTCGCCGTAGCAACTGTGATCGGGCAAATGCGCTGGTCAATCAACTCAGTCATCAGCCGACGCAACCGTTGAGGCATTTGACCGTGACTGGTTGCAATGCCCCGGTCAAGCAGAGCAACCTCATACGAGTCCGCCCCACAGTAGTCCACGGTTGTGGCTCGCGCTTCATCGAACCGTGCGCGCCGCCTGCCGACTGGGACGGTGAAACGAGGAAGTTCGGCCCACTCCGGGAGCTCGAATGCCTCCTTGTACCAACGCATCGTTTGTTCAGGTTCCTGAGCCACGGAGATTAGTATCCTTCGCTCATCGTCCATCAAATGCAGGGCCGTCCATAATACGCTGAGTTCATTGAATCGATACAAGCTATTGCGCATCGCCGCGGGAAGCTGAGGCATGACAGGTATGCGCAAAGGCAAGTAGACCGGCGCATCCCGCCCTCGCACGTACAAAGCCCTTCCATTCATGATCTCCAGCAGGATACGGCTGGCGTGACTAGGCGAAGTTTCAAGAACGCCGATCAACTGACGCGTGCTCTGATATCGCGTTCCGACGGCCATGGCGTCACGGCGTCCCTCGATCCACTGCGCAACGGGTGTCGCGGCGTCGCCAGCCACCGCGGTCAGCGCAATCCGGGCGATATCGGGTGCCAGCGACAACAGGCGTGAGACAAATCCTTCGAGACGAAGCGACCGACTACTGTGCTCTGCGAATGCTATGCGTGCGCTGTCGTTATCTTCCGGCACGACCTGATGCGCCTCATCGACCACAAGCAGGCGAAGACGCGCCAGTAGAAGCGGTCCCATGTACCGCATCAGTGCTTCGGCCTTTTCCACCGTGGCGATCAAGACGGTTGGCTTTTCGCTGTTGAGCCAGTAGTCGGTGATACCCCAGTCTGTCCCACCATATAAACCGGTGACGATCAAATCTTCGCCAAGCTCGCTTCGCAACTTGCCTTCCACTTCACCGGCAAGTGCGCGGGAAGGAACCAAATAGAGGGCCAGCGGATCGGTCGCATCGTCATCCGGACGAAGAAGCAACTCTTTCACCAACGCAAGATTGGCGACTAGAGTTTTGCCGGATCCAGTGGGGGTGCAAAGTGCGAACGACGAGTCACGCAAGAGCCTCGCCAACCCGTCACGCTGAGATGGCCAAAGAATTCCGCGGCCTCGGCTGAATTGGCCCCGCGCAAAGCGCAGCAACCGAGGTCTACGTTCACCTTGCGTCTCTGCAAGCTGTTCCACTGGAAGATAGATACTCGCCTCACGGTAGTTGTCAGCCACCGCACGCATGAGCGTAATGAGTAGTGAAGCGTCTTCGCTGAATGTGCGTGTCGCCATCTTTTCCAGAGCGTCCAGCTTCTCGATAGCACGAGAGAGTCGGGCGGTATCCCCTCGCCTCAAAGATTCGGCAATCAGCCCCAGACTGCGCACAAGTTCGGTGGTGAAGTACCAGGCGATATGCCCTTCGCGTTCCCTGTCAAGGAGCAGTCTTCGCGGTGCATAGCGGTCAGTGAGATCAGCATGTTGATGCCAAAAAGCCATCACGACCTTCAGCACACCGTCAAAGTCCGCTTGCAAGAAGCTGGCATAGAGCTGCGAGCCCGCGTTGCCTAGATTGACTTGCCGAAGCAGGCCAGTGGCCATTGCCGGCAGCCCACCTAGCTGGAGCGCCGCAGCGGCAAATAGTCCGATCGGCGCGATCAAGCGAAGTTTGTCCTCGGCCCGAGAGAGCCACTCAAGAAGTTCGCCGGCACGCCGATAGCAGTCGATAGCGCCAGACGAGTTCTTGCCCTCGATCTGCCGAAAGATTTCCGCCGCGTGAAGGAGACGTCGTGCGTCGGCAAACTGCTCACGCGACTCCTCCTCACTCCACTGAATGGGAGGTACCTGCCATACGGTTTGCAGGCATCGCACGAATGCGCGTGCCTGTACCGCCGACAAGGCATTTTCGACAGCAAGCGTTTGTCGAACCTCGCGCGCAACTGCGAGTCGGTCTCTATCGTTCTCGGCCATAGCTACTTTGTCCTACGGCCAAAGCGCGTCGTAGATTTGGTCAATCAGATCTCCGCCGTCGTTGAGGATCAATTCGACAACTTGTAGATCATGCGGAGCTAAATATTCTTCCGGCACCTCTTCCCACGGAATGAGTGAGTGCCCTTCGTCTCGGGTTGGTACGTCGTTACCGGCAATCAGGATGAGGTTGGTGCGAGGGATCGGTTCTGGCTTGCGCAGAGCCAATGCCTTGTCGAGCGAGAGGATCGCAGCACCATGTCCGTCAGGATCGCGTTCTTGAAGCAACCGCTGGAGTTGCCGCAGGCCATGAGGAACCGGTGTGTCGCGGTTGACCTCGTACCAGACGCCCTTCCCTGATCGCGTACGTTCCCCGGTATCGCTGTTCGTGACCCATTTCCCGAGCATCAACGTCTCGATAGTTGCGGCACTCAACCGATCTCTCCATTTGGCTTCTCCAGCGATGAATCGAACGACATCTCCGCCCTCGTTCAGACATAGCCCCAGGAAGTCCGATCCAAAGCGCCCGAACACTTGTCTCGTTCGTTCGGCATCTCGGGAAAGATCGAACAGATACTTTTCGACATCGGCATGGTATCGAAAAAGAAAGATTGGCACCTCCCATACGTGATCGCCTACGTAGGTGTAATGCTCGGTAAGCATTCCTGCCATCACTTCGCCAAAAAGGCCGCGTCGCGCGCTGACCGGCAAGCAACGTGGATATAGGGATTCAACCTCTTGCGCTTCGCCACCACCAGCAACATCGGCATCTGGATGGAGATCGATTCCGATCTGCTCGCAAAAATATCTACGGGCGTCACGATGCGCAGACTCGAAGTACGGGGCGAGCAAGCTGGCCAAATCCGTATCCGGATTTTCTTTTTGCTCAAGGAGAAGATGGCCGTAGTTACCGTTGACAGTGGGATAGTCTTCCAGCCATCTATTGAGGACATCTTCCGGCGGTGGGCAGGTATGCATCGTCTCTCGTTTTTCTTATCAGTTGGATAAACTCACAAATTTGCGGGTGATTGTGTCGGCAAAGCTGTAAAGGCTCTCAACATCTCCGGAAGATCAGCCATGATCTTCCCATTTTTGTTTGATTGCTGAGCTCCAGTGATCAACTGTCTGGTACAGCTCCTGAATCTTGCCCAGTATTCTGCGTTTGCTTCGGCGCAAGCCGAACAGACCAATGTCCACCCGGCTCTTGCTGGGGTACCAGCAGATCGTAGGTTTTGATCATGTCAAGTAAACCGGAGTGCCCGTAGGTCTGTGGGGAGAAGGCTGGGTCGGTGCGCTTGAGATACGAGCCCAGTGCGCTGACGGTCACCTTGCCCTCCGGGGTATCGGCCGCCAGCATGTTGACTGCTTCAACAACAAACTTCGGGCGCAGTTTCGCAGTGGGCTTTACTGCCTCCAACTTTGCTACAGGAGCTTTAGGCACCGATTTCTCAATCTGCGCAGCTGTGGCAGCTGCCGACGCAGGCTTCTGCCACTCGAAGAACTGGTCGCTTGCATTGCGCAGCGCGTCAGGTGTCTTGGCCTCGCCGACGATGTGCACCGTGGCACCGCGCTCACGCAGCTTGCGACACAGATAGGCGAAGTCTGAATCGCTGGTGACAAGGCAAAACGTGTCAGCGCGATCGTCAAAAAGTGCCTCAATGGCATCCAGCGCCAGCGCGATATCTGAGGTGTTTTTTCCTGCAGCATATTGGTATTGAAGGCAAGGTGTAAAGGCTTGCTTTACCAGTGCTTCCTGCCATTTGTTGGCCAACGTCGTGTGGTTGCCGTATCCGCGCCGAAGCACGACACGACCAAACTGAGCAACCACACGCAAAGCGTATTCGAGAATCTCGGGCGTGGTGTTGTCACAGTCCACCAAAACAGCGACACGCCTCTCGACGTCTAAAACATTGTTCATTCTCGACTCCCTCCTGGTAGAGAGGATCATACGGGGCGTGCTCAGAACAAGCTCGGAACGAGTCTCGTTAGATCCGGGCTTTCTAATCCGCTAGTCGTCACTCTTCTATTGCTCACCCATGCGGCTCCCGGTCGCACGTCCGGGAGCAGTTTTGACTTCCAGAAGCGGCGCCTCCCATTGCTCCACCTGCAGGGATGGCCAATACTGCTCTGGCGTCTGAAACCGCGTTCGTACCATCACCGCTACCACTGACGCGACTCCGTCTTGGAGGGGCATTTCATCCACACTTGCGGCCAACCGGCCAACTACCTGACCCAAGTTCGAATAGACGTATCGTCCTTTCACTTCAACTGCATTTCCGGGTCGCAAGGCCGCGATCGCTTGATGAACTGGATGAGACGGCGCATTGCGACTGGCAAACCCAATGTCCAAGCTCGCTGGCCCCAACATGATGTACCGGCACTCGAGATCCACGCGGTGCCAAGGCCGAAAGTTCGGCAAGAGATCCTGTACACCGTTTACTGTCCCAAGATCGACGAGGTAGGGATTGCGTCCCCCTTCAGACCGCATCAAGGTCAGCGTTTTCCGCGCGCGCGTCATGGCCACATAGAGAAGGCGCCGCTCGTCTTCCTGATCCCATCGCCAGTCGGCACAGTCCATCACGATGACGTGATCGAACTCCAAGCCCTTGGCAGCATGCGCCGTCATCAGTTTGATTGCGCTCTCTCGGCCGTCTCTTCGCATTTCCCCTGCGGCCTCGTAGAAGAGATCCAGCACTTCGGCTGCGGGTACGTTGTCCGTCTGAAGCGTGGAAGTGATGTCCTCGGCAATGTCCAGCAAGTCTTGAAGGGCGGCGTTCCTGGGTTGAGTACACCGTTGCCAGTCTAGGTATCTGCGCAACGCACTGAGACGGATCATGCGCAACCGGCGCCGTCGCAGCGCCTGGGCCAATCCCCAGCCTTCTCGGGTTCGCATCAGCGAGATCTGCCCCTTGGCCGCCTCCGGACCGGTGACCTCGCAGGGCAACCCTTCGACGTCGCAGATGGCCCTCATCTTCTCAAGCGGAGCGTGCGTACGGCAGAGCACCGAAATCTCCGACAGCTGCACCGCTGGATCGATACGCCGAATGCGCTGGATTTCGGCATGGACCAGTTGTGCCTGGAGGTTCGGGTCGTGCGGACTGGCGATCAGGCGCACCGCGCCATAAGTCTCCGCGTCCAGTTCCGCCCATCGCCCACCTGGCGGAGCTTCCTTACGGCGCGCGTCGATTCGAATCGGGTGGTCGACCTTCATCCTGTTTGTCCCGCGCTGGATCACGTGATTGGCAGCCGAGATGATGTTCAGGGTGGAGCGGAAGTTTTCGACCAGGTAGGTCGTTTCACCCTCGTAGTCGGCTTGGAAGCGCCGGATGAACTCGATGTTCGCGCCCTTGAAGGAATAGATGTTCTGGTCATCGTCCCCCACGACCATGATGCTCAGCTTGGTGTCCGCATCGGTGCGCCGGCGGCCTGCCAAGGCGCTGACCAGGGCGTACTGTTGCTCGTCGATGTCCTGATACTCATCGACGAAGATGTACTCATACCCCTGCAGCAATTGATCGCGGATCTCGTCCGCGTCGGCCAGAGCCGAGCTCTTGCCCTCGAGAAGATCGACGGCGTCCTGAAGCATCTTCTTGAAGTCGACATTGCTGGAGGCACGCTCGGTGCTCGCCAGGCTGGTGCCGGTCAAGCGCAGTGCCATGGCGTGGTAGGTCATGACCAGAACGCCGCGCGCGTCTTCCCCAGCCAGGGCCAGCAGCCGCCGACGCAGCTGAATCGCCGCACCCCGGTTGTAGGCCAGCGCGATGATGCGCCCGGGGCTCACTCGCAGCACCCGCAACAGGTAGGCGATGCGGTGCACGATCACCCGCGTCTTGCCAGACCCGGGGCCGGCCAAGACCAGGTGGTTTCCCGTTCTCGACTGTGTGACCAGCGCCTCCTGCACCGGATGCTGAAGATCGTCGACGATGCGCCGATAGGACTCATCGGTCGTCTTGCGCTCCAGCAGGTCCGCCCGGCCTCGGAAGAATTCCTTCAAAAACTGCTTGTGCGGAAGGGTGAAATAGGCCGTGACCAAAGCCAGCGCCTTCGCCGGATCTTCCACGCCGAGCTTGGCGTACTCGTGCATGACGTGGGTCTGCAGGGTTCGTTCCTTGTAGAACTCCTCCAATGGTGCGAAGGAGGCCTGGTTGAAACGCCTGGACGTGTCGCCGTCCATCCGGATGGTCATTGCGGAACGGAAGACGGATCGCCCCTTGTCCAGTTCGAGCACCCGTGTTTGATGGAGGTACAGCAGCGCGTGCTCCAGAGCCACCTCCGGCTCACGCAGCTGGGTTTTCAGGACCAGGTCGTCGCTGAGCGCGTCAATCAGTGCCTGGGCCTTGCACTCCACTAAGCATGCGCCTTTGACGCCGTCCGGAACCTCGGCCAGAAGCCGCATCAGGGTGACTTGGGCCACGGCTCGTCGCAGCTCGCAGATCCGGCGGATCTGGGCCCACGGCCGACGCAGGGTCACGCGCAGCGTATCGTCACCCAGCGACTGCAGCTGGATCATGCTGCGCTTGTCATTTCCGGAGCCGAATCCGTCGGCCATCGATCGTAAGCAGGCCCGCACCTGCGTGGGGTCCAACTGCGCTTTCTCGCCGTCCAAAATGAGCCGACTTCGCAGTTCCGTGCAGACCGCGCGCAGATTCAGGTGCTGATGCGTCTCGTCCTGGTCGGCGTCGGGCGCGTGCTCCGCCATGAGTTCCAGAAGCTCCTTTTCCATGGCGCAGAGGAATTCCAGACGGGGCGCGGAAGCCCCTCGGACACCGCGCATCAGGCGCACCGTCAACCCGAGGTCGTTGACGAGGATCCCCAGCTTGGCCAACTGGTGGACGATGCGAAAGCATTCGTCCGGCCGAATGCCAGCATCGAGCATGAGTTCGTCGGTGCTCAGGCCCTCTGGCGTTTCGGAGCGAAACAGGGCCGTAGCGACGGCGAGGAATTTTTGTTGGTTACTAGCGGAAAGGTCGGCCTTGCTGATCCGGTCCTTGGCCTCCTGCAATGAGGCCACCCGAAGGCTGGCGGGAAACACCCTGGTCGCGTTCTCATCACGCTTGAGAAAGCCATGCCGCTCCAGCCAGGCGATGGCGGTAGTCACCTTGGTAGAGGCGTCCGGCGCATCGACATCGATGTTGGTGCCGCTGCTTCGCGCAAGGAGCTCCTTGGCTGAGACGACGATCTCGTCTTTGCCCAGTTTCTTGGCTTGATCCCGCAAGCCACGCAGAAGCCCAACGAAATCCCGTTGCGATAGCTGGGAAGTCGAGGACAGGCGGAACTGGGTTTCCACATCCTGGGGATCGAAGAGCAGGACGCATCGGGCCTCCTCCCCGTCGCGCCCCGCCCTGCCCGCCTCCTGCAGGTAGTTCTCCAGGGAGCCGGGGATCTCCGCGTGAATGACCAGCCGCACATTGGGCTTGTCCACCCCCATGCCAAAGGCGTTGGTGGCCGCGATCACTTGTAGCTCGCCGTCGAGGAACTGGCGCTGGGTCTCCTTGCGCAGGTCAGCCGTGAGACCTCCGTGATAGCAGCCACTTCGAATGCCGTGCTGCGAAACGATCTGAGCGATCGTCTCGGCGCTCTTTCGGGTCGCGCAGAACACCACGGCCGCGTCTTGATCGCGCAGGCCATCGCGTAACAGCTCGACGATGCGCTGAGGCTTTTCCCCTCCCGAGGTTTGCACCACCGCATACGACAAATTGGTGCGCTCGTGGCCACCGAGGAAAGTCCTCAGCTTGATCTGCAGGCTTTCCTGGAAGTGATTGCACAAATCCTCGATAACGTCAGGCTTGGCCGTTGCGGTGAAGCAGGCGATCGGCGCCTGGGTTTGGAACTGCTCGCGGATGAAGCGGGAAACGTAGAGATAGTCGGTGCGGAAGTCATGCCCCCATTTGGAAAGGCAGTGCGCTTCGTCGAACACCCATGCGGCGATCTCGCGCATACGGATCGCCTCGACAAAGGTCCGACTTCGGAACTGCTCAGGCGAGACCAGAACGATGCCGATATCGCCGAGGCGGATGCGGTCCAGGACATCTCGCCGTTCCAGCGGGGTGAGCATTCCGTTGACCGTGGCTGCGCACTGGACGTCAGCCTTCATCAGGTTCTCCACCTGATCGCGCATCAGCGACTGCAGCGGGGAAATGACCACGGTCAACCGGCCCGAGCGGCGATAGTGGACGAGCGCCGGAAGTTGATAGCAGATGGACTTGCCACCGCCAGTGGGCAGGACCGCGAGCAGACTCTCGCGCGCCAGGCCGGCGCTGACGATCGCCCGTTGCAGGGAAGTGCCGTCTGGCGCCGCCGGATGTGCCCGGAAACTCGGCTTGCCGAACAGCGCCGACAGCAGCGACTCGGGATGGTGATTCTGGCGGCAGTACGAGCAGTTAGGCTGACCACAGTTGATCTCTCGCAGCTCAGCGATCAACACCCGGACTGCGGGCAGTTCGTGGAAGACCCAGTGAGGGAGGATCGAGTTGCCGCCTGCGATTCGGATCCAACCAAGCGCGAAAGCGACCGACCACGGATCGTGACTATCTGCTCTTCTGGCGACACCGACCGCCAGTTCGCTCAACCGTGTGGCGCAGCAACGCTCGGCGAAGCGGCCCGCGATGAGCCGTCCCGCCTCCTCGCCGTTCGGGGAAGTCTCCTCGCGGACTTGCGACAGCAACGTGGACATGGCCTCGTCGTCGCGCAAGAGGAAATGCAGCAGGGCCAACCACCATGGTTCCTGATCAGCCGTCTCCAGCAGCGCTTCGACAGCCTCTTCGAACACGTTGAGCGCCACTCGTGCATCCTTGGTCGGGTTGTTGCGCTCATCGGTGAGCAGCTTGTAGCCCTTGACCAGCCGGTGGTAAGGATTGTTGGGAAATGCGAGAGCCGACAACTCCAAGGTATCCAACACTGGCCAGCTCAGGCACTCGAGTTGCGGAAGCTGGGTGCGCAGCAGCGGAAGATCGTGGCGCTTGAGGTTGTGACCCAGCAGCACCCCACCCTCACGTGCAAAAACATTCAGGGCGATGGCGACCGAGGAGGCCTTGGCAGCGGAGCAAGTGCTGTTGAAAGTGGCGTCGCTATCCGAACGGACGGCGCCGATGGCGAAGATCTGATCGCCCCTCTCGGGATGGGATTCGACGTCGATGGAAACAAGGCGACCCTCGGCGGCAATGCGCCTGGCACGTGCGCGCAGGGAGTCGACAATAGGTGTTTCCAATGGAGACGTGGCGGGCAGCTCGGGAGTGAGAGGATTGCCGCTTGTAACAGAAAGCGATGCATCAGGGCAACCGGCCTTTTCCTCTTGCCTCCTCGTTACGCGAAAAAACTAACAGTTCCCGCAGTTGGTTTTATTGGCCTGTTGCATCGACTGATTGAATCTGCAGTCGCATGGACACGTCACACCGCCTTGGATGCTTGGTCAATAAGCAATTTAGGCCTCAACCCGAATGCACGCCGCCTCATAGTGCCGAACCGCATTGTCATTCCAAGAAGTGACGAATTGCTGAGCTCCGGAACGCGCAACCAAGCGGCAGTCCTTTGCCGTGGCGGCATACTCAATGCGTCGCTCCACTGTGGATTGGCGTGCTGCATCGGCATACACAATGATGAGTCCTTGCCTCGTGCTACCTCCGCGCTTTAGCATCGCGCGAAGACGTCTAGCATCGGCAGCGATCGCCTCTTTGTGTCGTAGCTTCTTCACTTCAATCAGATGCCGTGGGGCTCCGCTCTTCCACCACGAGACCAAGTCTAGACGCCCACCGCCTCGACGAAGCGTTCGGCCCCTCATCTCCGCACCAGCTTCAGTGAGGGTAGCGTAGACCTTACTCTCTAGGGTCACATAGAGATTTAGACGAGAAAGCGCGATGGCTATCTGCCCTTGGATGAACGCCTCCGGAGCAAACGTCAATGGCAAGCCACCTGTGAACTTCCAGTGAACTTTGAAGGCATCCTGGACGGCCTTTACGCATGCGGATTCGTACTTGGATGCCACGGCAAATCCTATTGGTTAAGGTTCGCGATAACGCGACTACGACAGGCAGAGGCTCGGGCCGCGAGAGTGCATGATATACACAAGTCCAGCAGCCAAAATGAACGGAAATACGCATCGCTGCAACCGATTCGTACCGCGATATCGCGTGGCTTGCGAGCTTCTGGTACTCGCTCCCAGGCGCTTGCACAGCGTTCGCGGCACAGCTCAAAACTAGACCCATGAAGACAGACTTCAGCGACCCGTTAGCGTTCTTGCAGCATCTCGCCGGCCAGGCAGTTTCTGATGACCTCGGCCTTCTCCGAGCCATGGCGAGATGCCTCGCGGCGGAAGATGCTGTCGCACTTCTTCGGCAAGAAGCCATGCACACCTCAATACTGCGAGATGCCTTACTTCGGAAGGTTGTCGAAGACACGGAAATTGCTGTCGGGCGCGAACACCATGCTCTTGTTCGGCATTTGCTCAAAGCGCTTGAATCTGCTGATGGCCGGAAGAGCCAAGTCATTGCATACTCGCTGTCTTCAATCGTCCCAACCCTCCCTCGGCGCAGGAGGCTCATTGTGCAAGGAGCACTTCTACGCTCCCGCTTTGTTGGCATTCGACGCAGAGGCTACAAGTCGGTCAGCAACGACAAGGCGCCCGATGTATCCCTCGTGAAGTTGGCATGGCAAGAAAATAGGGATCCGGAATGTGCCTGGCTGCTCGTGAAGCTCTTGCCCGCGGGGGATCTTGCACCGATGAAAGCAGAGATCCTCCCAAGGCTGAAGGAAGGCTGGAAGCTTTCGAGGCTCTTCCTCAAACTTGCAGAGTTTGATCGCAGCGCGCCTGATGAGCTGGAAAGGCTGGACCATATCTCGTTCTGTTACGTGTTGGCAAAGATCGGTCGAACGATCTCGAACGAGAAGGCGAAGGATTTTGTTGAGCGAAGCGCCACGGATGAGCGCCTTGGATTGCTTGTCTGGTCAATAGGAAAAATGGGGCTCTGGGAAGTACTTGTCTGGATACAACAGAATCTTCCAGAAATACAGATAAAAAAGTATGCCCACCTTGCCCCGCAAGATGCCCAATCTCTTGAACCACACGGGTAGGGTGGCTCATCCGTCTGACGACAGCCATCTCGCCTAGTGCCTGCGGTCAGGCACCCATTCGCCCTCTTCGTTGTAGTTGAATGAGCGGATTAGTCCAGCCGATTGCCAAACCAGATCAAACACACGACGCAGCGCCTGCGGCGCAGTCTGGTCTGCAGGGAGCAACATATCGGGCAATATAAGCGTGGAGCGGTCAAAGTAGCCTTGGTGATCTTCTAGGTTATAGCGCCAGCGATCGAGGCCCAGCTCGACATGGTTCGCATCAATGATCGAGACAAGGCAGGTCATCTCAAGTCCTATGCCGAGATGCTGATATTCGGCGCGCAAGCGATCTAGCAAGGTAATGAAGTGTTCTTCATAGGCCTGACTTCCCAGCGGCGCAAGTTCGTTCGAAGCATAGGTCAGTACCTTCACGGTTTCGAAATAGCCATTCCGAAAAAGCTGCGAATAGCCATGTGTGCCTTCGGGTCGCGGGTTCCTCACGACCAAGGCGCCATCTGCATTCACGCGCGCACCGGGAATCGTGACCCCAAGGATGGGCAGTGCCCGGTCCAGCATGTACGGGATGGGATCGACTTGTACAAGTCCGAGGGCTGCTTGCGTGGGAACGAAATGCCCGACCAGCAGCGCGCCAGGCACCAGCCGATGTGGCGCCTCGCCCGCCATCAGCTTGCCCAGACGCTCAGTCCTGAAGTTCCTCACGGCTTCGGCTTGCCGCTCCGACCGCAGGAACAGTCCCCGAATCTCCGGAACGTCCAGTTGCCGCTTGCGAGCGCCCTCGCGGACGAAGAAGTGCTGATTGGTGTTCACGCGATGCGGGCCTGCCCAGCTTTGCGGCACCCGCACGATGAGCACAAAGCCACCATCAACCGTCACTGGTTGGACCTGAACACCAGGGATGCGTGGCTGTACACCATGCATGAGAACGTCTAGCAGCCTGCGAGCCTCCTGATCTGGATTGCCAACCTGAGCCACAACAGTGACGGCCTTTCCCTCTCCATCCTCGTCTACGCCGTAGATGAGATCACCGCCAGCGCTGTTCGCAAAAGCAGAAACGTCGGCCAGAAACTCATGCCTAGCGGCATCGTTACGTCCAGGAAGGTCTCGCTTGAGGTCAAGGTAAGCCCCCTCCGTCGTTTGCTCCGCTATGAGCGAGGAAATATCCGCCTCGACCGCAGTCGATAGATCACGAGGAAGAGCCATGCTGGTGTCTGAAATTTCTACTAAGAACTACACATGCTATACGCGTGTCACGGAGACCCCGGCATTCGCGCTTCGGTATGCTGTGTATCAGCATGGCACACGAATTCGACACGATTCACACGCTGGAGGCCCGGAGCAATTTTCAACTGGAATGGCTTAAGAGCCACTTCGAGTTGAGTGGCGAGAAAATGCACCACATCATCCGAGGCTCCTTCCTCGCATTGCGCGCCGGACTCGATCACGAGGAAGATCGAAACGGCTTTCTTCTTCGACTGGACCCGGTTCAGTACAGACGTTTGGGGACACGAGGTGATGGACCTGCTGCTCCCCCTGCTTGATAGAACCGGTACTATGAACGTCCAAAAGGATGGTCGTGCTGGATGACCTACATGACCAGTATCGCCTAGCGCTGAAGCTGGACTACGTTCACCCCAGCCCCGAACACCTGCTGCACGCGAGGCAAGAGATGGTCGTGGTGACTCAGGAACAGCACCTGAGTCTTCATGGAAAGGTCCCGCAGGGCCTGAAGCCCTGCCGTCGACCGCTCGTCGTCGAAGTTGATAAACAGGTCGTCAGCCACAAACGGCAGCGCCTTCGCTTTCGACAGATGGAGTTCAAGGGCGGCGAGTCGAAGCGCCATGTAGAGCTGATCGCGAGTACCCTCACTCATGCCAGGGACCTCGACAGTTCTGCCATCCGTTCGGACAGCAGACAACCGATATGGCGTACTGTCGAAATCGACGAAAAGCTTTGTGTATCTTCCAAGCGTCAGTGCAGAAAAAATCGCTCCCGCGCGAGTCAGCATCGGGCCTTGGTTCTGCTCTCGATAGCGCTCGATGGCCCAGTTCAGCAGCTTCGCTGCCGCAGTCACCTTGATGTAGCGCTCAGATGCGTCGGTCATGCTGGCCAGCGCCTCCTGCCTGCGCGCCTCTGCAACAGCTGCGTCACTGCCACCTCCAAAGGCCGCCACCGCCAACTTTGCCTGTGTGAGCTCCGACGCAAGGCTTGTCTGGTCCGCTTGCACCTGGTCGATCTGGTCATTCGTACTCGACAGGTCGACTGCGACCTGTGCCAAGTCGCAGCCGTCTACCTCCGCAATCACTGAGTCCAACGCGAGGCCGTCTGATCCTTGTGTGAGGGCAGCCCGCGCGAGCTCAATTTCTCGAACAAGCCTGCGTTTGGCTTCCGAAGTCGCGACCAACGGTGCAGCTTCCGCAAGCGTCGCAACCCCAGCAGCGGCGAGCAGAGGGGCAACCCTTGCCTTGACCTGTTCGACTTCGTTCTGTGCGTTATCGTGCTGCTTGGTAGCTGCACTCAAAGCGTCATCTGCGGCGGCCCGGCGGGTCTCTCCTGCTTCCGCCTCCTTTAGCCTGGGTGAAAGAGCTCGCACAACGTCTCTCGCATCTAAGTCGCGAAGCTCGTCGAGGCTCAATGCGTCAACTACAGCGGCGGCAGCCTTGCCGAACTCGTGAAGGTCGCGCTTCATTGTGTCGATCCGCTCGCGTCGGATGGATACTGCTTTGTCCAGGCTGTGTCGGATCGCCTCCAGTTTTTCGAGTGCCTGCTCGGCGTCATCGACGGACTTCACGTACTCAGCGATTCGGGCACCCGCCACTGCGGCTTCCCATTTCTGCTCCCACGCGGCGAATGCCGCGCTTGCGGCGTCTGCCGCAGCCTGCAGGCGGTTCAGCGTGTTTGAGTGCATGCCTTGCTGCTTGACCAGTTGCCCGCGGCGCGCAGCCGAGCTGTCGGCCTCAGATACCAGCAGCTCTGCAGCCGTCAGAACGGCAGCGAGAGCGCTCTCAGGAGACAAGCTCACGCCAGCTTGACCAAGTTGCGCAGACAGGGCACTGGCCGCCGCGCTGGCATCTGTGACTTCCTGTCGCAGGGCATCTTCCTTTTCGCTGAACGTCGCAAAGGCAGACAGGGCCAGCTCGCGCTTCGTCATCCAAGCCTGAGCGTCCGACAGCGCGAGCCCTGGTAGGGCAAGAACAACCGTCTGCGTCACCCAATCCTCATCAAATGCTGCCAGCTCGTCTGCCTTGCGCTTCTTGGCAACGTTGGCCGATGCCAAATCTGACTCGACCCTCTCCACTTTCTGCTTGAGGCTCTGGAGCTGTGCGGCGTCGGCTGTCGAACCCAGCTGGGTATCTACGAGTTCGTCCGCCAGGTCGATGGCAGTGTCCAGGCCGGCTGCGCCAGATGCGAGGGGAATATTTCCTTCCTTGATGGCCCTCCAGTCGGCGTCCCGCTTCTTCCGGGCTTCCCGAACGTCAGCGCCCGTGACAATATGGCGCGCCTCGGCAAACTGCTTCACCGCGAGTTCCGCTTCATCGAAGTCGTCCGTAGCCTGGACTACGCGGTCGGCAGCCGTGCCGAGGTCGGATTCCAGTCTCTGGCGCTTGGCCACCAAGCCGGCCAGCCGCTCCGACGAAGGTGGCGACATCTGCTGGAGCTCTTCCAACGTCCTCGTCCACTGCCCAAGACCCGCTAGCGCTGCATCCAGGACACGCCCGGCGGTCTTCACGGCCGAGTCGGCCTTGCTCTGGGTCGCCAAAGTGTTCCTGTAGGCCTGAGCCTCCGACAGCGCGCTGCGCAACACTGGCGATACCTCGGCGACTGTCATCGCCTTCAATTCGGCTTCAGCTTCCTCCAGCTCAGCTCGCTTGGTCGCGACGTTTTCCGCCGTGGAAGTCTTGGCCTGGAACAGCCCTCCATGCTCATTGACCAGGCGCTGAACCTCGCGGAGAACGAGCTGCGTTGGCAACCGTGTGCGTAAAGCTGCCTCATCCTCCCAACCCGACCAACCCAGGTCATCCGCAGCAGCCCCTGCGAGCTCCAGGCAGCGGTCAACTTCCGCCTGGCGGGTGACAAGCCCGGCGTAGTGGTTTCGTACGCTCTCTCCGGTGGCAGCCAATGCCTGGATGTCGTGTCTTGAGGCCAGGACCGCCGCATCGAAGACCACTTGGTCTCGCTGCCCCGTAAGTTCCCCGACGGCCAACTCGCACTGCCGAAGCGTGGTCTCGGCGACAGACAGGTCCTGCGCCCCCCTGGTGAGTGTGTCCAGGGCGTTGTCAGGCAGGTCCAGCACCTCGCCAAGCGCCTCCAGTTCGGCGAGCTTCTGCTTCAGCTCCACCACCTTGGCAGCCAGCCGTCGAACCCGCTCCAGCTTGTCCCGCGTAGCCTGCAGCTGCCCCTTCCGGATGGTCGCCGCTGCGATGCGCGCCTCCACATCATCAAGCGCGGACCGGGCATCCCCGAAACTCTTGGAACGCACGGTAGCTGCCTTCAAGTCCCTGTTAGCCTGGTCTAGCTGGTCGCTCGCAATGTAGTATGCGCGGCCACCGGAATGGCGAGACGCCCATAAGCGATCAGCTTCAGCGACGAGACCGTCCTTGACCTTTCCGAGCCCGGCGATTCCCGCAGCAGACTGGAAGAGCACCTGACTGACGTCTTTGGAGGCATCCAGGATCAACTCGCCGCCGACGACAAGCTGCGCGTGGCTAAGCCCGAACATCGTCTCGAAGAAGGCGCGGTCCGCCGAGCCCATGAAGGGCAATAGCGCGTTGTCGGGCAGCGGGCCATCGGCAGGAGTGCGCAGCGTGTTCTTGTTGCCCTTGGTCCTGACGATGGCGAGACTATCGTCTCCTTCCGCGACCGTCGCCGTAAGGCACAGCTCGGCCTGCTGGTGCATAAACGCCATTGCCGCATATCTCGGCGGGAAGCCGAAGAGCAGGTCAGCAATAGCGCCGCGGACCGTCGACTTTCCTGCCTCGTTCGGCCCCACGATGAGGTGGAAATCGTGCTCAGCCTTTGGCAACGAGATGTCGGTGTCGGTGAACTTGCCGAACCGGACCAGATTCAGGTTCTGAAGGCGCATGGCTCACTCCGCCTGAGCCAAGTGCGCCAGCAAGCCTGGCCCGACTTCTTCGACAAGCTCCTTTAGCTCGCCAGTTCGAATCTTCTCGATGAGTGGCACCATATCCTGCAGGTCCAGTGGGGCCTTGGCTGCAAACGGTGCTAGTGCGGTCTGCAACTCTTCGATGAAACTGACGTCGGTAGCTGCCTCCTCAAGGATCGCCTGGAGGTCCGTGAAGGCATCCATGCGCTCGTGCAGCTTTTCAGCATCAACCGAAGGCTTCGTAGCGATACGCAACTTCTCGAGCCACAGGCGCTCGTTCCCGATGCTGCCAATCTGTGCCAGCACTTCGCCTCGCAGCTGGGCTTCCTGCCCAAATAGCGCACCGTGCGCCTTCGTGTTTCCTTGGATCGTGATGCGCACAGCCCGAGGCACTTCGCCGTCGGTATCCAAGAGTGCCTCCATAGCACGGCCAGTCATCAGCACGACGTCCGCAAGCGTCTCAGAGTCGGAGGCGTCCACCGTCAGATGTTCCCAGCGTAGGACGTCTATGAAGATTCGCTCGACCGCAACATCCCCAGCGTCATCGACCAGCACCATAACTGCGCCTCGTCGGCCACGCTCCCTCACGTTACGCCCCTGCAGATTCCCAGGAAACACAATGGTCGATGCGCCTTTCCACTGCTCGAACTCGTGCACATGGCCGAGCGCCCAGTAGTCGTAGCCCTTGGCATTCAGCTCGCCGACGGTGCAAGGCGCGTAGGTCGCATGGGAGGCGTATCCCTCCAGGGCAGTGTGCAGTACACCGATGTTGAAGTGGCCCTGGGTCGGTGCGGGATAGCCGATAGCCAGGTTGGTCGTGATGTCTCGCTGCTTGAAGCTCTGCCCATGCAGAACCACAGGTAGGCCATCAACCTTGAACGTCTGAGGCTTGTTCGGTCCGAAGACGTGCACGTTGTCCGGCATCTCCAGCTTCTTCGTCATCTCGCTCTCGGCATCGTGGTTGCCAAACAGAACGTACACGGGGATGCCGGCGCGCTTGAGGCGCCCCATCTCCTTGACGAAGTAGATACCGGTATTGAAGTCGCGCCAGGAGCCGTCGTAGAGGTCGCCGGCGATGACCATGAAGTTGATTTCTTCGGCAATTGCGAGGTCTACCAGCTCAGTAAAAGCGTCACGTGTCGCGCTGCGAAGCTGCTCGGCAGGTGCATCTGGATAGGCGGAAAGACCGTTGAGTGGACTATCCAGGTGGATGTCAGCTGCATGGATGAACTTCATCGAAACCTCTCCTCGTATGCTTATGTCGAACGAACGTAATTCGGCGAGAAAACGCGAGGCCTATTCAGGGAGCGCCTGTACCTCATCAGCTTTGAACCACTTGCTCTTCTCGGCGTAAGCCAGCGCCTGGGCCGCATCCTTTGCCCAAAGCACAAGCGCCAGGCTCTCCTTCGCGCGGCTGCAAGTCACGTAGAGGAGCCGGAGCGTCCGGTCAATTGACGTCTCCTTGCCCTCCTCCACGTTCTTGACGTCGGAGTCGCCGAGAGGGGCACCGAACAGGCGGTCGTAGGCAAATAGATTGCCAGCGGCATCCTCGTCATCCATCACAACCATGACATGGTCGAACTCCGATCCCTTGACCACCTGGTGCGTCGCGAGATGAGACTTTCCGCTCAAGTAGGTCTTGAACCGACGAAGCTGAATCCAACGCGACTCGAAAAGCCCATGCCAGCCGCGAGCCAATCTGCTCTCGAGGGCCTCCGGTTGCCTTGGCATTGGGGCAGGCGGCGGTGGGCTTGTATCGTTGAACGCAGTCACCAATCGCTTGTCAGGTTCGAACAAACCGAACTGGAGCACTGGTGCGAGCACCTGGCGCACGGTCACCTCAGGCTTGACGCACGCCCTGACGAAGGCTTCGACAGCGTGCTGGTATGCCTTGAGCAACTGCATGCGGGCTTCACCGTCGTCGGGGAGCTGCTGGAGCCGACCGTAGCGATGCAGGACTTCCATGACAGAGAAGTCTGACGGGGCCCCGCCGTCCTTGATGCAGTCTGCGAGGTCCATCACTTCCCGCATGAGCATCTGGACTGCAGTTGGCCCGGAGACATCACCATTTGCATCCGGACGGACCGAGTCTGGGTCAAGGAGAGATACGGCCTCAAAGGCCGCCAAGAAGTCGCCACGGCGGGCCACCAGAGAGTGCTCCAGGGCAAGCACCTTGTGCCCCGGATTGCCTGGCTCCCAATCGGCCAAGCCCGTCGCGGCCTGCATGGCCGACTCGCAGAGCGCCTCTCGACGCAGCTTTTCCTCTGCAGAGGCTGATGCGTTACCTATGAATATCCGGACTAGCCCCGCGGACTTCTCTTCGCGCGGATGCTGGTGAACGGCCTTCTTGGACTGAGTTCGGCCTTCCAAATCTGAGGCCCAAATCTCATTGATGAGGTCAACGATGCGCCGTTGGCTTCTGTGGTTCATCTCCAGCTTGGGCGTCGCCCAGGCCTCCGGAACCATGCTCGGAAGGTCCGCATGTCCGTCCAAGTAGATGCGCTGACGGTGGTCGCCGAGTAACCCCAGCATCAGCCTTGACGGGTCTTCGGCCGCGACCTCCAAAAGCGCGTCCAAGATGCCCTTCATCGTGTCCTGTGACTCGTCGATGAGAATGACGGGATGCTGGTCGCGAAGGATGCGACGCAGCGTAGGCTTCTGTTTGAGCAACCAGGAAGCCAAAGCCAAGACCTGCGAATGGCTCAGGGCTCCGTCGCCATAGCGCTTCCGGTCCGGGCTGTAGGTGAATTGAGATGTCGCAGCGAGAGTTGCAGCCTTGGCTTCTAGCTCCGCGATCTTCTCCTTGTCTTTATCGGTCGGGCGACCGTTCCTTCGCCCAGCCGCCGCTTCACATGCTTTCTGAAGAGCTTCGGCATTCATGGCCAGAAGTGCGTCACGAATGTCGTCGTCGAAGCCCGAAATCAAGTCCCAGCAGAACGAGTGGATGGTGTCGACCTGCGTCAGATCATTGGTGCCAAGGCGGCCCTTGACCACGAGCGCAGCGTTCTTCGTGTACGTGATGACGCGAATCGTCTGAGCACGGGCCCTTAGTTCCCGTTCAAACCTGACGGCCGGATTGTCCGCAGCACGCGCTGGCTCAACCTGCACGTCTCCTGTGCCGATGCCGGTTACCTTGCGAAGCGCGGCCACTAAGGTACGCGTCTTGCCGGACCCGGCACCGGCAAATAGGAAGAAGCTCCGTGGCGGCGTGCTGGTGACATAGCCGACGATTTCGTCGACGACACCAGCGTCACGCTCATTGGGATCATCTTTCACGGCAGCCATCAGGCCGGCCCTTTCTTCGAAGTTGCCAGCTCCTTGTCGAGCCAAGTCAGCGCGTCGGCGATGTAGGCGGGGCAAACCACTTTGTCGCCCAAGCTGATGCGCTCGAACATGGTCGCAGCGAACTCAGCCTTGGCAAAACTCGCCCGCAGCATTGCATGAAGGTCCTTACCGAGTGTCGCGAGGTCCGGTTGCGCGACAACGGCCTCAACGGCCACGCGCAGCGGGCCCACCAGCTTCGGCAGCGGCACCTCGCCGTCAACTGGCTCCTGGCTCGCCTGTTGCTTGATGCCCTTGAACCAGTCAATGTTGGCCAGGATCAGCGAGTCTTCAAAAGAGCTCGGCCATGGGCCGTCCTTTGGCACCGGAACCTGCCAAGCAAACCTGACGCGCCCTCCGCTGCCGTTGCTCCAGACCTGGTCTGCCTCCTTCGGCTCAGCCAAGAGGTGCAGTCCCTTCTGCTTGGGATGCCAGCCATTTAGCGTGTCGTTCCCGCACTCGAGCAACGTGGGATCGACGATTGCTGCAGCTTTGCGAACGGTCTTGCCGTTGGCGTCCTTTGTCACCTCTACGGGATCCACATCGGTGATGACGACCGTCGGAATGCCGAGCTTCTGAACGAGCGGGCGCAGCCGATGTGCGTGGCGCCCACCCAGGTCGAGAAAGGAGATGTATCGCTTGTCGAGTTCGTGGAAATCCCGCTCAATGAACAAGGGGACGAGCATCCTCTCCGCAGCGCCCTCTACGAAGATCGCGGCGTCCGCGAACAAGAGGTCCGTGTGCTGCACGCGGAAGTACCGTTCCGCGAAGGTTCGCGTTTCCTTATCGGGCCCGAAAGCGGTAGCGAGGTCGATGACGTCTGAGCTCGGCATCCCGCCCGCCGCCGCAGCAATCCGCCGGACGTAGCGCAGCCGGTCGAAGTTCTCGGCGTGCGCCAAGTGACTCGCGTGCGTGCTGATAAGCAGTTGACTAGCCAGATGCGCATGCTCGGGAGCGGTCGGACTAATGAGTTCGGACGCCCGTCGTGGAAAGATGCGCTGCACCTGGACATGCAAATGCGCCTCCGGCTCTTCCACCAGCACGAGATGAACGGCTGCGGGGCTACCTTCAGTCGGCGTCAGCCGGGACTCTCGGAAAGAAACTAACTGGTAGCTCAGCGATTGAAGGTTCTGGTAGCCCAGCCCGATTGAGTATTCGGGAAGATAAACATCCGATTGCTGGCCTTCGAGGCGGTACTGCACGGCCGTGCTGTGGTCAAGCAGGTCACCTGTCTGGATTCGAGTTCGGAAGTGAATCTCTTGGGGATCGTGGAGGGTCGGATATCCGAGCTTTTTCACATCCTCGATAGAGGGCGTCAACGCTACCTTGATGCGAGCGTCGAGGTCTAGCTGGGCAGAGCCGATGGCTGCTATGAGCTCTGGCTGATGGTTTTGCCCAGTGGTCGCAACGTTGAGGTGCTGTCGTGCGTACTTCAGCAGTTGGTTGGAAAACAGACCGACGCGGTGGGTGCCAGCGGTAGATCGTGTCTCAGTTTCCTCGGTTCCAAGCCCACGTTGCGCAGCGACGAAATCCACGCGCAAGAGCTTGGCGAGCTTTGTACGGTCGACAGGCACCGCCTGAGGTGTCAGCGCCTGCGGCGCTCCCGCTGGTGGATTCGCGAGAGGTCCATGCGCTGGGTCTAGCTTGTATGCCATAGCGCTTCCCAGATCGCCCGGGTAACGAAGCCAGTAGTCGATGAGGTCGACCGGCCACGCGTGAGCCTCCTTCTTGTGGTCCTTCACTGGTTGTCGTGCCTCACGGTATCGCCATGCGAGCTTTTGGAGCGCTTCCACAGAGGAAGCTGGCTCAAGTCGAAGGCGAACCCCGACTGGCCCACCGCTCCAATTTAGAGAGGTGATAAACGGCGCGACTAGGTTGTAGGACCCTGACTGCGCGTCGAACCATAGGTCCAACGTGGGCATGCAGGCCAGGAGTACGGCCAACTGCCCCTCCCACTTCGCAACGTCACCCGCTGCAGATGCGGGGTCTTCCGTCAACTTCTCCCAATCTTCGCTGAGAGCCCTCAAGGCGGGCCATTGGTCAACGCTGATGTCGAATGCGCCAAAGACTTGTCCAGTGCTGGCCAAGAAGTTGCGGATGGCTATGAGGACAGACGTCTTGCCACTGTTGTTCGCACCGACCAAAACAGTTGTCTTTTTGTCAATGTTGATTTTGGCTTGAACCAGGCGTCGGAACCGGCTGAGCTCAACAAAGGCCAGGCGGACGTTTGGCGTTGACGCGGGTTGCTGAGGCTGTGCACTCATCGACGTTCCTTGGATAGGCTCAAGTTTTTTGAATCGGTGCGTGTAGAGCGCCTGCCTGCTCTTAAGTAGCTACCGACAAGATTTCGAGCTGTGGCAGCGCCCGAACGATCTTCATCGTCTCCAGGCTGACCGTGACCACCCGCTGGAACAGCTCCAATGGGTAGCGCGGGTTGCCCATGGTCTCGACCGCCCAGTCGTTGGCGTCGTTGACGATGCCGCTGTCCTTGTCGGTCTTGACGCCTTGGCGCTCGACCACCCAGTCCAGGGCCGGCTTGCCGTTGACGACGTAGTCGTAGGCTTCCAGCGGGATGCCAGTCAAGGTGATCCGGTCGTTGTAGTGCAATGTCGTCAGGTCCTTGTCCTTGCCCTTGCCGTAGCGCATCTTCTCGACGCGGAAGTCGGTGTCGGTGAGCTGTTTGCCACCGCTGTCGATCCTCAGCGGGTAGAGCGCGACGCTCTCGTAGTTCAGGTGCAGGTCGGCCAGCTTGCGCCCGGCTTGGGAGAAGGCCCAGAAGTCGGCCACCGTCTTCACACGCGGAATGCGCGGTAGCTCCTTTCCCAGGTTGTCGGCGAAGCGCTCGCGGTAGTCGAGCGAGTGGAGCAGGCCGTAGACGTAGTAGAAGATGTCTTCGCGGCTGATGCTCTCGCCGGGGTAGGCGGACTGGAAGTGCGCCAGCCCTTCCGCCGTGATGGCATCGCGGCGCTTGGGTGCAGGGGTTGTGACCGGCTGAATTGTTTCACCGAACAGGGCGGATTGCTCCGATCCGATTTCGGCGGTATCGGGTTCCGGGTCGTCGTAGAGGTAGAGCGGGAAGCACTGCGCTCCACCATCAATCTGCAGATCGCATACTCGGTTAACCATTAGCGCGAGCTGGCCCGTTCCAGCCCAGCGCTGCTTGACCATGATGACAATGTTCTGTGCAGCGGCACTGGGAAAAATCCGAGGCATCTGCAGAACCATCTCGTTGAGGTTCCGGTTGAAATACAGCCACTGCTTGTTGAAAGGGCGGTACAGGCCCGGCACCAAGAATTTGGCGTCGAATTCATAGCGCTTATCCTTGGCGAGGTCCTGTTTCAGGGCCCGTGTCCAGGCAATCTGCCGACCATCCGTGTTTATGAACCCTTCAAGCAGCGCCTCCCGCTGCTTCTTGTCCAGGCCAGGGTGCGCATGGCCCAATCGGTCGGCCTCCGCGTTGTAGAAGGCGATCATCCGCGTCATGTTGGCGGTGACACCAGCCTTGGAGGCGTTGTAGCACCAGGCATCGCGGTTGGTGACCACGCCCAGGGAGAAGCTCTCGAACAGCTTGGGCCCGCTGCCTTTCTTGTCGCCGAGCACGATGTGCTCCAGAAAGCTGTCGTCCCGCTGCTTGAGCCAGTCGCCATGCGCATCAGGCGTGATGGTCTGCCAGCCCTGCACAGCCGTGATGCCAGCAATGCTGCCCAAGGATTCGATCTTGGCGAGCTTTTCCTCGCGGCTCAGGTAGTCGCCGATGTCGTGGAAACTGATGTGCCCGTTCTGCTTGGCGGCCGGGTTCTTCACCAAGAGCGAGATGGCAATCGGCGCACGGCTGCCACTGCCAAAAATCTTCCCGCCTTCCTTTCGGGACAGCTCGCCTGCGGTGCGTTGGTTGCCCCTCAGGTGGAAGACGTAGATGTTGCTGAACTCGTCTGCCAGACAGCGACGGAGGCCATCAGCCATGTTCGTGTCCAGAAATCCAGCATTGGTCACGAAGCCGATGACGCCGCTGGAGCCAATGCGGTTGCTAGCCCAGCGAATCGCTCGAACATAGCTGTCGTACAGCCCCTTGGACAAGGCCGCGTGCGAGCGCGCTGCATAGGTCGCCTCGATTTGGCTGTCCAGATGCGGGTAGGCGACGTTCTGGTTGTTGTCGTTTTGACTGCCCTGGCCGATGGAGTACGGCGGATTGCCGATGATGACCCGGATGTCTAGCTTCTTCTGCCTCTTGCGTCGCGCGCTGTTGTCCACCAGAAGCGCATCTACTAGGTCTTCCTTCTCGTACATCTGGAAGGTGTCAGTCAGGCAGATGCCTTCGAAGGGCTGGTACTTGCCGCCGACGATGCCGTGATAGACCGCCTCGATGTTGATGGCGGCGATGTAGTAGGCCAGCAGCACCAGCTCGTTGGCGTGAATCTCGTGCTTGTACTTGTGGGGCAGGTGCTCGGGCGCGATCAGACCGCTCTGCAGCAGCCGGGTGATGAAGGTGCCGGTGCCGGTGAAGGGGTCGATGATGTGGACACCCTTGCTGCCCAGCGTCTGGCCGAATTCGGCCTGCAGGATGTGGGCGACGCTTTGGATGATGAAGTCCACCACCTCGACGGGCGTGTAGACGATGCCCAGTCGCTCGGTCATCTTGGGGAAGGCATTGCGGAAGAACTTGTCATACAGCTCGACAACGATCTTCTGTTTCCCCGCCGCATTGTCGATCCCCTGCGCGCGCATCTTCACGCTGTCGTAAAAGCGCTGAAGGGTGTCGGCCTCTTTGTCCAGCCGGTGCTCCTGCAGCACATCGAGTACGCCCTGCATGGCCAGCGACATGGGGTTGTGCTTGGCAAAGCTGTAGTCCTCGAACAGGGCGTCGAACACCGGCTTGGTGATGAGGTGCTGGGCCAGCATCTCGATGACCTCGCCGTCACTGATGCTGCCGTTCAGGTCATCGCGCAGTTCACCGACAAAGCTGTTGAAGGCGGCGCGCTCCTTTTCGTTGGCCGCGTCTGCAACGATGCCCGTGATGCGGTCAATATGGGTCCGCGCGATCTTGGCAATGTCGTTGGCCCAGTCCTCCCAGTGGTGGCGATTGCCCACCTTCTGCACCAGCTTGGCGTAGATGGCCTTCTCAATCTCGCCGATCTCGAACGGCAGAGAGGTCTGGTCCTCCTTGCCGTAGCGCTTGGGTTCCGGCTCGCCTATGGTGAAGCCGCCCTTGCCGGCGTCCTTGTTCTTCGGCCCCTTGGCCTTCTCCGACTTCCTCTGAATCTTGTCGGTGATAGCCACCACTTCCATCTTGCTGGTGTCCTTGCCAATTAGGTCCAGCTTGTTGACCATCGCGTCGAAGCGGTCGTCGTGGGAGCGCAGTGCCTGGAGCACCTGCCACACCACGGCATAGGTCTTGTTGTCGTTCAGCGCGTCATGCGGCTCCACCCCGGCCGGGATGACCACCGGCAGGACGACGTAACCACGCTTCTTGCCCGGCGCATTGCGCATGACCCGGCCGACTGATTGGACGACGTCTACCTGAGAGTTCCGCGGGGTCAGGAACAGCACCGCATCCAGGGCCGGCACGTCGACCCCTTCGGACAGGCAGCGCACATTGCTGAGGATGCGGCAGGTGTCGTCGGCGGCATCAGCCTTGAGCCAAGCGAGCTTGGCTTCTTTCTCGCTGGCGTTCATGCTGCCGTCCACATGCTCAGCCTCGCAGGCCAGCGTTGAGGCTGCGTCGTCCTCCTCGGTCGCTTGGTAGGCCTCGACCACCGCCTGGAACATGCCGGCGATGTTCTTGGAGCTGACTTTGTGGGTCTTCGCGCCCTTACTGACCTCGATCACTTGGCAGAAGGCCACGGCGCGCTTCATCGCCTCGTGGTCGCCGTTCAGGTCTTCAGACAGCCCCTGTTTGGCCAGAGCCTTCCAGCAACCGATGATCTTGGCGGCGTCGTCCACCTTGAGTTGGTTGTTCTCGTCCTTGAGCAGACCCTGAATGCGGCGACTGACATGGGTCTCCTCCACGGACAGCACGATGACCTTGTAGTCCACCAGCAGGCCGCGCCGGACGGCCTCGGAGAAGGTAATGACGTGAAGCTCTGGTCCGTAGAGCGCTTCATCGTCCATGGAGCACAAGGCCACGCTGCCTTGCTCGGCCTTGGCCTTGGCGCTGTCGCCGTAGATGCGCGGCGTGGCGGTCATGTAGAGGCGTTTGGCCGAACGGATGAAGTCCGCGTCATGCACCTTGACGAAGTTGCTTTCGTCGTCATCGCCGAAGGTGGCACCCGTGGTGCGGTGCGCCTCATCGCAGACGATGAGATCGAAGTCGGCCAGGCCATGACCCTGCTGGGCACGGCTGATGACGTCGATGGAGTGATAGGTGCTGAAGACCACGCTCATGTGCGCAGCGTCGTGCCGCTTGGCCATCTCGGTGGCCAACCGCCCTGGCTCGGTCGTGGCCGGGTAGCGCAACTCGTGGGTGAAAGTCTGGACGGCATCGTCGTCCTTCTGGCGCTTCTTGCCGACATCACTGTCCGAGCAGACGGCGAAGCTGTGCAGCGGCATGGTGCTCTCCTGGGTCCACTCGGTCAGGGTTTGCGACAGCAAGGAAAGGCTGGGCACCAGGAACAGCACCCGCTTGCCACGACCGGCCAAGGTCTCGGCGATCTTCAGGCTTGTGAAGGTCTTGCCCGTGCCGCAGGCCATGATGAGCTTGCCGCGGTCAGCGGTCTGGAACCCGGTCACGGCCGAGTCCAGCGCCTGCTGCTGATGCAGGCGAAGCTGCTTCTTGACCTTCAGCACCGGCGCCGCCTTGGGTTGGTACTTCGCCCAGTCGATTTGGCTGTTCTCCAGGTCGTTCAGGTCAATCTTGCTGACGGGCGGCTGCTGGTCACGCAGCGCCTCCTCGGCATGGGTGCTCCAGTGGTTGGTCGTGCTGACGATGACGCGGTGAGCGAAGGGCTTCTTGCCGGAGGCGGTGAAGAAGCTGTCGATGTCGCCCTTCTGCAAGCGGTAGTCCTCGGCGTACAGCTTGCACTGGATCGCGTGGATTTCGCCAGTGCCCTGGGTCTTGGCCACCAGGTCGATACCGGCGTCGCGCTTGTCGAGGCCCTGCAGCGCCGCCCATTCGCCGTAGGTCCAGACCTCGCTGTAGAGGTCTCGGTAAGTAGCCTCGTTGCGCAGGTAGCAGAGCATCAGTTCCTCGAAGTACGTGCCTTTCTCGCGCTCCGACATGGAGGATTGGCGGTAGTGGTCGAGCAGCAAGGAAAGAGCGGTCATGACGGTCTGTGCAGGGTCGTTCTGGTTGTTGGGGAGATGCCGACGGGCTCAGGGCGCCTTACGCACTCGGGTCGATTTGGCTGACGACGCAGGCACGATGCCGTGCGCCCTGCAGTAGTCCAGGACCATGAACTCCACCATGGAGGCGACGCTGCGACGCTCATGTTCCGCGGCCGCGACCAAGGCGGCCTTGACGTCGGGCGGTACCCGTACGCTGACGACTTCGGTTTTAGTGACGGCCAAGGTGATGCTCCTGTGTGAAAAACGCTAGCATTTTGCAGAGAGTAGCAGGAATATTAGTTGGTCCCTTCTAAGTTCCACGTGGACGTGGAAGACGAGAAGCCAGTTCGTGCATCGAATATCGTGTGCCGAAAGCGTGAACCACGGCGTAAACCAGGGGCCGCCGTGGCGCAGTCCTTGTCGCACTCAGGTGTGTAGCGTCACTGCGGAGGCGTCAAGGGCGCCCAAGGCCGGACGAGGACCCGGTGGCTAACCACCGGGTTTTATGACTTTCGAGAGCGTCAGCTCAGTTGGGAAGATCCGGTCCCCGGATGCCTTCGAAAAAGTTCGGTCCAACCCGGAGCTGCAGTGAGCCTCGCTGCAGCATCAGGCTGGAAGCCAACTCCGGCGATGCGTGGTCGGTAAAGTCGAAGACGTACCCGTACACCATCTCATCGCTATTTCCGGTGTCCTCAATCGCCTCGGCGTCTACAAGCTCCTTCGCATCTTCAACTTCAATGCCAAGTTCGTCCGCCAGCGCTTGGGCCATGGACCGGACAGGAGGCCCCTCGTGGTCCTCGTCACCCCAGTCTTGGTCGAGCCCAGCCGACAGGACCTCGACCTCGGGCGTCTCAAAGCAACGCAGGCCGCACCGCGTCGACGTCACAGCAACCTTGCACATAACCTGGTGCCCGCTGTAGGGGCGTTCCGTGTCGATGCCAAGGGTCACCTGCACCGGGACCGTTTCGGTGTACGGCAGGTCCAGGGTTGCGAACTGCGGCTTCAAGTCCTCATCGAAATAGACTTCTTCGACACCATCGAAGTTGGCGTTGGCCATCTCGGAATTGACGGCGTCGTCCGCTAGCACGGCCTCCTGCGCAAACTCAAGGAAGTCGGCAGCAAGATCGTCGTAGGAGCTGTTGATCTTGGTCTTCGGCAGACGTCCCTTGAAGGCAGTTTTCACCAGGGCCTGGAGTTCATCATCCTGGACCGGTATGGAGAGCTGCTTCGCACGTTCTGCCAGCAACTCAAGGTCCGGAACCACATGCGGCACGCGGTCGAACTCTTGAGGTTCTCGCTCTGCGTTCTGAGCGGCCTGAAAGGACGCGAGGGACTTGTGACCAAGAGCCGCACAGGCGAATTGTTGCCAATGCCCCAAGGAGATAGGGACGGGCAGAGCGGCATGCTTGCGAAGGGAATGGGCAAGTTCAGTGATACCAACTGGCATGGCATTTCTCCTAGTACAGCGCGGACCAGTCGAGCAAGTTACACAGGCCCACGCCCAGGCAAATGCGTATGGGGGTTGGCAAAAGAACTAACGCAGAAGGCAAAAATGGCTGGATTGAGCTGCTCGATGCTCGGGCGGCCAGGCCCTGCGGCGATTTTACCGGTGTAGGGTGGTCGCCGCAACGGGACAGCCTGCGGAATTTGCGCCGGCCCGTGTCAAGGCCCCGGCTGGCCCGAACGCAATAAGGATGTTGGATTCGAGGTCTGGATAATCCAAGAATGCCTACGTACGCCGACCTGAACATGCCCCCACCCAAATCGTGGGATGAATTCGAAGACATCGTCTGCTCCGCGGCCAAGAACCGCTGGCGCAACGCCGACTTCACGCGGCATGGGAGGCAGGGTCAGAGGCAGGATGGGGTCGACGTGTTCGGGACCGATGACCAAGGGCGGCTCGTAGGACTTCAGTGCAAAAACACCGTGGCCGGCCTGTCAAGGGAGGTGGTACGCGACGAGGTGGACAAGGCGCAGTCGTTCAGGCCGGCACTTGCCCACCTCTATGTGGTGACGACCGGGCCGACCGATAAGGCCTTGCAGGAGTTCGCGCGCGAACTGTCGGAGGAGCGCGCCGAGGCCGCCAAGTTCAAGGTTTCCGTGCTCTTCTGGAGCGATGTCTGGCAAGACCTGACCCTGGACCAAGACAGGCTGTTCCAACACTACCCGGAGCTTAAGCCTAAGAGTGCGGCCCATGGGCCGACACACGATCAACGCCTCTACGAGGAGCTCAAGGCGACTCTCGCATTTGAACCAGCCATTCGACTGTTTCGCGATCACGACTTTGGCGGCGACTTTCCGAAGGCGGCAGCGAGGCCGATCCACGCGTTCTACGAGGCATGGGATTCGCCTGAGAAGGAGTTCTTGGATAAGGAGCTGCAACAGGGACTCGCCACGTTGTATCGAGCCGCAGGCCGTTTGGCCGAGACGCTGGCCAACACGACCGTTCCCCTGTCAACCAACCCTGCTGTGTTGACGGTGTACCCGGAGAACCAACGGGGCCGACCGCGATCCGATTCTGTACGAGAAGACGCACGCGTTCTCAACTCGGAGGCAAGGCAGTTCGTCCCCATCTATGAAGACTTCATACGCCAGTGTCGAGAAAAGCTCGTGCGCTGACGGGGGTGATCTAGTCCGAGCGCAACCGCTTGGTTCTATGTAGGCGCTGCTTTGGAAAGTTGATGGCCCGTGTCAGATCATCAAATCGGCACCGCTCCAATGGCAAAAAACGCCCCGAGCTGGCCTGGTGGTATTTTTGGTGGTATCAGACAAAATCAAATCGACAGACCCTAGCACTAATAAGGCTTGTAGGCCTTGATGTGAACGACGCCCTCGCCACTTATACACAAAACAACGGGGCCTAAGTGCCCCGTTGTCGTTTCTGTTTCCACAAAAACACTCACTTTGCTCTTGCGAGCCAAAATTGCCCATTCCCTCCGTGGGGACGCACAGGCACAATA
>Ga0247823_10000490_pt1 | contig 33555 bp, 31 predicted proteins | sample 13C_PalmiticAcid_2_FD_192426 | JGI IMG/M metagenome (GOLD analysis project Ga0247823, IMG submission 192426) | Soil microbial communities from agricultural site in Penn Yan, New York, United States - 13C_PalmiticAcid_Day30 | ecosystem: Environmental > Terrestrial > Soil > Agricultural land...
CCGGCGCGTACTTGCCCAGCTCCCACTTCGCGATGGCGTTGCGGTGCACCTCGTCCGGACCGTCGGCGAAGCGCAGGGTGCGCGCCTGCACGTAGAAGAACGCGAGCGGGAAGTCGTCGCACATCCCGCCGCCGCCGTGCGCCTGGATGGCCCAGTCGATGACCTGGCACGCCATGCTCGGCGCGACGACCTTGATCATCGCGATCTCCGACTTCGCCACCTTGTTGCCCGCCTTGTCCATGAGCCAGGCGGCCTTCAGCGTCAGCAGGCGCGCCTGCTCGATGCGGCAGCGGGCTTCCGCGATGCGCTCCTGCGTCACGGTCTGCGCGCCGAGGGCCTTGCCGAAGGCGACCCGCGTCGACGCGCGGCGGCACATCAGTTCGAGCGCGCGTTCGGCGAGGCCGATGAGGCGCATGCAGTGGTGGATGCGGCCCGGGCCGAGGCGGCCCTGCGCGATCTCGAACCCACGGCCCTCGCCCAGCAGCACGTTGCCCACCGGCACCCGCACGTCCTCGAAGACGATCTCGGCGTGGCCGTGCGGCGCGTCGTCGTAGCCCATCACGTTCAGCGGGCGCACGATGCGCACGCCCGGCGTGTCCGCGGGCACGAGCACCATGCTCTGCTGCGCGTGTTTCGGCGCCCCGGGGTCCGTCTTGCCCATCGTGACCAGCACGGCGCAGCGCGGATCCGACGCGCCCGAGATCCACCACTTGCGGCCGTTGATCACGTACTCGCCGCCCACGCGCTCGATGCGCGTGGCGATGTTGGTGGCGTCGCTCGAGGCCACGTCCGGCTCGGTCATCGCGAACGCCGAGCGGATCTCGCCCGCGAGCAGCGGGGTGAGCCACCGATCGCGGTGTTCATCGGTGCCGTAGCGTGCGATCGTCTCCATGTTGCCCGTGTCCGGCGCGGAGCAGTTGAACACCTCGGAGGCCCACGGCACCCGGCCCATGATCTCGGCGAGCGGCGCGTACTCGAGGTTCGTGAGCCCCCCGCCGGCCTTCTTCGCGAGGGCGGCCGTGTCGTTGGGGAGGAAGAGGTTCCAGAGGCCTTCCGCCCGCGCCTTCTCCTTGAGCGACTCGATCGTCTGCAGCGGCGACCATCGCCTGCCGGCGAGCGTGTTGGCCGCCAGTTCCTCGCCGTACGCGGCTTCGGCCGGGTACACGTGACGGTCCATGAACCCCTGCAGGCGTTGCTGCAGGTCACGGGTCTTGGGGGAGAGGTCGAAGTCCATGGGCTGCCTCGCGGCGAAGTGGCGACATCGGCCACCGTATCAAGCGGCCCGGTGCGGCCCTGTCGTGTCCGCGACTTCCGCCGCGCCCACGCACGCACCGGTTGATCTGCGTCAGACCTGCGCACCGCCCCGGCGACGGCCGAATACCGCTCGCCACAGCCCGGGATTCTCCCGATGGCGACAAAAACGCACGGTCGTCTACATTTCAAGCGCCTGCGCAGGAAACCCGTCGCCGGGGGCCCTGTCGCCTGAGCACACAACAAAGACACAGGAGACTCCCATGACGACCTTCCGACGCCGCGCCGCGTTGCGCGCGCTGCTGCCTGCCCTGGCCTTGCTGGCCGTGGGTGCCGACGCTGCAGCCAGCACCATCACCCAGAACGCCTCCTGGACCGTCAACCGGTCCCTCACCACGACGAAGTACCGCGTCGTGGCCTATGGCGACTCGATCTTCGCCGGCTTCAACACCGGCGTGACCAGCGTGGCCAAGTACCCCGGCCCCACGGTGCAGGCCGAGTACCTGTCGGCGCTGTGGAAGGCCGACATCGAGAGCATCCGCCGCACGAAGTCGGGCGCGCTGGCCAAGGACATCTACGAGAACAAGATCGTCGCCGAGCGTTCGTACATGCAGAACAGCTCGACCCGCGTGGTCGCGTTCGAGATGTGCGGCAACGACGGCCTGCAGAACCGCTCCGACTTCGACGGCCAGTCGGGCACCTGCAGCTACACCAAGCTGGAAGCCGGCACGGAAAGCTGCCGCACGCACGTCGCGAAGGCCATGGACTACATCAACGCCAACGCGTACTCGGGCGTGAAGGTCAAGATCATCTCGAACCTGCACTACCCCGGCCTCGACCGCTACAACAAGACCAGCACCTGCAAGGACGCCAGCACCGGCAAGGGCGTCAACGTCTCGGAGATGATGCTGGGCTACGCCGCCCGCGTGAACTGGCTGATGGGCGACTACGCGCGCCAGAAGGGCTTCGTGTACGTCGACAGCTTCGCGATGTACCACGCGGCGGACTACGACACCAACGGCGACGGCCTGGTCGACTCCGAGGCCATCAAGTACGTGCCGGGCGAAAGCGAGGCCTCCTACGTCACCCGCATCACGAAGACGCTGCGCTCGACGATCAAGGACGCCAACCTGAAGCAGATCACCGCCGGCACGACGTACGACTACATCCAGTCGGACGACACGCACCCGACCTTCACCGGCGGCAGCGCCTCGACCGGCCTGACCGGCACGGCCACGGGCTCGGCAGCACCGCGCTACACGTCGTTCACCAACGGCAAGAGCCCGATCTGGGACCGCTACGCCCACGAGCGCACCGGCTGGGCCATGTCGGTCGGCAACCCGACGGCGCCCTGAGCCTTCGCGGAGCGCCGATGAACGGGCCGGGCTCGGCACACGGACGAGGGACGTTCCGTCCCTCGTTCGGCCTGCTCCTCGTGGCGCTGTGCGTCGTGGGGAGCGGGTTGTACTGGCTGACGCTGCCGGCGGACCCGGCGCCGGTGGCGGGCGTGCCCGCCACGCGGTCCGGCGAGTCGGCTCCGATCCTGGAGGCGGCGCCGCCTCCCGTGCAGGCCGCGGCGTCGGTGGCCCTCGCCGGCGCAACCCCGCTCGCGCCACGGCCCGGATCCCCCGCGAACGAAACCGACGGCGACCTCACGCCCGACCTGCGCAGCTACCTCAACCCCGGCGAACAGCCTTCGATGAAGGACGTGCTCGACCGCCTGCATGCCGCCGGCGTGCACACCGGCATCGGCGCGTTCAGCCCGCCCGACACACGTCCCAACCTGGTCGGGCTCGCGGTGCCGGCGGACTTCGCGCTGCCGGACGGCTACGTCCGCCACTTCCAGACGACCGACGACGGGCAGGACATCGAGCCCATCCTGATGTACGCCCCGGACCGCGAGGTGCTGGATGCGGCGGGCCGGCCCGTCGCGATCCCCGCGGACCGCGTCGTGCGGCCGGAACAGGCACCGCCGGGCCTGCCGCTGCGCCGCGTCGTGATCCCCTCTCCCCTCGTGCCAGACAAGTGAACCCTCCGTCCCTGCTCTCCCGGCCGGGCGTCCGCCTGCTGGCCGGTGTCCTCGCCAGCGCCGTGCTGGCGGGCTTCTATGCCCGCGGCGCCTGGGCGCTCGGCTTCCTGGCGCTCGTGCCGTGGCTGCGCACGCTCGACACGAACCGCTCGTTCGCAGGTGCGCTGCTGAGCGGCTGGCTGATGTCGGTCGCCTTCACGGCGGCCGCGTTCGGCTGGTTCGGCACCGCGATCGGCAGCTATGCGCAGGCCGGCACCGCCACCGGGATGGTGGTGCTGCTGCTCGCGGCGCCGCTGCTGCAGCCGCAGTTCATCGCCTTCGCGCTGGTGCGCCACGCCGCGGGCCGCCGCCACGGCGCCTTCCTGCGCGCGCTGGCGGCGGCCTCGGCCTGGGTGGCGGCGGAAGGGCTGGTGCCGAAGCTGCTCGGGGACACGCTGGGCTACGGGCTGTACCCCTCCGCGCTGCTGCGCCAGGCCGCCGACCTGGGTGGCACGGCCGGGCTGACGGTGCTGCTGCTGCTCTCGAACGAAGGCCTCGGCTCGGCTCTCGCACGCCGGGCCGATGGCCTGCGCGCTGCCCGGCCGCTGGGGCTGGCCGCCCTGGTGCCGCTGCTGCTCGCGGGATACGGGCACGTCGCGCTGTCGCGGCTCGCCGGGCTGCCGGCGCCCACGGAACGGCCGATGCGCATGGGCCTCGTCCAGTCCAACATCACCGACTACGACCGCCTGCGCCGCGAGAAAGGCGCCGAGGCCGTGCTGCGCGAGGTGCTCGACACGCACTACGCGATGTCGTACGACGCGATCGAGCGCCAGCACGCGGACGCGGTGCTGTGGACCGAGACCGTGTACCCGCTGACCTTCGGCCATCCGAAGACGGAGGCCGGCGCCGAACTCGACCAGGAGATCGTCGACATCGTCCGCGCCGCGGGCGTGCCCTTCGTCTTCGGCACCTACGACACCGACGCGGAGGGCGAGTACAACGCCGCCGCGTTCGTGGACCCCGGCGTCGGGCCGCTCGGCTTCTACCGCAAGACGCGGCTCTTCGCGTTCACCGAGTACGTGCCGGCATGGCTGGACGGCCCGATGCTGCGGCAATGGCTGCCCTGGGCCGGCGCCTGGAAACCCGGCACCGGCGCGCGCGTGTTCCCGCTGCGCCTGAAGGACGGACGCGAGATCCCGGTGATGCCGATGATCTGCCTCGACGACGTCGACACCGGCCTCGCGATCGATGGCGCCCGCCTGGGCGCGCGGGCGATCGTGACGATGTCGAACGACGCCTGGTTCACCGCCGCCCCGCTCGGCATGGACATGCACCAGACCGCCGCCGCCTTCCGCAGCATCGAGACCCGCCTGCCGCAGTTCCGCGTCACATCGAACGGCCACAGCGCCGCCATCGACCGCACCGGCAACGTGACGGCCGGTTCCAACGTGGGCGAACGCACGCTGGTGATCGGCGACCTGCCCGTCGGCGATCCGCCACGCACGCTGATGGTGGCCTGGGGCGACTGGGTGGGGCGTGCGGCCGCGGTCTTCCTGGTGCTGCTGGCCGCGGTGGCGGCGTTCCGCGCGTGGGGGCCGCGTCCGGACGACACCCCCGCCGAGGCCCCGGCCCTGCCGGCCTCCGTGTCCGTGCTGCCGCCGCTCGCCCGTGCCGTGGCCGGCCTGCTGCGCGCCGTCGCGCGGGGCAGCCTGCTGTGGATGGCCGCTGCGTTCCTCGTGGGCGACGGTGCCCTGCCCTCCAACACGCTCGCGCTGATCCGCCTGTTCACCCTCCTCTGCCTGGTGCCGGAGTTGGCCGCGTGGCTGGTGCTGCGGGCCTTCGCCGCACGCGCCACCCTCGACGCCGGCGCACTCGTGCTGACCCGCGGCTCGCAGCGCGTCGCGTTCCCGCTGGCGGACATCGCCGCAGCCACGCCGTGGCGTTTGCCGATCCCCGGCGCCGGGGTGTCGCTGCAGATGGCCTCCGGCGAACGCCTTCACCTCACCCACGCCGACCCGGTCGCGCTGGCCCGCTCGCTGGCCGCGGCCCCGGACGCGGGCGTGTTCACATTCGCCCACCGTGATGCGCGGGTGCGCGCCGCCCTGCAGCGCGGCTGGCTGCACCATCCGTTCGTGAAGTTCGCGGGCCTGTCGCTCGTGCTGGCCGTCCCCGCCTTCGTGCTGCATCAGAACATCAACTTCGGCGACCCGCTCGGCGAGTACCACGCGTACGGACCCGGCGCCTACCTCGCGGGCTTCGCGCTGTGGTGGGCGTCCTGGGCCATCGGCGTGGTGGTGACGGCCGCGGCGCTGCGTGCGCTGACCGAAGCCGGCACGCTGTTGAGCGTGGCGGCGCGGCCCCAGGCGGCCCTCGCCGTCCGGCGCGGACTGGAACGCCTCGGCCTCGCGGTGCTCTACATCGGCATGCCGGCGTGGCTGACGTTCCGGATCTACGGCGGTTGACCTCGGCGGCGCCACAACAGCGGCCGAAGTGCCGGAGGTCTGCAAGGGCTCGGAGACACCAGCGGCCATGCGGCTTCGCTGCAGGAAGCTCGCGCGTTCCCCGGGCCATTCGATGCGCCGGGCATCCGGGAATGGTTCCACGAAAAAGCAGCCGGGCTCCGAGCCGAGCTTGCGGCAGATGCGTCGTGTGCGGAGGCCATCACATGCACGCTGGCCGCGGCCGCATCGGACGAAGGCGACAGGTCAAACCGGCTCGGCTCCCGCAGGACTCGCCCCCACCTTGAGCCGATGTTCAGTCACGAAGCCCTGCGGCTTGAAGCGAACGATGAGGACGATCAGCAGACCCACCAGCATCAGGCGCAGGCAAGCGAGTTGTGCGGCGTCCATGAATCCGAGCTGGTCGTTGAGGAAGCGGCTGCCTTCCAGCAGCAGGATGACCGAGAAGGAACTCAGCAGCACGCCCGGTGCGCTGCCCCGCCCGCCCATCAGGACCGCCACGAAGGCGTAGGCGGTGATGATGGTGGTGAATTGGGTGGGGTCGATGTAGCTGTAGTAGAAGGCATGAAGGCTGCCTGCCACGCCCACCATGGCGCCACCCAGCGCGAAGGTCTTCCAGCGGATCCGCTGCACATGTTTGCCGAGGGTCTCGACCACCTGCGGATCGTCGCGGATGCCGCGCAGCGTGCGACCCAGCGGCGAATGGGCGATCAGCTGGTAGACGCCGAACACCAGCAGCAGGCAGACCACCGAGAACGCCAGGAACACCAGGTCCGCTGCCTTGCCGCCGAACGCCCCCTGGAACGGCCGGGCGATGCCGGCCAGGCCCATCACGCCGCGTGTGAGCCATTCCTCGTTGGTCACCAGGATGCGCAGGCACTCGGCAAACCCGAGTGTGACGATGGCCAGGTAGTCTTCGGAAAGCCGGATCGCCACCTGGCTCACCAAGGCACTGAGCAGCGCGGTCAACGCCAGCGCGGCCGCCATGGCCAGCAGCGGTGGCACGCCGGCATGGGCCAGCAGCCCGGTCGCGTAGGCGGCCAGCATGTAGAAGCCGAACAGGCCGAAGTTGATCAACCCGCCCAAGCCCCATTGCAGGTTGAGCGCCAGGCCGGTGATGGCGGAAAGGATGACCAGCACCAGCGTCGACGTGAGGTAGAGACTCATTTTTTGACCCAGCGTGTGCCGAACAGCCCGGAGGGCCGCAGCAACAGGAGCAACGTCATGACGCAATAGGCCAGGATGCTGCGGTAATGCGGCGCCACCACCAGCGTGGAGAGTTCCTCGACCACGCCGAGCGCGATGGCTCCGGCCACGGCCGCCAGGGGGCTGGCAATGCCCCCCAGGATGGCCGCGGCGAACACCACCAGCACGTAGTTCGAACCCATCAGCGGGTTCAAGGTCGCGTCGAGCCCGATCAGCGTGCCCGCCACCGTGGCGACGATGGCGCTGAGCGCCCAGACCAGGCGCACCGTGCGGTCGTAGGGAATGCCGCGAACGCCCGCCAGATCGGGGTTGTCGGCGATGGCGCGCATCGCCCTGCCCCACCGGGTGGCCCGGTACAGCACAGCCACCAGCAACAGCAAGGCCACCACGGCCAACGCGATGATGCCCTGCTCGTGATTGACGCGAAGCCCCCAGAAACGCAGCGGCCGGGCCACCTCGACGGCATAGGCCGCGGGTGCACTGCCCGCGGCCAGCCGCACCGCGTTTTCCATCACCAGCGCCACGCCCATGGAGGCCACCAGCTGCATCAGCGAGGAGCGCCGGCGCAACGGTCGGTGCACCGCCTCGTTGACCAGCAGCACCACGGCGACGGACACCGCGCAGCCGCAGGCCACGGCGACCGGCAGCGGCAGGCCCAGGCCCACGTTGAAGCCGTAGACCGCATAGGCGCCCACGGTCAGCAGCGATCCGATGGCGAAGTTGGCGAAACGCAGCACGCTGAACGTGAGCGAGAGGGCCAGAGCCGGCAGCGCGATCAGCAGGCCCGTGATCAATCCGTTGAAGACGATCTGTCCGAGGTGGTTCATGGCCGACCTCCGAAATACAGGCCTTGCAGCGCCGGGTCGTCCAGCAGCGCCTGCGAGGGCGCGCTGAACCGCACGGTGCCGTTGACCAGCACCAGGCCGTGGGCGGTGGTCGCCAGGCCTTTCTGCACGTTCTGCTCGATCATCAGCAAGGCCACGCCACGGCGCATCACCGCCCCGACGATCTCGAACAGCAAGTCGACATTGCGCGGCGACAGACCGGCCGAAGGCTCGTCCAGCACCAGCAGCGACGGCGCGGGCATGAGCGCCGTGGCCATGGCCACCATCTGCCGCTGGCCGCCGCTCAGGTGTCCCGCCAGTGCCCCCAGACGCGGCGCGATCTCCGGAAACAGCGACATCACTTCCTCCTGCCGTGCCTGCAGCGACTTGACCCGGCCGCCGCCGAACTCGTGCCCGATGCGCAGGTTCTCCGCCACCGTGAGGTTGCGAAACACATTGGCCTCCTGCGGCACATAGCCGATGCCACGGCGCACCCGCTCGTGCACCGGCAGCGCGGTCACGTCCTCGCCCCGGAAAACGATGCGCCCCGAGGCCGGCGGCAGCAGGCCGACGACGGTCTTGAGCAGCGTGGACTTGCCCGAGCCGTTGGGGCCCACCACGGTCAGCCCACCCTCCGGCGGCAGCTCGAAGGAGACGCCGTGCAGGATGTGTCTCCCCCCGTAACCCGCCACCAGGTTCTCCGCGACCAGGATCGCGCTCATGCGGCCTGCCCGAGGTAGGCTTCGACAACGGCCCGGTCGGCTCGCACTTCCTCATAACTGCCGTGCACCAGCACGCGCCCGGCCGCCAGCACATAGACCCCGTGGCAAAGCGCGGCGATCATGTCCATGTTGTGTTCGACGATGCCGAAGGTGATGCCCATCTCCTGGTTGATGGCCCGGATGTCTTCTGCCAATTCGCCGACGAGCGACGGGTTGACACCCGCGGCTGGTTCGTCCAGCAACACCACCTGCGGTTCGGTGAACAACGCCCGTGCCAGTTCGAGCAGCTTCTTCTGTCCGCCCGACAGACTGCCCGCCAGCGCGTCGGCGTGCTGCCAGAGCTTCACCCGCAGCAGCAGCGCACGTGCCCGTTCGATCGCGGACTGCTCGCTGCGCCGGATGTGCGCACGGCGTGCCAGTGCATCCCAGATGCCGTCGGGCTGGTCGCGGCCTGCCAGCAGCACGTTCTCCAGCACGGTCAGGCTGTCGAGTTCGCGCGAGATCTGGAACGAGCGCGTCAGACCCCGCCGGGACCGGCGCCAGGCCGGCAACGTGGCGATGGAACGCCCGGCGAACAGCACGTCGCCGGTGTCGGTGCGCTGGCTGCCGCCGAGCACGTTCAGCAGGGTGGACTTGCCCGCGCCGTTCGGGCCGATGAGGCCGGTGATGCGGCCGCGCGGCAAGCCCAGCGAGACACCGTCCAGCGCCTGGAAACCACCGAAGCGCACGCGCACGTCGCGCGCCTCCAGCAACAGCGGCGCCGCGCTGCCATCGGGTCGGTCCAGACTCACTGGAAGCGCCGCTGCAGCGTGTTCACGCCGTCGATCACGCGGTACTGGCCGTAGGTGAGATTGGTCGGGTCGCCGGTCTCGCGGAAACCGAAATCGGCATAGGCGCCGCTGTAGCGGAAAGGCTTGCCCGCGCGGATCGCCTGCAAGGCCTCGACCGGGTCGTGCAGCGCAGCCGCGTTGCCGTTCACCAGCGAAGGGAACTGGCGCGCGAAGACACGCGCATCGGTGCTCTTGCTCTTCTCGATGGCCAGTGCGGTCAGCACCACCTGGTCGAAGACGCTGGGGCCGAAGATCTCCGTGGAGTTGTCGGCCACGCCAGTCAGCTTGCGGTACAGCGCGAAGGTCTTCGAAGCGGGATCGGGCACCGGCAGCACGTTGTCGACGCCCTCGGCGGCCGCCTTGCCGACGTTGCGGGTGAACTGGCCGTTGCTGTCGGCGGCGTGGGTCAGGGTCAGCAGCCGGCTCTTGTACCCGCTGCGGTAGATCTCGCGGGCGATGGAGCTGAAATCGGTCACGTAGCCGGGAGCGAAAACCAGGTCAGGCTCCTTGCCGAACACCTTCTCCACCTCCGCCCGGTACGAGGGCTGGTTGGGGTTGTACGGAACCACTTCCAACACCTTGGCGCCGGACTTCTCGATCTCGGACTTGAAGCTGTTGACGAACGACAGCGTGAACGGGTTCTGCAGCACCAGGATGGAGACCGTCTTGGGCTTTGCGGTGAGGGCCGCGCGCGCGAAGGCCGCGCCCCAATCGTCGCCCTGGGCGATGAAGCGCCAGGTCAGTCCCTTGTTGTCGCCCTGGGTGAATTCGTTGGCCGAACCGTTGAGGTACACCGCCACACCCCGTTCGATCGCGATCGGCTTGACCGCCAGGCCCACGCCGCTGGCCCAGACGCCGGAGATGGCAACGACCTTGCCGACGTCGATCAGCTTGCGGGCGCCGGCCACGCCCGCCGTCGGGTTGGTCTCGTCGTCCTCCACCAGGATCTCGATCTTGCGGCCGAGCACCCCGCCCGCCTGGTTGATGTACTCGGCGGCCTTCTTCGCGGCCTGCGCCTCGATCGGCCCGAAGGGTCCGCCGGCGCCGGTCAGCGGGGCCAGCACGCCGATGCGGATCGGCTCCGGGTCCGCGGCCGATGCGGGAACATGCAGGCCCAGCAGCGCCGTGGCCAGCAGGGAAAAACCAAACAGATTGCGTCGATTCATGAATGAGTTCTCGAAAGGATGAACGGGGGTCAGGAAGCAGCGGAAGCGCTGAATCGGTTGGGTGGCCGGGCCAGGCCGAGGTGTTCGCGCAGGGTGCTGCCCTCGTAGTCGCGGCGGAACAGGCCGCGCGACTGCAGGATGGGGACGACCTGGTCGACGAAGTCCTCGAGCCCGCCCGGCAGGTAGGGCGGCAGGATGTTGAAACCGTCCGCGGCGCCGTCCTCGAACAAGTCCTGCAGCACGTCGGCGATCTGCTCCGCGGTGCCGGCGACTTCGCGGTGGCCGAAGGCCGAGCTGCGCTCGTAAAGCTGACGGATGCTGAGGCGCTCGCGCCGCGCCAGGTCGATCAGCAACTGCTGCCGGCTGCGGTGGCCTTCAGTCTGCGGAATGTCCGGCAACGGTCCGTCCACGTCGTAGGGCCGCAGGTCGTGGCCGATCATCACGGACAGCAGGCCCACGCCGATGGACGGATGGACCGCCTGGCGGATGCGCGCCTGTTTCTCCAGCGCTTCCTCCTCAGTGCGGCCGATGAACGGCACGATGCCCGGGAGGATCAGCAGCGATGCGGGGTCGCGCCCGGCCTCGGCCACCTTGGCCTTCAGCGAGCGGTAGTAGGCCTGGGCCGCTTCCTTCGTCTGCGCCGCCGTGTAGACCGCCTCGGCGGTCTGGGCCGCCAGCCGCTGGCCGTCCTCGGACGCACCGGCCTGGAACACCACCGGATGGCCCTGCGGCGAGCGGGCCACGTTCAGCGGTCCCTTCACCTGGTAATGCTCGCCCTGGTGTTCGATCAGGTGGAGCTTGCCGGCGTCGTAGTAGCGCCCGGACGCCGCATCGAGCAGGAAGGCATCGTCTTCCCAGGTGTCCCAGAGTTTGCGCACCACGTCCACGAACTCGCCCGCGCGTTGGTAGCGCTCGTGGTGGGGCACCTGCTGGGACCGGTTGAAGTTGAGCGCCTCCGCGTCGGTCGCCGAGGTGACGAGGTTCCAGCCGGCCCGGCCTTGGCTCAGGTGGTCGATGGACGCGATCTTGCGTGCCACGTCATAGGGCTGGCTGTAGGTGGTCGAAATGCTGGTCACCAGCCCGATGTGGCGGGTGACCACCGACAGCGCGGTGATCAGCGACACCGGGTCGATATAGGCCACGTTGTGCTGGCGCGAGCGGGCGTCGGGATCGAGCGTGTCGCGCAGGCCCAGGTAGTCGGCGAAGAACACCATGTCGAAGCGGCCGCGTTCCGCGGTCTCCACGATGCGGCGGTAGAAATCGAAGTCGTGGCCGCCGTGACGCTCCGCCTCGGGGTAGCGCCATCCGCCGATGTGGTGGCCGTTTTCGAGAATGAGGGTGCCGATGTGGATCTGGCGCCGGGCGGTTCCGCTCATGACGGCTCCCCGATCTGCAGGGCCTGATTGAAGCGGTTGAAGAAGCCGCAGAGCGCGATGCGCAGCGTCAGCTCGACGATCTGGTCCTCGTCGAACACGGCGCGCAGGCGCTCGAAGACCGCGTCGCGGATCTGCTGCGGCGCCTGGGTGACCGCCGTGGCGTACGCCACGACGGCCCGGTCCGCCACATCCAGCTCGGGGTGGTCCTCCCACTGCAGCAGGCGCTCCACGCCAGCGGGCGAGATGCCTTCCACCGTCAGGCGCGGGCCGTGGGTGTCCACGCAGTAGGTGCATTGGTTGAGCTGCGACACCACCACGATGGCGATCTCGAGGTGACGCTGCCGGATGCCGCCGCGCGCCTTCAGCGCCTGCAGCATCGGATAGAGATGGGCCACGGCCGGGGGCACGCGGGCCATCACCGCGAACTGTTCGGCGAAGTCCACGCCGGCGTTCGTCGCGCGGTCGAAGAGCTGTTTCAGTGCCGGGTCGAAACCCTGGATGTCCTGGGGAGCGATGCGAGACATGGATCAGAAGGTCAGAGGGGAAGGCCGGCCCGCCCGCAGGGCGTGGCCGGGATGGTCGGAGGCGAGGTGCGGGCCGTGGCCGAGCAGCTTCTCGCGCAGGGTGCCCTCGGCGTAGCGCTGCTTGTAGGCACCGCGGCGCTGCAGTTCGGGCACCAGCAGTTCGACGATGTCGTTGAAGGTGCGCGGCGATTCGACGTAGGCGAGGTTGAAGCCGTCGATCCCGGTGTCTTCGGCCCAGGACTGCAACTGGTCGGCCACCTCGACCGGGCTTCCCGCCACCACGGCGCCACGGCCGCCCAACGCGACGAACTCCACCGCATCGCGCACCGTCCAGACCTTGCCCGGATCGAGCGAGCTGAAGGACGCCAATGCGGACTGGCCGGCATCGGTGTCGACATACGCCAGGCTGTCGTCGGGCCGATAGCGCGACAGGTCGATGCCGGTCCAACCCGACAGCAGCGCCCGCGCGCCGTCGAGGTCGGCCCGAGCCCGCAGCGCGGCGAGGCGCTCCCGTGCGCGATGGCCGTCGGCATCGACGATGACGGTGAACATGGCGAAGACCTTGGCCGCATCCGGCGTGCGGCCGGCCAGCACCAGTTCCTCGCGCAGTGCGGCAACGGTGCGCCGGAGGCCTTCGCGGGTGGGCGCTCCGGCGAAGATGCATTCGGCATGGCGCGCCGCGAAGCGGCGGCCGCGGCCGGAACCGCCGGCCTGGAACAACAGCGGCGTGCGTTGCGGCGACGGCTCGCATTGGTAGATGCCCTGCGAGCGGAAGTACGGGCCGTCGTGGGCGATGGCGTGCACCCGGGACGGGTCGGCGTAGACGCCTGCGCCGGCATCACGCAACGCCGCGCCCTCCTCCCAGCTGCCTTCCCACAGGGAGTAGCACAGCGCGAGGTAGTCGTCGGCACGGTCGTAGCGCTCGTCGTGGGCGACCAGCTGTGCCTGTCCGAGGCTGCGGGCGCCGCTGTCGAGGTAAGAGGTGACGATGTTCCAGGCCACCCGGCCGCGGGTCAGATGGTCCAGCGTGGTGAAGCGGCGGGCCAGCAGGTAGGGATGCTCGTAGCTCGCCGACGCGGTGATGCCGAACCCCAGGTGGCGTGTGGCCTGCGCCATCAGCGGCACCAGCGGGAAAGGGTCGTTCATCGGCACCTGGGACGCGCTGCGCAGTGCGGCCGCAGGCGAACCTCCGTCGACGTCGTAGACACCGATCACGTCGCCGAGGAACAGGCCGTCGAAGAGGCCGCGTTCCAGAGTTCGGGCGATGCCGATCCAGTACGCGGGGTCGCAGTAGGAAGTGGCTTGGTCATCGGGCGCGGTCCACTGGCCGGGAGCCAGGTGTGCCACGCAATTCATCATGAATGCGTTGAAGAGAAGTTGCCGCGTCATGCGTTTGTCCGAACCAAACCGGACATTCTTCATCGCAAACCCGCCGTTGGCGCACGGCAACTTGCGCCGAATTCGCAGCAACTTATCCAGATTTCAAACTTGTTGCGAGGCAGGGTTGGAGGCTTCCACGAACCTGCTTCCGAGCACACCCCTTCGGCAACGAAGATCGATCCGTGGCCCGAGCGTTCGCCGCGGCGCCGATCACATGGATGGCGCAGCGGCTGCTGCTGGAGAGGTTGCCACCACACCTGCCACGCATGGCGCTGATCATCCTGAACACGGCGTGCGGGGGGACGATGTGGTGTGCAACCTTCAGCAGGACTGGGAGCTCAAGATCACGGCGTTGGGGGCCTGTCTTCGAGGTGCCCCTGCGAGAGATGGAAGTGCCCCAAAGGCACGATCGCCGACGCGCTCTGGCACAGCAAGCAGTCGATGCCCCAGCACGACAACGTGGCGCAGGTGGTGTTGCACACGGCGCTGGAGAAGATCGGCGAAGACACGGGTCGCTGGAACAAGCGCATGGCGACGCCGAGGCGGAAACAGCGGGGGAACGCCAGTCCCCCAAAAATCCCCCACACAAAGAAAAACGGGTCAGTCCTTTCGGACTGACCCGTTTCTCTAGAACAGTAAGTTCTGGTGCGGCTGGCAGGAATCGAACCCACGACCCCTTGGTTCGTAGCCATCAATCCGCTGCCAAGCTGTTGATTTCATTGACAGCGAAACAAGCCATCGTTCCCTTCGCTGCTCTGTCGTGGACTGTTTTTCACGGACGAGTCCCTTCAGAGTCCCTTCAACAGCGACGACCCTTTCACCGACTCGCGTCGTGCGTGTTCGGCACAGCATTCAACCGCATATGACGCGCAGAGGCGCCGACCAGCGCACGCGAGTGGCAACAATCTCAAGCTCACCGTATCGCACCGGAGCCGGAAGACGATTGCACCTCCACGGCGCAGTACGCCAACGCCTGCCGCAGCGCCGTGTCCACCCGCCGCAACGACAGGCCGTGTCGTCCAGCCACCTCCTGGCGTGTCGAGTCCTCAAGGCGCAGCGCCACCAGCACCGAGCGGTGCTTGCGGGGCAGGCGCTGCATGGCGCGCTCCACCGCCTGGAGTTCGGCGCGCGCCTGCACCACCACGTCCGGGCCCGGGGCGTCGTCGGCGAACTGCTCAAGCCCAGCGTCCTCCAACGCGTCGTGCTGCCACGATCGACGGGCACGCAGGCTGTCGATCGCGGCGTTGCAGGCCACGCGGAAGACGTAGCTTTCGGGGCAGCGAAGCGTGGCGCCGGCCGGAGAAGCGCACGCCAGGTCGCCGAGGCGCAACCAGGCCTCGTGCAGCGAATCGCTCGCCAGGTCCGCGCACCCCAGCCGGCTCGACAGCCGCGTGCGCAGGCGCTCGTAGTTCGTGACCAGCACGTCGCGCAGCGCAGGGCTGCGCGGGACGCTCATGTCCATCGAGAATGCCTCTTCGTGTTCATCGAGGTTCAGGCCGCACCGCCGGGCTCCGGCGGTGCGCATGGACTACCGCAGCTGTCGGAGCGCGCGCCGTTCCTGCTCGGTCAATTGCGCCCACCCGGCGGGATCGAAACGCTGCCCGTTGCCCACCAGCTGCACCGGGTTGGCCGTGTCGTAGCCGGGGGCGCCGGAGCGCCGTTCCGCGGGCGCCGCCGGCGGAGCCGTCGCGCCCAGTCGATGACGCCGCGCCCGACACTCAGATCTGCCCGATGGGGATGGCGTAGTCCCTGTTGCGCAGGTTCCATGTCATTGTCGCCGTGCTGCGCAGTTAGAACGCCTGCGGGAGGTTGTCGATCACGAAGGGCTGGGCCTGCAGCGTGTTCATGTCGGGGCGGTCGCCATCGCGGGGACCGGCAAGATCTGGAAAAACGGCACCACCGCGTACAACATGTTCGCGAAATCGCAATGGACGGTGGCGCATGACGGCCACGGTCAGCCGAATTTCCAAGTGTTCTAAGGTTGAACCTGCAGTTTGCGCTCTAAACGCCGACTGCCGAGTCCCAACGTTCGCCGTCAAGATGGGATTTCCGGAGGCATACGAAAGAAGACGACGTTCAACTACTCCTCTCTGGCACAACATTGCAGTTCCGGTTGAGCAGCCAGGAGGCCCGTGCCCCCAGCTGAAAGAACCCGTCGAATGTTTACCACCCCGCGTCAACGCCCTTCCACACAAGACGATTTCCCTCGATGCCTGAAGCACATTGCTCATACAGGGTTCACGTACCACCCGGGTTGGGCCCCGCGCCGCGGCCTCTGCTTCTCATGCTGCACGGGTGCAAGCAGAACGCCGAGGAGTTCGCAGCCTGCACACGCATGGATGCGTTCGCGGACCTCCACGATTTCCTCGTTGCCTGGCCGTCTCAGTCCGTGCGCCGCAACCGGGGCAAGTGTTGGAACTGGTTTGAGCCCGCCCACCAATCGAGGGGACGCGGGGAACCGGGGCTTCTGGCGGAAATCGTCGAACAGGTCATCGACAAGTACCCGGTCGACCCCGCTCGCATCTTTGTTGCGGGCTTCTCCGCGGGCGGCGCCATGGCCTTGCTCCTGGGACAGACCTACCCAGACCTTTTCTCCGGGGTTGCGAGCCATTCGGGCGTTCCGGTTGGCGCCGCGCTCGGGCCGGCCTCTGCGTTGAAGGCGATGAAGGAGGGAACGAAACACCCCGGAGCTTGGTCAGTGCGCAGGCCCGTGCCCGTTCGCACCATCATCTTTCAAGGTGCAGCAGACCGGCTCGTGGCGCCTCAGAACAGTCAACTCATTGCAGACGATGCCGTGCATGCCTTCAGGCGTCATTCTTCCACGTTGGTGCGCGAGCGCGAACCGGTCACGCGGCCGGGGAAGCGGCCGTGCCTCCTCACCCGCCATCGCGATGCGACAGGGAAAGTGATGGTGGAGCAATGGGTGATCGAAGGAGGCCGTCACGCCTGGTCCGGTGGCGCGCCTCGCACATGTCTCAGCGACCCGCTGGGCCCCGATGCATCGGCCGAATTGGTTCGCTTCCTCATGGAGCAGACTTCCAGTCAAGCCCCCGCTGCGCTGAACGACACCGGCGCGCAATGACGGGGGAGCGGCTGTCGTGCTTCGACACCCAAAGCGCAAAACACCCGGCCACTGTCTTCGTTGTTTTCAACGCTGCCGGGGTGGGAAAAAAATCTCCATTGCGGGGTTGAAATGCCGATCCCCAGATCCTAAATCCCTCCGCATCGCTCCCCCGTGCCACTCACCTGCATTCAATGGAAAGGAGTCAATCATGGATGCAAGCCTCAGCGCCAAGTCCGCCGACACGGCAAAGAACGGTGTTTCAACCAACCGGCGTGCTGTCAAGCTCTCATGGAGCCGTCGGTACGCCGATGCTTACCTGCTGGCGCGAGATGCCCTGCGACGCATTCGTCGGACCGGGCCCGTGCTGGAAGTTGCCCTCGCCTCGTTCCGGCGGGACGGTCACGACGCCACGACTCATACGGACACCCCTGGCCGCATGGACTCGGGAGGGCTCTGACATGGGCAGCCATTCAGTGCGTCACTCCTCAACGGATCCCGGGTACCAAGTTTTCACGATCGTCGGGGGCACCACGCTGCCCGACCGGGCGGCGGTCGTCCGTGATCACTGTCGAGAAGGGTCGCGTGTGGAACTGCGCCGACCGCCTCAAAGCGGATCTGCTGCGGAACGCATTGACGTATGGCTTCAATGCAAGCCTCGACTAGGACTCATACCGGTCTGGAAGCAGATCGGGCACGTTCCGGTGGAAGCGGCGTCGCGGCTCGTGCGAGCCGAAGACGCGACGGCCGACATCGTTGCATACGGCACTGTCAGGGCTGTATATGCGCCGGTAGGTCGGGAGGAGGCGGTCGTATCTGTGGCGCTGCGTCCCCAGCCTTAGTTCGCTCGGGCATGATCCCGACTATCGGCGAAAGTCCGGCACGCTCGCGACGAAAAATTGTCATCGCCGCACCAAAGTTCTTTGCCCATGAGCTGTCGCGCCTTCAGCGCTGCACCGGCGGAATGAGCTGCTCGTATTCGCACTTGGGTCTCGGGGCGAAGCCCTGGGGAAGACCAGTAGGCGGGGGGGACGTGAGGGCTGCCGAACGCCGCCCGCCGGTGTCTGCACAACGACCGTTTTGCAGACAACTGGCGTCCTGCCCCGTAAGAATCGACTTTCGCCGTGGACGTTGCAGTGGGTATCAGCGTAGATGATCCCGTCGGTTCGTTTGGTGCGCTTACACGGAGTCGAGGATGGCTGCGGCAGAAGTGCGAACGAGGATGCCACATGGACGTTGGAGGTCATTGATCGCTGGCGCGCAGGATCCGTCGGGGAACCCGTCTGCGCAGGGTCCAACATCCGGAGGCAAACACGGAAAGTTGACAGGGCGAGGATCCATTAGGCTGGGCCTGCACATGCTTACGTGCAGCGCCCGTCTTACGCAGGTGCGACGTCCGTCGAACGCGCGAGCGTCACTCGGACGTCGGCTTCGGTTCCGCCATTTTTCGGTGCTGCTCGGCGAGCACTTCGGCCGGCGTCACGTTCGCCATCACGGCCTGCAGTTTGTTCTTCCAGCCGGCGACAACGTCGCTGTGTCCGTTCAGCATCGCCTTGAAACCCACGCGTGCTACGTCCGCGGGGGACGCCTTGCTGTCGTCGGCCCCCACCTGAGTGTCGGTCATGCGGGCGCGCTCGAAAAAAGCAGTGTCGGTGGGGCCGGGCATGAGGCAGGTGACCGTCACGCCGGTGTCCTTCAATTCGTTGCGCAGCGCATAGGCGAACGAATCGATGAACGCCTTGGTGCCGTTGTAGACGGCCTGGAAGCTGCCCGGCATCAGCCCGGCGATGGACCCCGTGATCAGGATACGGCCTTCGCCACGGCGTCGCATGTCCTGGCCGATCCGGTGGATCAGATCGAGCGTGCCCGTGACGTTGGTGTCGATGACGTGCCGCGCCTCGTTGAAGTTCTGGTCGAGGAACCCCTCGCCCAGCCCGTGGCCGGCGTTGGCCATCAGCACCGCGACGGGCCGTCGTGCCACCACGCCCACCAGCTCGTCCACACCCGCCTCGGTGGCCAGGTCCACCTCCAGGGATTCGACGTACGCGCCGAGGTTGCCGAGGGCTTCGGCGACTTCGTCAAGCGGACCTCGGTCGGCGGCGATCACGAGGTCATAGCCATGTTCGGCAGCCAGACGGGCGAGCTCGCGGCCGATGCCGGACGAGGCGCCCGTGACCACGGCAAGGGGACGGGAGGGCTTGTTCATGGACTGCTCCTTGAAAAAATAGGTCAAGGAACCAGAACCACCTTGCGGCAGTCCTCTTCCTTCTTGTTGAAGATGTCGTAGCCGCGCACGGCTTCGTCCAACGGCAGCTTGTGCGTGATGATGGCTTCGGGCCGCAGCGCACCCTGCGAGATGCGGTCGAGCAATTCCGGCATGAACCGCTGCGCATGGGTCTGTCCGCCCTTGAGGGTCAGGCCTTTCTCGAACGCGTCCCCGAACAGGAAGCCGTGGATGAAGCCGGCGTAGACGCCCGGTACGCTGACGATGCCGCCGCGCCGCGTGGCCGCCATGGCCTGCCGCAGCGAAGCGCCGCTCGAGCCTTCGAGCTTCAGCGTGGTGAGCACGGTTTCCACCGTGCTGCCTTTCGCCTCGAACCCGACCGCGTCGATGGATGCGTCCACGCCCCGGCCATCCATGCGGTCGATGATCACGTTGGCCGGATCGTCGGTCGTGTCGAAGTTGATTGGCTCCACGCCGTAGGTCGCCTGCGCGAAGTCGAGCCGGTAGGGATGATGGTCCACCATGAAGATGCGCTCGGCGCCCAGCAGGCGGGCCGACGCTGCGGCCATGAGTCCCACCGGGCCAGCACCGAAGATGGCGACTGTCGAGCCCGGGCCCACTTCGCCGTTGAGCGCAGCCTGGTAACCGGTGGGCAGGATGTCGGACAGAAAGAGCACCTGCTCGTCGGCCAGCGTCGAATCGGGAATCACGAGGGGACCGACGTTCGCCTTGGGCACGCGCACCAGTTCCGCCTGCCCACCGGGGTAACCGCCATACAGGTGGCTGTAGCCGAAGAGGCCAGCGCCGGGCCGGGTGTTCTTCTTGTTCAGGATCGCGCCGCGGCCGGAGTTCGTGTCCTCGCACGCCGCGAACAGCGAGCGGCTGCAGAAGAAGCAGCTGCCGCACGAGATGGTGAACGGCACGACGACGCGGTCGCCGCGTCGGACCTTGGTCACCGCCGGACCCGCAGCTTCCACGATCCCCATGAACTCGTGTCCGAGGATGTCGCCGTCCTTCATGTCGGGGATCTTGCCGCGAAAGATGTGAAGGTCCGACCCGCAGATGGCGGTGGCGGTGATGCGCACGATGATGTCGTCGGGCTGTTCCAGCACCGGGTCGGGAACGGTTTCGACGCGCACATCGCGAGCGCCGTGGTAGGTCAGTGCTCTCATCGAGGGGCCTCCTTGCAGGATGTGACAGGGGAATCGTCAGGATGCGACCGATGATCCGCCCCGCTGCATCGGCGCCAGCCGCATGCAGATGTAGGGCGTCGCCTCATCACTTCGGAACGTTGATTGCTCTCGATGTGCCCCGGCGCGGCCACGCGCGCCGGGAGCGTCGACGCCGCGCAAAATCTCGCTGGAGAGCAAGCGGATCGAGCTTCGCGTCTGCGGGCACACTGGAGCGCCCGACGACATGCGTCGGGCGCTCCAGCGCCACACAGGGCAGGTCAGCGTTGTCCCTGACTGCCGTCGTCGCCTCGCCCCTGCTGGCCGCCGCGGTCCTGGTTCGCCTGGTCCTGTTGTCCGCCCTGGCGTTCCTGGCCCTGGCCCACCTGCGGACTTGTGCCCTGCCCACCTTGGCCTTGTTGACCTGCCCCACGGTTCGCCTGGTCCTGCTGGGACGCACCTCGTCCCCCCTGGCCTTGCCCAGGCTGCGGTGACTGCGACCCTGTCTGTCCCTGCCCCTGCTGGCCGGAACCGTGGCTGGCTTGGTCCTGCTGGTTCTGACCTTGCTGGTCCTGCCCTTGCTGCGAGTTGCGATTTTCGTTGGAAGCCATGTCGATCTCCTTGAAAAACTCCGGTCGGTGCGCCGGCCCCGGAACCACGGCAATCGACGGCCCCAAGGGGGCGCCGGCGCCACGGGGAATCCCGCTTGCCCTGCAAAGGCTTCCCACTTCAAGGAGAAACCATGGCCCCGAACCCGATCCAACTCGCGCTGACAGCCATCGTGCTGGCCCTCGCGACCGCGTGCAGCCCGCGCGACGAACCGACTGGCGCGCCCGGCACCACCATGAGCGGCACGAACAGCAGCCCCGGAACGTCGGGCGGAGGGTCACCCGCATCCCCTCCGGCTTCGGCGGCCTCGAATTGAATTGAACGATCCGCCCTGAGGCCGCCACGGCCACCGGCGGCGCGGGTGCCTGCTCCGCGGCTACTGCGGAACATCGATTGCCGTTCGACGGCCACCGTCCTGGAGCCGCGCCGTGAACCAAAAACTTATGCCCCTTGCCGCCCTGGCTTGTTCGTTCGTGATGTCCGCGCAAGCCGACCCCTTGCCGGCCGACGCGACATATCGGTCGCTTCCCACCATGCCGTTCTCGGATGTCAAACGCATGGACGAGGCCGCGAAACCGATGGTGCTTCAGCGCCAGCGGGACCTGCTGAACGCCCGGTACGACCTGTCGAACCGGCCGATCCCGGGCGTGATGATGTCAGGTGGGCGTCGCGCCGTGCAAGGCGGCGTGCGCGTGAAGCTGCCCTCCGGCATGACCTGGGAAAAGCTCGCAGGCATGACACCCGAGGAGGTCCGCGAACGCGGCCTCTTGCCGGAGGGATTCAAGCCGTTGCCCCACGTGAAGCAAGTCACTGGCGGCCAAGTGTTTCCCGAAAACCAGATCGACGTCATCGCCCGCATGGAGCAGCGCGACCTCCGACGGTTCGACGTCGACTTCGACCTTCCGGATCATTTCACACCGGAGTTTCCAGCCCCCATCTTCCTGACCACCCGTCCCGAACTCGGCGACGTGTCGCGCGGCCAGGTGCTCACCATCCGCAATTTCTACGAGATCATGAACGGGCTGCTCACGCCGGTGCAGATGGAAGGGCTCAGGCTGCTGCTCACGCCGTTTCCCCAGGAGGAATTCAACCAGACCGAAGACCGCAAAGTCGCGCAGCAGAGCCTCGGGGTCAGTTGCCTGGACTGCCACACAAACTTCCACAGCAACGCCGCGTTCCACCTGACACCGGACCTCCGACCGCAATCCGTGCGGTTCCGCCTCGATACCACGAGCTTGCGCGGCATGTTCAACCAGCAGATCCACGGCTCCAAGCGGTCGCTGCGCTCGGTGGAGGACTTCAGCGAGTTCGAGCAGCGTACCGCGTACTTCAACGGAGACCACGTGAGCGCCACCCGGAAAGGCCCGAACCTCCCGGACCGCACCAATCAGGTGGCGATGATGGCGCAAATGCAAAACATCATCAATTTCCCGCCCGCACCCAAGCTGGACTGGCGCGGACGGCTGATTGCCACGAAGGCCACTGCCCAGGAGCTCGCGGGCGAGAAGGTGTTCTTCGGCAAAGGTCAGTGCGCACAGTGCCATGTCGCGCAGACATCGTTCCTCGACAACAACATGCACGACCTCCAGCTCGAACGCTTCTACCGTCCTGGAGAGACTCGCAACGACCTCGTGCTGCAGCCCGACGGACCGATCAAGACGTTCACGCTTCGTGGCATCAAGGATTCGCCTCCGTACCTTCATGACGGACGGCTGCCGACGCTGGCCGACACCGTCGAGTTCTTCAACCTGGTGCTCGGACTGAAGCTCAGTGCGCAGGAGAAGGATGCGTTGGTCGCCTACTTGCTCGTCCTGTGACCGGGCCCTGCCCAAGGAGTTTCAAATGCGCACAATCGCGAAGACCCTGGGCCGCGCGGCGCTGCTTTCCCTGCTTTGCACGGGTGCTGCTCACGCTCAATTCGGCAACCCCGGGGGCATGCTTCCGGACACGGCGGAGGCGCGTCCCGGCTTGCCAGCCCCGGGCCAAGCCAATGTGCAAGACCGCCTTTTCATCAAGCTGCTGGGCATGGGAAACGCCGGAGAGATGGAGGCCGGCAGGCTTGCCGATGCGCGGGCGAGCAACCAGGCAGTGAAAGCATTCGCGCGAAAGATGGTCGAGGACCACGGCGCGGCGGCAAGGAAGCTGTCCGCCGCCGCGCGTCCGCTGGACGTTGTCGTCCCCTTGGAGCCGGACCCTGACCAGAAGGCCGCTCGCGCGCGGCTCGAGGCGTTGGAAGGGCAGGCCTTCGACGTGGCCTATCTGGACGCGCAACTTGTCGACCATCAGAAGGCGGTCACCTTGCTGGAGTGGGTCATCTCGAATGGGCAGGACGCCGGGATTCAGGCCTTCGCCAAGGAAACGTTGTTCCAGGTCCAGGGACATCTGCTTCATGTGCAGGCATTGCGGGCCGACGTGATGCCGAATGGCCCCGAAGGTGCAACGGTGGGACAGAAGCGGTGAGCGTCGTGGTACGGCGCGGCACCGACGCTGCAAAGAGACATGCCGGCCCTCTTCCGGGCGATCCTTGCGTCGGTGCCTGCATTTGCAAATGCCCGGCGGCTGGGGAGAAGCGTTCCCAACCTCGTGATCCCAGAGGAGCAACATCATGTTCGATTTGAGCCTTCCATGGTGGGAGTTCATTGTCCGCGCCTTCCTTGTTTACCTCGCACTGATGGTGATGGTCCGGCTGTCGGGCAAACGCACGGTCGGGCAATTCACGCCCTTCGACCTGCTCGTCGTGATGCTTCTGAGCGAAAGTGTCAGCAACTCCTTGTCGGGCGAAGACAGCTCGGTCATCGGAGGCCTGATCCTGGCCGCGACGCTGGTGTCGCTGAACGTGGTATTGGCGTTCATCACGTCGCGCAGCCCGCGCTTCGAGACAGTCACGGAGGGCACTCCCGTGCTTGTCGGTCGCGACGGAAAAATCTTCGAGAAGGTGCTTCAGCAGCAACAGGTGGGCATCGGCGAACTTCAAAAAGCGCTGCGAGAGAACGACTGTGAGCTGGCCGACTTGAAATGCGCGTTCCTCGAAACTGACGGCAACTTCAGCATCATGAAGAAGAATTGACTTCGGCGCTCAGCCCGTTCCTGCGCGTGCACTGGCGCTGGGCTGCGCGTGGCGCCTCAGGGTGTTGTGTTCCTGTGACCGCTTTTGGAACGTCGCTTGCCCCGATGCCCCACGGCGGCCGCCATGCGAACGGGGCCGTGGTCCGTCGCCCGAACTCGCCCCGCTCAAGGAAAGAGACCATGTGGAACAGCGCCCTCGAAACCGAATTGTCCGACGCCGACTGGGTTGAACGCGTGAGCAGGGCGCTGCTGCGGCTCGACGCGTCGCTCGGCGGTCCCGAGGTGTACACGCTGGCGCTCAGCTTGTGTTCACGGCCGCGCTGGCGAACCCTGCAGCCGGAGGACGCCGCGCGCAAGGCCGTCGACGAGCCCGAAGCCGTGGACGGCGTGTGAGGCCCCATGCCGCTCGATGCCATGTCCGCCAACCTCGCGCCGCTTGCGCAGCTCGTCCACACGGAGGATGGCGCCGCGCTTCGCTGGGACGCCTGCCACCGTCCGGCGCTGACGCCCCGGCAGGCGACCGCGGCGCTCACGGCCTGTGTCGCCTCCGGCGGCACCTGCGCCGCCGCGGCCTGGTGCCTGGCGGAGGTGGCGGTGGCCGGCGGACTGCTGGCCGGCACCGGCCTCACGATCGCCGCCTTCGTGCACTACGCCCGCCACGCGTGCGACCGCGACGTCATCACGCTGTCGCGCTCACACCTGGAGGTTGAACGGTGCCGCGGCCCGCGCTCCACGCGCGAGGCCTTCGACGTCGACTGGGTCCGCATCGAGTGCGACGAGATCACCTCCGGACTGGTGCGGGTGTCGCAGCGCGAGGCCACCGTCACGGTGGGCCGCTACCTCACCCGCACAAGCCGGAGGGTGATGGCCTGGGAGATCCGCAAGGCCCTGGGGTATTGCCGAAGCCAGGTCCGGTGGTGAAGGCGCCGGGACCGGCCGTTCAGCGGCGCGTCCACCCCGCGCAGCCGGCCGGGTCGCCGGAAACGATGCGAGCCTCGGAGTCCCCGAGCGCATCGAACACCATGCGCGGCGAGGAGCCATCCGCCAGCAGGACGACCCGCGCGCCGTCGCCCGGCGGCGGCAGCGCGGAGACCACCGCCGCGAGCACCGTCGCACCCACCAGCACCGCCGGCAGCAGGGCGCGCGGATCCGGCAGCCCGGTACGTGCACGGCCGCCCATGCGGCGCCCGAGGACGAGGGGCACCAGGCCGAAGACCCCGAGCCACCCCAGGTCCCACAGGAACGGATGGGCGGTGTCCATGCGGATGTGGTGCAGCTGGAAAAGCCAGTGCGACAGCACCGCGTCGGTCGCATGCCAGAAACCGAAGCCGATCAGAAAGGCCGCCGCGAATTCGCGGTGGGCCTCCTGACGTGCAAGCGCGGCGCGGTGCTGCAGCATCATCACGAGCCCCGCGACGCCACTGCGCTCCGAGCCGGAGACCCTGCGCACCGCGTCCGGTCACCGTCCCCGAGCGGGCCGATCAGCGTGCGGTGCCGTGTTCGACCCGTTCGCGCTCCGCCTCGATCAGCAGCGCCTCGAGCGCCTCCAGGTCCATCGGTTTCACGAGGTGGTGCCGGTACCCGGCCGCGCGGCTGCGCTCGCGGTCCTCGCGCATCCCGAAGCCGCTCATGGCGATGGCGAAGGGCCGGTATGGCAGTGTCAAGCGCTGCGGCAATTCCCAGCCGCTGCCGTCCGGCAGCCCGATGTCGGAGATGACCACGTCGGGACCGATGGCCGGTGCACGCACCAACGCCTCGTTCAAGGTGGACACGCCGGTGACGGCATGTCCCAGTTGCGAGAGCAGTTCGACCACCGCCAAGCGGGTGTCCTGGTGGTTCTCGACCACCAGGATGACCAGTGCACGGTGTTCGGCGGCGCGTCGATCGGTCATGCTGCTCCTAGGGTTCCTGCAACGGCAGTTCCAGCGTGAACGTGGCGCCCTGGCCGCGGCCCCGACTTTCGGCGGTGAGCCGACCCCCGTGGGCCTCGGCCGTGGACTTGGAGATGGACAGGCCGAGGCCGAGCCCCCCGTATTCCCGCGCGACCGAGGCACCGCCCTGCACGAAGGCATCGAAGATGCGGGGCAGCACATCGCCGTCGATGCCCCTGCCGCTGTCGGACACCTCCAACACCCAGGTGTTGTCGCGGGTGTGCGTCACCACGCGAATGGTGCCGCCGTCCGGCGTGAACTTCGAGGCGTTCTTGAGCAGGTTCCAGACGATCTGCTGGAGCCGGTTGCCGTCGCCCAGGGTGCGGGACAGGGGCGCGGCCAGCGAGACCTCGAACGCCTGCTGCTTCGCCTCGAAATCGGCGGCGCAGATGTCGGCCGCGCTCCGTACCGTGTCGTGAAGATCCACCGGATCGCGCGCGAATTCCAGCGTGCCGCGGGAAATGCGCGTCAGGTCGAGCAGGTCGTCGATCAGGTGGGCTTCCATCCGGATGTTCCGACGCATCACGTCGAGCGACCGGTGCATGTCTTCGGGCAGGTCCTTGCGCCGGCTGAGCGCCTGCAGCGTCATCAGCACGGGCGTCAGGGGCGTGCGCAACTCGTGCGACAGCACGGCGAGGAACTGGTCCTTCGCGACGTTCGCGGACTCGAGCGCGGCGCGCGCCGCCTCGTTGTCGCCCAGCGCGGCCAGCAATTCCGCCTGGCTGTCCTGGAGCGCTTCCTGGGCGCGCCGGGCGTCGGTCTGGTCACGGAGGATCTTCACGAAACCGGCCAGGCTGCCGGCGCCGTCGTGCATGCGCATCAGCACGCCGCTCGCCCACAGCCGGCTGCCGTCCTTGCGCACGTGGAAGCGGTCGTCGCCCGCGCGCCCGTTGGCCAGGGCCTCCCGGGCCTCCGCGACGGGCGCGCCGGCCGCCTGGTCCTCTGTGGTGAAGATCATGTCGGCCGAGCGCCCGAGGGCTTCGGGCCCGGCATACCCCAGGATGCGCTCGGCGCCGGGATTCCAGGACGTGATGAACCGGTTGACGTCGGTCGTGAAGATGGCGTACTCCCGCGCGTTTTCGATCACCATGCGCAGGTGTTCCTCGCTGCTGCGCAGGGCCGCCTCGGCGAGCTTGCGCTCCGAGATGTCGATGCACACCGCGATGGTGGCCTCGACGTTGCCCTGGAGATTGGGCAGCGTGGCCACGCTCGTGTGCACCCAGACGTCGCTGCCGTCGCGCCGGCGGAGCCGCTCGTCGAGGTCGAAGGGTTCGCGCCGCTGCATCAGCTGCGCGACACTCGCGCGGTGCCGGTCGCGGTCGTCCTCGTGGATCACGCCGTCGAGTTCCATGCCGACCAGTTCGGCCGCGGCGTAACCCAGCAGCCCGCCCATGCGGTCGTTCGCGAAGACAATGAGGCCGCCCGGGTCCACCTCCAGCACCCCCACCGACGCCTGGCTCACGATGGCGCGAAAGCGCGCCTCGGCGCCCAGTTGCGCTTCCTGGGCTCGTTTGCGCTCGGTGATGTCGACGAAGGTCAGCACCACACCGGCGATGCGGTCGTCGATGGTGCGGTACGGCCGCAGGCGCGCCAGGTACCAGTGATCGCCGGGTTCGCCCACTTCCCGCTCCACGGACATCAGCGTGTCGAGCACGCCCTGGGCATCGGCCCCGAGCGTGGCGTAGCGCAAGCGCATGGTGAGGTCCGTGAGCGGGCGCCCCACGTCCGTGGCGATCAGGTTGAAGAGCGCCACGGCAGACGGTGTGAACCGTGTGATGCGGAGCTGCCGGTCAAGGAACACGGTGGCGATGGCCGTGGCGTCCATCAGGTTGTGCATGTCGCTGTTGGCATGCCCCAGCTCGTCCACCTTGCCCTTGAGCTCGTGGTTGACAGTGGACAGTTCCTCGTTGATCGACTGCAGCTCCTCCCGGCTCGTCTCGAGCTCCTCGGTGGCCGAGCGCAGTTCCTCGTTCATGGCCTGCAACTCCTCGTTGCTGGCCTTGAGTTCCTCGGTGGACACCTCGTACTGCTCCACCGTGTTTCGCAGGTTCGACTTGAGCCGTTCGATTTCACGGTCGAGCTGCCGCGCCACGGAGTCCGGCATGCGCGGCTGGCCCTCGTCGCGGGCGCCCGTGCCGTCTTCGTCCACCTGAAACACGACCAGGGCGAGGTCGGGTGCCACCTCGTTCGCCGGCATCACGCGCGCGGACACGTGCACCGTGCCGCCCGGCAGGTCCACCGGCACGGCCGGCATCTGCGCCGCCTCGTTCGTCTGCGCCGCCTGGTACAGCAGCGCCCGCAGGTCGATGCGCAGCGCCGGGTGCACCGAACGCAAGAGGTTGCGGCTGGGTTCGCCGCCGCTGAACTGCAGGAAACGCGTGGCGGCCGGCGACATGTGCAGGATGTCGTGTTCGGCGTCCACCACCATCGACGGCGGTGCGAGTTGGTCCAGCAACCGCAGGTGGAACTCGCCCCAGGACACCGACCGCGGTTCGGGGCCGCGGCCGCCGATGCGCGTGACGTTGCCCGCGCCATCGAAGTTGCGCCCCGCCACGTGCACGCTGCCCTCGCTCGCCGTCTCCCGGACCTCCATCGCCATGGCCAGGGTGCCCCGGCCCGAGGGCACCGGCACGCTGCTGCGCGGCACGGGCCGCTGCAGGAAGATGCGGTGCTTCTTGTCGCTGACGGCGAAGTGGGTGTTCCCGTCCGTTACGGACTCCGCCGACCCGAGGAACAGCACGGCGCCCGGGCGGAGCGCGAAATGGAAGATGTCCAGCGCGCGCGCCTGCGCCTCCGGGCTCAGGTAGATGAGCAGGTTGCGGCAGCTGACCAGGTCGAGGCGGGAGAACGGCGAGTCCTTCAGCAGGTCGTGCACGGCGAACAGCACCATCTCGCGCACCTCGCGCCGCACGCGGTAGCCGCGGTGTTCCTTGACGAGGAAGCGGCGCAGGCGCTCCTCCGACACGTCGGCTTCGATGGCGTGGGGATACACCCCCTCGCGGGCGACGTGGATGGCCTCCTCGTCGAGGTCCGTGGCGAACACCTGCACGATGGGCGGTGCGTCGAGCGTGCGGGCGTACTCGCTGAGCAGCATCGCGATGGAATACGCTTCCTCGCCCGTCGCACAGGCGGCCACCCACACGCGGACCGTGTCGCCATGGCTCTTGCCGCGGAACAGGTTCGGAATGTGGGCCTGGAGCGCGTCGAAACAGCTGCCGTCGCGGAAGAAGTTGGTGACGCTGATGAGCAGGTCCTGCAGCAGCGCGCCCGCCTCGCCCGGGCGGGTGCGCAGGCAGTCCAGGTAGGCGGGCAGGTCGTCCAGCCCGTTGACCTGCATGCGCCGCCCGATCCGGCGCAACATGGTGGCCCGCTTGTAGTACGAGAAATCGCGGCCGGTGCGGGTGCGCAGGAAGGTCAGCACGTCGCGCAGCTGGGCCTCCTCGGCCACCGCGTGCGCGGGGGGCTCGGCCGGTCGGGGCCTTTCCTCGGGAGGCAGGCGCAGCCGCTGCTCCTGGCGGTAATAGTCGAGCACGCGGCCCGCGATGTCGGCCGCCGGCAGCACCCAGTCCACCATGCCGGTGGCAATGGCGGCGCGCGGCATGCTGTCGTACTCGGCTTCGGCCGGGTCCTGGGCAATGGTGAGCCCGCCCCGTTCCTTGATGCGCTTGATGCCGATGGCGCCGTCGCCGTCGAGGCCGGACAGCACCACGGCGGACGCGTGCGCGCCGTGGGTGTCGGCCAGGGTGCGGAAGAAGTGGTCCACCGCGACGTGGTGGGTGCGGCGTGTCGGCAGGTCGAACAGCCGCAGGGAACCGTCCAGGGTCTTCAGTCCCTTTGCCGGCGGAATGACGTACACCCGGTTGGGTTCCATGCGCTCGGTGCGCGTGACCTTGGTGACCCGCATCGGCGTCACCCGTTGCAGCAGGTCGGCGAGCTGGCTGTCGTGGTCCGGCGCGAGGTGCAACACCACGACGAACGCAACGCCCGCATCGGGCGGCACCGACTCCAGCAGCCGGAGCAGTGCCGGGATGCCGCCTGCCGAGCCGCCCAGCCCGACCACCGGCACCATGCCGTATCCGCGCGTGGGCACGGCGTCGTCCATCACCTCCGACAGGTCTTCTTCAGCGTGGTCGGGGTTGGCGGGGTTGACGGAGTCGTGGGTCATGCCTGCTTTCAGGAGCGACGGGTAGCCGACTGCCACTATACGGCGCGGCGGCGTCGGTCCACCTGGGTCTGCTCCGCGGCAAGCGGCATGCCGCAACGGCAAAGCCGACCACCGCCGCGCCAAGGTTGCCGCAAGCCTGGATACGCGTCTGGGACGGGTTTCCCCCGATTTGGAGCGGCTTGAAACGTGTAGGTTTGGGAACGAAGTTTGCCCAACGGCAACAAGGCGTTTCATTTTCTCGACCGAACCCTTCGTCCATGTCATCACTCCACGCACGGCTCGTCCAGACCCAGTCACAGACCATGGCGCCTCGACTGCAGCAGCAGGTGCGGCTGCTGCAGCTGTCGTCGCTCGAGTTCATGCAGGAGATCCGGGGCATGCTCGACGTGAACCCGTTCCTCGACACCCCGGACGTCGACGCCGCGGACGCGGCGCCGGACGACAGCCAGCGGGAGCCGTGGTTCGACATCGGCGCGGGCGGCGGCCGCGGCAGCGCTTCTGCCGACGGCAGCGACATCGACACGCTCAGCCTCATCCCGAACCGCCCCACACTGGCGGACCACCTCCACGGCCAGCTCGGCCTGTTGCGCCTCGAGCCGCGGGATCTCGCGTTCGCCCGCGCCATCGTCGACTCGCTCGACGACGACGGCGGGCTGCGCACCCCCCTCGACGAGATCGCGGCATGCGCGGGGGTGACGCCACTCGCCGGGTGGACCGAGATGCGCATCGCGCTGCGGCGCGTGCAGTCCCTGGAGCCCGCCGGCATCGCGGCACGTTCGCTGCAGGAGTGCCTGCTGTTGCAGACCCGCGAGATCGACGACCCCGCCCAGCGCGCGCTGGCCCGGGAGATCATCGAGCTCCACCTCGATGCGCTGGCCGTCCGGCAGGAACCCGGCGCGCTCGCCAAGCTGCTGGGGCGTCCCGTGGCCGAAGTGGCCGAAGCCTGCGCGCGCGTGCGCCGCATGGACCCCCGTCCGGGCGAACGCCTCGGTGACACCGGCATCCGGTACATCACGCCCGACGTCATCGTGCGCAAGGTCCGCGGGCGGTGGGTTCCCGTGCTCAACCCCGCGGTGATGCCGAAGGTGCGGTTCAACCAGGTGTACGCCGACCTGTTCGAAAGCCACCGGGCCCGCGAGGACGCCGGGCTGGCCGACCACCTTCGCGATGCGCGCTGGGCCGTGCGGTGCGTGCAGCAGCGTTTCAACACCATCCTCGACGTGGCGAAGTCCATCGTGCGGCGGCAGGTGGGCTTTTTCGAGTACGGCGAGATGGCCATCAAGCCCATGGCGCTGCGCGACGTGGCGCAGGAAGTGGGCGTGCACGAATCCACCGTGTCGCGGGTCACGAACAACAAGTACCTCGCGACACTGCAGGGCGTGTTCGAACTGAAGCACTTCTTCTCCCGCGGCATGGCGTCCACTTCCGGCGGTGAGTTCTCCGGAAAGGCCGTGCGCGAGCTCGTGCTCGAGATGATCCGCGCCGAACCGCCGGACGCGCCGCTGACCGACGCCGAGATCGCCCGGCAACTGGGCCGCCAGGGGCTGGTGCTGTGCCGCCGCACCGTCACGAAGTACCGGCAGGAATTCCACATCGACTCCGCGGAACGCCGGCGTAAGCCCCGGTCCTCCTGAGGCCGCGGGGCGGGCGAAACCCCTGCCGGGAGTTCGCCCGCGTCGGCGGGTCAGCGCGGCTTCTGCGCGCCCGTGCCGCTGGTGCCGGTGGCCCCCCCGGATGACGCGCTGCCGGTCTGTCCGGACCCGGTCTCGTGGCTGCCTGCCAGCGAGCCGGAACCCGAGGTCGTTTGACCCTGACCTTGACCCTGCTGGCCCTGGGACTGGGACTGCGCCCGGTTCGACCGCCACGTGTTGAACTCATCGGAGAACTTCTTGTAGCGCTCCGACCGCCAGGTCTGGTAGTCGTTGTCGAGGTTGCGCAACTGCTCGCTGCGCCACTGGTGGTAGTCCGGGTCGTGGTGCTGGCGTTCGCGCGGGTCGCTGCCGTAGTGGGCGTCGGTCCACGCGGGCTGGTGGCTGTCGCGGTCGTCGAACCCGCGGTCCTGGCGGCCACCGTAGCTGCCCCGGGACCCCGAAGCATCACCCTGGCCTTGGGACCAGTCGCCCAGCGGCCCGCGGTCGTCGAAGGAGCGGCCGCCCCCGGAAAACTCGTTCTCGTAGCCGCCGCCGCGCCAGTTCGCGTTCCCCCGGCCCGGCCGTTCGCCCTGGCCGTACCCTCGCTGGCCGCCATGACCGCCCTGGCCGCCGGAACGGCCGTAGCTTCCACGGTAGCCGGTGTCACCGCCCCGGTAGCCTCCTTGCTGGCCGCTCGGGTCGCGGCCGCCACCCTGGTCGCCCTGCTGGCCACCGCCGAAGCTGCGTTGTTCCATGGAACGGGTACCACCCGTGTAGTAGTCGCCCTGCTGCGGCGAGCGGTCCTCCTCGCCCTGGCCGAACCGGTCTTCGTCGCCGTAAGCGCCGCGCCGCGCGAAATCGTTGTAAGCCATGTCGGTACTCCTCAGTAAATGGTGTGGATCGGCCCTCGGGGCCGCAAGCACCTGGAGCAATCGACGTTCCGCGGCACGGTGCGACCTCGAGCCGACGTGTCGTCAAACCGACGGCAAAGTGCGGCGGCGCGCGGCACAAGTTGCGCACTGTCCGGCCCGCCGTGCCACCGGTCCGTCGGTCCCCCGGATGGGACCGTCGCTTGCCCCGCGACTGCACGGACATCGCGGGTCCACATGGCCTGGCGGACGCGAATTCCGGCCCGAAGCAGTCACACGGGAGACGTGCCATGCCCAACAGCGAGTTGGCCCGCGAGATCAGGCGGAGACAGATGAACGAGGTCTTGAAAACGCTGACCGAGGAGGGCATCGCAGTCGACGCCGCGACCTTCGAGGTGATCGAGGGATATGTCAAAGGCAAGCTCGGCTTGGCCCACCTGTCGGTGGCCCTGCACGCGCTGCGCCACCCGACGCCGATCCCGAGCTCCCCGGGCTGAGGTCACGGCCCGGTCCTTTCTGCCAGGGATGGGTCGACCACCGCGATGCCGCGCCGCCCCGAAGCGCTTCGAGATGCGATGCACTGACGTCTGTAGGCGGCGATTTCAGCCTTTGCGGCGAGGGCCTTGCGAAATGTTTCCGCCGGTGGGCCAGGTGGGCTCGCCTCCGGCCCCAGGAGGCGCCTTCTCGTAGCCTTCATTCACGTTGCCTAGCGCCTCCTTCGCTCTCTCGGCCTCCTGCTCGGCCTGCCGATCGCCATGCACTTCGGGCACGCTCGTCTTTTCGGCGGGATCGTCGGACTTCGGGGTCGGAACGGGATGCGACACAGTACCTCCTTTAGACAGATCGATGCGGCCGCCCGGCAAACGGCATTCCGCCCGACGCCCCGCGTTCGTCATTCGGGTGACGACACCTCCCCCGGTCCTGCGAGCTTGCGGCGGAACCACACCCGGCGTTCACTGAACCGGTCGAACACGAAGAGGCCGCTCAGCAGGCCGCCGATGGACGACACCTGGTCCACCGTCTGGCGCGCCTCCAGCACGAGTTCCTGCACCACCTGCCGCTCGCTCACCTCGTCCCCCTCCCG
>Ga0247823_10000492_pt1 | contig 33489 bp, 29 predicted proteins | sample 13C_PalmiticAcid_2_FD_192426 | JGI IMG/M metagenome (GOLD analysis project Ga0247823, IMG submission 192426) | Soil microbial communities from agricultural site in Penn Yan, New York, United States - 13C_PalmiticAcid_Day30 | ecosystem: Environmental > Terrestrial > Soil > Agricultural land...
GCGCAGCAGGGCTTCGGCCAGCACGCCCTCGTGCAGCGCCCGGCGACCGACGCGCAGGGCGGCCAGCAGGCCGATCTGCACGACCAGGGCCGCCAGGATGGTGCGCAGGCCGCCGTCGAGGTCGGGCAGGACCAGGAACGCCAGCAGCGAGAAGGTCAGGGCCGTCAGCGCCGCCGAGCGGGCGATGCGCAGGTAGTCGGCGGCGGCCACGAACCGCCAGGGCGCGCGCTCCAGCCGAAACAGCAGTTCCACCAGGAAGGCCGACAGGGCGTAGAGGCCGGCATGGGCCAGCAGGCCCGGCCGGTCGGTGTCCAGGCCCGCGGCCAGGACCTGTCCGACCAGCAGGGCCAGGAAGGCCAGGAACACATGCGCTGCGATCTTGCCGGCGCGACCCATGGACACTCGAACTCCGTTCAACTTTCGCGGCTTAGCATGCCGCTCGCTCGTCGTCGCCGATTCAGGGGGCGTTTCAGGCGCGGGCCAGCGGCAGGGTGGTCACCAGGTCGCCGGCGGCGGCGGGCGGGGCGCCGGCGGGGCGCATGACCAGGGCGTCGGCCCGGGCGAACACGCCGACCAGCGAGGAATCCTGGTCGGGGAAGGGCGCGACCGTAACCCGACCCTCGGCGTCGATGGCGCGGGCGGCGCGCATCCAGTGCTCTCGCGGACCGGCGGCGGGCAGCGCAGCGGCCAGGCGGGCGACGCCGAAGGGCAGGGCCGGATCGGCGCCGGAGAGGGCCGACAGCAGCGGGCGCAGGAAAAGCTCGGCGCACACCAGGGCCGAGGCTGGATTGCCCGGCAGTCCCAGCACCCGGCGGCCGTCGTCGAGATGGCCAAACCAGGTCGGCTTGCCCGGACGCACGGCGATGGTCTGGACACGCAGATCCAGGCCCAGTCGCGTCATGGCCGGCTTGACCAGGTCGTAGTCGCCGACCGAGGCGCCGCCGATGGTCACCACCAGGTCGACGGCCGCGTCGGCCACCGCGGCGGTGATGGCCTCGACGGAGTCGGCGGCGGGGGCGAGCTTGATCGCCTGTCCGCCCCAGGCCTCGATCAGGGCCGCCAGGCTGAACGAGCCGGACTCGAAGATCTGGTCGGGCGCGGGCGCGCCGCCGGGCGCGACCAGTTCGTCGCCGGTGGCCAGGATCGCCACTTTCGGGCGGCGGGCGACCGACAGTTCGGCGCGGCCTGCGGCGGCGGCCAGCGACAGACGCCAGGGGTCGATGCGCACGCCGGCCTCCAGCAGGCGGTCGCCGGCGCGGAAGTCGCCGCCGGCGGGGCGGATGTTTGCCTTGGGGCTATCACCGGCCGCGAAGGCCACCTGGTCGCGCTCGTGCGTCGCCTCTTCCTGAATGACGACGAGGTCGGCGCCGGCGGGAACCGGGGCGCCGGTGAAGATCCGCACGGCCTGCCCCTCTTCCAGCGGCTGGGAATAGGCCCGGCCGGCGGCGCTTTCGCCGACGATCGCGAAGGTCTCGACCACGCCATAGTCGGCCCGGCGGATCGCCCAGCCGTCCATGGCGGAGGCGTCGAAGGGCGGCTGGCGGCGATCGGCGACGATGTCCTGGGCCAGCACTCGACCCACGGCCAGGGGCAGGGCGACGGCCTCGACGCCCAGGCGGGCGGCGCCGTCCAGCATCCGGCTCCGGGCTTCCTCGACGGTCAGGTTCTTCAGGGCTTGGCTCACGGATCGATGGTCTCTGTCTGGGCGCGGGGCATGGCTGTGGCACGAGCGGGCGCGGGTCAATCGAAACCTGCGCCGGCGCCTCCGGGCTTGTAGCGATTGGGCGGAATGCCCAGCAGGCGCTTGAACATGGTCGAGAAGGCCGCCGGGCTATCGTAGCCGAGATCCAGCGCGATGGTCGTCACCGGTTCGCCGGCCGCCAGCCGGGGCAGGGCGGCCAGCAGGCACGCCTGTTGCCGCCAGGCGCCGAAGCTCATGCCGGTCTCGCGGCGGAAGGCGCGGGTGAAGGCCCGGCGGCCAAGGCCCAGCTGAGCGCACCAGTCGTCGATGGTCTCGTGCGGCGTAGGACGCTCCAGGAACGCGTGGCAGCGGCTGGCCAGGGCGGGGGCGGCGGGAAAGGGCACGGCCAGCGGGATCACCGGGGCGCGGGCCAGTTCGGCGAGCAGCAGGTCCATGACCAGGCCGTCGCGGCCGGCCTCGTCGTAGTCGACCGGAATGGCGCAGGCGGCGATCAGCAGGTGGCGCACCAGCGGCGAGACGCCGATCACCCGGCCGGTGTCGCCCAATACGGCCGAGGCTCGCTTGTCCAGCAGCACGCTGCGGGTGCTGACCGCCCCGACCATGCGGACCGAGTGGGGCGTGCCGGCCGGGGTCCAGACCGCGCGCTCTGGCGGGGCGATCCAGGCGCCGTGCGGCGTCGAGACCACGGCCACGCCGGCCGCCGCGTAGAGCAGCTGGCCGCGCCCATGCTGGTGCCAGTCGAGCTCGAACGAGGGCGGGTACTCGTTGCCGGTGGCCACGATGGGACGGGGTATGGCGTCGTAGTCGGCGGGATGCACCCAGGGCTTGGCCATCTGTCCCACTCTCGAAAGTGAAAGTCCCAATGCGGAATGCGGGACGCCTTCGCAGGTCCTATCGCGGTCTCACCTTCACTGGAAGAGCCCGATGACCGACACCGCGATCCGATCCCCCGCCGCCGACCCGTCCAGCCCGCAGGCAGAGACCACGGTGTTCGGCGTGATCCTCGCGATCAGCGGCTGCCACCTGCTCAACGACATGATGCAGTCGCTGCTGCCGGCCATCTATCCGAACCTGAAGACCGACCTGCACCTGAGCTTCGGCGAGATCGGCCTGGTCACCCTGGCCTACCAGATCACCGCCTCGATCCTGCAGCCGCTGGTGGGCCTGTACGCCGACCGCCGTTCCAACCCGTGGGTGCTGCCGGGCGGGACGCTGTTCTCGCTGGCGGGCCTGGCGGTGCTGTCGGTGGCGCACGTCTATGGCCTCGTCCTGCTGGGCGCGTGCCTGCTGGGCGTCGGCTCTTCGGTCTTCCACCCCGAGTCCTCGCGAGTGGCGCGGATGGCGGCGGGCGGACGGCCGGGCCTGGCCCAATCGCTGTTCCAGGTCGGCGGCAACGCGGGCCAGGCGCTGGGACCGCTGGCGGCGGCCCTGGTGGTGGTGCGCTGGGGCCAGTCGAGCCTGGCCTTCTTCGCGCTGCTGGCCCTGCTGGCCGGGGCGGTGCTGTGGAATGTCGCCGTCTGGGCCCGCCACCACGGCGCGGCGCGCCTGGCGGCCGGCGGCGGCCGCAAGATCGCCCTCGACCTGCCCAAGGGCGCGGCCGGCAAGGGCATCGCCATCCTGCTGGTGCTGATCTTCTCGAAGTACGTCTACATGGCCAGCCTGACCAGCTACTTCACCTTCTACCTGATCGAGCGCTTCCAGCTGTCGGTCGAGAACGCCCAGATGCACCTCTTCGCCTTCCTGGCGGCGGTGGCGCTGGGCACGATCGCCGGCGGGCCGGTCGGCGACCGCTTCGGCCGCAAGGCGGTGATCTGGATCTCGATCCTGGGCGTGCTGCCGTTCACCCTTCTGTTGCCCTATGCCAGCCTGTTCTGGACCGGGCCGCTGGTGGTGGTTATCGGCCTGCTGCTGGCCTCGGCCTTCCCGGCCATCGTGGTGCTGGCCCAGGAGCTGGCGCCGGGCCGGATCGGCATGATCTCGGGCCTGTTCTTCGGCTTCTCGTTCGGCATGGGCGGCCTGGGCGCGGCCGTGCTCGGGGAACTGGCCGACTGGAAGGGCGTCGAGACCGTCTACAAGCTGTGCGCCGTGCTGCCGGCGCTGGGCCTGATGGCCGCCTTCCTGCCCAATACGCGGAGACGATGAGGGCATGGACCAGACAGCAAAAAGGCCAGCCTCGCGGCTGGCCTTTTCAATTCGAGGCGATGCGCGCCGGATCAGCCGACGAAGGCGCGCTCGATGACGAAGTCGCCCGGCTCGGCGTTGGAGCCCTCGACCAGGCCGTGGGCCTCCAGAAGGGCGGCGGTGTCCTTGATCATGGCCATCGAGCCGCACAGCATGGCGCGGTCGTGCTCGGGATCGAACTTGCCGCCTTCCAGGCCCAGGTCGGCGAACAGCTTGCCGCTTTCGATCAGGTCGGTGAACCGGCCCTGGCGCTCGAACGGCTCGCGGGTGACGGTGGGATAGTAGACGAGCTGGGCCTTGGCCTCGTCGCCGACCAGCGGGTCCTCGTGGATCTCGCTGGCGAAGAGGTCGCGATAGGCCAGTTCCTGCACTTCGCGCACGCCGTGGGCGACGATCACCTTCTCGAAGCGGCTGTAGGCGTCGGGATCGCGGGCGACCGACAGCCACGGGGCCAGGCCGGTGCCGGTGCCGAACAGGAAGAGGCGCTTGCCCGGCTTCACGGCGTCCAGCACGAGGGTGCCGGTGGGCTTCTTGCCGAGCAGGATCTGGTCGCCGGCCTTGATCTGCTGAAGGCGCGAGGTCAGCGGACCGTCGGGCACCTTGATCGAGAAGAACTCCAGCTCCTCGGCGAACGAGGGCGAGCCGATCGAGTAGGCGCGCAGGATCGGCTTCTTTTCGCCCAGCTCCTCGCGGGCGGGCAGGCCGATCATCACGAACTCGCCCGAGCGGAAGCGGAAGCTGGCCGGACGGGTGATGGCGAAGCTGAACAGCCGGTCGGTCCAGTGCTTGACCCAGAGGACGGTCTCCAGGTGGTGCGGGGACTCCTTGGCGGGAGCAGGGGCGGCGGCGGTGGCGGTCTCGGCCGTCATGTCAGTGATTTCGATCCTGTTCGCGCCGTACGAAGAACGGCGGCGCGCATAAGAAAAGTCGGGTGTCGCTCCGGCCCTGAAGGCGACACGGGTGTCATGTGAGAAGTTGAGAGCGGATGTCAACTTTTGCGATCTGAAGCCGCTTGGAGAAAAAATTCTACGAGCAGTCCAAAATATCGCCGTTCGCTTTTTCTGACTGTGTCAAAAATGTGATTGCCGGCCACCCCAACGGGGCGCAGACTTCCTTTTGCTTCGTTCGCGAAGCCAACGATACGGAGGAACGTATGCGGGTGAGGTTCATCATGGCCGCCGCGGCGGCCAGTCTGTTAGCGTTAGGCGTAGCGGGTTGTGAAGGCGGCGCCCAATCCAAGTCCGCCCAGGCCCAGAAAGTGACCCTGGAAGGTAAGTCGGTGACGGCGAGCGGCTGCGTGCGGCCGGTCGAGAACACCAAGTGCCTCGTCGTGCGCGGCCCCAACGGCGGCTATTACGACGTTTCCAGCGCCAGTCCGGCTCCGGACCCCGCCAAGGGGGTCGGCGTCTCGCTGCGTGGTCGCGATCAGGGCAAGAACACCGAATGCGGCCGTGAGCTCACGGACGTGAAATGGTCGTACCTGAACGTCCAGTGCGCGGCGGCGACGCCGAGCGCCTCGACCGGCGCCGAGGAGAAGAAGGACGGCTAAGGCCGCCTATCGCTTCGAACGGCTCTAGGGCTTCGGTGAAGGCTGCGCTTCAGCCCTCGCCGGAGCCGGGGTCGGTTCGTGTCTTCGGCGTGTCGACGCTGGCCTCGCCGCCGGCCGGTTCGGTGGCGGGACGAGGCGGTTTGCCGTCGACGTTCGGATTCGGTCGCTGATTCTCGTGCTCGACTTCCCGATTTGAGGGGCGCTCGCCGGTATTCGCGGCCATCTTTCATCCTTTCAGGCATTCTTTCAGGCGCGGGCGGACCAAGAAACCTGTGAAAAGGCGCCGCTTGATCCGTGACTTCCGCAATAACGCGTGTCGAACGCGTCCTGATCCGCTTGCCCGGCGCAAACGACCCTGCTACACGACGCCGCTCTGGCGCTGGGAAGCGTCGGCGGCGCCGCTCGCGGCCCTCCGGCCTGGACCGTCGCCAAGGCTGCGGTCCTTTCTATCGGGACCGGAGTTCTGCAGGAGTGTAGCTCAGCTGGTAGAGCATCGGTCTCCAAAACCGAGGGCCGGGGGTTCGAGTCCCTCCACTCCTGCCACTATATGTCATCGGCCGGTCCGGCGTTCGGCCCGGCCTGTCAGATACGCGAGCCTCTGAAACCATGGCCAGGAAACCGGGATCCAGCCCGTCAGCGATCAAGAACCGCGCCGCCCGTACGGCCGCGGCGCTGGCCCCTGCCGGTCAGGCTCCGTCCGCCGCCGCCGCGGCGCCCAAGAAGCCTTTCAACCCGGTGCAGTTCTTCCGCGAAGTCCGCGCCGAGGCCCGCAAGATCACCTGGACCACCCGCAAGGAGACCTGGATCACCTCGGTGATGGTCTTCATCATGGTGATCGTCGCCTCGGTGTTCTTCTTCGGCGTCGACTGGATTTTGGGTACGCTGGCCAATCTGCTGCTGAAGTTCGCGGCCGGATAAGACATATAAAGACCATGAGCACCGAAACCGCGACCAACCCGAACCACAAGTGGTACATCGTCCACGCCTACTCGAACTTCGAGAAGAAGGTGGCCGAGAGCATCCGTGAGCAAGCCAAGGCCCAGGGCCTGGAAGACAGCTTCTCCGAGATCCTGGTGCCCACCGAGGACGTCGTCGAGATCCGCCGTGGCCGCAAGGTCAACGCCGAGCGCAAGTTCTTCCCGGGCTACGTCCTGGTGAAGATGAACCTCTCGGACGAGGCCTACCACCTGATCAAGAACACCCCGAAGGTGACGGGCTTCCTGGGCAGCGGCTCCAAGCCGACCCCGGTCTCCGAAAAGGAAGTCCAGCGCATCGTCGGCGCCATCGAAGAGGGCGTCGAAAAGCCCAAGACCGTGGTGCTGTACGAAGTCGGCGAGAACGTCCGCGTCATCGACGGCCCGTTCGCCAGCTTCAACGGTTCGGTCGAGCAGGTCGACGAGGAAAAGGCCCGCCTGCGGGTCACCGTCTCGATCTTCGGCCGCGCCACCCCGGTCGAGCTGGAATACAGCCAGGTCGAGAAGATCGCCTAAGCGATCCCTCCACCGAAGCTTTCGAAAACCCCGCGCCGGCGACGGCGCGGGGTTTTTGCTTTCCGGCCTCAAGCGGGCTCGCCCTCGATGACCACCTGGGCCCGGGGAATGCGCCGGCTGTTCTGGCTGGGGAAGTCGGTCTTCAGGAAGGCCTTCATGTCGTCGATCAAGGCGATCACCCGTCGGCGGCTGCCGACGTAGGAGATCGGCTCGGCGGCGTTCGGCAGGCTGGTGCACAGGTTGATGCAGCCGATCGACGACAGGAAGCTGTTCACGCCCGGGTGGATCAGGATCTCGGCCCGCGCCCCGGTGTTCTTCAGTTCGATGCCGGGCTTGGGCCGGGCGCCGGTGCTGAGATTGTCGACATAGCCGATGGTGTCGTACTTGGTGCCGTCCTGCGTCCAGAGCGGATAGACGCCGGCCTCCACGCGCTTGCCGTTCTCGGCGACGCTGTTGTCGCCGGGGCCGCGCGACTCCGCCGTCTGTCCCGACAGTCCGGCCACCGGCTGGCCGTCGTGATAGACCTGATACACGCCCACGGTGCGCTTCTTCCCGTCCGACGCACGCTTCTGCACCGTCTGCCGGACGATATGCAGTTCCCAACCTTGCTCGCTGATCGGCATCGCGATCTCCCCCTATGGTTTTCCCAGGTGAGAGATTAACACGTCATGGTTGCGCCTCAATCCCCGGTCGCGTCGCGGGGGCGGGCCTGGATGCTTGCGCGCGGGCCGCTCTCCTGCTAAACGCCGCGACCTCGCTTCGGGACCTGGTTCCGAGGCGTGTTCGTCGTTCTGGCGAACCCAAATCCGTGGCAGGGCCGCCAAGCCCGCACCGCGGCTCACCAGCGAGGGCTCCGGCCCTCACGAGAGGATAGTATGGCTAAGAAGATCCTGGGCTACATCAAGCTCCAGGTGAAGGCTGGCTCGGCCACGCCTTCGCCCCCCATCGGCCCGGCTCTGGGTCAGCGCGGCGTCAACATCATGGGCTTCTGTAAGGAGTTCAACGCGCGCACCGAGAACGTCGAAAAGGGCACCCCCCTGCCGACCGTGATCACGGTCTACCAGGACAAGTCGTTCACCTTCATCACCAAGACGCCTCCGGCGACCCACTACCTGAAGCAGATCACCGGCCTGAAGTCCGGCGCGAAGCTGACCGGTCGTGAGACCGTCGGCGAAGTGACGCGCACGCAACTGCGCGAAATCGCCGAGAAGAAGATGAAGGACCTGAACGCCAACGACATCGAGGCCGCCGCCAAGATCATCGAAGGCTCCGCCAAGGCCATGGGCCTGAAGATCGTGGAGGCCTAATCCAATGGCTAAGCAACCCAAGCGCATCACCGCCTGGACCGGCGACCGTGACGCCACCCACGCCGTCGCCGACGCCATCGCCCTGGTCAAGGCCAACGCCAAGGCCAAGTTCGACGAGACCATCGAGATCTCGGTGAACCTGGGCGTCGACCCGCGTCACGCCGACCAGCAGGTCCGTGGCGTCGTTCAACTGCCGTCGGGCACGGGCCGTGACGTTCGCGTCGCCGTCTTCGCCAAGGACGCCAAGGCCGCCGAAGCCACCGCCGCCGGCGCCGAAGTCGTCGGCGCCGAGGACCTGGTCGAAAAGATCCAGAACGGCTTCATGGACTTCGACCGCGTCATCGCCTCGCCGGACATGATGGCCCTGGTCGGTCGCCTCGGTAAGGTGCTGGGCCCGCGCGGCCTGATGCCGAACCCGAAGGTCGGCACCGTGACCCCGAACGTCGCTCAAGCCGTCAAGGACGCCAAGAGCGGCGCCGTCGAGTTCCGCGTCGAAAAGGCCGGTATCGTTCACGCCGGCATCGGCAAGGCCTCGTTCACCGAGGAAGCCCTGCTGATCAACGTCAAGGCTCTGATCGACGCCCTGAACAAGGCCAAGCCGTCGGGCGCCAAGGGCGTCTACGTCAAGAAGATCGGCCTGTCGTCGACGATGGGTCCGGGCTTCAAGGTCGACGTGGCCTCGATCAACGCCTAATCGGCTGATCGAAGCAAACTGACTTCGCGGGCGGGCGCTGGAGCGATCCAGCGCCCGTCTTGCGTTTTGGGCCCTCGTTGTAGGTCCGGCTAGCCGATGTTATCTTTCGTCTAGACGGAGAGACGCCATGGCCTTCCACATCCGCGATCCCGAGACCGACGCCCTGGTCCGCCAGCTGGCCGAGAAGACGCGGCTCGGCATCACCGAGACGGTGAAGCTGGCCGCCGCCGAAGCCCTGGCCGTGCGCGAGAAGGCGAGGGAGGAGAAGCTGGCGAATATGCGGGCGATCAGTGACCGGATGGCTCGCGTGCCGAGGACGGGCCTCAAGGCCGACAAGGCGTTCTTCGACAGCCTTAACGACGATTGATGTTCGTCGATGCGTCGGCCTGGACGGCCATACTCCTCGGTGAGCCGGAGGCGGATGCCTTTCGCCTGAAGTTGGCGGAAGCTGGAGTTGTCGTGACCTCGGCGATAGCGACTTGGGAAACAGTTCGCGCCGTTGAACGGGAAACGGCCTTGGATGTGCGGCAGGCAGCCGAAGAGGTCAGAGCGCTCCAGAAGTCTGCCGGCGCCGTCGTCGTTCCAATCGAAGAAGCGGAACAGATCCTTGCTGTCGACGCCCACGCCCGCTTCGGCAAGGGCGTTCATCCCGCACGGCTGAACATGGGCGACTGCTTCGCCTATGCCTGCGCCAAGACCAACGGCGTTCCGCTGCTCTACAAGGGCGACGACTTCTCGCAGACGGATATCGAGGCCGCGTGACTGCCAACGCTTCCAGGATCATCGACGTCGCCGTGGTCGGCGGCGGGCCCGCCGGGCTGATCGCCGCCCAGCGCCTGGCTGAGGCTGGGCGCTCGGTTGTGGTGTTCGAGAAGATGCCGACCTTCGGCCGCAAGTTCCTGATGGCGGGCCGGGGCGGGCTGAACCTGACCCACTCGGAAGATTTCGAGCGCTTCGTGGCCCGCTACGGCGACCGCGCCGCGCGGCTGCGGCCGATGCTCGAGGCCTTCACGCCGGCCGATCTCGTCGCCTGGGCCAGGGATCTTGGCCAGGAGACCTTCGTCGGCGCCAGCGGCCGCGTATTCCCCAAGGCCATGAAGGCCTCGCCGTTGCTGCGGGCCTGGCTGGCGCGGCTGGAAGGCTTGGGCGCCTCGCTGCGCACGCGGTCGGCCTGGGCGGGCTGGGCTGAGGACGGCGCGCTGCTGGTCGACGGCCCCGACGGTCGCGAGGCCTGGCGCCCGCGCGTTACGATCCTGGCGCTGGGCGGGGCCAGCTGGCCCAAGCTTGGTTCCGACGCGGCCTGGACCGGCGTACTGGAAGGGCAGGGGGCCAAGGTCGCGCCGTTCGCGCCGGCCAACTGCGGCTTCGAGGTCGCCTGGAGCGCGATCTTCCGCGACCGCTTCGCCGGCGAGCCGCTCAAGAACGTTCGCCTGGCCTGCGACGGCCGCCAGGCCCGCGGCGACGCCATGGTCGCCGGCTACGGCCTCGAGGGCGGGGCGGTCTACGCCCTGGGCCCTGCGCCGCGCGAGGCGATCGCCCGCGACGGCGAGGCGGTGCTGACGATCGACCTGCGCCCCGACCTGCCGGCCGAGACGCTGGAGCGGCGCCTCTCCGGCGCACGCGGCGGTCAGTCGCTGGCCAACCACCTGCGCAAGGCGCTGAAGCTTTCGCCGTTGGAGGTGAACCTGCTGCGCGAGGCTCACGGCCTCGACCTGCCGTCGTCGCCGGCGGCCCTGGCCTCGGCGATCAAGGCCGCGCCGATCCGCCTGACCGCCGCCCGGCCGCTGGAGCGGGCGATCTCGGCGGCGGGCGGCGTGGCCTTCGACAGCCTCGACGGCCTGGCGCTGGCCTCGCGTCCCGACGTGTTCCTGGCCGGCGAGATGCTGGACTGGGAGGCCCCCACGGGCGGCTACCTGCTACAGGCCTGCTTCGCCACCGGCGTGGCGGCCGCGAAGGCGGCGGGGGAGCGCTTGGGCCGGTAGCCGCGGCCTCGCGCTTCCTTCTTTGCTTTCCCGGGCCTCGTGCCCAGGACCCATGCTTCAACCGGCTCAGACCTTTCGAGGTCGGCCGGGATCTGAGCAGCCGCTGGCATGGGTCCTCGCCACAGGGGCGAGGAAAGCGAAGAAAGGGGTTAGCGAATGTTGAGGCGTATGCAGCGCCCTCAGAAACTCCCCACGTGATGGATGTTGCCGTCCGGGTCCTTGAACCACGCCAGCTTCATGTCGCCCGCCCGATGCACGCCGTCCTCCACCGTGATCCCGGGCATGTCGTAGGTCTCGAACGCCACGCCCTTGCCGCGCAGGGCGGCGACCACGGCGTCGAAGCGATCGCCGACCGGCCAGGTCACGGCGGTGCCCTGGTTGGTCCCCGCGAACTCTGACTCGTAGACGGTCAGCGCCACGCCGCCGGCGCGGTAGGCCTGGACGCCCATCTCGGAATCGCCCTCGGGCGCGAGGCCCAGCATCTGCTCGTAGAAGCGCCTGGCCCGCGCCAGATCCTTGACCGGCAGGGTGGGGGAGGCGTCGAACTGGCCCAGCATGGCAAGGCTCCTTCATGGGTTTCGCTGCCTTGAAGACGTTCGAGCGCGCCGCGTTCCGACACCCCGTTGCGTTCCTTGTGCAAATCCTCTATACGGCCCGCCTCTCCGCTGGACTCCGGTTCGGCGGCGAACCTGTTTGAGAACTGCGGGGCGCGGGGTCACCAGCGCCATAATCGAGGAAGAGCCCTTCCTCGCCGTCGGGAGACAGGGATAGAGACGCCAAGACCTCCTTCTCGTGACGTCAGTCCGAGTCAGGTGCGCGGCCGACTTTCCTTGGAACAGGCTGATGCAACTCGCGCGCGGGAGCAATTCCGCATGGGACGAGCATCTGGCTGCCGGAATGGTCCGGCCGCCTGCAACTGAGTAGGAGACCGCAATGGACCGCGCTCAAAAGCAGGAATCGATCGAGTCGCTGAAAAGCGTCTTCGCCGATGCCGGCGCTGTCGTCGTGACCCACTACATGGGTCTGACCGTTGCGGAAATGACCGACCTTCGTCTTCGCCTCCGCAAGGAAGGCGCCGCGATCAAGGTTGTGAAGAACACCCTGGCCCTCAAGGCTCTGGACGGCAAGCTTGGTGACACGGGTTCCGCCCTGTTCACCGGCCCGGTCGCCATCGCCTACGGCCCGGACGCCGTCTCGGCCGCGAAGATCGCGGTGCAGTTCGCCAAAGAAAACGACAAGCTCAAGATTGTCGGTGGCGTTCTGGACCAGACCAACGTGCTCGACGAAGCCGGCGTGCGCGCTCTGGCGACCCTGCCGTCGCTGGACGAACTGCGTGGCAAGCTCATCGGCCTCATCCAGGCTCCGGCGACCAAGATCGCTGGCGTCCTGCAGGCCCCGGCTGGCCAGCTGGCTCGCGTCTTCAACGCCTACGCGACCAAAGACGCCGCGTAACGGTCATCCCCGCAAATCTATCCCAATCTCTCTAAGGAACTGACACATGTCGAAGCTCGAAAAGCTGGTCGAAGAACTGTCCACCCTGTCGGTGCTGGAAGCCGCTGAACTCTCGAAGCTGCTGGAAGAAAAGTGGGGCGTCTCGGCCGCCGCTCCGGTCGCCGTGGCCGCCGTCGGTGGCGCCGCTGCTCCGGTTGAAGCCGCTGAAGAGCAAACCGAGTTCACCGTTGTCCTGGTCGACGGCGGCGACAAGAAGATCAACGTGATCAAGGAAGTCCGCGGCGTCCGTCCGGACCTCGGCCTGAAGGAAGCCAAGGACCTGGTCGAAGGCGCTCCGCAGAACGTCGTCGAAAACGTTTCGAAGCAGCAGGCCGACGAAGTCGCCAAGAAGCTGACCGAAGCCGGCGCCAAGGTCCAAGTGAAGTAATCCGGTTCCGCGTCGCCTGACGCGGATCTGGTCTTCATGACCTTACGAGACGGGCCCGGAGGGAAACCTCTGGGCCCGTTTTCGTTTTCCCAGGTCCTCCCCCTGAAGGGGGAGGTGGCCCGGAGGGCCGGAGGGGGGAAGTCCCTTCAGAGGCCGAGGCGGTTGCTGGCTCACAGGCCACATCCCCCTCCGTCGGCTTCGCCGACACCACCCCCTTCAGGGGGAGGATCTTGTCACTGCTATTCATCCCATAAATCGCACCTTGTGCGTTGACGGCGCTGTCAGCCGCCACTACGCCGGTGTCAGGAAATGATAGCGGTAACTTAGTGGAGGAATCGCATGGCTTGGCTGGGTAACGGCGCAAAGGCGCGCGTCCTGGGTCTGGTTTCGGGTCTGGCGCTCAGCGTCGGGGCGGGCATGGCGGTCGCCGCGCCGCAGACCACGGTGGATCGCAACGGCGCCTATGTCTCGGTCGAGACCTACGCCCCCAACGTGATCCGCGTGACCATCAGCCAGGACAAGGACCTGGCCAAGGGCGCCCCGGGCTACGGCGTCAACGGCGTGGCCACCGACAAGGGCTGGCACCACGACCAGAAGGCCGGCGCCGACATCTTCACCTCCGCCGAGCTGTCGCTGGAAGTCGTCGCCCAGCCATGGCCGGGCGCGCCCAGCCTGCAGGAGCGCTATTTCGCGCCGGCCCTGCCGCCGGTGTCGATCAAGGTGCGCAAGCCCGACGGGACCTCGCTGGTCGACATGACCGGCTGGGAAATGGCCCCGCACGTGGTCAGCGGCGAGAAGACCTTCCGCGCCGGCGCCAGCTTCTCGACGACCGCCGACGAGCACTTCTATGGCCTGGGCCAGAACCAGGAGTCGGAAAGCGCGCTCGACCTGCGCGGCCGCGCCATCGACTGCAAGCACGACTATGACGCGCCCCACGGCGAAAGCGTCTGCGTGCCGTTCCTGGTGACCAGCAAGGGCTACGGGATCCTGTGGGACAACCCGTCGGCCACGAAGATCTATCCGGGCGTCAACGGCCGCACCCTGTGGCAGAGCAATGTCGGCGAGCGCGTGTCGTTCTTCGTCATCACCGGCAAGACCACCGACGAGATCTACGCCGGCTACCGCGCGCTGACCGGCGTGACGCCGCTGCCGCCCAAGGCCGCCTTCGGCTACATCCAGTCCAAGGCCCGCTACGAGAGCCAGGCCGAGTTCATGGCCGTGGCCGACGGCTACCAGAAGCGCCAGCTGCCGCTCGACATCATGGTGCTGGACTGGTTCCACTGGACCCGCATGGGCCAGATCGACATCGATCCGGCGCAGTTCCCCGACCCGGCCGGCATGAACAAGACGCTGCACGACCGCGGCGTCCACACCATCATCAGCGTGTGGCCGCGTTTCGAGCAGGAAGGCCGCTACTTCAACTACCTGGCCGGCAAGGGCTGGTTCCTGAAGGACGAGAACGGCAATCCGGTCGACGGCCTGCCGTTCCGCAGCGACCGCACCGGCGCGCTGATCGACAGCACCAACCCCGAGGCCCGCGACTGGTTCTGGGGCAAGATCCGCGACAACATCATCTCGCAGGGCTTCGACTGGCTGTGGCTGGACGAGACCGAGCCGGACCTGGTGCCGTCGGGCTTCTACTTCCACGCCGGCACGGGCGACCGTATCCGCAACGCCTTCCCGCTGATGCACGCCCAGCTGGCCGCCGACGGCTCGCGCCGCGACCGTCCCGACAAGCGCAACCTGATCCTGGCCCGCGCCGCCTATACCGGCGCCCAGCGCAACGGCTCGCTGTTCTGGTCGTCCGACATCCAGCCCACCTGGGAGGCCCTGCGCCGCCAGGTGCCGACCGGTCTGAACTTCACCGCGTCCGGTCTGGCGTACTGGGGCAACGACATCGGCGGCTGGCAATGGCTGCCCTCGACCACCACGGCGACCAAGGCGCCGCTGCTGGATCCGTCGGACGCCCGCGACGTGGTCGGCCAGAACAACGACTATCCCGAGCTCTTCACCCGCTGGTTCCAGTACGGCGTGTTCACCCCGACCCTGCGGGTGCACGGCATGCGCAAGGGCAACGAGCTGTGGTCGTTCGGCAAGGAGGCCGAAGGCGTCCTCTCCAAGTACCTGAAGCTGCGCTACGCGCTGATGCCGTACCTCTACTCGATGGGCAAGACGACCTACGACACCGGCTCGCCCTTCATGCGCGGCCTGTTCATGGACTTCCCCAACGATCCGCAAGTGGCCAACATCGGCGACCAGTACATGTTCGGTCCGGCCTTCCTGGTGGCCCCGGTCACGCAGCAGGGCCAGACCGAGCGCGACGTCTACCTGCCGGCCGGCGCCGACTGGTATGACTACTGGACCAACCAGAAGTTCACGGGCGGCCAGACGATCCGCGTGAAGGCGCCGATCGACGTCATCCCGCTGTTCGTCCGCGCCGGTTCGATCGTGCCGATGGGCGCGCCGATCACCAACACCAGCCAGGTCCAGGCGATCAGCGCGGTGAAGGTCTATCCGGGCCGCGACGCCGAGTTCTCGCTCTATGACGACGACGGCGTCACCAACGCCTACGAGAAGGGCGTCGGCAAGACGGTGAAGCTGCGCTGGGACGACAAGGCCGGCAAGCTGACGGCCACCGGCGACAAGGCGCTGGCGGCGCAAGCCCAGGCCGCGGTCCAGGTGGTGAAGTAAGCGAAGGGGGAGGGCGGAAACGTCCTCCCTTTTGAACCCTCTCTCTAAGAGAGAGGGATTTGGGCAAGCGCCCGGGCCACCGCTTCCAGCCGCGCCTCCCAGGTTTCCCCATCCGGCTGGAACGCCCTGACCGCCGGGTACCAGGGATAGCCCGCCGTCCCCAGCGCCGGCCAGTTCGGATTGGCCGAGACGATCCAGGTTTCGGCGCCGAGGGCGGCGGCGATGTTGGTGGTGGCGGTCGGCGGACCGACGACGAGGTCCAGCGCCTGGCAGAGGGCCGCGACGCCCTCCAGGTCCTGCATCAGGTCGAGGTTCGGCGGTCGGTGGATCGTCAGGCCCTGGGTCTGGGCGCGGGCGAGGTCCGGCCCGGCGTCGCCATATTGCAAGTTCACGAAGACCGCGCCCGGCGTGGCCAGCACCGGCGTCCATGCCTCGAACGGCGCGAAGCGGCGCGAGCGCAGGCCGGCCATCAGGCCGCTGCGCCAGAGGATCCCGACCTTGCGGCCCAGCCCAAGGCTCGCCAGCCAGTCGCGCCAGTGTTCGACCCGCGCCGGATCGGGCGCGAGGAAGGGCTTGGCGTCCTTGAAGCTTTCCAATGTCCCGCGCAGCAGCGGCAGCAGGTCGCCCAGCGGCGCCCAGGCCTGGACCGGACCGGCGTCGGGAACGGTGCGGCGCAGGCGGCCGGCCAGGCTGGTGGTGGCGTGGCCGATCACCCGCACGCCCGGCCATGCGCGCGCAAACAGGGGAGCGAGGCGGGGCTCGACCGCCAGGGTCAGGCGCCCGGTCGGGCCGAGGGCGGCCAGGGCGTCGCCGATCATCGAGCCGAACATCACCTCGTCGCCCAGGCCCTGCTCGCCGACCAGCATCAGGGAAAGGCCATGCAGGGGCAGGTCCGGCGTCCAGCGCGGGGCGGGGATGTCGAAGACCAGCGCCTCTCGCCGCTCGGGGGCGAGACGGCCCGCGTAGTCGGCCCAGCCGCCAAGGTCGCCCAGGCACAGGCGGGCCGTGGCGCGGGCCAGGCGCACGGCGGCGGCCTGGGGCGGCGTGGGCCTCGCCGCCAGGGCGGCGTCGCAGGCTTCCCTGGCGGCCGCCGCGTCGCCGACATCAAGCCGGGCCAGGGCGGCGTTGGCCAGAATCGGAACCTCGCGCGGCGCCAGGCGCAGGGCCTCGTCGTGGAACACCCGGGCGTCGGCGTCGTCGCCCTTCTGAGCGGCGATCGAGCCCAGCAGGCTCCACAGGTGCGGGGCCGCGGGTGCGTCGGCCATGGCTTCGCGGACGATCGCCAAAGCCTCGTCGCAGCGATCCAGGTCGCGCAGCACGGCCGCCAGGTCCTGGGCGTCGGCCAGGTCGCCCGGGCGGGCGGCGCGGACGCGCGCCAGCAGGTCGGCGGCCAGCGCCGGCTGGCCCATGCGCCGGGCCAGGCGGGCCAGATCGCGCACGCCGTCGGGATCGGCGGGCGCCTTCAGGTGCGCCTGCCGCAAGGCCTCGAAGGCCTGGGGCAGGGCGCCGGCCCGCTCGCGCACCAGGCCGATCAGGCGCAGGGCCAGGCTTGCGCCCTCGGGCAAGGCCGCGGCGGCCAGGCTTTCGGCGCGGGCGAAGTCGCCGTCCGCCAGCGCGTCCCCGGCCGCGACCAGCCGCTTTCGAGCGGCGGCGGGAACCTCGTCCAGGCGCGCGGCGATGCGGTGCAGGGGCGACAACGGCCGCTCTGCGGGGCGGGTCTTGAGCGCGGCGGTCATCGGCGGGCCTTGGCGAGGAGGAAGCGTCGCCACGTTGAACGGACCCGCGCCGTGAAATTGGTCGCTGTTTCCCCCTTTCCATCCTCGCTTCGATCCCCTATATCGGCCCGTTCACGAAGACATTTCGGCGGAGTGCGTCCACGCACGTCCGCTCTTCAACGCCCCGAGGCGCGATCAGCCGCCCTCCGATCCGCGCGAAGGGGCGCCCGACAGGCTTCCGGTCCCGGTCGCCAGTCAGGGGAATTCCAGCGTCCGACGCTCTCCGGCAAGGGGAGCGGCGAGGGTGGACGCCGAGGCATTCGAATTCACGCGCGGATTCCGTCCGCGCCGCAGGGAAAAAACATGGCGCAATCCTTCACCGGCAAGAAGCGGATCCGGAAGTCGTTCGGCCGCATTCCCGAGGCTGTGCAGATGCCAAACCTCATCGAGGTTCAGCGCTCCTCCTACGAACAGTTCCTGCAGCGCGAGGTCCGTCCGGGCCAGCGTCGCGACGAGGGCGTCGAGGCGGTCTTCAAGTCGGTGTTCCCGATCAAGGACTTCAACGAGCGCGCCGTGCTCGAATACGTGTCGTACGAGTTCGAAGAGCCGAAGTACGACGTCGAGGAATGCATCCAGCGCGACATGACCTTCGCCGCGCCGCTGAAGGTCAAGCTGCGCCTGATCGTCTTCGAAACCGAAGAAGAAACCGGCGCCCGCTCGGTGAAGGACATCAAGGAGCAGGACGTCTACATGGGCGACATCCCGCTCATGACCGACAAGGGCACCTTCATCGTCAACGGCACCGAGCGCGTCATCGTCTCGCAGATGCACCGTTCGCCGGGCGTGTTCTTCGACCACGACAAGGGCAAGACCCACGCCTCGGGCAAGCTGCTGTTCGCCGCCCGCGTGATCCCGTACCGCGGCTCGTGGCTCGACTTCGAGTTCGACGCCAAGGACATCGTCTACGTCCGTATCGACCGTCGCCGTAAGCTGCCGGCCACGACCTTCCTCTATGCCCTGGGCATGGACGGCGAAGAGATCCTGACCACGTTCTACGACGTCGTCCCGTTCGAGAAGCGTTCGGGCGGCTGGGCCACCCCGTACAAGCCCGAGCGCTGGCGCGGCGTGAAGCCGGAAGTCGCCCTGATCGACGCCGACACCGGCGAAGAGGTCGCTCCGGCTGGCCAGAAGATCAGCGCCCGCAACGCCAAGAAGCTGGCCGACGGCGGTCTGAAGACCCTGCTGCTCGGTCCGGAAGCCCTGACCGGCCGCTACCTGGCCCGCGACGCCGTCAACTTCGAGACCGGCGAAATCTACGCCGAAGCCGGCGACGAGCTGGACGTCCCCACGATCCAGGCCCTGGCCGACCAAGGCTTCGACACCATCGACGTGCTCGACATCGACCACGTGACGGTCGGCGCCTACATGCGCAACACCCTGCGCGTGGACAAGAACGCCGTCCGTGAAGACGCGCTGTTCGACATCTACCGCGTCATGCGTCCGGGCGAGCCGCCGACGGTGGAAGCCGCCGAGGCCATGTTCAAGTCGCTGTTCTTCGACGCCGAGCGCTACGACCTGTCGTCGGTGGGCCGCGTGAAGATGAACATGCGCCTGGAGCAGGAAGTCTCGGACGAAGTCCGCGTCCTGCGCAAGGAAGACGTCCTGGCCGTCCTGAAGCTGCTGGTCGGCCTGCGCGACGGCCGCGGCGAAATCGACGACATCGACAACCTTGGCAACCGCCGGGTGCGTTCGGTCGGCGAACTGCTGGAAAACCAATACCGCGTCGGCCTGCTCCGCATGGAGCGCGCCATCAAGGAACGCATGTCGTCGGTCGATATCGACACCGTCATGCCGCACGACCTGATCAACGCCAAGCCGGCCGCCGCCGCCGTCCGTGAATTCTTCGGCTCTTCGCAGCTGTCGCAGTTCATGGACCAGACGAACCCGCTGTCGGAAATCACCCACAAGCGTCGTCTCTCGGCCCTCGGCCCGGGCGGTCTGACCCGTGAGCGCGCTGGCTTCGAAGTCCGCGACGTTCACCCGACCCACTACGGCCGGATCTGCCCGATTGAAACGCCGGAAGGCCCGAACATCGGTCTGATCAACAGCCTCGCGACCCACGCCCGCGTGAACAAGTACGGCTTCATCGAGAGCCCGTACCGTCGCGTGAAGGACGGCAAGCCGCAGGACGAAGTCGTCTACATGTCGGCGATGGAGGAATCCAAGCACGTCATCGCCCAATCGAACATCAAGGTGGTCGAAGGCGAGATCCTGGAAGAACTGGTTCCGGGCCGCATCAACGGCGAACCGACCCTCCTGCAAAAGGAGACGGTGGACCTGATGGACGTGTCGCCGCGCCAGGTCGTGTCGGTGGCCGCCGCCCTGATCCCGTTCCTCGAAAACGACGACGCCAACCGCGCCCTCATGGGTTCGAACATGCAGCGTCAGGCCGTGCCGCTCGTCCAGTCGGACGCCCCGCTCGTGGGCACCGGCATGGAAGCGGTCGTGGCTCGTGACTCGGGCGCCGTGGTCATCGCCAAGCGCACCGGCGTCGTCGAGCAGATCGACGGCACCCGTATCGTCGTGCGCGCCACCGAAGAGACCGATCCGGCCCGCTCGGGCGTCGACATCTACCGGATGTCGAAGTTCCAGCGCTCGAACCAGTCGACCTGCATCAACCAGCGTCCGCTGGTGAAGGTGGGCGACAAGATCAGCGCCGGCGACATCATCGCCGACGGTCCGTCGACGGAGCTGGGCGAACTGGCCCTGGGCCGCAACGCGCTCGTCGCGTTCATGCCCTGGAACGGCTACAACTTCGAAGACTCCATCCTGATCTCCGAACGCATCGTCCGTGACGACGTGTTCACCTCGATCCACATCGAGGAATTCGAAGTCATGGCCCGCGACACGAAGCTTGGTCCGGAAGAAATCACCCGCGACATCCCGAACGTCGGCGAGGAAGCCCTGCGCAACCTCGACGAAGCCGGCATCGTGGCCATCGGCGCCGAAGTCCAGCCGGGCGACATCCTGGTCGGCAAGGTCACGCCGAAGGGCGAAAGCCCGATGACCCCGGAAGAAAAGCTGCTGCGCGCCATCTTCGGCGAGAAGGCTTCGGACGTCCGCGACACCAGCCTGCGCCTGCCCCCGGGTGTCGCCGGCACGATCGTCGACGTGCGCGTCTTCAACCGTCACGGCGTCGACAAGGACGAGCGCGCCCTGGCCATCGAACGTTCGGAAATCGATCGTCTGGGCAAGGACCGCGACGACGAGTTCGCGATCCTGAACCGCAACATCTCGGGCCGTCTGAAGGACCTGCTGATCGGCAAGGTCGCCCTGTCGGGTCCCAAGGGCCTGCAGCGCGGTGAAATCACCGCCGAAGGCCTGGCCGGCGTGGCTTCGGGCCTGTGGTGGCAGATCGCTCTCGAAGACGAGAAGGCGATGGGCGAACTGGAAAGCCTCCGCCGTCTGTTCGACGAGAACCGCAAGCGCCTCGACCGTCGTTTCGAAGACAAGGTCGACAAGCTGCAACGCGGCGACGAACTGCCCCCGGGCGTCATGAAGATGGTCAAGGTCTTCGTCGCGGTGAAGCGCAAGCTGCAGCCGGGCGACAAGATGGCCGGCCGTCACGGCAACAAGGGCGTCATCTCGCGCATCCTGCCGATCGAGGACATGCCGTTCCTCGCCGACGGCACCCACGTGGACCTCGTGCTGAACCCGCTGGGCGTGCCTTCGCGCATGAACGTCGGTCAGATCTTCGAAACCCACCTGGGCTGGGCCTGCGCCAACCTCGGCAAGCAGATCACCGGTCTGCTCGAGGACTGGCAGCACGGCGGCCAGAAGGAAGCCCTGGTCCAGCGTCTGCGTGACGTCTACGGCCCGGACGAAGAGCTGCCGGACACCGAGGAAGACCTGGTCGAACTGGCCAAGAACCTCGGCAAGGGCATCCCGATCGCCACCCCCGTCTTCGACGGCGCGCGCATGGAAGACATCGAGGACCACCTCGAGATGGCCGGCGTGAACCGTTCGGGTCAGTCGATCCTGTTCGACGGCACCACCGGCGAGCAGTTCAAGCGTCCGGTCACGGTCGGCTACATCTACATGCTGAAGCTGCACCACCTGGTCGACGACAAGATCCACGCCCGTTCGATCGGTCCGTACTCGCTGGTCACCCAGCAGCCGCTGGGCGGCAAGGCCCAGTTCGGCGGTCAGCGCTTCGGGGAAATGGAAGTGTGGGCTCTGGAAGCCTACGGCGCGGCCTACACCCTGCAGGAAATGCTGACGGTGAAGTCCGACGACGTGGCCGGCCGGACCAAGGTCTACGAGTCGATCGTCCGCGGCGACGACACGTTCGAAGCGGGTATCCCGGAAAGCTTCAACGTGCTGGTCAAGGAAATGCGCTCGCTCGGCCTGAACGTCGAGCTGGAGAACAGCTGATCCGGATCTCCCTCCTCGGTCTCGAAGACCGGGGAGGGGCCCCTTTCAGCCTCTTCTCCACTTTGAATTTTCGCGGGTAGTCCCGCAGAAGGAACCAAGATGAACCAGGAAGTCCTGAACATCTTCAATCCGGTCCAGGCCACGCCGACCTTCGACCAGATCCGCATCTCGCTCGCTTCGCCGGAAAAGATCCGTTCGTGGTCGTTCGGCGAGATCAAGAAGCCCGAGACCATCAACTACCGCACGTTCAAGCCCGAGCGTGACGGCCTGTTCTGCGCCCGTATCTTTGGCCCGACCAAGGACTACGAATGCCTGTGCGGCAAGTACAAGCGCATGAAGTACAAGGGCATCATCTGCGAAAAGTGCGGCGTGGAAGTCACCCTCGCCCGCGTTCGCCGTGAGCGCATGGGCCACATCGAGCTGGCCTCGCCGGTCGCTCACATCTGGTTCCTGAAGTCGCTGCCCTCGCGCATCGCCATGATGCTCGACATGCCGCTGAAGGACATCGAGCGCGTCCTCTACTTCGAATACTACATCGTCACCGAGCCGGGCCTGACCCCGCTGAAGCAGCACCAGCTGCTGTCGGAAGACGACTATATCCGCGCTCAGGACGAGTACGGCGACGACAGCTTCACCGCCGAGATCGGCGCCGAGGCCGTCCAGAACCTGCTGAAGGCCATCGACCTCGAGAAAGAGGCCGAGCGTCTGCGCGAGGAACTGGCCGGCACCGTGTCGGACATGAAGCAGAAGAAGTTCAGCAAGCGCCTGAAGATCCTGGAAGCCTTCCAGGAGTCGGGCAACCGTCCCGAGTGGATGGTGCTGACCGTCGTTCCGGTCATCCCGCCGGAACTGCGTCCGCTGGTGCCGCTGGACGGCGGCCGCTTCGCGACCTCGGACCTGAACGACCTGTATCGCCGGGTCATCAACCGTAACAACCGCCTCAAGCGCCTGATCGAGCTGCGCGCCCCCGACATCATCATCCGCAACGAAAAGCGGATGCTGCAGGAGTCGGTCGACGCCCTGTTCGACAACGGCCGTCGCGGTCGCGTCATCACCGGCGCCAACAAGCGTCCGCTGAAGTCGCTGGCCGACATGCTGAAGGGCAAGCAGGGTCGCTTCCGTCAGAACCTGCTGGGCAAGCGCGTCGACTACTCGGGCCGTTCGGTCATCGTCGTGGGTCCGGACCTGAAGCTGCACGAGTGCGGCCTGCCCAAGAAGATGGCGCTGGAGCTGTTCAAGCCGTTCATCTACGCGCGCCTGGACGCCAAGGGCCTGTCGGGCACCGTCAAGCAGTCCAAGCGCATGGTCGAGCGCGAGCAGCCCCAGGTGTGGGACATCCTCGAAGAGGTGATCCGCGAGCACCCGGTCCTGCTGAACCGCGCCCCGACGCTTCACCGTCTGGGTATCCAGGCGTTCGAACCGAAGCTGATCGAGGGCAAGGCCATCCAGCTGCACCCGCTGGTCTGCGCCGCGTTCAACGCCGACTTCGACGGCGACCAGATGGCCGTGCACGTCCCGCTGAGCCTGGAAGCTCAGCTGGAAGCGCGCGTCCTGATGATGTCGACCAACAACATCCTGTCGCCCGCCAACGGTCGCCCGATCATCGTGCCGTCGCAGGACATCGTCCTGGGTCTGTACTACCTGTCGGTCGCTCGCGAGGGCGAGCCGGGCGAAGGCAAGATCTTCGCCGATCTGGGTGAAATCGAAGCCGCCATGGACGCCGGCGTCGTGTCGCTGCACGCCAAGATCAAGTCGCGCTTCACCGAAGTGGACGCCGATGGCGTGGCTCGCCGCCGCGTGATCGACACCACCCCGGGCCGCATGAAGATCGCCGCCCTGCTGCCGCGCCACCCCGCGATCGGTCACCGACTGATCGAGAAGGCGCTGACCAAGAAGGAAATCGGCAACCTCATCGACATCGTCTACCGCCACTGCGGTCAGAAGGCGACGGTGATCTTCGCCGACCAGGTCATGGGCCTGGGCTTCAAGGAAGCCGCCAAGGCCGGCATCTCGTTCGGCAAGGACGACATCATCATTCCGAAGCGCAAGGAAGCGATCGTCGCCGAGACGCGCGCCCTGGCCGAGGAATATGAGCAACAGTACGCCGACGGCCTGATCACCAAGGGTGAGAAGTACAACAAGGTCGTTGACGCCTGGGCCAAGGCCACCGATCGCGTCGCCGACGAGATGATGGCCGAGCTTCAGACGAAGCATAAGGACGAGAACGGCCGCGAGAAGGAAATCAACGCCATCTACATGATGGCCCACTCCGGCGCCCGTGGTTCGCAAGCCCAGATGAAGCAGCTGGGCGGCATGCGCGGCCTCATGGCCAAGCCCTCCGGCGAGATCATCGAGACCCCGATCGTCTCGAACTTCAAGGAAGGCCTGACCGTTCAGGAGTACTTCAACTCCACCCACGGCGCCCGTAAGGGTCTGGCCGACACCGCGCTGAAGACCGCCAACTCGGGTTACCTGACCCGTCGTCTGGTCGACGTCGCGCAGGACTGCATCATCGTCGAGGAAGACTGCGGCACCACGAAGGGCATCACCCTTCACGCCGTGGTCGAAGGCGGCGACGTGCTGGTCTCGCTGGGCCTGCGGGTCCTGGGCCGCTTCTCGGCCGAGGACATCAAGAACCCGAGCACCGGCGAACTGGTGGTTCCGGCCGACACCTACATCGACGAGAACATCGCCGACGCCATCGAGGCGGCGGCCGTCCAGTCGGTGAAGGTCCGCTCGGTTCTGACCTGCGAAGCCAAGATCGGCGTCTGCGGCGCCTGCTACGGCCGCGACCTGGCGCGCGGCACCCCGGTCAACATCGGTGAAGCTGTCGGCGTCATCGCCGCCCAGTCGATCGGTGAGCCGGGCACGCAGCTGACCATGCGTACGTTCCACATCGGCGGCACCGCCCAGGTGGCCGAGCAGTCGTTCTTCGAAAGCAGCAACGACGGTGTCGCCCGCGTCAGCGGCGCCACCGTGGTGGCTTCCGACGGCGCCCTGGTCGTGATGAGCCGCAACACCTCGGTGAGCGTGCTGGTCGACGGCAAGGAACGCGAGAACTACAAGCCGCCGTACGGCGCTCGCCTGAAGATCAAGGACGGCGACACCGTCAAGCGCGGCCAGCGCCTGGCCGACTGGGACCCCTACACCACGCCGATCATCACCGAGGTCGGCGGCCGCATCCGCGCCGAAGACCTGGTGGACGGCTTCTCGGTCCGCGAGGAAGTCGACGAAGCGACGGGCATCGCCCAGCGCGTCATCGCCGACTGGCGCGCGTCGGCCCGCGGTTCGGACCTGCGTCCGGCCATGGGCGTGCTGGCCGAGGACGGCTCGTACAAGCGCCTGTCGAACGGCGGCGAGGCTCGCTACCTCCTGTCGGTCGGCGCCATTCTCTCGGTGGCTGACGGCGACGAAGTGAAGCCGGGTGAGGTCATCGCCCGTATCCCGACCGAAGGCGCCAAGACCCGGGACATCACCGGTGGTCTGCCGCGCGTCGCCGAACTCTTCGAAGCCCGCCGTCCGAAGGACTGCGCGGTCATCGCGGAAATGGACGGCCGTGTCGAATTCGGCAAGGATTACAAGAACAAGCGCCGGATCAAGATCACTCCGGACGTCGACGCCGACGGCAACCAGCCCGAAGCGGTCGAGTTCCTGATCCCGAAGGGCAAGCACATCGCGGTGCATGATGGCGACTACATCACGCGCGGCGAGTACATCATCGACGGCAACCCGGATCCGCACGACATCCTGCGCATCCTGGGCGTCGAGGCCCTGGCCAACTTCCTCGTCGACGAGATCCAGGAGGTCTATCGACTGCAGGGCGTGCCGATCAACGACAAGCACATCGAGACGATCGTTCGTCAGATGCTGCAGAAGGTCGAGATCCTCGAGCCCGGCGACACCGGCCTCATCAAGGGCGACCACCTTGATAAGCCGGACTTCGACAAGGAACAGGACAAGGCGATCGCCCGCGGCGGCCGTCCGGCTGTGACCCAGCCGGTGCTGCTCGGCATCACCAAGGCCTCGCTGCAGACCAAGAGCTTCATCTCGGCCGCGTCGTTCCAGGAAACGACCCGCGTCCTGACCGAAGCCTCGGTGCACGGCAAGACCGACACCCTGGAAGGCCTGAAGGAAAACGTCATCGTGGGTCGCCTGATCCCCGCTGGTACGGGTTCCTACCTGCGCAGCCTGCAGCGCGTCGCCGCCAAGCGCGACGAGCAGCTGGCCGCTCAGCGCGAAGAGGCGATGGAGCCGCTGCCGGCCGAGATCGCCCTGTCGGACGCCGAGTAATCGGCGGGAGACAGCCTTACAGGTTGTGCTAAGCAAGGAGCGGTCGGGGAAACCCGGCCGCTCTTTTGTTTTGCGCGGTCGCCCGGGGCGGCCGGATGTCGGGGGACGTCCATGCTTCGCAGCATCTCGTTGGGGACGGTCGCGGCCGCTCTGTGCCTGGCAGCTTGCGCGCCGGAGGTTCCGCCGGACCCGAAGCCCTCGGACGGCTTCACCGGCGCCGAAAAGGTGGCGGTCGACGAGGTATTCTCGATCGTCTCTGGTACGTTCCCGGAGCCCCAGGAGGTGCTGTTCCGCGACCCTCTGGTCAGCGACGTCGAAGGGGAGGGGCGGTTCGTCTGTCTCGATGCGGCCATGCCGGGCGATCGCTGGACGGGCTTCGTCGCGACCAGGGCCAAGAACGAGGAAGCCTATCACGTGGTCCGGGAGGCGGACGCCCTGTCGCCCAAGGCCAGGCCTCAGTGCCGGGCGCTGGTGCTCAAGTATCTGGGGGAACAGGACGTCGACTGGTACGAGGCCGAGGTCGCCTACAACAAGGCCGGCTGCGCCCATCTGGACACCAGCTACTGGGAAGCCTGGAAGATGGCTTGCAACGGCAAGATCACCCGCCCCGCAACGACGCCGAAGCCGGCCGCCTAGATTTGGCAACCTTCGGTGGAAATGTGACGAATTGTAAAAAGACTCTCGTTATTTCAGGGCGTTAAATCAAATTTCAGCCGGGCGGGCTGAAAAGGAGTGCAAATTCCATCCTCTCGCCCGGACATCATGCGCTCGGACATCTCCACCAAGGTCAGCCTGACCATCGCCGCCGCCTTCGCCGTTCTGCTGGCCGGGCTGCTCGCCGTGGTCGCCTGGAGCTCGCTCGGCTTCGCCAAGCGCCAGGCCGTGGCCCAGCAGGAAACCAGCATGCGCGTGGCCTGGGACGTCATCGGCCGCCAGGGCCAGTCGTTCCGCCGCGAGGGCGACCAGCTGATGGTCGGCGACCATGTGCTGAACGGCGACCTGGCCGGCGTCGACCGCGTCAAGGCGTTGGCCGGGGGCGTGGCCACCGTGTTCGCTGGCGACAAGCGCATCACCACCAATGTCGAGAAACCGGACGGCTCGCGCGCCGTGGGCACCAGCCTCGCCCAGGGGCCGGTCTATGACGCCGTGCTTGGTCGCGGCGAGCCCTATCGCGGCGAGACCAAGATCCTCAAGCGCGACTACTTCGTCGCCTACGACCCGATCAAGGACGCCTCGGGCCAGGTGATCGGCGTGATGTTCGTCGGCGTGCCCAAGGACATCTATTTCGGTCCGGTCTACCGCCAGCTGGCCTGGCTGGGCGTGGCCGGCGTGGTGCTGGGCCTGGCCGGCGGCGTCGCCTCGGTGCTGACCGTCCGCCGCCAGCTGTCGCCGCTGAAGACCCTGCGCGAGGCCATGGCCCGCCTGATGAAGGGCGACCTGAACGTCGCCCTGCCGTTCGGCGGCCGCCGCGACGACATCGGCCTGATGGCCGACGCCGTCCATGCCTTCCGCGACGACGCCGAGGCCAAGCGCCGCATCGAGGCCGACGCCGCCAGCGATCGCGATCAGGCCGAGGCCGATCGCGCCGCCGCCCAGGCCCGCGACGCCCGCTCGGCCCGCGAGCAGAGCCTGGTGGTCGAGAGCCTGGCCGAAGGCCTGGGCCGTCTGTCGAACGGCGACCTGACGGTCCGTCTGGTCCAGCCCTTCGCCCATGACTACGAAGGCCTGCGCAGCGACTTCAACCAGGCCGTAGAGCGCCTGGAGGGGGCGATGAGCTCGGTGGTCGACGCCGTCGGCGCGCTCAATGCCGGCGCCGGCAGCATCGCCGACGCCTCGTCCGACATCTCCGACCGCACCGAGCAGCAGGCCGCCAGCCTGGAAGAGACGGCTGCGGCCCTGGAAGAGATCACCGTCACCGTCCGCCGCACCGCCGAGGGCGCCCGCGGGGCCCACATGGCCGTCCGCGAGGCCCAGACCGAGGCCGGCCGTTCGCGCACCGTCGTCGAGGAGACCATCGCCGCCATTGGCGGGGTCGAGGCCTCGTCGCACCAGGTCGGCCAGATCGTCGGCGTGATCGACGAGATCGCCTTCCAGACCAATCTGCTGGCCCTGAACGCGGGCGTCGAGGCGGCGCGCGCCGGCGACGCCGGCAAGGGCTTCGCGGTCGTGGCGCAAGAAGTGCGGGCCCTGGCCCAGCGCTCGGCCGAGGCCGCCAAGGAGATCAAGGTCCACATCGCCGACAGCGCCCGTCAGGTCGAGGCCGGGGTGAAGCTGGTCGGCCGCACGGGCGAGGCCCTGCAGAAGATCGTCGCCCAGGTCGAGGCCATCGACGGCATCGTCAGCCAGATCGCCGCCGGCGCCCAGGAGCAGTCGGTGGGCCTGTCGCAGGTCAACACCGCGGTGAACCAGATGGACCAGGGCGCCCAGCGCAACGCGGCCCTGATCAGCCGCTCGGCCGGCGACAGTCGCAACCTGGTCACGGCCGCCGACGAGCTGTCGGGCATGGTGGCGCGCTTCCGCACTTCCCAGGCCGCCTCGGCCGGACTGCGGCGCGCCGGCTAGTCCTTCTTCGTCTTCTTCTGCTGCATCTCCAGCAGGCGCAGCTTCTGCTGCGTCGCGTCGCGCTGGCGGCCCAGGCCGTCCTGCTCCAGGCCCCCGACCATCGGGATGTCCTTGCCCCGGCCGGGGCCGTCGCGGCTGCGATGGTCGACGCCGGGGCCCATGGGCGCGTCGCGATAGGCGCGGGCGGCCTCCTGCCGTAGCGACTGGATGTCGAAGTCGCGCCGTTTTCCGGCTTCGATGGGGGCTGCGTATTCCGGCGCCTTGCGGGCGGCCTCGCCCCAGCGCTCGTCGCAGCGCTCCCGTTCCCGCCGATTCAGGCCCACGGCGCGGTCGTTGGCGCAGCCCGTGCCGCTGCCGCGCAGGGCCGCCTTCAGGTCGCCGCCGGGCTGGGCGGCGGGCAGGGGCGCGGGATGGTCCGAGGCCCCGCGGTCGCGCTGGCCCGCCGAGGGCGCGGCCACGAACGGGGAGGGGGCGATTCCCGTGGGCGCGGGCCGACGGGCCTCTCTTGGAATCGGCGAGGGATTCGAGCGTGCGGCCGGCGCGGCGCTGGTGGTCTCGCGCGGGGTCTCTCGCGGCGTCTGCGCCATCAGGTCGATGGTCACGGTCGACACCGTGTCCTGGTCGGGAAAGACCTCGCGCACGGGCAGGGCCAGCCACGCCAGCACCGCCAGGTGCACGGCCGCCGATCCGCCCGCCACGGCCCAGAACCGCTTGTCGGGCTTGGCTTCGGCGGGGCGATCCAGCAGAAGGGTTATGGATCGCGCGGCGGCTTCGACCACGAGTAACTCGACGACAAGGGGAGGTTGCGAGCCCAGGCTGGCGATCGCTGATGGCGAAAGCGTGACCGTCGCGCGCCGCGCGTAAACGCCGCATTAACCGACGCGGAAGGCGACGATTGACGTGGAGCCCCTTCGCGAGTAGGTTCCGCGCTCTTTTCGAGGTGGGTCTTGCACCCGTCCTGATGAGCGTCCGTCTCTTAACCGACGGCAGGCCCGCCGGAACGCTTTCCGCGTCCCGGCGAGTTTCGTGTTTATCGGGTCTCCAACCGGAGCCTTGAAGCCGGAAAGAAGAACAACAAGGACCCTGAAGCGCTTCGGCCGAAAGGCACACGCTTCCATCAGAGCAGAGACTTAATGCCTACCGTCAACCAGCTCATCCGCAAGCCGCGCTCTCCGAAGCCGGTCCGGAACAAGGTGCCCGCCCTGAAGGGCTGCCCCCAACGTCGCGGCGTCTGCACCCGCGTCTACACGACGACCCCGAAGAAGCCGAACTCGGCTCTGCGTAAGGTCGCCAAGGTCCGTCTGACCACCGGCATCGAAGCCGTGTGCTACATTCCGGGCGAAGGCCACAACCTGCAGGAGCACTCGGTGGTGCTCATCCGCGGCGGCCGCGTCAAGGACTTGCCCGGCGTCCGCTATCACATCCTGCGCGGCGTCCTCGACACCCAAGGTGTCAAGGATCGTAAGCAGCGTCGTTCGCTCTACGGCGCCAAGCGTCCGAAGTAAGGAAGAAGAAGAATGTCCCGCCGTCGCCGCGCAGAGAAGCGTCAAGTCCTGCCGGACCCCAAGTTTGGGGATCTGGTTGTCACGAAGTTCATGAACTACGTGATGTACGAAGGCAAAAAAGCCGTCGCCGAAAACATCATCTACGGTGCTTTCGACATCCTGGAAGCCAAGCGCAAGGACCAAGGTCCGCTTGAAACCTTCCACTCCGCCCTGGACAACGTCGCCCCGGCGATCGAAGTCCGTTCGCGCCGCGTCGGCGGCGCCACGTACCAAGTGCCGGTTGAAGTCCGTCCGGACCGTCGCCGCGCCCTGGCCATCCGTTGGCTGGTGACCGCCGCTCGCAAGCGCGGTGAGAACACCATGACGGAAAAGCTGGCTGGTGAGCTGCTCGACGCTTCGAACAACCGCGGCACCGCCGTGAAGAAGCGCGAAGACACCCACAAGATGGCTGAAGCCAACCGGGCCTTCTCGCACTACCGCTGGTAAGCTTTCTTACCAGCACCCTTTCAGGCGCGGGCGGTTTGCGATAAACCGCCCGCGCCGCACGTTTAAATCCCGGTCGTGTCCGTCAGGGCCGCCCCGTTTCGCAGAGCGATCGCTATGCCCCGCACGCATAAAATCGAAGACTACCGCAACTTCGGCATCATGGCCCACATCGACGCGGGCAAGACGACGACGACCGAGCGGATCCTGTATTACACCGGCAAGTCCCACAAGATCGGCGAAGTCCACGACGGCGCCGCGACCATGGACTGGATGGAGCAGGAGCAGGAACGCGGCATCACCATCACGTCGGCCGCGACGACCGCTTTCTGGAACGACAAGCGCCTCAACATCATCGACACCCCCGGGCACGTCGACTTCACCATCGAAGTCGAGCGTTCCTTGCGCGTCCTCGACGGCGCCGTGACGGTGCTGGACGGCAACGCCGGCGTCGAGCCGCAGACCGAAACCGTCTGGCGTCAGGCCGACAAGTACAAGGTTCCGCGGATCGTCTTCGTCAACAAGATGGACAAGATCGGCGCCGACTTCGACAAGTCGGTCGAATCGATCCGCGACCGTCTGGGCGCCAAGGCCGTGCCGATCCAATTCCCGATCGGTTCGGAATCGAACCTGAAGGGCCTCGTGGACCTGGTCCGCATGAAGGCCGTGGTCTGGGACAATGACGGCCTCGGCGCGACCTACCGCGACGAAGAGATTCCGGCCGACCTGCTGGACAAGGCCGTGGAAGCCCGCGCCTACCTGGTCGAGAACGCCGTCGAACTCGACGACGACGCGATGGAAGCCTATCTGGGCGGCGAAGAGCCCTCGGAAGAAACCATCAAGAAGTGCATCCGCAAGGCCGTTCTGAACGGCGCCTTCTATCCGATCCTCTGCGGCTCGGCCTTCAAGAACAAGGGCGTGCAGCCCCTGCTCGACGCCGTCGTCGACTATCTGCCGTCGCCGGTCGACATCCCGCCGACCAAGGGCATCGACTTCAAGACCGAAGAAGAAATCGTTCGCAAGGCCTCGGACGAAGAGCCGCTGTCGGTTCTGGCGTTCAAGATCATGGACGACCCCTTCGTTGGTTCGCTGACCTTCTGCCGCCTCTACTCGGGCAAGATGGAAACCGGCATGAGCCTGCTGAACTCGACGCGCGACAAGCGCGAGCGGGTCGGCCGCATGCTGCTCATGCACTCCAACAACCGCGAAGACATCAAGGAAGCCTACGCCGGCGACATCGTCGCCCTGGCCGGCCTCAAGGAAACCCGCACGGGCGACACCCTGTGCGATCCGCTGAAGTCGCCGGTGATCCTGGAGCGCATGGAATTCCCGGCCCCGGTCATCGAGATCGCCGTCGAGCCCAAGTCGAAGGCTGACCAGGAAAAGCTGGGCGTCGCCCTGCAGAAGCTGGCCGCCGAAGACCCGTCCTTCACCGTCTCGACCGACTTCGAGTCGGGCCAGACGATCCTGAAGGGCATGGGCGAGCTGCACCTCGACATCAAGATCGACATCCTCAAGCGCACCTACAAGGTCGAAGCCAACATCGGCGCGCCGCAGGTGGCCTATCGTGAATCGCTGGGCCGCAAGGTCGACATCGACTACACGCACAAGAAGCAGACCGGTGGTACGGGCCAGTTCGCCCGCGTCATGATCACCTTCGAACCGGGCGAGCCGGGTTCGGGCTTCGTGTTCGAAAACTCGATCGTCGGCGGCGCCGTGCCGAAGGAATACATCCCGGGCGTCCAGAAGGGCCTGGAATCGGTCAAGGACAACGGCCTGCTGGCCGGCTTCCCGCTGATCGACTTCAAGGCCACCCTGACCGACGGCAAGTACCACGACGTCGACTCCTCGGTCCTGGCCTTCGAAATCGCCTCGCGCGCCGCCTTCAAGGAGCTGCGCGAAAAGGGCGCTCCGAAGCTGCTCGAGCCGATCATGAAGGTCGAGGTCGTGACCCCGGAAGAGTACCTGGGTTCGGTCATCGGCGACCTGAACAGCCGTCGCGGCATGATCCAGGGTCAGGACATGCGCGGCAACGCCACCGTCGTGAACGCCTTCGTCCCGCTGGCCAACATGTTCGGTTACGTGAACACCCTGCGCGGCATGTCGCAAGGCCGCGCTCAGTTCAGCATGGTCTACGACCACTACGATCCGGTGCCGCAACACGTCGCCGACGAAGTGATCAAGAAGTACGCCTAAGCCTCTCCTTCGGGAAAAGCCTAGACGCTGGATTGAAAGGGGTTCAAAGGAGCCCCTTTCGCCCCACCCCAGAAGTTCAACCTGTTTTGATAAAGGCCCCTCTGGGGTCCTGGAGCTAAGAAGATGGCCAAGGAAAAGTTCGAACGTAATAAGCCGCACTGCAACATCGGCACCATCGGTCACGTTGACCATGGCAAGACGACGCTGACGGCCGCGATCACGATCACGCTGGCGAAGTCGGGTGGCGCGACCGCCAAGAACTACGCCGACATCGACGCCGCGCCGGAAGAAAAGGCCCGCGGCATCACGATCAACACCGCGCACGTCGAGTACGAGACGGCCAACCGTCACTACGCTCACGTCGACTGCCCTGGCCACGCCGACTACGTGAAGAACATGATCACGGGCGCGGCGCAGATGGACGGCGCGATCCTGGTGGTTTCGGCCGCCGACGGCCCGATGCCGCAGACGCGCGAGCACATCCTGCTGGCCCGTCAGGTCGGCGTGCCGGCGCTGGTGGTGTTCATGAACAAGGTGGACCTGGTCGACGACGCCGAGCTGCTCGAGCTGGTCGAGATGGAAATCCGCGAGCTCCTGAGCTCGTACCAGTTCCCGGGCGACGAGATCCCGATCACGGCGGGTTCGGCCAAGGCCGCGACCGACGGCGTGAACCCGGAGATCGGCGAACAGGCCGTGCTGAAGCTGATGGAGACGGTCGACGCCTACATCCCGCAGCCGGAGCGTCCGGTGGACCTGCCGTTCCTGATGCCGGTGGAGGACGTGTTCTCGATCTCGGGCCGCGGCACCGTGGTCACGGGCCGCGTCGAGA
>Ga0247823_10000493_pt1 | contig 33489 bp, 34 predicted proteins | sample 13C_PalmiticAcid_2_FD_192426 | JGI IMG/M metagenome (GOLD analysis project Ga0247823, IMG submission 192426) | Soil microbial communities from agricultural site in Penn Yan, New York, United States - 13C_PalmiticAcid_Day30 | ecosystem: Environmental > Terrestrial > Soil > Agricultural land...
CGGTGAAGTGGGGCGATCCCGGCATGTACTGGATCAACGTCACCACCCCGCGCCCCGCCGGCGCTGAGGAAGGCGCCCCGCCTGCCCCCGGTACCCGCCGTGCGAGCTATGTGACGACGCTTGAGGTGATGGCCCCCTGACCCGCGAACCCCGGATCATCATCCCGAACGCGATTTCGCCCGCGGCCTTCTACAGGCGGCGGGCGAATGCGCGTGTGGAGACGTTCGGCGGCGAGACGATGGGCACCACCTGGTCGGCCAAGATCGTCGCTCCGCCCCCCGGCGTGCAGGCGCAGATCGAGGGCGTGCTCGCCACCATCATCGCCCAGATGAGCCATTGGGAGCCGACCTCACAGCTCAGCCGCATTAACAACTCCCCGCCTGGCATCTGGCACCGCATCGGCCCTGAATTCGCGCAGGTGATGGAAATCGCCCTCGACATCGCCAAGCGCTCCGGCGGCGCGTTCGACCCGGCGATGGGCGTCGCCGTTGACCTGTGGGGCTTCGGCCCGCCCGGCCCGCGTGTCGGCCTGCCCAGCGAAGCCGAGATCGAAGCCGCCCGCGCCCTATGTGGCTACGACGCGATCGACTTCGATCCCCTGCTCCTGCGCCTCCGCCTCACCCGTCCCGTCCGGCTCGACCTCTCCGGCATCGCCAAGGGCTATGCCGTCGATGCGGTCGCCGCCCGGCTGAAGGCCATGGGCTGCCTCGACTTCCTGGTCGAGATCGGCGGCGAACTGGTCGGCGAAGGCATCCAGCCCGACGGCCAGCCCTGGTGGGTCGATGTCGAAGTACCGCCCGGCGTGGACGCCGAGCCGCTCCGCATCGCCCTCCACGGAATGGCGGTAGCCACCTCAGGCGACTACCGCCGTAGCTTCACGGTCGACAATTCGATCTACGCCCACACCATCGACCCGCGTACTGGCTGGCCTGCGACTAATGGAGTCGCCAGCGTCATGGTCATCCATCAGCACTGTAACAAGGCCGATGCTTGGGCGAGTGCTCTGACCGTACTCGGCCCAAACGAGAACGTTGCGCCGGTTGAACGTGAGGGGCTTTCAACACAATTTCTCATGCGAGCGAAAAAGGGCCGGAGGTCTATACCCCCAGCCCACAATCAATTTAGCCAAATATGACGCCGATTAAGGTTAAGATCCTACTCTATCCAGCCAAGAGACCTTACCTCATTTCTCAGCCCGACATATAATGACATCATGGTAAATCCCATACCACAAACAACGATCATCATACTAAAAATCAAAGAGAATGAATCTATATTCACAGCAAACTGATATCCAACATATATCGTCAAGAAGAAAATAATGATAGATACATCTATTAAAAATGACGGCATGTATTTTATAGATGATATAAATAACTTTGCCAAAAGTAGCAAATATCTAGGAATTGAGCATATAGAAATAGTTGCCATCAATCCACAGATTATGATGTGAGATGCATCATCATGCATCATCAACACTTCCTTCTTGTGCGAGATGATCCGACCATTTTTTCAGCGGAAGTTTGAGCTCTATCCTGCAATATTCCACCCATATTACCACCAACACTTGGAATAACGGATGTAAATGCTGAGAATATAGCATTATTCTTGGCTCTAGTGTCACCGGTATTTATAGATGCGCCAATGTTTCCGATAGCCTGTAGCCCACCTCCGATACCCTTTGAAAGCAATCCGAGCTTTATCAGGCCACTACCACCCGCCACGGCCGCGCCCCCCGCTGGCGCGCCAACTACCGTTACCGTCATAGCTGCACCGCCAACCACACCTACCGCCCCAACGGTAATCGCAGTGTCCCCAGCGGATGAAAAACTCTCACCCAAGTCAGCAATACCATTCCAGAAGTCGAGAGAACCTTGATGGCATTTGGGCTGATCCTTAGGCTTTGGCTTAGGTTTAGCTTTGTTGGTAACAATCACCTCGCCTTCATAAGCACCTGGATATGCAGGAGGAATGAAGACCACAGAGTTAGGCGGCAGCGTTGCCGGAGCTACCAGCGCAACAAAACGACGACCTGTCACAACGATCTCATCGGCATCCAAACCAATTGAGCCATTACCAATGTGGTCAAACCGGTTGGGCTTGTCCCCTTCCTTCAACCCGGTCGGATCGATGCCGTTCACAGGATCGCCACCCACATAGGCATAACGATTCAACCCATCGCCATACCCAATCGGATCGGCCTGCATGAACCGCCCCAGCGCCGGATTGTAGATGCGCGCCTTGTAGTAATACGCCCCAAGCTCGGGCAGCCATAGCTGGCCGGTATAACCGAAGATCCCGGTACCGCTCGACGTCGGCACACCATATTCGTCATAGCTGTTGGTCGCGAGCACGGCGCCAGTGCCATTGCTCACCGCAACGATGCTACCGCGTTCGTCGGCGTGCAGCCAGCGCCGATCGCCGGTGCCGCTACCTTCGTACCACACCAGCGGCTCGTCCACCCCGGGGGCATGAACATAGCGCCGCAGCACATTGCCGCTCGGATCCAGCTCGAGCGTCAAGTCGTTACCATCCCACGCATAGCGTGTGTCAGCGGTACCCACCGTGCGGATCAGGCGGCCCGCCGGATCGGGGTAGAGCTGGCTCAGGCCACCACCATGGGTCATCCAGTTCTCGACATCATAACCATAGCCAGTCGATCCGATCGCGGTGATGTTACCGCGTGCATCATGGCTGACGCTGGCACTGCCGGTCGCCGTAACCTGGTTGAGGCCGTTGATCGTGTCGCCCCGACTGACATTGGCAAAACCCGGAAAGGCAAAGACGTCGTTGTTGCGCGTCCGGCTCGCGATGCCGCTTGCCGGGTTATAGGTGAACGTCGTCGTTACATCCGCGGATGCGCCCGCGAAATCATGCCCGAGCGATGCAAGCCGCGACACCGCGTCCTGCCCATAGCTGGTCACCGTGCCGTTGCCGCGTGTCAGGCTAGTGCGTTGACCCAGATCGTCATAGCCGAACGTCGCCAGCACGCCCGCGCCTGAGGTCGCCCCATTCTCGCGGATCGCGCTCACCTCGCCCGTCACAAGGTGGTCATACTGGGCGTAGAAGCCGCCCGGATGGGTCACCCGCGTCCGCCGCCCCGCCAGATCATGCTGATAGGTGAAGCTGGCCCAGGTCGAACCCGCGCTGATCGTACGACCCAATGCGTCGTAACCGAACGAAAGCGCATAGCCGTCAGTCTTCGAGACACCGGTCATCTGGCCCAGCAGATCATAGCTGTAGCTGGTGTCGGGATTGCCGCCCGGCAGATCCTTGCTCGTCCGCCGCGACAGATCGTCATAGCCAAACCCGATCGTCTGCCCGTCGCGCAGCCGCTGGCTGGTGACGTTCGATCCGGCATCATAGCCCAGCGCCTCATAGTCGGTGGTCGAACTCATCCCCGATCCCGCGGTGGTCGAGGGGAAGCGCGTCTTCACCAACCGGTCATGACCGTCATATTCGTAGGTCGTCTTGTTGCCCTGACCATCGGTGAGCGTTTCGACCTGACCAGTGTCGGTGAAGCTCACATATTCGTGCGACGCCGCGGCGGTGCCGAATGCATTATGATAGTCGACCACGCGCCCCATCGCGTCGAGCCCGCGCTGCTGGACCCGGTCGGGGCCGTTCGGACCGGTAAGCTGTGGCGTGCAGGAATCGCTCTGCCCTGCCCATTGCGCCGGATCCATCCGCTGCGCAGCACACACCATCAGGCCGCGGCTGTTGTACCCATATTGTGAGACCGCATGCTCGGCTCCCCCCGCCGTCAGCACATCCTTGGTCTTGCGCGCATTGCCGTCATAGGTTGACGTCACCTGCTGCAGCGAGTTGAATCCCGCCCAGTCGGTGTCGGACTGGCTGTTCACCGTCCCTGTCTCGATCATCGTGACCTGATCGCTCGGATTATAGGTGATCCGTTGTGCGCGATGCTTCAGCGCGCCACCGCCATCCGGATCGGGTCCGGCAACGCCGACAACACGCCGGCCTGCGTCATAGCGTGTCCGTGTAACGTCCGCCGTGCCGCTCAGCGGCCCGTCGGTGGTCACCTGGTTGCCGATATTGTCGTAACCCATCGCCGTGGTCGCCGTCAGGACACCGTCGCCCGAACCACGCGCGGTACTAGCAGGCAGCAGGTTGTTGGCCGTGCCGCTGCTCTGCGGCCCATAGTCGATCGTGTCCTTCACCTCGTCGCTGCTGCCGGCGCAACTCGCCGTGGTGCGGCAAGCCGAAACACTGGTCAGCAACTGCGTGGTGACGCCCGAAGCAACCACCGACCCGGCTGGATCCTTGAAATAGGCCTGAACGCCCGAATAGCCGTAGCGGACCTGCGGACGCACCGCGCCGGTGGTCGCCGCTGGCTGCGTCACGGTCAGCACGCCGCCATGACCGCTGTCATAGGTATAGTCGGTCGTCTTGCCGCGCGCGTCGGTGGTGGTGAGCGGCTGGTTGCAGGTCTTTGGATTACCGCACGTCGGGTCGAACGTTGACGAGGTCACGATATCGGCCAGTCCCGATCCAGGCTTCGCGACCTGTCGGACTTCGGTGACGTTGCCGCGCGCGTCATAGGTGTATGACGTGTAACTGCCGTCATTTGCCGTCACGCGGGTCGCACGCCCGTTGCTGTCATACTGATAGCTGGTCAGACGCAGCAGCTCATCACGATACGATGCCAGCAGGTTCGTCACATAGTCGCCGACATAGACCCGCTGCCCGCCCGCAGCATCGGTCACCGTGGTGGTCATGGTCGTGCCGGAATAGCTGTAGCCATAGCTATGGGTCACGCCGTCCCGTGTGACGGCCGAAACCTGCACGGACGGGTTGTACGAAACCGCAATGTTCGGTGAACTCGAACCCGGCCTCGTCACCGTCTGACTGCCCGAGGGCGTAGCGCCTCCGGCATAGGTGGTGGTGCGGCCCAAACTATCCGTGACGGTCGCACTCGTGCCACCCGAACCGACCGCATAGGACGCGCTCGGCCAGGTGCTCGAATCCGAGCAGGCATCGTAGATGTTGCACTCGGCTCGATTGATCGCGCGCACGTTCGTCGGGCTCGACCACGCCTGATAGACTGAATAGTCGATCGAACTCGTATTGTTCGCGTAGGTGAGTTTCAGCGCATAGCCGTTGCTGTTCGTCTGTGAAGCAAGGCGAACGGCATATTTCAGCCCGCCAGGGCAATCCCACCCTTCGAAACCAGACGGGCAGTACTGGGCCATGAAATAGTTGAAGCTGGTCTTGCTTCCGTTCGCGGTCGTGATGTCCGCCACAAATCCAAGGCTCGCCTGATAGTTCTCATAATAATAGTCGCCCGGATTCTCGTTGAACCGAGCCACATCGCCATTGGCGCCCGTATAGATGTAGAACGCACCGCTCTTGGTAAGGCTCGAGCCATTGCCTTGCAGCGGCGCATAGGAGAAGCTGTCGAAATCGTCCGAACGACCACTCACGGTGACGGTAATGACACCACCCGAATTATCGATCGTAGCGGCGGCGGAGCTGCGCCAACCGCCATTGATGTTCTGACGGCTATACGCCAGCCCGTTCGAACCGGCGCCACCGATCGACACATCGGTCTGCTCAAGGTTGAAGGTCCCTCGGATCACATCGACGCCATTCTCGTCGATCGAGCGCCGCACCGGCGGCGTCACCTGTGCAGAGGCAACGACCGGTAACAGGCCGGCTGCGAGCACCGATCCGCACAACAGATGCTGCATCAGCCGCATCCGGGTGGACTGTCTTTTGCAAATCCTCTCCGTTCCCGCCGACGCGCGCGCGCCGGCAGGCCAAATATTGACCCATCCCATATGAATATTCCTTGTTCTGTCAGCCGCTCACGCGCGGCACGCATGTGTTTCGCGATGCGCGTCCGTTACGGCGCGCCGGTCACCGTCTTGTTGGTACGGTTGTCCGCCTTGTCGTAGCTGTAGTTAGCCTGGACGTTGTTGTTCACCGTCCCGCTGTGCTTCGTCGCGATCAGCCGACCGCGCGCGTCATAGCTGTAGGTGACGGTCTCGCTCGCAGCCGCGACCGCGAGCCCCGTCAGCGCGGCGATCGCAATCACCGCGCCGATCCTGACGTTCTTCATGTTCCCGCTCCGTCATTGAGGAACATTCTAGGAACATTTGAATTCCAACATTGCAAGCACAAATACTTACGGTCGAAATCACCCTGCCGAACCAATAACTTGGAGACCCATTGGGCATCCCCAACAAGACTGTCTCCGGATCGATGATTTGTTGGATTCGTCAGCCGCAACCCTTGCCAATGGGGCCTCTGTGACTTTCCGGTATCTAAATACCGGTCAGGCGTCCGCCCAGCGGCGCAGCAGATTGTGATACACGCCGGTCAACTCGATCACGCTGCGATCGGTCCCGCCAAGTTGCCCGCTCAGGCGCTGCACGCTTTGGTCGAGGTCGAACAGGATACGCCGCGCACCATCGTCGCGGACCATCGATTGCAGCCAGAAGAAGCTCGCCGCCCGCATGCCACGCGTCACCGGCGTCACATGATGCAGGCTGGAGGATGGATAGATCACCGCATGCCCAGCAGGCAGCTTCACCCGCTGCACGCCATAATGGTCTTCGACCTCCAGTTCGCCGCCATCATAGGCGGCGGGATCCTCGAGGAAGACGGTAATCGACAGGTCGCTGCGGATGCGGAACTCGCTGCCCCGCTTAATGCGGATCGCATTGTCGACATGCGTGCCGAACGCCTGCCCCTCGCCATAGCGGTTGAACAGGGGCGGAAAGACCTTGAGCGGTAGCGCCGCGGCGAAGAACAGCGGCGAACGGCCGAGGGCATCAAGGATGACGCCCCCGGCCTCAAGCGCTGCCGGGCTTCCCTCCGGCAGCTGCTCGTTCTTCTTGGCCAGTGCCGACTGGTGGCCGGAGGTGACGTTTCCGTCGACCCACTCGGCCGCATCGATGATCGCCCGCACCTTCGCCACCGCCTCGGTGTCTAGCAGCTCGGGGATCGCGATCATCATGGCGCTGGTCTAGCCCGAAGGGGTTGGAGCGAGCAACGGTCCGGGGACAAGTGGACCACCACCCGCTCCTCCCCCTTATTCGGTTCAGTACTCGATCGTCAGCGTCGCGAAGGCCGACCGGCCCGGCGCGATCTGAGCGTAGTGCGACGAATAGGCCGTCGCGAAGTAGCGCTCATCGGTCAGGTTCTGGACATTGACCCGCAGCTCAAGCTTGTCGGTGAAGCGATAGCTCGCCGTCGCATCGAACCGGGTATAACCGGGGACCGACCGGGCAACCACGACCGTCGCCGGGACAACCACTGCCGCGGCTCCCGCACCGCTGACATAGCGGTTGTCGGCATAGCCGCCATAGACACGGCCCTGATAATAGGCGCCGCCGCCGATCGTGAAGCGCGGTGTCACATTGACCGTCGTCCACAGCGTGGCCGCATGCTCGGGCGTGTTGGGGAAGCGCCGGCCGGTATTGACCGACGGCTGCTGGACCGTACGAGCTGCGACGCCGCCACCCGCAGGCAGAGTAAAGGCGGTGAACCCGCCATCGACCACCACCGCGTCGAGATAGGTGTAGCCGCCGAACACCTGCCAGCCGGGCAGGATCTGACCGTTGATGCTCAGCTCGATCCCGTCGACGCGACGTTTGCCGATGAAGGCGATCGTGTTCTGGTCACTGGTGACGCGGGCGTTGTCGGTTTCGGTACGGAATACTGCGCCGCTCAGGGCTAGCCGCCCACCGAACAGCTGCGCCTTGGCGCCGAGTTCATAGGATTTGGTGTTCTCGACCGCGAGCGCGTTCGCGGCAGCCTGCAGCGTGCCGGTGGTCGGCAGCGCGTTGCTTTCCTGCCCTTCGCCCATCAGGCTGTTGGGTGGGGTCGAAGCCGTGGCGAACGAGCCATAGAGGCTGATGTTCGCGGTCGGCTTGATCACCAGGCCGGCCTGATAGTTCCACACACCGTCCTGACGGACCACCTCGGGCCGGATGCCGGCCGCGACGGGCAGACGGACACGCGAGCGGAAATCGTCGTAGCGCACGCCAAGGTTGAGGATCGCCGGGCCGAACTCGATGCTGTCGAACGCATAGAGCGCCTTGGTCTCGCCATGCTGGATCGTCTGCGTCTCGGGCGCGCTGCGCACAATCGGCGTCGCCACCCCGCCGATCAGATTGACCCAGGGGTCGAGCGGATTGGGGTTGAACAGATCCGCACAATTGTAAGGCGCCGATCCCGGCGCCGTGCCGCAACGCCCGCCCGTTGTCGCATTGTTAGTACCGGTGTTGATCGCCGCGCCGCCTTGCGAGACGAAGGTACCGCGCGCCGCGCGATCCCACGACAATTCACCGCCCACCGCGAAATTGTGCTTGAGCGGGCCAGTCTCGAAGTTTCCGAACAGATCGAGCTGGTTGATGACCGACTCGACTGTTCCGTAGCGCGAGTTGGCGCGGCGCCAGACGCGGCCACCCGCGACATAGTCGTTGAAGCGGCCGCTCGGCAGCGTACCGACATTGCGCCCACCGGTCGGGAACCCGAACGCGTTGCCCTGGCTGTCGTCGGGCTGGGTGTAGATGTAGGACTGTTCGGTCCGCGAATAGCGCGCGGTGTTGCGCAGCGTCACGCCACCGAAGTCGTGCTGCGCGCGCAGCATCGCCTGATCGACTTTGGTCTTGCGGAAATCGCGGTTGACCAGGCCGTAGAAATTGTCGGGATCGATATGACCCTTCATGCCGCCAGCCGTGGTGAAATCGCCGATCGCAGGTTCCGAGATCACCAGCCCCGTCGCCGGCGCGTTACTGACGCTTGCCGTCGCGATGTAGCGATAGGGGAAGCCGCTGTCGGGCAGTTCATCGGTTTCGAGGTGATAGAAGCTTGCCGTGAGCTGGGTCGGGCTGTCGACGCCGATCGTGATCGACGGCGCCACGCCCCAGCGCTCATTGTACAGGAAGTCGCGTCCGGCAACGTCCTGATCGTGATAGACTGCGTTCAGACGAACCGCGATCAGTTCGCTCACCCGGTAGTTGGCGTCGAGCGTGACGCGCTTATAGTCGTCGGTGCCGTAGCTCAACGCCACGTTCGCGAACGTGCGGCCACGAGGCAGCTTGGAAATGATGTTGATCGCACCGCCGGCGGAACCGCGCCCGCCGGTCGTGCTGTCGCTGCCGCGAACCACCTCGATCTGCTCGACGGCAAAGACTTCGCGGCTCTGCGCGCCAACGTCGCGGACGCCATCGAGGAAGGTCGAACCCTGGGTGTCATAGCCGCGGATGAAGGGCCGGTCGCCGATCGGATTGCCGCCTTCGGCCGCGCCGAAGGTGATGCCCGGAACGGTACGGAGCGCATCGACGAAGGTCGCCGAACCGGTGTCCTTGATCACGTCCTCCGAGATCAGCACGACCGAACGGGGCGTATTGACCAGCGGCTGGGTCGCTTTCGGATTCTCGCGCTCGCGGACTCGCTCGCCCTCGACGACGACATCGTCGCGCTGATCGTTCGCAGTTCCGGCAACCGGGTCGGCCGGATCGGCAGCATGGGCCGGCGCCGAAGCGATGAAGCCAACCGCGGCGAGCGCGAGAAAAGCCGGCCCAACCTTGCGCCCATCGGAAGTCGTGCGAGTCATGTTGGCCCCTTTAGCCTTGTTCGTTTTGGGGCCAGCTATTGAGAGTCGTTCGCACTGTCAACGCAGTTGCGAATCATTTTCATCGTCGTCGCAAATTTGTCGCAACCCGAACAGCCAGCTGCGGATCGCGCTCGCCAGATTAGGCGCATCATCGGCGCCGATACGCAGATGGTCGATCTCGGCGACCAGCGCGTTGAGCGGAAGACCATAGCGCAGCGCAGCGGCCTCGAGTGCGGCCCAGAAAGCCGGCTCCAGGCTGATCGATGTGGGATGCCCGGCAATGGTGATCGACCGCTTGATCGGTCCCTGAAACCCGCCGGGCGGGATTTCGATCACGCGCGCACCACTATGCGTCGATGTCGAAGAGCGACGCCAACTGCTCGATCATTGTGCCCGCGAGCTGATCGACGTCCATGATCGTCACTGCGCGACTATAGTAGCGGGTTACGTCGTGCCCAATACCGATCGCGACCAGCCCGACCGGCGAGCGCTGCTCGATCCATCCGATCACCTGCCGCAGATGCCGCTCGAGATAGGAGCCGCTGTTCACCGACAGCGTCGAATCATCGACCGGTGCGCCATCGGAAATGACCATCAGGATCTTGCGATCTTCGGGCCGCGCGATCAGCCGGTGATGCGCCCAGAGCAACGCCTCGCCGTCGATATTCTCCTTGAGCAGCCCCTCGCGCATCATCAAACCAAGCGACTTCTTGGCCCGCCGCCACGGCTCGTCGGCCTGCTTGTAGACGATATGGCGCACATCGTTGAGGCGCCCCGGCTGCGGCACCCGCCCCTCGGCCAGCCATTTCTCGCGACTCTGCCCACCCTTCCACGCCTTGGTGGTGAAGCCCAGGATCTCGGTCTTGACCCCGACCCGTTCCAGCGTGCGCGCGAGGATGTCGGCGCTGATCGCCGCGATCGAGATCGGCCGCCCGCGCATCGATCCCGAATTATCGATCAGCAGCGTCACCACCGTGTCGCGGAACTTGGCGTCCTTCTCGACCTTGTAGCTCAGCGACTGCATCGGGTTGACCACCACACGCGCCAGCCGCGCCGCGTCGAGCAGCCCCTCGTCCTGATCGAAATCCCATGAGCGCGACTGCTGCGCCATCAACCGCCGCTGCAACCGGTTGGCAAGCTTCGTCACCACGCCCTGCAGATGTACCAACTGCTGGTCGAGATAGGCGCGCAGCCGCTCCAGCTCTTCCTCGTCACACAACTCGGTCGCGGCGATCACCTCGTCGTACTGCGTGGTGAACGCCGTATAATCGAATTGCGGCGGCAGGTCGGACCATGGGCGATTGGGGCGGACGGGCATCATCCCCTCCTCGCCCTCGTCGCCGGGTTCTCCCTCGGCGTCGTCGAACTCGCCCTGCTCCTGCTCGCTCTCCTGACCGTCTTCGGTCTCGGCCTCGTTCTGCTCGCCGCGCGCTTCGACCTCGCCCTCGCCGGTCTCGCCGCCCTGCTCGCCCTCTTCGCCTTCGTCCTGTTCCTGCTCGTCGGTGCCCTCGTCCTCGCCACCGCCCTCATCGGCCTCGTCGGGGATCATCTCGCCTTCGGTGAGATCGAGATCCTCAAGCAAATTGCCGACCAGTTTCGCGAACGCCGCCTGATCGTCGATGGCAAGCGCCAGCGCGTCGAGATCGGCCCCGCCCCGGTCCTCGATCCAGTCGCGCACCAGTGCCAGCCCCAGCACCACTTCGGCCGGAGCCTCGCGCCCGGTCAACCGCTCGCGCACCATCAGCTGAATGGCGGTGGACAGCGGCACCTCGTCGCGTGTGCGAGCACGGCTGATCGGGTCCGACCGCATCCGCATGTGCAGCGCATGGTCCAGATTCTCGGCGATCCCCGCATAGCCGCGCGAACCCAGTGCTTCGACACGCGCCGTTTCCACGGCATCGAACACCGCCCGCGCAACGGCCTCTTTGGGTGCCCGCTTCTGGTGCAGCGCATTGTCGTGCAGCCGCATCCGCAAAGCGAACCCGTCCGCAAACCCGCGTGCCTCAGCAACCTGCTCGGGCGGCAGATTTCGGCCCGGCATCGGCACCTTCACATGCCGCCCCGACTGGGTCGGCGCATCGGCGGTGAACGCCAGCTCGACCTCCGGCTCGTGCGCCAGAGCTCGCGTCGCGCCGGTCAGGACGGACTTGAACTGGTCGAGAGGGGAGTCGTTGGCCATCCGGAGGCCGGCTTACGCCTTCCCTACCACGCTCTCGGGCAGGTCCTTGCCGAAGACGCGTTGATAATATTCTGCGACCAATGCCCGCTCTGCCTCGTCGCACTTGTTGAGGAAGCTGAGACGGAAGGCAAAGCCGGTATCCTTGAAGATCTCGGTATTCTGCGCCCAGGTGATGACGGTGCGGGGCGACATCACGGTCGAGATGTCACCGTTGATGAAACCGCGGCGCGTCAGGTCAGCGACACGGACCATGTTCTCGACAAGCTCCTTGCCGCCCGGCTTGTCATATTCCCCACTCTTGGCGAGCACGATCTGCGCCTCGGTTGCGGCGGGCAGATAGTTCAACGTCACGACGATGTTCCACCGGTCCATCTGGCCCTGGTTGATCTGCTGCGTGCCGTGATACAGGCCGCTCGTATCACCCAGACCCACCGTGTTCGCAGTCGCGAACAGGCGGAAATAGGGATTCGGACGGATCACCCGGTTCTGGTCGAGCAGCGTCAGCTTGCCCTCGGTCTCCAATACGCGCTGGATCACGAACATCACGTCGGGGCGGCCCGCATCATATTCGTCGAAGACGAGCGCGGTCGGCGTCTGGATCGCCCAGGGCAACAGTCCCTCGCGGAACTCCGTGACCTGCTGCCCGTCCTTGAGCACGATCGCGTCGCGGCCGATCAGGTCGATACGGCTGATATGCGCATCGAGGTTGATGCGGATGCATGGCCAGTTGAGGCGCGCCGCCACCTGCTCGATATGCGAGGACTTGCCGGTGCCGTGATAGCCCTGGACCATCACGCGGCGGTTGTGTGCAAAACCGGCGAGGATCGCGAGCGTCGTGTCCGGATCGAACACATAGGCGGGATCGAGATCGGGAACGCGCTCGTCCGCCTCGCTGAACGCCGGCACGTCCATGTCGATGTCGATCCCGAACAAGTCGCGCACGCTGACCTGCTTGTCAGGGGCTTCGAGGATCGTGGTTTCCCGGCTATCGGGCTGGGTGTTCGGGATATCGGTCATGGCGAGGCCTTCGAAGAGTCGCCGCAGTCCCTAGCCCTGCGCGCGACCCCAAGTCGAGACACTTGTGCCGCGCTGCGTCATTTCCGGTGCTACTTCACACCCGATAGAGCCGGACCGGCGCGGCCGAACGTGCGATTACGCCCTTGGCCTCCTGATCGAGCTGGACCGCCTTGATCCACCATCCGGCCTTGTCACCGCCGGGGAACAACTCTTCCGGCAGGTGTGGCAGCACCGCCGCCTTGACCTCGCCGGGAGTAAGCCCCGGCGCCTCAGCGGGCAGAGCCGCCAGCATCGCATCGCGCATTGCGGCGAACTTCCCCGCCTCGACGCGATAGGTCTTGCCCGGCTGCAGGACATTCTCGATCTCGATCCGCTCGGGCTTGGCCATCATGCATCTCCTTCCGTGAGTTTCTCGGGCAACGCGAACAGGTCGATGAACTGCTGCGCCTTGGCGCGATCGCCGGTCAGGCGCAAACGGCCCTCGGCTTCGGATTCTTCGAACGGCCACTTGCCGTAGACGAGGGTGACGAAGCGGGTGGTATCGGTCTCGAACACGACGTCCGCGTCATCGGTACCGCCGGGGGTGATCGCCAGATCATGCTGGTCGAGCCTCCCCACGAACGACGCGCCCGGAAAGCGGAAGCCGATGGTCATGCGGATATCCGGCCGGTTTGGATCGATCATCGTGCGCAGCGACAGCATCGCCGAGACGGGTGAGAGCGGCAGCGTCGGATCGTGCCGCGGCGAGCGCGTCGCCCAGCGCCCCGTTGCCTGGAAGATCGGCTCGCTCTCATAGCCCCAAGGCGTCAGCTCATAGACCTGAACATTGGCGGGCGGCGCCAGTTTGCGCCGCATGAGAACCCCTGCCTGTTCGAGGCTCTCGAGCCGCTGGGTCAAGACGTTGGCGCTGATTCCAGTCAGGTCCGCCTTCAATTCACCGAAGCGGCGCGGCCCCAGCATCAGCTCGCGCACGATCAGCATCGACCAGCGCTCGCCCAAGAACTCCAGGGCCAATGCGGTGCCGCACGCATCGTCATACCAGCGTTTTTCCGCCACTTTTTCCTCTTTAGTCACTTTTTCTAACTTCATGGTTGCTTTTAATAACCCAGACGCGCATCAACATCAAGCAAGCGATTCGCGGCGACCCCAACGACGAATGAGTCGCCCCCGAATGGAGAACCCCGATGCGTAGCCTGTTCCGCGAGTATCTGCCCGTCGCCCAAAGCATCGCGACCGGCGTAGCCGCCTTCTGCTTCACCGCTGTCGCGATGCTCGGCCATGGCGAGCTCAATGGCGCCGGTCCCTTCACCTGACCGCACCGGCAGGTCGTTCGTCGAAAAATATTGGCGGGTCTACCGCTACGAGTCCGACATTCAATTCGAGAGGAAAAACGCCATGACTCAGCTCACTACGTGCATCTGGTATGATCATACCGCCGAGGAAGCCGCGAATTTCTATGCGTCTGTGCTGCCAGGCGCCCGCGTTATCGCGGTGAACAGAACCCCCTCCGACACCCCCTCGCAAAAGGCTGGCGACGTCATCACCGTCGATTTCGAAGTGGCGGGTCAGAAGTTCATCGGTCTCAACGGCGGCCCGATGTTCCCCCAGACCGAGGCGGTCAGCTTCATGTTCTTCACCAGCGATCAGGAAGAGACCGACCGGCTCTGGAACGCGATTGTCGACAATGGCGGCAAGGAAAGCGCCTGCGGCTGGTGCAAGGACAAATGGGGGGTCAACTGGCAGATTACGCCCAAGCGGCTGATGGAGCTGGTCTGGGACAATCCCGATCGTGCAGCCAGCAAACGCGCGATGGATGCGATGATGACGATGCGCAAGATCGACATCGCGACGGTCGAGGCTGCCGCTGCCGGCAGCCCGGTCAACGCCTGAGGAGCGCGGTCCATGTCGTTCCAGGCGTATCTGAACACCATCGAACAAAAGACCGGCAAGTCACCGGCCGATCTTCGCACCTTGGGCGCGGAGCGCGGCTGGACCGCGGGTGCCACTCTCGCCGACGGGGTCAAGCCGATGGCGATCGTCGCCGCGCTCAAGGAAGAGCTGGGGCTCGGCCATGGCCATGCGATGGCCGTGGTCGCGCTGCTCAAGGGGATGAAGAAGGAAGGCGACGCCTGATGCTTCGCCTCCACTATCATCCCTTCGCGCAATATTGCCAGAAGGTGCTGATCGCACTTTATGAGCACGACTTGGCCTTCGAGCCGGTATTCGTCGATCTCGGCAATCCCGATCACCGCGCCGCGCTCGCCCGCGTCTGGCCCTTCACCAAATTCCCCGTGCTCGAAACCGGCGACGGGACGGTGCTCGGCGAGTCCGGGGTGATCGTCGAATATCTCGACACCCTCGCCCCCGATCGCACGCCGCTGGTGCCCGAGGAGAGGCTGGCAGGCCTGGAGCCGCGCACGCTCGAACGCGTGATCGACAACTATATCGCCGATCCGCTCACCCGCCTGGTGCTGGCGAAGCTGATGGGCAAACCATGCGACGAGGACGCCGAGCGCGCGCTAATCGCGACGGCTTACAACTTCATCGAGGCGCGGCTGCCCGGCCGCGAATGGGCTGGCGGAGCGGATTTCAGCCTGGCCGACTGCGCCGCCGCGCCCGCGCTGTTCTACGCCAACCTCATGGTGCCGATCGGCGACCGTCCATTGCTTGCCGATCTGTTCACCCGGCTGCGCGCCCGCCCATCGGTCGCCCGCATGATCGACGAGGCCCGCCCCTATCGCCCGGGCACACCGTTCGACTGGCCACCCGGCTACTGACCAACGAAAACACAGGAGAGAACCATGTCAGCCACCCCCATTTCCGCCGTCGAGATCACCGGATTCGACTGGGTGCCCGATTTCGCCAAGGGCTTCGTCCGCGACCTTCGCCCGCGCTGGGCATGCGAGGAGATCGGCCTGCCCTATTCGATGCGCCTGCTCAACGCAGCCGCCCCGCGCCCCGAGGCCTATTACAAGGAACAGCCTTGGGGTCAGGTACCGGCGCTTGTCGATCAGGGCTGCGACCTCAACCTGTTCGAAAGCGGCGCGATCCTGCTGCATCTGGGCGAGAAGGACGAGCGGTTGCTCCCGCGCGATCCGCAGGCACGCGCCACCGCGCTCAGTTGGCTGTTCGCCGCGTACAACAGCGTCGAACCCGTCGCGTTCGAACTGTCGAACATCGAGATTTTCTCGGCCGGTGAACAATGGGCGGAACTTCGTCGCCCCAGCCTCATTCAGTTCGCGGGCCAGCGGCTCGACCGGCTCGCAACAGCGATCGACGGGCGCGAGTGGCTCGCGGGCCAGTTCAGCATCGCCGACATCGCGATGGCGACGGTGCTGCGCGATATCGAGGGCAGCGGTCTGCTCGAAGAGCGCCCGGTATTGATGGCGTATCTCGAGCGGGCGATCGACCGCCCCGCATTCAAGGCGGCGCTCGCGGCGCAGCTTGCCGATTTCAAGCCCGCGCCCGCCGCCGCGGCCTGAGTTGAAGTCCCGTCGTCCCCAAGGAGAGATAAGATGACCTTTGTCGAAGGATTCCTCACCCCCGTCCCCACCGCCAACAAGGACGCGTACAAGAAGCACGCAGAGGGCGCGATCGAACTGTTCCAGAACCTCGGCGCGACCCGCTTCGTCGAAGCCTGGGGCGACGACGTCCCCGACGGCAAGACCAACGACCTCAAAAAGGCCGTCGATCTCAAGGATGACGAGACCGTGCTGTTCAGCTGGCTCGAATATCCCGACAAGGCGACCCGCGACGCCGCCAACGCCAGCATGATGGAAAATCCGGACCTCATGAACATGGACATGCCGTTCGACGGCAGCCGTATGGTCTTCGCCGGATTCGAATCCTTCGTCGATGTCGGCGATGGCAACGGCACCGGCTATGTCGACGGCTACGTCCTCCCGGTCCCGGAGGCGAACCGCGATGCGTACAAGGACATGGCGACCAAGGCCGCGACGGTGTTCCAGGACTATGGCGCGCTGCGCATCGTCGAAGCCTGGGGCGAAGAGATCCCGGACGGCAAGAAGACCGACTATAATCGCGCCACGCTGCGCAAGGATGGCGAGCGCGTCGTCTACAGCTGGGTCGAATGGCCCAGCAAGGAAGCGCGCGACACCGCCTGGCCCAAGCTGATGGAAGACGAGCGCATGAAGCCCGACTTCGAGAACATGCCGTTCGACGGACAGCGGATGATGTGGGGCGGCTTCGCGCCGATCCTCGACACCAAGGCCTGAGCCCCCGCACGGGGCGGCGCCGGATCCCTTGCCCCCGGATCCGGCGCCGCCCCGTCACTCAATTCCAGGAGCCATGCGATGACCAACCCCAACGGAAGCTGGATCTGGTACGAACTGCTGACGACCGATACCGACGCCGCGATCGATTTCTACGGCAAGATCGTCGGCTGGACGGCAAGCAAATTCCCTGGTCCCATGGACTACAACATCCTGTCGGCGGGCGCGGACAACGTCGCCGGCGTCATGAAGAACCCTGCACCCACCGCACCCGCATGGCTCGGTTATGTCGGGGTGGATGACGTCGATGCGACCGTCGCGAAGATCGAATCGCTCGACGGCAAGGTCCATATGCCGGCCACCGATCTGCCGGGTGTGGGTCGCATGGCGATGGTAGAGGATCCGCAAGGCGCGTATTTCTACGTGATGCGCGGCGAGTCGCCTGAGGCGAGCAAGGCTTATGGCCGGATGGAGCTGGGCAAGGCGAGCTGGAACGAGCTTCAGACCATCGACGATACCGCCGCGCTCGACTTCTATGGCACGGTCTTCGGCTGGAAGAAGTCCGGAGCGATGCCGATGCCCTGGGGCGACTACAGCTTCCTCACACCCGACGGCGAGGACGAAGTGTGGGGCGCGATGATGCCGCGCGAGAAGCCCGAGAATCCGGTCGGCTGGAACTTCTATTTCCGCGTGCCCGACATCGAGGTGGCACACGCCAAGGTGAAGGAACTGGGCGGCACCCCATTCCACGATCCGATGGAAGTGCCGGGCGGAGAGCGGGTCTTCTTCGCGACCGATCCGCAGGGCGCTACGTTCGGCCTGGTCGCCCCGAAATAGGACCAAGGGCGGGGAACGGAGCAAACGCGAATCTTGACAAAATCTCCTATTGCGATAGTGGGAGATCAGATGCGCGAAGCGGATACCGTCCCCGCCTCAACCGCCGGACACCCGGTCTGGCAACGGATTTCCAGTTACGAAATCGGACCTGACGACGCGAAGCTTCCCTTCGCCGCGCGGCTCGCGCGCGACAATGGCTGGCGCATCGACAAGACGGCGCGGGTGATCGAGGAATATCGCCGCTTCGCCTTCCTTGCGGTCACTGGTGAGGCGCCGGTCACGCCGTCCGACGCGGTCGATCAGGCCTGGCACCTCCATCTCACCTATACTCGCGACTATTGGGAGCACTTCTGCCCGAATGTGCTGGGCAAGCCGCTCCATCACGGTCCGACTGCGGGTGGAGCGGACGAACGCAACCGCTTCTTCGCGCAATATGCCGATACGCTGGCCCGCTATCAGGCCGCGTTCGGCGCTCCGCCTCCTTCCGACATCTGGCCATCGGCCGCGCAGCGGCTGCTGGACGATCCCCGCGCGCGGCGGGTGCATCCGCGCGACGCGATCCTCCTCTCGCGCCTGCAGGCAGCGCTTATCCTGCTGGCGTTCACCGGGCTGATCGCGCTCGCGCTTTTCCTGTGGGTTCAGCGTGGCTGAATCCGCAATAACCGGTTCGGCTTTGCCGAACCCACTAAGGGAGTAACCCCTTATGTCTCTCGGCCCCTTTGACTGGACCGGCGGACCCTTTCTCATTCTCTATCTGGTCCTGCTGGTGACCGTCGTGATCGCCGGAGTGATGATCCCGGCCTGGCAGTTGCCCGAAGGCCGCCGCCAGAAGGTGAGCGACCCCGACCAACTCGCCCTTCTCGCAGGTGGCAGGGCGCGCTTAGCCGACAGCGTGGTCGCCCGGCTCCTCGCCGGTCGCGCGCTGGTTATGAACGGTAAGGACAAGCTCGACGTGCGGATGCGCAACGGCTCTAGCGCCGCAGAGAACAGCGTCCTCGCGCTCACCTCCCCGCTCGACTGGACGCGGATCGAGCGCACACTCCGCCCAACCGCCGACAGCCTGAACGATCGCCTCCAGCGCGTCGGCCTCATGCTCACCAGCAGCGAGCGCGCCAATCTGCGCTACTGGGCATTGCTGCCCTATCTCACCCTGCTGATGTTCGGTGCCACCAAATGGTTCATCGGCGAAGCGCGCGACCGGCCGATCGGCTTTCTCACGGTACTGCTGATCGTCACCGCGATCCTCGCGCTGATCCGCGCGCTCACCATCCCCAAGCTGACCTATGCCGGCACCGCAGCGCTGGGTGACGCACGCGAGGAGGCGGACCGCATCCGCCGCGCCCCGCTCGCGGGCGAGGTCGGGCTGGCGGTAGCCCTGTTCGGAACCGGAGTGCTGGTCGGCTCGGAGTTCGGCGCCTTTCACATGATGCGCGTGGCGAGCGGCGGCGACAGCGGCTCCTCGGGCGGAGACAGTGGCGGTGGCGATGGCGGCGGCTGCGGCGGTGGAGGATGCGGCGGCTGCGGGGGCTAGGCGCTAGTTTCAGGCGAAAGCAGGCGATCCCTTGAGTTGCTGATAGGCCTCGATCACCCGTTGCAGCATCGCCTCATGGCTGCGGTCGCCGCCATTCCGGTCCGGATGATATTTCCGCACCAGTTCGGAGTAGCGCCGCCGCAGCGCCGTCCGGTCGGCATCGACCTCCAGCGCCAGCGTACGCAGCGCTTCGCGATCCTTGCCCGACAGCGGCCGGCCGTCCTTGCGCTCGGTCGGCATGGCGTTTCGCCAGCGCGCGCCGATCGCATCCAGCGGATCGCTGAAATCGGCCCAGCGCGGCGGCCGGTCCGCGCCCCCGCTGGTCGCGAAGGCCCGCGTCTCGCGCTCCCAGCCCGCCAGCGGTCGCTGCGCGTCGTGAATCTCGTCGGGGCTCATCCCGGTGAAGAAGTTGTAGCTCGTGTTGAACGCGCGGACGTGATCCAGGCACAGCCAGCGATATTGCGGCGGCTGGTCGCTCGGTCGCCCACCGCCTAACAGTGGCGCACGAAATTCACCGGCTTCCGTGCAGCCCGGCTCGGCGCACGGCCGCCCGGGCGCCTCCACCCGGCCGTGGAAACGCGCGTTGGGACGATATTTCGGCGGTTGACGAGACACTCGAACTCCGGGCGGAAAACCGCCTATATAGGGGCGATGACCAATCCCGCCACCGGCCCCGCCGCCACCGAAATCACCGCCCGCCTCACCGCAGCGCTCGCCCCGTCGAAGCTCGACGTGATCAACGACAGCGCGAAACATCGCGGCCATATGGGCGACGACGGCAGCGGCGAATCGCACTTCACCGTGGTGATCGAGAGCGCCGCCTTTACCGGGAAATCGCGGCTCGAGCGCCAGCGCATGGTCAACCGCGCGCTCGGCGACATCATGGTCGAGCGCGTCCACGCCCTTGCCATCCGCGCGAGCGCGCCCGGCGACTAGGCACGGGCGCTGGCGAAGAACATCAGATAGACCAGCCGCCCATTCTCGATCCGGTCGCCGAACGCCTCGCCCGCAGTGTGCCATAGCCAGGGGCGCAGCAGCACCAGCCGGTTGAACCGCATCGGCACGCGCATCGTCACCTCCCATTTGTCGGGATCGAGCGTGTCGCGATCGAGGATCGACTGGACCATGTCCGGCGCAGTCGGATAACCGTGCGCCTGCGCCTGTGCATGGGTGAGCGGGGCGTGGTCGAGGCCGGTCTGTTTGTGACGGAAGAAATCGGTGCCGCCCCGGCAATCCTCGGGCCGCGAAAGATACAGGATGCCCGACCAATAGGCGCGGTCGATATGCACGCCGGCGCGGCCGGGATCGCCGGCCAGGGTGATCCTGCATTTGCTATGCGATTCGAGCGGATCGACCGGTCGCAGCGGTTCCCCCGTCAGCCGCGAACATTCGGCCGCGAGCCCTTCGATCGCCAGCCGCTGTTGCGAGTTGCGGCCCGGAAAGGCGCCCTTCTGCTCCGGATAGCTGAGGCCGAGCGCGGCGTCGCGCAACGGCTGGGCATTGTCGAGAAAGTCATCGACGACGATCAGGCTGGTGGGCATGAGTCGCGTTGTGGCGCACGGGCGTATATCGCTCAACCCACCCGTGACGGCAGCGCTGGAGACCACCCATGACGACCGACGACCTCTTCACCCAGACGATCCTGCCGACCACGCACGATCTGGGCGGGTTCAAGGTGCATCGCACCCTGCCCTCGCGGCCGCGCACGATGGTCGGGCCGTTCATCTTCTTCGATCAGATGGGGCCGGCGCATCTGGAGGTCGGCACCGGCATCGACGTGCGGCCGCATCCGCATATCAACCTCGCCACCGTCACCTATCTCTTCGCCGGCGCGATCGACCACCGCGACAGCATCGGCACCTTCGCGACGATCGAGCCGGGCGCGGTCAATCTGATGACCGCGGGCAACGGCATCGTCCATTCGGAACGCTCGCCCCAGTCGCAGCGTGACGCCGGCCCCGAGCTCTCCGGCATTCAGACCTGGCTCGCGTTGCCCGAACGCTTCGAGGAGGTCGACCCGGCGTTCGAACATGTCGCAGCCGCCGACCTGCCGATCGTCGACAGCGGCAACGCCCGTGCCCGCGTCATCATGGGCTCGCTATGGGGCGCCAACGCCCCAACCACCACCTATGCCGGCACCATCTATGCGGACATCGAACTGGCGTCGGGCGCCAGTGTACCGATCGATGCCGATGCGGACGAGCGCGCCGTCTACCTCGCTATGGGCCAGGCCTCGCTCGACGGCTGGGAGCTGGAGCCGCAAACACTGTACGTGCTTCGCCCCGGCATCGCAGCGACGCTGCGCTCCTCATCCGGCGGCCGCGTGATGCTGTGCGGCGGCGAGGCCTTCACCACCCCGCGCCATGTCTGGTGGAACTTCGTTTCGTCCGACCGCGACCGGATCAACCAGGCCAAGGAAGACTGGAAGGCCGGCCTTTTCCCCAAGGTGCCCGGCGATGACAAGGAATTCATCCCGATCCCCGAAGTGCCCAAAACGATCAGCTACCCCTGAGGACTTGATCGCGGCCTCGCACCCCGCCATACCCCATCTTCGAAAAGATGGAGAGGCACATGGCGGGTTTCGAGCTTCAGCGGATCGCACTTCCCACCGGCGTCGAGCTCGACGTCGCTACCGCGGGCAACCCTGCCGCGCCGGCGATGGTCCTGCTCCACGGCTTCCCCGAATCGCACCGCACCTGGCGCCATCAGATTCCCGAGCTGGCGAAGACCCATTTCGTCATCGCCCCCGACCAGCGCGGCTTCGCCCGCTCGTCCAAGCCCGAGGGCGCGGAGAATTACACCCCCGACAAGACGGTTGGCGATCTAATCGCGCTCGCCGACCATTTCGGCAAGGACCGCTTCGTCCTGATCGGCCACGATTGGGGCGGCGCGATCGCGTGGATGGCCGGGCTCCAGCATCCCAACCGGGTCGAGCGGCTGATCATCGTCAACGCCCCCCATCCGTTCGTCTTCCAGAAGTCGCTGTTCGACGACGTGGAACAGCGCGCCGCCAGCCAGTATATCCGCCTCTTCCGCAATCCGGGCCTCGAGACGCAGCTTGAGGCGATGGGCCTCGGCACCTTCTTCGACACGACCTTCGCCCGGCACGCCGATCCCGCGTTGCTGGCGCCCGAGCGCGATGCCTATCTCGACGAATGGAGCCAGCCCGGCGCGATGACCGCGATGCTCAACTGGTATCGTGCCAGCGCGATCGTCGTCCCCGGAATGGACGAAACGCCCGAGCGCCCCGCCTTCCTCGACGGCCCCTTCCCGCCGCTGCAGATGCCGGTGCTGGTGATTTGGGGGATGGGCGACAAGGCTCTGCTCCCCGTGCAGCTTGAAGGGCTCGACCGGTTCGTCCCGGACCTCAAGGTCGTCCAGGTCGATGCCGGCCATTTCGTGCCATGGGAGAATCCGGGAGCAGTCAACACCGCGATCCGCGACTGGCTGCCCTAGCGGGTCCGCCGCATCCCCGGCGTCTTCTTCACCGCCGGGTCGGCCAGCAGCCGCGCATAGTCGTCGCTCTCCATCGCCACCATGGCGATCCGGCCTTCGCCGTCATGGTGAACGCCCCAGCCGAACTGTTTGACCAGCGGCGACGCGCGCAGACACGCCTGCGGCTGGGCAAAGAACGTGTCTCGATCCTTGTCCCCACCCCGCGCGAGGTGCGCAGCGTGGAGCAGGTCGTCGCTGGTCAGCGCATAGGGTTTTCCCGCCAGCAAAGCGTGCTGCACGCCAGCCACCGTTTCCGGTTTCTCGGGGATCGTTCCCACCGAAACCGGCGTGTCCGGCGATGCAGTGATCAGCGTTTCGCGATAATTGGTCGTCTTCATATCAGCCACTCCACCCATGCCCCGTGCGGGTGCGCCTTGCCCAGCAGCCGCGGCTCATCGCAACCCGGCCAGTAACGCACTGTCAGCTCATGCTGAAACGTCTCGCGGTTCGCTTCCAGCATGATCCACGCCAGCGGTCGTTGCGCGCTCGCGCGCGCGCCAGCTTCTTCCATCGCCGCGGTGATCCGCGCCCGCCGCGCATCGCCCAGATACTGCCAGACGATCGAGTGCATCAGCACCCGCGTCGTCCCCTCCGTCTGCGGCTGCGCCAGCGCCGCCTCGACGAACTCCGCCGCATCGGCCTGCACCAGATCGGGCTTCTTCTCGCCCGCCGACTGCGCTGCAAAATCGAGCCGCGCGAACCGCTCGACATGCTCGCGCCACACGAATGCGCGCAGCCGCAGCAGCTGTACCGGATCGGTCAAATCCACCGGCGCGACATCGCATCCTTTGATCGACTCGAACCCCCAGCCCACCGGCACATCCGGCGGCGGCGGGCCGCGCCAGTCCGGTGCGATCCGCATCCCCGACTCCACCGGTCCCACGCCGACCCCGCCCAATTCGTAGCGGTAGCGGTCGATCATCAGGTTGATCCCCGCGCTCGACCCAATCTCAAGGCACTCCCAGCGCGACGGCAACCCCTGCCCCGCCAGCCACAGCATCGCAGCGACATAGCCCCAACTGCGCCCCGCCTCGTTGGTCTGGGGTGGCCCGTCGAGCCAGGGCAGCATTTCTGCATCATGCCGCGCGATCGCCTCGCCCACCAGCCGCTCGGCATCCGCCAACGCTTCCGGCTCACCGTCATAAAGCGGTGCCAGCGCCGGCTCGGCCCCGCTCAGGTTCAGCGCGTGCAGCCCCGCCGCCGCGCGCAGCGGCAGCGCATCGGCCATCGGAATCCCCGGCCAGTCGCGGATTGCCTTCAGGAATCTGCCCGGACCGTCCAGATTGGCCAGCAGCCCTTCCACGATGCGTGTCGTGACCGTCCCACCATTCGTCCGGCAGTAGTCGACCTGATTGGCAAACGCGGCCCGCACATCGTTCGAGGTCATCCAGTCACGCATCGCTGCTATCCTCCGCCGAATCTCGCGCGCTTGTTGCGCCCGCACGCCCCCCCAAGTAAAGGCGCGCCACCATGTCGGAACCGATCATCCTCGCCGTGCCCAAGGGTCGCATCCTCGAAGAGGCGCTTCCCCTGCTCGCACATGCCGGGATCATCCCCGAACCGGCCTTCGTGGATGAGGGCAGTCGCGCGCTGCGGTTCAAGACCAACCGCACCGATATCGACCTGATCCGCGTCCGCGCGTTCGACGTCGCCACCTTCGTCGCGCATGGCGCCGCGCAGCTCGGCATCGTCGGCTCGGACGTGCTCGGCGAGTTCGCCTATTCGGAGCTCTACGCACCGGTCGATCTCGGCATCGGCCATTGCCGCCTGTCAGTCGCCGAACCGGCCGAGCTCGCCGCGACCGACGACCCGCGCGGCTGGAGCCATGTCCGCGTCGCCACCAAATACCCCTCGCTTACCCGCCGCCATTTCGAAGCGCGCGGCGTGCAGGCCGAGTGCATCAAGCTCAACGGCGCGATGGAGCTGGCGCCCTTGCTCGCGCTCGCCCCGCGCATCGTCGACCTCGTTTCCTCGGGCCGGACGCTCAAGGAGAACGGGCTGATCGAAGTCGAGACGATCATGGAAGTCTCGAGCCGGCTCGTCGCCAACCGCGCCGCGTTCAAGACCCGGCCGGAGATCGTTCCGCTGGTCGACGCCTTCCGCCGCGCGGTCGAGGCAAAAGCGACGTGATCCGCCTCTCAACTTCCGAACCGGGCTTCGCGCAGGCGTTCCGCGAGCTGGTCGACGCCCGACGCGAGGCCGATGCCGATGTCGCACGCGATGTGCGCACCATCGTCGCTAGCGTCCGTGACGAGGGCGACGCCGCGCTCCACGCCTTCACGCGAAAGTTCGACCGCCACGATCTCAACGAAACCGGCTGGCGGATCGAGAAGGCCGATTGTGCCGCCGCGTTCGACGCGCTCGACCCGAAACTGCGCGACGCGCTCCAGCTCGCCGCCGACCGCATCACCGCCTATCACGAGAAGCAGAAGCCGGCGGATAGCGACACCACCGATGCCGCGGGGGTCCGCACCGGTGCGCGCTGGCAGGCAGTCGAAGCCGCGGGCGTCTACGTCCCCGGCGGCCGTGCGGCCTACCCGTCGTCCGTCCTGATGAACGCGATCCCGGCGAAGGTCGCGGGAGTCGATCGTCTTGTCATGGTCACGCCGACCCCGGGCGGTGAGATCAACCCGCTCGTCCTCGCCGCCGCGCATATCGCCGGCGTGGACGAGATGTGGCGTATCGGCGGCGCACAGGCGATCGCCGCGCTCGCCTATGGCACCGGCCGCATCGCCGCGGTCGACGTCGTCACCGGCCCCGGCAACGCTTGGGTGGCAGAGGCCAAGCGCCAGCTTTACGGCGTGGTCGGCATCGACATGGTCGCCGGCCCCTCGGAGATCGTCGTCGTGGCAGACGGCAAGAACGATCCCGAATGGATCGCCGCCGACCTGCTCAGCCAGTCCGAGCACGATCCGACCAGCCAGTCGATCCTGCTTACCGACGACGCGATTTTCGCCGGCAAGGTTGCAGACGCGGTCGACCGCCAGATCGGCACGCTCTCGACCAGGGCCGTCGCCCGCCAGAGCTGGGACGCCAATGGCGCAATCATCCTGACCGGCTCGCTCGACGAAGCGATCCCGCTGGTGAACAAGCTCGCCCCCGAGCATCTCGAACTCGCCTGTGACGATCCCGACGCGTTGTTCGCGCGCGTCCGCCATGCCGGATCGGTATTCCTCGGCCGCATGACGCCCGAAGCGATCGGCGACTATGTCGCCGGTCCCAACCACGTGCTTCCCACAGGCCGCCGCGCGCGTTTTGCCAGCGGCCTGTCGGTACTCGACTTCATGAAGCGCACCAGCTTCCTCGCGCTCGATGCCGCGGGATTGGCCGCAATCGGCCCCGCCGCCGTGACTCTCGCCGAGGCAGAGGGGCTGCCGGCACATGCGAAGTCGGTCGCACTTCGGCTCTAGCCATCACCATTCGGCCCGGGACTTGATCCGGGGTCATCGAAGCCAGTTTCTATTTCTGCCGCTGAGAGAGAAGGACAGCCCTTCGACAAGCTCAGGGCGAACGGACTATGAGAGAATTCATGCCTAGCCCAACTGCCAAGTCCCGCTCCAAAGCCCGCGCCGCCGCGCGCCTCGCCGCCGTTCAGGCGCTGTACCAGCAGGAGATGGAGAAGACTCCGCTTCCCCAACTGCTCACCGAATTCCACCAGCACCGGCTCGGCGCAACGATCGAGGATGCGGAGTATATCGACGCCGACACCCTGTTCTTCGACGACATCGTCAAGGGCGTCGACGCGCGCCGCGACGAGATCGACGCGCTGATCGCGTCCAAGCTCAGCAGCGACTGGAGCTTCGACCGGCTCGACCGTCCGATGCGCCAGATCCTGCGCGCCGGCACCTATGAGTTGCTCGCCCGACAGGACGTGCCCACCGGCGCCGCGATCAGCGAGTATCTCGACGTCACCGACGCCTTCTACGACCGCCGCGAAAAGGGCTTCGTCAACGGCCTGCTCGACGCCATCGCCAAGGCGGTTCGGAGCTGACGGCAGGGCATCGGTGCTAGTTGGTCGCCTCGGCCTTGTGCCAGGGCGCTTCTCCGCCGGCCCGGCGGGCTCCATCCCGGTGCTCATGCCTTGGCTGCGACCTTGAAATGTTGGATTTCATTTGCTCGTCTCAGAGCGTGCCGGATGCTGTTCGGCCCGCTCTTTGAAATCGCAAAGCATGCCCGACAGCGCCTGACACTCGCGCGCGAAAACACGTCAAATGTGTCAACTTGCCCTCCAAGGCGTGTCAACTTCGATCATTTTGAGTAGGCCGTATCAGCCTAGCGTGGCGTCACATCCTTCGCGCGGCCCAACGCCGGCGGATCGACGATCCGGCCCTGCGCGAACAACGCTTCCAACGCGTCGAGATCGAGCATCCCGCCCGCGACATCCTTGCCCGCTTTGAAGCTGGTGAAGCCGTCGCCGCCGCCGCCGAGGAAGCTGTTCACCGTCACGCGATAGACCGCGTCATCGCGCATCGGCTGCCCGCCGATCATCGGCGCGACGATCCGCTGCCCCTCCGGCTTCGACAGGTCGTAGCTGTAGGTTAGGCCCGCCGGGAACAGCAGAGCGGTCCCGTCCTTCTTGGCGAATTGCTGCTCCAGCACCGCCCGCAGCTGAGCACCGGTCATTTCCTTGACCTGCAGGTTATTGCCGAACGGCTGGACGGTGTAGATGTCGCCGAAGGTCACCTTGCCGCCGTCCGCCGCGATCGAGGCGCGCACCCCGCCCGGATTCATCAGCGCGACCTGCGCCCCGCTGGCCCGCGTCGCAGCAAGCTGCGAATCCGCGATCAGCAAACCGAGCGGCGATTCCTTCATGTCGTCGTTTTCGTCGCGCAGGATCGGCGCCGAAGCGCGGCCCACCACCCGCTTGGCGCGCGGTTCCGCCGCCGCGGCATAGCGAGCAACATGCGCGGCAACCGCCGGATCGGCGGCAAAGACGGGGAACGCCGCGCTTGGCTTGACCGGCCCCGCGCTGCTCGTCGTGCCGTCGCCCTGCACGATCACCTGACGGGCATGCCTAGCGGTCACCCGTCTGGTCACCGGATCGAAGGTCAGGTCGATATCGGTCAGCATCACGCCATTGTTGCCCGCGCTCGTGAGCAACAGCGGTTTGGCGGGATTGGTCGCGGAGTAATCGCAGATATAGGCGCGGTGCGTATGGCCTGAGACGATCACGTCTACCGCCGGGGTCAGCCGCTGGGCAATATCGACGATAGGCCCCGACAATCCGTCGCACTTCTCGGGCTGGTCGCTGCGCGTAGGGTAACCGCCCTCGTGCACCAGCATCACCACTGCGTCCGCGCCCTTGGCCTTGAGGTCTGCCGCCAGCTTGTTCGCGGTCTCGGCTTCATCGGCGAAGGTAATGCCCTTGATTCCCGCCGGATCGACATAGTTGCCGGTCAGCCGGGTCGTCAGCCCGACAAAGCCGATCGTCACCTTGCGGCGCCCGGTTCCGAAACTGCGCAGCGCAGTACCGGGGAGCAGGCTCGACCCGTCCGCCTGAATCGTGTTGCCGGCGAGATACGTATAGCTCGCGCCCTTGAACGGCTCGATCTGGCACGGTTCGACCTTGGTCAGCTTGGCGCAGCCGCCGTTCTGCAGCCGCTTCAGCTCCTCCGTCCCGCGATCGAACTCGTGATTGCCGGCGGCGTTGATCTCAAGCCCGGCCATGCTCATCGCCTTGACCGTCGGCTCGTCGAGGAACAGCGAGGACACGAGCGGACTCGCGCTGGTGAGATCCCCTGCGGCGACTACAATGCTGTGCGCCGCCTTGGCCTTCAGCGACTTCACCGCCGTCGCGAAATAGGCCGCGCCGCCCGCGGGCACCTTGGCGACCGATCCGTCGGCGGCCTGCACGTCGATGGCCCGCCCCGGTGTCTCGAGCGCGCCGTGGAAGTCGTTGAAGGCGATGAGCTTGACGGTCACCGGCGCCGCCGCGCCGCCCTCGACGCGCTGTTGCGCACAGCCTGCCAGCGCCAGCGCACCCAGCGCCGCCACGGTGATCCGCTTCATTCGATTACTCCCGCGAGTCGTGTCGTGACCGCGGATACCAGTGCCGGCGTCAGCCGTCACCGACGCGTTCGATATCCGCGCCGACGCCCTGCAATTTCTCCTCGAGCCGCTCATAGCCGCGGTCGAGGTGATAGATGCGACTGACCTGCGTCTCTCCGTCGGCGACAAGACCGGCGAGGATCAGGCTCATCGATGCGCGAAGGTCCGTCGCCATCACCGGCGCGCCGACCAGCTTGTCGACCCCGTGCACCACCGCGGTCCGCCCGCGCACATCGATGTTCGCTCCCATGCGCGTCAGTTCGGGCACATGCATGTAACGGTTCTCGAAGATCGTCTCGGTCAGCACGCTCGCGCCATCGGCCTTGCACAGCATCGCCATGAACTGCGCCTGCATGTCGGTGGCGAAGCCGGGGTACGGCGCGGTCGAGAGCGTCAGCGGCTTGAGCGGGCCGTTCGCCGCGATCCGTACGCCATCGGCCTTCTCCTCGACGGTCACGCCCGCCTCGACCAGCGCATCTAGCGTCGCGCGCATGTCGTCGGCCTTCGCGCCCTGAAGGAACACATCGCCCCCGGTGATCGCGGCGGCGCAGGCATAGCTGCCCGCCTCGATCCGATCGGGCATGACCTTATAGGTCGCGCCGTGCAGCCGATCACGGCCCTCGATCGTCAGCGTCTCGGTTCCGATCCCGTCGATCGATGCGCCCATCGCGACCAGCAGGTTGCAGAGATCGACGATCTCCGGCTCGCGTGCCGCATTCTCGAGCACCGTCGTGCCCCGCGCGGTCGCGGCGGCCATCAGCGCATTCTCGGTCGCGCCGACCGACACCACCGGGAAACGATAGCGCCCGCCTGCCAAACGCCCGCCCGGCGCGGTCGCCTTGACGTAACCGGCCGCCAGCTCGATCTCGGCGCCCATCGCCTCAAGTGCCTTGAGGTGCAGGTCGATCGGCCGGTTACCGATCGCGCAACCGCCCGGCAATGACACGGTCGCCTCGCCCGCCCGGCCCAGCAACGGCCCCAACACGAGGATGGAAGCGCGCATCTTGCGGACGATGTCGTAGGGCGCGACGCTCGAGGTCAGGCGCGAGGCGCGAACCGTCAGCACGCGGCCGAAATCGTTGGGCCGGGTCCCCTCGATCGCGGTCGATGCGCCCAGCTCGTTGAGCAGATGCCCGAAGCCGTCGGCGTCGGCGAGCCGCGGCAGATTGCGCAGCGTCAGCGGCTCGTCGGTCAACAGCGCGCAGGGCATCAGCGCGAGCGCCGAGTTCTTCGCGCCCGAGATGGCGATGGTTCCGGAAAGGCGCTTGCCGCCGCGAATGAGAATACGGTCCATTTGCGGGCTTCTATCGACTCACGGGCGCCACGCAAGCGGCTGACGTCAGCAGGTCAGCCCGTAAACAGCCTCACGCCTTCTCCAGCGTACACTGAAGCGGATGCTGGTTCTGGCGGGCGAAGTCGATCACCTGCGACACCTTGGTCTCCGCAACCTCATAGGTGAAGACACCGCACACCCCGACACCGCGCTGGTGGACGCTGAGCATCACCTGGGTCGCCTGCTCCATGTCCATCTTGAAGAAGCGCTGGAGCACCAGCACGACGAACTCCATTGGCGTGTAATCGTCGTTGAGCATCAGCACGCGATAGGGCGTCGGCTTCTTGGTCTTGGCGCGGGTGCGCGTGGCAACGCCGGTCGACGCGTCGCCGTCATCGTCGCGGTCGGCATCGTCTGCCATCGAAATCGGATTGAGCGGCACTGTCATGAGGATTGCAAAAATATGGCACCGGTGAATCGAGGGCAAGGGCGCTAACCCTTATTTCGGCAGGCCCGAACAACAAAAAGGGCGACCGCTCGCGCGGCCGCCCCATTTGTTCGTTCCGTACCGGGGCGATTATGCCGCGGTCTTCACCTTCTCGACCGCAACCGCGACGCGGCTGGAGATCGGCTGGGCGGCGTCGCCGGCCAGCTTGATGAAGGCTTCGGTGTTCTTCGAGGTCTCGGCGACGACCGAGTCGAAGACCGAGCGAGCATAGTCGCTCTGCAGCTTGAAGAAGTCGGCCGGGGTCTTGACCGCCGACAGGCTCTTCAGGGTCGCGGTCGCGTTCTCAAACGACTTGCGGCTGTACTCGGCAGCTTCCTGGCCCAGAGTCTCGAAGCCCTTGGCAGCGATCTTGCCGCTCTCTACGAGCGCTTCGACATTGCCCTTGGCGAATTCGGTGAACTCACCGGCCAGCTTGGTGTTCTTCTCGACGGTCGCCTTGGCGCGCTCGTTGAAGTCGGCGAACAGGGCCTGGGTCTTTTCGATCGTGTTTTCCATGATGTCAGTTCCCTTGGTTGCGGTTTCCGCCATCTTGGGGGCGGTGTCTTCGATGATCTCGGCAACCGGCGCGGCGGTTTCCTCGACAGTCTCGTTAAGCGTCTCCGCCAACACTTCGGCGGGCTGAGTCACGGTTTCGATTGCCGGCTCGACGACCGGAGTTTCGATGACCGGCGCCACTTCGGCGACAATCGGTTCAGCTTTCGGCGCTTCTACCTTCGGCGCAGCGGCCTTGGGCTTGTTCACCGGGGTCTTCGCAGCCGGCTTCTTCGCACCGGTACGTGGAGCCTTGCTGGCCATTGAACGTCCTCGCAGCGATTGTTGCGTTGCAGCATATACGCTTGGGACGCGACAGTTTCAAGACAGATTTTTGTGCACTGCACAAAAAACCTCAGCGAGTCTTTACATAGCGCCCGGGCGCATCACCAAGTTCTTCATTTGACTTGGGAATTCTCGCACCACTCGCATCCGGCCGCGGGTCGCCAAACCCCTCGATCCAGCCCATCCAGTCAGGCCACCAGCTGCCCTTGGTCTCGGTCGCACCCGCAACAAACTCCTCCAGAGTCGCAGCGGTCGCCTCATTGGTCCAATACTGATATTTCTGCGCGGAGGGCGGGTTGACCACCCCGGCGATATGCCCCGATCCGGCCAGCACGAAGCGCAGCGGACCCGCGAAATGCTCGGTGATCTTCCACACGCTGCGCGCGGGAGCGATATGATCCTCGCGCCCTGCCTGAATATAGGCGGGGGTCACGACCCGACCGAGATCCACCGGCGTCCCACCGATGCTGAGAGCGCCCGCCTGCGCCAGCCGGTTGTCGCGATAGAGATCGGCGAGGTAGCTCGCATGCCATTTGGCCGGCAGGTTGGTGACGTCCGAATTCCAGTGGAGCAGGTCGAACGGCATATAGTCTTCGCCGAGCAGATAGTTGCTCGACACATAGTTCCAGATCAGGTCGCGTCCGCGCAGCAGATTAAAGGTCGCGGCCATATAGCGCCCATCGAGGAAGCCGTCGGTGGTCAGCGACTGGATCAACGCCAGTTGCTCGTCATCGACGAAGACGTTGAGGTCGCCCGCCTCGCTGAAATCCACCTGTGCGGTGAAGAAGGTCGCGCTTCTGACCTTCTCCGCCTGCCCGCGCGCAGCCAGCACCGCCAGCGTCGCGGCGAGCGTGGTGCCGGCGACGCAATAGCCAATCGTGTGGACAGCATCGACGCCAAGCAGTTCGCGCACGCTGTCGATCGCATCCACCTGCCCGCGCTCGACATAATCGTCCCACACCACATCGGCCATCGAGGCGTCGGCCGACTTCCAGGAGACCACGAACACCGTCAGCCCCTGTTCCACCGCCCAGCGGATGAAGCTCTTTTCGGGGCTGAGATCGAGGATGTAGAAACGGTTGATCCACGGCGGGAAGATCAGCAACGGCGTCTCGATCACCGTGTCCGTCGTCGGCGAATACTGGATCAGCTCATAGAGTGGTGTGCGCTTGACCACCTTGCCCGGCGTCATCGCGATATTCTCACCCAGTGCGAACGCGCCCTCGGCGGCCTGGGTCATCTGACCCTTGCTCATGTCCTTGAGCATATGCGCCAGACCCTTGAGCAGACTCTCGCCTTTGGTCTCGACGATCTTCTCGAGCACCACCGGATTGGTCGCGGGGAAGTTGGACGGGCTCATCGCGTCGATAAAGCCCTGAGTCGCGAAGCGCGCCTGTTCTCTCTGCTTCGGCGTCAGCCCCTCGATCGCATCCACCCCCTTGAGCAGATGATCCGAGAGCGTGAAGTAGCTCTGGCGAATAAAATCGAACACCGGCTGCTCGCGCCATTGCGGCGCCTTGAACCGCTTGTCGCGCGCCTGTTCGGGCGTCTCCTCGAACGTCCCCGCCTTGGACGGGTCGAGGAAGCGCTGCCATAGCGTCATGGTGTCTGCCCAGAAATCGGCGCCCGCGCGCATCGCCGCGGCGGGATCGAGCGGCGCCGCGGACGGCATCGGGGGAGCCTTGGCCATCAAGTCGAAGCCTTGCTCCATCAGCATCTGCTGGGCACGGCCCCACACCCAGGTCCAGTGCTGCAGATCCTCGAGGCTCGGCGCCGCGGCGGTTTCGGGCTGCGGCGGCGCCTCGGCCTTTGCCTCAGCCCCGGCTTTGGTTTCCGGTTTGGATTTGGGCTTCGCGGCTGGCTTGCGGGTTCTGGTCGGCTTTGCGGTCTTGGGAGCCGCCGTCTTTTTCTTTTCCGCCACCACGCGCCTCTCCTCTGGCATGCCCGCCCGCCCCCTGTATAAC
>Ga0247823_10000495_pt1 | contig 33486 bp, 40 predicted proteins | sample 13C_PalmiticAcid_2_FD_192426 | JGI IMG/M metagenome (GOLD analysis project Ga0247823, IMG submission 192426) | Soil microbial communities from agricultural site in Penn Yan, New York, United States - 13C_PalmiticAcid_Day30 | ecosystem: Environmental > Terrestrial > Soil > Agricultural land...
GGGACATCGATTCCGCCCTGCTGCGCCCGGGAAGGTTCGACCGGACCGTGCTGGTCCTGCCCCCGGACGCTGCGGCCCGCGAGGCGATCCTGCGGTTCCACCTGCGGGGCCGCCCCACCGACCGGCTCGACCTTGCCGCGATCGCCAAGCTCACCGACGGCCGGTCCGGCGCCGATCTCGCGCTGGTCTGCGAGCAGGCGACCGAGGTCGCGATGGACAGTTCACTGGCGTCCGGGAAGATCGAGCCGATCACCCAGCGCCACCTCCAGGAGGCCGCGCGCATCGTCCGCCCGAGCATCGGCGAATGGCTGGAGACCGCGCGCAACTACGCCATGTACGGCAACGAGACAGGCGCTTACGACGAACTGGCCGCCTACCTGAAGAAGCGCCGCCGCTGAGTGCGCAGCGGCGGCGATCCGAAGGCCGGTCAGGCCTTCCTGATGGTGTACCTGACGTTACTGACGCACCCGTTGTTCTGATACGAGTTCTGGATGACCCATCCCGCCGGGATGGGGGACTCGGAACACACGACCAAGTTGGACTGCGTGGTCACGCTGGTGATGGTGTACCTGACGTTGGTCACGCACCCGTTGTTGAAGTACGAGTTCACGATGACCCATCCCGCCGGGACGGTGGAGTTGGAGCACACGACCAGACTCGACTCCGTGGTCACCCTGGCGATGGTGTACCTGATGTTGGACACGCACCCGTTGTTGAAGTACGAGTTCAGGGTGACCCATCCTGCCGGGATGGGGGACTCGGAACACACGACCAAGTTGGACTGCGTGGTCACGCTGGTGATGGTGTATCTGATGTTGGTCACGCACCCGTTGTCCCGGTACGAGTTCACGATGACCCAACCCGCCGGGACTGGGGAGTTGGAGCACACGAGCGTGCTGGTCGCGGAGGCTTCCACCGGTCCGGCGACGAGCATCGCGGCGGCGAGGAACATGGTGGCCGCGGTCGACAGCCATCGGGTCAACTTCACGAAGGGTCCTTTCACAAGCGAAGGAGGAACGAGCCTCCCGGCAGGGTGTCAACCCGAGTCTAGATCGATAAAGTGCCGTGGCGGAGTCACGCAAGGTGTCCGGACACCGAAGATCAAGTTACGGCCGTTACCGGCTCGCCCACGACCCCTAAACCCGATCGGACTCGCTCACCTAGGGTGGCGGCATGGATTTCGCCGCTGAGCTGACTGAGCAGAACCGTCTCCTGGCCGAGTTGGCCCGAGCCGCCGACCCGGCGACCGAGGTGCCGACCTGCCCGGGGTGGACGCTTCGCAACCTCGTAACCCACGTCGGCCGCGGTACGCGCTGGGCCGCGCAGATCAGCCGGGAGCGGCACCAGACCGTGCTCGACCCGAAGACCGTGACCAACGGCAAGGCTCCCGAGGACTGGGCTGAGGCGGTCGACTGGCTGGTCGAGTCGGTCGAGGTGCTGATCGACGGCGTGAAGGCCACTGGCGAGGACGCGGTCTGGACGTTCACCGGCCCCCAGCCCGGCACGTGGTGGCTGCGGCGCAGGCTGCACGAACTCGTCGTCCACCGCGCCGACGCGGTTCTGGCGCTCGGCGGGAAGTTCGAGGTCGACCCGGCGGTGGCCGCCGACTCGATCACCGAATGGCTGGAGCTGGTCGCCCTGCGCGGCACCGGGGTCCTGCCCGAGGGCGCCTCGCTGCACCTGCACACCACCGATGGCGACGGCGAGTGGCTGATCACCGCCGTCGGCGACAAGATCACCTGGGAGCGGGCGCACGGCAAGGCGACCGCCGCCCTCCGCGGGTCGACGGCCGACGTGCTGCTCACCCTGCTCCGCCGCGTCCCGCTCGACGACCGGGTCGAGGTCCACGGCGACGCGACCGTGGTCAAGCACTGGCTGGAGAACACGCCTTTCTAGTCATGAGCCCCAGGTCGGTCGGAGCGGCATCCCACTGCCGCCCCGACTGTCCACTTTGACTCCGAGCAGCTGGTGCAGCTCCAGTTCGTGGCGGTCGAACGCGAGCTGGGACGCGGCCATGTAGAGCGCCCACACGCGGGCGCGGCCGAGGCCTGCGTCGCGGACGGCCTCGGCCCAGTGGGTGTCGAGGTTGGCGCACCACGCGGCGAGGGTGCGGGCGTAGTGTTCGCGCAGGTTCTCGTCGTGGCGGACCTCGAAACCGTTGTCCTGCATGGCCGACGCGATCTCGCCGACGCCTTCGAGTTCGCCGTCGGGGAAGACGTACCGGTCGAAGAACGGGCCGATCCGGTGCTGCTCGGTGGTCGTCGTGCGCGTGATGCTGTGGTTGAGCAGACGGCCATGGGGACGGAGTTTCCCGGCCAGGAAACGGAAGTAGGCGGGTAGGTTCGCCGCGCCGATGTGTTCGGTGAGGCCGATGGACGAGACGGCGTCGAAGTCGGACTCGGTGACGTCGCGGTAGTCCTGATGGCGGACCTCGACGCGGTCGGTGAGACCTTGCGCCGCGATCTCCTTCTGCACCCAGAGCGCCTGCTCGCGGGACAGCGTCACACCAAGAACCTCTACGCCGTAGTGCTTGGCGGCGTGGATGGCCATGGAACCCCAGCCGCAGCCGACGTCCAGCAGACGCTGGCCTGGCTCAAGGGCGAGCTTGCGGCAGACCAGGTCGAACTTGGTCCACTGCGCGGTTTCCAGGCTGGCTTCGTCGGTCGGGTAGCACGCGCAGGTGTAGGCCATGGATGGGCCGAGGACCATCTCGTAGAACCGGTTCGACACGTCGTAGTGGGTCGAGATGGCGACGCTGTCGCGCTGCTTGGAATGCCGGAGGCCGATCAGGGTCCGACGCGCCCGCCCGGGCAGTTCCTCGGGTGGCGGCGGTATCCGGCGCAGGTGGTCGCGCGCGAGTTCGCGCAGCGGTTGCAGCGCGTCCCGCCAGCGCAGGTCGTCGATGATCGGCACGAGGGCGTCGAGCGTGGCGTAGAGACCACCGGTGATCTTGAGGTGGCCGGTGACGTAGGCCCGCGCGAGCCCGAGCTCACCTGGCGCGGACAACAGGTAGCTGACGGCTTCCGGCGAGGCCAAGTCGAGTTTGACGGGACCGGCCGGGTTGCCTGCCGAACTACCGTCGTAGGCGGTCACAGCGATCTGACCGTCGGGCGGCAGCAGAGCGGCGAAGGCGGACGCGACTGTCATCACTTCCCCCTGACACATTTCTCGTATAGGTCCAACAGGCGGTCGCCCGGGTCGTAGCGGGCTTTCAAGTCGCGATAGGACGGTCCGTTGTAGAGCTTCCAGAACTCGTTCTCGGTATAGAAACCCTCTGAGTAGAGGGATTTCCGGCCACCAAGGTCACTGACGGTCCGCTCGATGAGACGGTTGTGCGTGCCGGGTGTCTCGCCGGTGGCGAGCGGGACAGACGACCAGAAGCCGAAGTTCACGTAGAGAGTGTCGGGGCGCATCGTGTAGAGCGGCCACTCGACGGGTTCGCGCAGCCGCACCGGGCAGACCCAGATCGGGCTGATCGGGATCTCCCGGTGGAAGAAGTCAAGGAAGTCCGCGGCCCGGTCGATGGGCACCTCGATGTCCTGCACCACCGGCTCACTCGGCGGCAGCCCGCGCCACCGGTCGATCCGCTGGGACAGCCCGTAGCGCCGGTCGAGCGCGACGACCTTCCAGTACACATCCGACCGCAGGAACCGCCTGCCCAGCACCCGGCGGACAGGTCGTTTCTGCACCCCGAGCGCGGCCGAGCACCAGAACCAGTCGGTGTCCCACCGCCAGATGTAGTCGCGGACGGAGAGGTAGTCGTCGGCGCGGCGCTGGAGGGAGCGGTAGTAGATGTCGAGCCACGTGTAGTCGCTGGTGTAGGGCGCCTGGTCGGTGAAGGTGCCGAGGGTCAGGTACATCTCGTCCGACCCGAAGACGGTGCCGTCCACGAAGTCGACCGGCTCCCCCGCGTACTCCCCCGCCGCACACACCTCGGCGAGCTGCGCGAAGTAGCCCGCCGGGTCTCGGTGGCGAATGTGGCGGACGTGGACGTACGGCCGGACCGGCTGGAGCTCGATGGTGAGCCGCAGCGCGTAGCCGAGGGTCCCGTAGGAGTTCGGGAAGCCGAAGAAGAGGTCGCTGTGCTCGTTGTCGGGCCGGGCGGTGATGATCCGGCCGTCGCCGGTCAGGATCTCCAGTTCGAGGACGGACTCGTGCGGCATCCCGTGCCGGAACGAGGACGACTCGATGCCGAGCCCGGTGACCGCGCCGCCCAGGGTGATGGTCTTGAGCTGCGGAACCACCAGCGGCATCAGCCCGTGGGGAAGGGTCGCGTCCACGAGCTGCTCGTAGGTGACCATGCCCTCGACCTCGGCGGTTCGGGCCTCCGGGTCGACGTGCAGGACGTGGGTGAAGTCGGCGACGTCGATGGTTCCGGCGCCCTTGCGGTGCCGGAAAAGGTTGGACGTGCGCTTGGCCAGCCGGATCGGGGCGCCCGGCGGCAGGGCGTCCCACCGCGCACGCAGGTTCCGCACACGGTCCTCGTGCGCGGTCCCCGCGCTAGTGCTGGCGCCCGGCATCCCTCCATTGTTCCACCGCTAGCCACCAGGTACGCGAATCGAGCACGATCGCGGAGCCTGGGCACTTGGAATCCCGCACGCCCACGACCTCCCCGACGAACGCCACCTCGACACACTCAGAGTCAGGACCACTGCGGCTCGACTTCCGCCACTCAGCGTGACCAAGATCCATTTCGTTTCACTCCCGCCCGAGTTCGGCCTCCAGCCGCCTCAGCAACCTCACCGATTCGGATGAGCTGAGGGCAACCCGTTCCAGGGTATCGGTCAGCCGCCGATGCAGGGCGATCGCGCCCTCATCGTCGTCGAACATCGAAGATGTCCGGTGCTCGAGCAGCAGGACTGGATCGCCTTTGGCGAACTCCATCATCACGTAGCTGCCATCAAGCCCATCATGTGCGCCGTGATCGATCGGAATCACCAGGATCTCAATATTCGGCCGCTCACTCATATTGCAGAGGTGACGGGCCTGCTCGGCCATCAACCCCCAACTGCCGGTTCTGCGGCGCAATGCCATCTCGTCGATGACCGCGAGATAGGTGGGCGCCCCCGCCTTCCACAGGACCTCCTGCCGCTTGAGTCGGGTCTGCACCACTTCCCTGGCCTGTTGCTGGGGATAGCCCGCGATGGCCATGATCGTCCGCATGTAGTCCGCGGTCTGCAGCAGGCCCGGGATCCGCAGCATGGAGGCGTGCACGATGTGGCTGGCTGTGGACTCGAAGTTCACCAGCGCGCGCATATGCTCACTCAAAGCAGCCCCATGGAAATGCAGCAGGTGGCCGGTTTGCTTCGCGAGGTTCATGATGCGAATCCGCTCGGCGCCCTTCACGCCGTATATCGCCAGCAATGTGGCGCATTCCTCCACACTGACCTCACGCAGTCCGTTCTCCATCCGGTTCAGCACCGGCCCCGAGAACCCACTTCGCTCAGCGATTTGGACCGTCGTCTGCTCCGATTTCGCCCGGAGTTCCTTCAATTCCGCTGCCAGCCCGCGAACCCGGGCGGTCCCACTCGATCCCATGTCGACATTGCAGCATCAGACACCGTCACGAGCCATCGCTCAATCGCACCGGCGTTTCTAACCCCGAGACGGATACAGCCAACCCCGGAGCAGCCGCGCGATGTTGGGCATGACCACGTAGGTCATCATCACGCTGAGCAGCCCGGTGATCATCACCGTCCGGAGCAGCATCGGGACACCACCGAGCGACGGGGCGATCACCAGGTTGGCCAGCAGCGTCAGCGGGAAGATCCCCAGTGCCGAGCTGATCGCCATCTTCCACCTCGGCGGCGCGTACGCGGAGTTGAACCATGCCTCCAGCCCCGTCAACTCCCGCCGTGCGGTCTCCTCGTGGTGGCCCTCGGCCTTCGCGAACCAGGCCGCCCGCTCCGGCGACGCCTGCCACGCGTCATACGTCGTCTCGTCGCGGAAGCGGTACATCACGTGCCATGGCTGGTCGGGCTCGGCGGGGCGCAGCAGACCGTGTCCCAAGTGGCCGGGGAAGCCCGCCGCCTCGTCGAGGATGCCCTGCGCCCACTGCTCGAACTGCCGCTCACGACCAGGTTCGACGCTGCGCGCGACCAACGCGGTGACCTCACCGGTCTGCTTCGCCATGCCGACCAAACTACGGTGGCGGCATGACCGACAGCGACTACCCCTGGGAACCGCCCTTCGCGGGCACCGAGGCCGAACACCTGCTCGGCGCGCTCGACCGCCTGCGCACCACGTTCCGTTGGAAGGCCGACGACCTCGACGCGGATGGCCTGCGGGTCCGCATAGGAGCGTCCACACTGACGCTCGGCGGACTGCTCAAGCACCTCGCGTTCGTTGAGGACTTCATGTTCACCGCCAAGATGCGCGGCGAACCCCTCGGCGCACCCTGGGACGCGGCGGGCTACGACGGCAGCGAGGACTGGGAGTTCACGTCCGCCGCCACCGAGTCCCCGGAATACCTCTACGCGCTGTGGGACAGCGCCGTCGAACGGTCCAGGGACCGACTCGGCGCCGCCATGGCCGACGGTGGTCTCGACCAGCTCGTGCACGTGTCCGACCCGGAGGGCAACCACGCCAGCCTCCGCAGACTCGTCTGCGACCTGATCGAGGAGTACGGCAGGCACACGGGCCACGCCGACCTCCTGCGCGAGGCCGTCGACGGCCGGGTCGGCGAGGACCCGCCCGCGGGCTGGCGGGCCAAGTCGGCCTGATCAGTCCGCGGTCACACTTGTCTACCTACCAATAGGCAGGGGTTGGCACCTACCTTCCGATAGGTAGGGTGATGGCATGGAGCGAATCGATACCCGGGGCGCGCTGATCGACCAGGCGACGCACCTGGTCCGGTCGCGGGGCTATTCGGCGTTCAGCTTCGCTGACCTGGCCGCCGCCGTCGGCATCCGCAAGGCGAGCGTCCACCACCACTTCCCCTCCAAGGAGGAACTGGGCATCGAGGTGGTCGCCCGCTACACCGAGCGGTTCCAGGCGCGGCTGGCCGGAATCGACAGCGTCGACGCCGTAGCCAGCCTGGAGCGCTACGCGGCGCTGTACCGGGAGGGATTGGTCAACGGGGAGGCGTGCCTGTGCGGCATGATCGCCGCCGAGACCGCCGCCGTCCCGCCCGCTGTCGCCGCCGGTGTCGCGACCTTCTTCACGTCGAACCTGGCGTGGCTGACCAAGCTGATCGACGAGGGTCAGCGGGCAGGCGACCTCGGGAAGCGGCAGCCGCCGGAAGCCGCCGCCGCGGCCGTGTTGGCCGCGCTCGAAGGAGCCGTGTTCGTGGCGAGAGGGCTCGACGACATCGCCGCGTTCGACCTGGCCACCGCGACGACGATCGACCTGCTGCGCGCGGTCACACCCGGCGGTCGCGCCGCCATACCAGCCTGAGCCCGGACCACGTCGCGTCGATCGCGCACACCTTGTTGTCCACGAGTCCGAGCGGCAGCGCGACCTCGCGGACCACGTCCTCCGTCACGTCGGTGGCGATCTTGGCCGCCTTCTTCGGCCAGGCGATCCACAGCGCGGCGGCCGGGAAGACCCGCTGCCCCAGCCGCTCGATCCGGGCCGCCAGCCGGGCCCGGCTCAGCATGAACGCGATCACGACATCCGGGTCGCGGCGGGTGCTGCCGACCAGCTCGACGCCGTCCGGCAGCGGTTCGAGCAGGTCGGCGAACCCGTCGGGCCCGTCCTGGACGACTACCAGGTGCCCGGGGCCGATTCCGAGCTTCTTCGCCAACGGGGTGCCCGAATAACCGGTCAAGCGAAGGTCACGTCCTTTGTCTCGACCACATCCGCCGTGCGGCCAGGCGCGGCCTGGTCGTCCCAGTACAGGTTCGTGTGCGCGATGACCTGGGCGGGCGGCGGCGCACCCCAGGCGGTCAGGTCCTCTGTGGTGTGCGCGTCGCCGACGAGGGTCACATCGTAGCCGCGGACGAGGGCGCCGTGGATGGTGGAGCGGATACAGCCGTCGGTCTGCGCGCCCGCCACGACCAGGCTCCCGACACCGGCCGCCGCGAGCACGTCGGCGAGGTCGGTGTCCTCGAAGGAGTCGCCGAACTTCTTGTGCACCAGCGGTTCCGCCTCATCGCGGACCAGTTCCTCGACGTAGGCCCAGGCATCGCCGCCCGGCACCAGGTTGTCGTCGGAGTGCTGAACCCAGACGACCGGCACCCCTGCGGCCCGCGCCTTGTCGACGAGCACACCGATGTTGGCGACGACGGCGTCGCGCGCATAAGCCTCGGCGACGACGCCGTTCTGGACGTCGATCACCATCAGGGCCTTGTTGGGCCTATCCGGCAGCGTGGTCACAGTGATCTCCTCAGGTCGAACGTGTTCAGCCGCCACGTTATGCCGATCCACCGACAGCCGCCGGACACGCACGTCGAACACGTGAGAAGGTGGATCCGTGAGCGACGAAGACGTTCGTGAAGGCGTGTCCCTGTCCAGTCTGGATTCGCCCCTGTTCGACGGGTCCGACGCGACCAAGCGCCACCTGATCGACTACCTCGACGCCGTCAGCGACCGGATCCTGCCCGGGCTGCGCGACCGGCCGCTGTCGGTCATGCGGGTGCGGCCGGGGCAGGCGCCGTTCATGCAGAAGAACCTGCCGAAATACACCCCGTCGTGGGTGCGCCGAGTCGGCGTGTGGGCCGAGACGTCGAAGCGGGAGATCTCCTACGGCTTGTGTGACGACCGTCGGACGCTGCTGTGGTTCGCCAACCAGCGCTCCGTCGAGTACCACCCGACGCTCGCCACAACCGCCGTCCCGGACCACGCCACGCACCTGATCCTCGACCTCGACCCGCCGCCCGGCGAGTCCTTCCCCGCCGCTGTCCAGGCCGCGTTCCTGGTCCGGCAGGCGCTGGCCGACGCCGGTCTCGCCGGAGCGGTGAAGACCAGCGGCGCCAAGGGGCTGCACGTGTTCGTCCCCGTCGACCTGGCCACCCCGATGGACGACGTCGCCGCCGCGACTCGCGCCATCGCCGCCAGGGCCGAGCGGATCGACCCGGACGTGGCGACCACGGCGTACATCATCGAGGAGCGGGGCGGGAAGGTCTTCCTCGACTCGACCCGGTCGTGGGGCGCGACGGTCGTGGCGGCCTACAGCCCACGCGTGCGCCCCGGCGCCCCGGTGTCGTTCCCGGTCGCGTGGGACGACCTGAAGTCCGTGAAGCCGTCCGACTTCACCATCCACAACGCCATCAGCCAACTCGACGGCGATCCTTGGGCCGAGCGGATGCCCGCCCCGCAGATCCTCCCCGCCGACCTGGTCGAGGAGGGCCACACCATCCCGGTCGCCCGCGTCGTGGCCATGCACGAGGGCAAGCGCCGCAAAGCTCAGGCCCGCAAGGAAGCCGAGGGCTGATCGACGGGCTCGTCAGCCACGGCGATCCCCTTCACCAGCAGCCAGACGCCGATGCCCGCTTCGAACAGGATGCCCGGCGCCCACGCCGCCATGGCCATGTCCCGCGTCTCCGGGAGCAGCAGGCTGACCACGGTGCCCACGAGCATGAGCACGAACCCGCCGACGCCCAGCCCGGACAGCCAGCGCGGCACGTAGCCGGACTTGTAGAGCAGGCCGCAGAACACGATCGAGCCCAGGCTCAGGAACACCAGCACCAGGTCGAACCCGATCCCCCGCGCGGTGACCAGCACGTTCACCAACGCGTCGCGCTGGTCGCCGGAGAACGCGTTCGTGTTCAGCAGCAGCACGAGGAGCACGCCGAGCAGCACGGTCGCCGCGCCGACGATCGCCTCTGCCATGCGCCAGAGCAGCCCGAGCAGGGCCAGTGACCGGTCGACCGTGCGCAGGATGACGTACAGCGACCAGGCCAGGGCGATCACGCCCGCGAACATGAGCGTGTCGTAGACCAGACCCGCCCGGAACAGCGTCTCGTCCGCGGTGATGCGCCGGGCCGTCTCCGCCCAGTCGCCGTCCACCACGAGACGGGACTCGATGACGATCAGCGACAGGATCGACGTCGTGATGATCGTCAGATAGAGGGCTCCCGCGAGCCTGGCGTAGCGATTCATGGGGTTCCTTAGGCTTACGATGTAAGTCAGCTTACTTTGTAAGCTAGACTCGCCCCGTGACCCTGTCAAGAAAGCCCCTCAGCACCGAGCGGGTCCTGCGCGCCGCGCTCGCCATGGCCGACGCGGGCGGCACCGACACGCTCACCATGCGCGCGCTCGGCCAGGCCCTGGGCGTCGAGGCGATGTCGCTCTACAAGCACGTGGCCAAGAAGGACGCGATCCTCGACGGCATCGTCGACCTCGTGGTCGGCGAGATCGATCTTCCGGTCCCCGGCGACGACTGGAAGACCGCCATGCGGCAGCGCGCGATCTCCGCCCACGATGTTCTTCTGCGCCACCCGTGGGCCTGCGCGTTGCTGATGTCGCGGACCAACGTCGGCCCCGCGATGCTGCGCTACGTCGAGTCGACCCTGCACAGCCTGCGGTCGGCCGGGTTCTCCGTCGCGCTGGCCGACCACGCCTGGAACGCCATGGACAACCACATCTACGGCTTCACCCTGCGGAAGGTGAACTCCCCGTTCGCCACCGACGAGTACGCCGAGGCGGCCGAGACCCATCTGCCCAGCCTGCCGCCCGGCGAGTTCCCGTACCTGACGGAGCTGGCCGTCCAGGTGATGGAGGGCCACTACGACGGCGTGCCGCCGTTCACTTTCGGGCTCGACCTGATCCTCGACGGCCTGGAACGCGCGTTGGCGACGCACTGAACAGGTCGTCGGCGGGCGGCCAGGCTCATAGGGTGGCCTCATGAGCCTGGTCGACACGATCAAGACCGTGCGGGACGCGCTGAGTGCCCGCACGGTCTACGCCGAACCCTACGAGCGCGACGGGATCACCGTCATCGCCGCCGCCACCGTCTACGGGGGCGGCGGTGGCGGCTCCGGCGACGACCCGACCGGCAAGATGGACGGCACCGGCTTCGGCCTGATCGCCCGTCCGTCGGGCGCGTTCGTCATCCAAGGCGGCACCGTGCGCTGGAAGCCCGCCGTCGACGTGCACCGCGTGATCGGCCTGGCGGGCGCGGTCATGGTCGCGGTGGTCCTGGCCCATCGGCGAGGACGTTGATCGCCCGGGTGCCCAGGATCGGTTGCGGCGCACCGGATCGCACGACCTCGAGCATGGCCTTGCCGATGCCCTCCGTGGTGCTCACCTGGTTGGGCGCGACCCGCTGGATCAGGCCGGACAGTGGCGAGATCACCGAGTAGAGCAGCCGGTAGAGCCTGGTCTTCGACTTGGCCCCGTGCATCGCGCGGATGAAGCCAGGGCGGAACATGAACGCCGCCAGCGGCAGCGACAGCAGCCCGTTCTCCGTGCGGCCCTTCACCCTGGCCCACATCGCGCGCCCGCGCTCGGTGCTGTCGGCGCCGTAGCCCGAGACGTAGATGAACGTCATCCCAGGATTGCGCTCGGCCAGGAGGTTGCCAACGACGAGGGTGTAGTCGTGGGTGATCCTGGTGTAGTCCTCTTCGGACATTCCGGCCGATGACACACCGAGGCAGTAGAAGCAGGCGTCGAACCCGGTCAGGTCGTCGGCGATCGGGCTCAGGTCGAGCATGTCCTTGTGCACCAGCTCGCGCAGCTTGGGGTGCGACTTGCCCAGCGGCGACCGGCCGACCGCGACGACCTCGGTGACGTCGGTGGCGAGCAGCGACTCGCGCAGCACGCCGTGACCGACCATGCCGCTGGCTCCGAACACGATGACCTTCATCCGCGCGCCTTCAGTCGAATGTTGGGCAGGGCGGGCGCGGGCAGCGTCTGCGCCCACTGCTCCGGGAACGTGCCGAACCGCGTCGGATCGCTGCCTGCCCGCTCTCGCTGCCACTGCTCGCGGAAGGTGACGATCTCGTCGTGGGACCGGCCGATGAAGTTCCACCACATGACGATCCGCTCCCCCAGCGGCACGCCGCCGAGCAGCAGCACCCGCGCGCCGTCGTCGCCCGCGCGGATCGCCAGCGTCGCCGAGCCGGTCGGCTGGTAGACGAGTTGGCCGGATTTGGCCGACACGCCCGCTGCCGTCAGGTCTCCGGTGTCGACCAGGACACCGTGCTCGAACTCCGGGTCCACGTCGATGACCAGTTCCTGGCCGGGGCGCAGCGTGATCTCCGCGCCGAGCAGCGGGGTGTAGGTGGCGACCGGCGACGTCTGGCCGAGCAGCGTGCCGAGGAAGACCAGTACGCGCGCGCCGTCGTGGTCGAGCGCGGGCGGGGCGTAGTGCTGGAAGGCCGGGTCGGCGAACCTGTCCGACTCGGGCAGCGCGACCCAGAGCTGCGCGCCGTGCAGCTCGTCCGCGGTGTCGGTGGAGTACTCGGAGTGCGCGATCCCGGAGCCTGCGGTCATGAGGTTGATCTCGCCGGGCCGGACTATCTCGTGGGCGCCGGTCGTGTCGCGGTGCTCGATCTCGCCGCTGAACAGCCAGGACACCGTCTGCAGCCCCGTGTGCGGGTGGCCGTCGACGTTCATCTTGTCCGTGCTCGGGCCGTAGTGGTCGATGAAGCACCACGCGCCGATCAGCGACTGATCGCGTTGCGGGAGCGTCCGGCGGACCGTCATGGCGCGGGGGCCACCGAGGGGCACCTCCCGCGCGTCGAGCACCTTGCCCGGCCCGTCGGCGCGCGTACACACCAACTCGGCGGGCGCGTTCTCCAGGTTGCTCATGTCACCTACTCACCAAATGGACCGTCACTGCGCCAATCAGGCTATACCGGGATACTGAGCGTGTGACGGATGAAAAGACCGCGGTCCAGAACCCGCCAGGACGGTTCGAGATCGGTGTCGACGGCGAACCCGCGGGTTTCACCCAGTACGTCGACCGCGACCACCAGCGGATCTTCTTCCACACCGAGATCGACGAGCGCTTCTCCGGCCGCGGCTTGGCCAACAAGCTCATCACCGCCGCGCTCACCGAGACCCGCGCGGCGGGTCAGCGGATCGTTGCGGTCTGCCCGTTCGTCGCCGCCTATCTCAAGCGGCACGACGACTTCGCCGACATCACCGACCCGGTGACGCCGTCCGCCATCGCCGCGGTGCCGGTATGAGGATCTATCTCGACAAGCAGACTCCATCGGTCTACAAGGCGCTCACCGCGCTGTCCGCCGAGCTCAAGGCCAGGGCAGCCGACGTCGGCGTTCCGCGGATAACGCTCGAACTGGTCAACGTCCGCGTCTCGCAGATCAACCAGTGCGTGTTCTGCCTCGACCTGCACTCCCGTCTCGCGTTGGAGGCCGGGGAGACCCAGCAGCGGCTCGCGCTCCTGCCAGCCTGGCGGGAGACGACCCTCTACACCGCGAAGGAGCGCGCTGCCTTGGCCCTCGCCGAGGCCGTCACCCAGGTAGCGGACACCCACATCAGTGACGACGACTACGCGGCGGCCCGCGTCGACCTGAGCGACGACGAGGTCTCCGTCATCACCTGGGCGGCGATCACGATCAACACGTTCAACCGGGTCTCGATCCTCAGCGACCACCCGATCCAGCGGCGGGCATAACCCAGGCCCGCACCGGGTACCTCCCCGGCATGACTCAGTGGAGCACGGGGCCCGATCCCGCCGACCACCGCGCCGCGGAGGAACTGGACGAGGACTCACTGCGGGTCGACCCGATCGAGCGAGGCATCGAGCCGCCGGAACACTGGACCGGCGCCGTCCCCGCCGAGGCCGTCAATGGCGACGACCTGTCCAGGAAACTGGCCGCCGAACGGCCGGACGTGCTGCCGGAGGTGGCGGGCAGGCCCGTGGCCGACACCCCGGTCGACGAACTGGACGAGACGATCGACGACCTCGACGAACCCGTGGAACTGCCCGATTCGGTCCCGGACTCGCCGACCTACGCTGCCCGACCAGACGAGCCACCGGACGACCGGTGAGGATCCTGGGAATGGCACTGGTCGCGTTCGCCGCCACGGGCTGCTCGGCCATCGGCGCCGACAACGCGACCACGGCCGCCCGCGAGTTCACCACCGCGGTCGCCGAACAACGGGTCGACGCGGCGTGCGCGCTGGTCGCGCCCAGGGCGGCGGAGAACTGCGCGACGACCGTGAGCTCGTTGGGCGATCAGGGATCCGTCAACCAGGCCGAGGTCTGGGGTGAGGACGCGAAAGCCACGACGCGGTCCGGCGTGCTGTTCCTGCACGAATTCTCAAACGGCTGGCTGGTGACCGGCGCGGGCTGCCGCCACCGCGGCGACGAACCCTACGACTGCGCGGTCGGCGGACCATGAAGCGCTTCCTGCGCGACAACGGGCTCAGCGTCGGGTTCGGCCTGCTGTTCGCGGGCGCCCTCGTCGGGCAGGCACTCACCGGGCACGCCGCCGCGACATCCCAGCGCGTCGCCCGCGGGTTCGAGCCGATCTCCCTGGGCGACTACCTGACCTCGGCGGACTTCGCCGTCGATGTAGCCGAGAACTGGCAGTCGGAGTACCTGCAGTTCTTCCTCTACGTCGTGGCGACCGTGTGGCTGGTGCAGCGTGGGTCGCCGGAGTCCAAGCCGCCCGCGGACATCGGCACCGAGAACGACCGCGCGCAGCAGGTGGGCCGCTACGCCACGGCGGAGTCGCCGCGGTGGGCGCGCGCGGGTGGCTGGCGGACGGCGGTGTACTCCCGCTCCCTCGGGCTGGCCATGCTCGTGCTGTTCCTCGGCTCGTGGTCCACCCAGCTCGTCGCGGGCCGGGCCGCTCGCAACAGCGAGTTGCTCAGCGAGTTCCAAGACCCACTGTCCCTGTCGGCTTACCTGTGGTCGGCGGACTTCTGGAACCGCTCGTTGCAGAACTGGCAGTCGGAGTTCCTCGCCATCGCTTCGATGGCGGTGTTGAGTGTCTACCTGCGACAGCGCGGCTCACCGGAGTCCAAGCCGGTCGGGGCGCCGCACCGGGTGACGAGGGAGTCGGGATGAGCGCGACGCACGACGGGGACGATCGGCTGGAACGCAACGTCAACGAGTTGCTCCAGGAACTCCGCGTCGCGCAGGCGGGCGTGCAGATCCTGTTCGGCTTCCTGCTCGCCGTGACCTTCACCGAGCCCTACGAACGGGCGACCGACTTCCAGCACGGAGTGCACGTCACCACTGTGCTGCTCGCGGTGGTCTCCGTGGCTCTGCTGACCGCACCCGCCGCGTGGCACCGGGTGCTGTTCCACCAGCGCGAGCGGGCGCGGATCGTGGCGGCGGCCAACGTGTTCGCCCTACTCGGGCTCGTCAGCCTGGCGTTGGCCATGACTGGGACAGTGTTGCTGCTGACGGACGTGACCATGGGCCAACCGGCCTCGGCCGCCATCACCGCGGTCGCCGCCGCGGGATTTACCGTCCTGTGGTTCGTCCTACCCGCGCGGCACCGCCGGAACTAGCAGCGTGTCGCTGCTAGACAGCCCAGACAAGTGTGTTGACGAGCATCGCCATCCGGTCCCCGCAGTCTCCGGCGTCGGCGACCATCTTGATCTGGAAGTCGACGTCGTCGAAGTCGTCGTTGAGCCACGCCAGCTGCGCCCGCAGCGCGGCGCGCACCGGTGGGTCGACGGCGTCGATGTCGAGTTCGACGCCCTCGCTGTGCACTTCCAGCACGAACGCGGCGTCCGCGGTCACCGGCTCGACCTCTCTGATCTTGCGCCCGCCCTCGCCGACCAGAGCGGAGACCAGCCCGACGTAGTCCTTCGAACTGTCGGGCCCACACCACCCTTTGAGCAGGTCGGACACCGAGTCGATGTCGCCCGTCCGAACCGCCGCGAGCAACAAGTGCATCGCGTCCGTCACCCGCTCGGCCACCGTCGCCACCCCGTTCCGTGGATTCGTCACCTTTCGGCTACCCGTTCGGGGGATGTTGAAACCGGTTTACGGATTGGCCAGGTCGCCGCGAGCGGGCTTGACGTAGCTGTCGGTCTCGGGTTCGACGTGGTTGGCGTTCTCGAAGCGCCGCTGCGACATCCGTTCGGCGTCGAGCCGGTCACGCATCCTGGTCAGCACCCGGATGGCGATCGCGTGGCCGATGGCCAGCACGATCAGCGCCACGCCCAGCCGGAACACCACGCCCTCGAGCGGGCTGTCGGCGGAGAAGTCGACGGTGGAGATCAGCGCGAGCACACCGAGCACCGCGAGGTGGAACAGCACCGACACCAGCCGAGCCATGGAGCCCGCCGAGTTCTCGTCGGTGTAGGAGTTCTCCAGGTAGCGCAGTCCGCTCCGGTAGATGATCTGGCCGTCGGCCGCGACGAGCACGATGCCGAGGATCAGGAACAAGACGTAACTGTTGGTGTCCACACCATCGAGATACCCGCCGCGTCCGCAGGTGAACCGCGATTTCCGCTTGACCTGCCGCGACAACGGGTATCCCCGCCCTGTGACTCGACGGACAAGCGTGTCGCACGCGGTCGAACTCCGCGTGGACGTCGCCCGGGTGCCCCTGGTGCGCACCATGGCGGCGGCGATCGCGATGCGCGAGGACTACGACGTCGAGTCGATCGCCGACCTGAAGCTGATCGTGGAGGAGGTGTGCGCCCTCCTGGTACGCCGCGCCGCACCGGAGTGCCCGCTGGACTGCCGGTTCGACATCGGCGACGAGAACATCGGTTTCACCGTGCGGGTGAAGGCCACGACACCCGCGCCGATCGACCAGACCCAACTCGGGTGGCGCCTGCTGGCCGCGCTCGTCGACCACGTCGAGCAGACCGCGGACGATGGCGGGCTGTGCGTCGGGGTGCGGTTGGGGAAGGGGCCACGATGACGCGGCCGAGCATGACCAGCGCGACGTGGCGCGACACCAAAGGCGGCTACGGCCACCTCCGGCCGCTGTTCGACACGGCGGGAACCCCGGACTGGGAACAGGCACGCGAGCGGCTCATCACCGAGTACCTGCCCGTCGCCGAGCACATCGCGCAGCGGTTCCGCCACCGCGGTGAGACGCATGACGACCTGCTGCAGGTGGCGACCGTCGGCCTGATCAACGCCGTCGACCGGTTCGACGCCGGGCGCGGCACCGACTTCCTCGCCTTCGCCGTACCGACGATCATGGGTGAGGTGCGCAGGCACTTCCGCGACACCGGCTGGGCGATCCGGGTGCCCCGGCGGCTGCAGGAACGCCACCTCGCGATCAGCGCCGCGAGCGCGGATCTGGCCCAGACCCTGGGAAGAGCGGCGACGCCGAGCGAGCTGGCCGCCCGCCTTGGACTGTCCAAAGAGGAAATCTACGAGGGCATCGAGGCGGGCAATGTCTACCGCGCGCAGTCCCTCGACGAGATCCTCGGACCCGACGAGGACGACAGCCCGGTGGCCGACCGGATGGGCGCGGTGGACGACGCGCTCGACGGCGTCGAGTACCACGAGACCCTGCGGCCCATGTTGGAGCGACTGCCCGCGCGCGAACGGCGCATCCTGCTGCTCCGGTTCTACGGGAACCTGACCCAGACCGAAATCGCCCGCCGCGTGGGCCTGTCGCAGATGCACGTCTCACGTCTGCTCAGCAAGACGCTGCAAAGTCTGCGAGAAGACATCACAAAGGGGTAATCCGGCCGAAGCGCCGCGATCCCCCTCGACGGTACGCTGAGCCGTGCGAAACACCGAGGAACCCGACATGTCCACCCCGGCACGGCAGAGCGCGCACGGGGTCACGATCGGCACGCGGCAGGCTGGTCCGGACACCGTCGTGGTCCACATCTCCGGTGAAATCGACATGGTCTCGGCCCCGGCGTTCGCCCAGGGCATCGATGACGCGCTCGCGGACGCCGCACGTGTCGTGCTCGACCTGACCGAGGTGACGTTCATGTCGTCGGCGGGCATCACGGTTCTGCTCACGCGAACGGCTGACGCGGCTGATCGCCGGATCCGGCTGCCGATCGTCGCTGACGGCGCCCCAGTGATCCGGCCGCTTCAGCTCACCGGTTTGGACGCCCAACTCGACCTGCACACCACACTGGCTGACGCTCTCGAAGACTGAGACAGGCCCCCTCAAGCGACGGACCAGACGACCTGAAGTCCCGTCGCCGTTGCTGGGGAACGGTTGCCGCGGCGCCCATGAGTCCACATCGGCCCGTCAGCGGCCGCCGTCGCCTCGCCGCTACGGGGACGCGGTGGAGTTTCGGCTGTTGGGCAGCATCGAGGTCGTCGGGGACGAGCCGATCGCCATCGTGCGCAGACGCGAGCGGCTGCTGTTTGCCGTGCTGCTGCTGGAACAGGGCCACAGTGTCACCACGGACCGGCTGATCGACCTGCCGTGGGAAGGCGAGACACCCGCCAACGCGGCTCCGGCGCTGCGCAGCCACATCAGCAGGCCGCGGGCGCTGCTGCCCGGGGTGACCACGAGGCGGCCGGTGACCACCACGCCGCCCACAAACACCACCGGGCGGCGCGAGCCCTCTACGTCGAGATGGACATCCCGGACCGGGGCGGCTTCACCGAACACCTTGTGGTCTAGATCGCCGTTGACTGAACAGCAATAGGCGGGAGTAGGGTTAGGACTAACAGCATCTCGCCTTAGGGAGTTTCGGTGGCCGACGTCGTCCCCGCCCGGTTCCAACAGCTCGATGACCGCTTCAATGGCCTCGACGGCGACTACGTCGTCGAACGCCTGCACACGGGGGCACGAAAGGCCGAGGGGCCCGCCTACTTCGCGGGTGGCCGCTACCTCGTGTGGAGCGACATCCCGAACGACCGCCTCCTGCGCTGGGACGAGACGACCGGCGCCGTCGGGGTGTTCCGGGAGCGGTCCGGGTTCGGCAACGGCAACACCGTCGACCGGGAGGGCAGGCTGATCACCTGCGAGCAGGGCGCCCGCCGGGTCACCCGAACCGAGCACGACGGCACGGTCACCGTGCTCGCGGACCGCTACCAGGGCAGACGGCTCAACAGTCCCAACGACGTCGTGGTCAGGTCCGACGGCACGATCTGGTTCACGGACCCGCCCTACGGCATCCACTCCGACTACGAAGGCGTCCAGGCCGACAGCGAGTTGGACGGCTGGTACGTCTTCAGGCTCGACCCCTCGACCGGCGAACTGACCGTCGTCGCCGACGACTTCTGCCGCCCCAACGGCCTGGCGTTCTCCGCCGACGAGCAGCGGCTGTTCATCGCCGACACCCGTCAGGAACCCAGCCACATCAGGGTCTTCGACGTCGAACCGGACGGAACACTCAGCGGCGGCAAGATCCACGCCGAGTGCGACAACGGCCGCTTCGACGGCCTGCGCGTCGACACCGAGGACCGGATCTGGGCCGCCGCGTGGGACGGGTTGCACTGCTTCGCCCCGGATGGCGACCTGATCGGCAAACTCCTGCTCCCCGAGGCGGTCTCCAACCTCACCTTCGGCGGCCCGCGGCGCAATCACCTGTTCATCACCGCGTCGACGTCGCTCTACGCGTTGAAGGTGACCTTCAACGGCGCACGATAGGCGTTCAGCCAGCCTGCCCGGCCGCGGCGGGGACGCGCCGAGACCGGGCAGGACCGGGCACCGCGGATCCCCGGACAGGGCGGGATCCGCGGCTGGTTACTCAGGCCGCCGTGAACGACCAGCGCTGCAGCGCCGTGCCGGTGTTGGGCTGCTGGGTGAGTAGACCGCCGTTGGTCGCCGACGCCGCGGTGATCGCGAGGCCGCTTGCCTGCGACACCAAGGCGTAGCCAGTGCCAGAGGCCACGATCGACCACTTCTGGTTGGCCGCGCTCGAACACGTCCACTGGACGATCGCCGCGCCCGCCGACGACGACGCGCCGCTGACGTCGAGGCACAGGTTGCTGTTGACGTTCTTGACCGAGTACGTCGCGTCGGCGTTGGCGGTGACCACGAACTTCTGGTTGTTGCCGGTGTGCGACGACCAGACGATCAGCTGCGTGCCGGTCGCGGTCGACGAGCCGGGCACGTCCATCGCCAGGCCGGACGCCTTAATCTGGTAGGTCTGACCCGACACGACCGGACCTGATGTCGTGCCCGCGTACACCTCGAACTCGTAGAGCGAGTAGCCCCACGTCGTGGCGCGCGCCGTGCCGAGCATCCGCACGTACCGACCCGAGCCGGACAGCCCGGTGCGATCGTCCACGCCGCCGTCACCGGCCGTCGTGGTGTGGATCGTCGTCCACGTCGTCCCGTCGTTCGACACCTGGATCAGGTACCCGCGGCCGTAAGCGGCCTCCCAGTTCAGCTTGACCCGGCCGATCGACTGGGTCGAACCGAGATCGACGCGGATCCACTCGCCGTCGGTGTAACCGCTGGACCAGCGGGTCGCGTTGTCGCCGTCGACGGCGTGGCCGCCGGGGAAGCTCGGCGTCTCGGTGCTGGACACGGTGACCGGCTTGCCGTGGGCGAGGTTGCCCGGCTGCGCGTTCGTCGGCCACGCCGGGTTGCGCCCGATAGTGGAGATCACCGACGTGAACGCCGACCACGTGGTCACCGGCTTCGGCGAGCCCCAGGTCTGCTGGGCGAGCATGCGCAGCCCGTCCTTGATGTCCGCGCTGATCCGCGTCTCGGTGGCGACGTCCGGGTAGTCGCACCAGATGTGCAGCTTCGAACCGAGGTTCTTGGACTTCGACGCCGCGGTGATGTTCTGGTTGCCCTGGAACAGATCGGCGTTCCAGGTGTCGTAGCCCCACTGCGCGCCAGGGCCGCCGGGGCCGCTGCTGTAGAGCACGTAGTACGTCGGGTCCCAGCTCTCGTTGGAGATCAGGTGGCCGTTGTCGATGTGCTTCTGCGGCGAGAGGCCGTAGTTGTACCAGAACTCGATGATGATGTTGGAGTTCACCGTGACGGCGCTACCGCCGCCGATGCCGTCGTTCCAAGCGCGCGTGGTCTTGCCCGCCGCGCGCACGATCCCGTTGGCCCAGTTGATGAAACCGAGGTAGGTGTCCTTGCCGTTGGCCGTCGCGCCGTAGTTGGCACGGGCGTAGGTCAGCAGCTGCGGGTAGGCGTTGAAGTCGGTGACGTACTCGTCGGCCCCGATGTGGAAGTACGGACCGGGGAACAGCGGCAGGTACTCGTCGTAGATGTCCTTGAGCAACGTGTACGCCGCGGGCTTGCTCAAGTCGATGAACCCGTTGTTGGCGGTGCCCGAGCTGTTGACCAGCTTCAGCTCCGGGTGCGCGGCCAGGATCGGATCCATGTGGCCGGGCGCGTCGATCTCGGGCACGACCGTGATCTTGTACTTCGCGGCGAGCGCGATCAGGTCGGTGACCTCCTGCTTGGACAGGTGGTCGGCGGAGACGTACTCCGGGTGCTTGGTCGACTCGATCCGGAAGCCCTTGTTGTCGGCCAGGTGCAGGTGGAAGTAGTTCATCTTCAGGTAGGCCAGTTCCTTCACGTGGTCCCGCAGCCACTGCGGGGTGAAGTACTTGCGGCCGTTGTCGACCATCAGGCCGCGCTCGGCCTTGACCGCCCAGTCCCGCGCGGTGCCCTGCGGGATCGTGGACCCCTGCTTGAGCAACTGCAGGATGGTGCGGGTGCCGTAGAACGCACCTCGGTCGTCACGCGCGGTGATGCTGACGCGGTCGGTCACGGAGAGCGCGTAGCCCTCGGCGCCCAGGCCCGTGTCGGACGAGCCGAGCGCCAGGAAGATGTCACCGGCCCGCAGGTCGGCGGTGGTGCCCGCGACCTGCGTGAGGGTGTTGCCGGTTTGAGACTTGATGTCGTCGGCGAAGACCTGGCTGGTGGTGGCCAGGGTGGTGGCGTTGGCGGTGGCCCGCACGATGCGAGTCGCGCTGGAGAAGGTGAACGTGCCGGTGCCGCCGGTCCATTCCTGCAGGGCCGGGATGGTCTGGGGCTTGGGGTTCGCGGCCTGGGCGGCCGCCGGACCCGCCGCGACGGAGACGGTGGCCGCCGCGACGGCGGCCGCGAGCGCTAAATGGGTGATCGAACGGAGGGTTCGCATAGGATCCTCGGGTGCGTCGGTCAGGGACAGGGGACGCTGTGGTCTAAACCACGTGCAGTGCAGCGGATTGCAGCGTCCCCTGTCAAGACATGATTGTTTAGTACCCGTTTCAATCACCTATTTGCAGTGTTGACTATGGCGTCATGAAGGTCCATGACTGAGCGTTACCGCTCACCGCCGGAGCCTGCGTAAGGCCGGCGCCGTCACCCGACCCGTTCACAGTCAGCACGCCGCCGCCTGACTTCGCCACGAGCCGATATCCGCCCGTCGCGGCCACCAGGGTCCAGCGCTGGTTCGTCGCGCCGTGGCAGGTCCACTGCACCACCGGGCTGCCCGCGTTCGTCGTGGCGTCCATGCACTGTCCACTGGAGACGCTGCGCACCTCGTAGGAGCCGTCGGCCTGCTTGGTGAACGTCCACCGCTGGTTGCCGCCGCTGTGGGGCGCCCACTGGATGAGCTGCGTGCCCGCCGTCGTGGAGTTGCCGGGGACGTCGACGGCCTTGCCCGAAGCCGCGTTGCGGACCTGGTAGGACTGCCCGGACACGACGGGATCGTTCGTCGCGGCCACGACGTTGACCGTCACCTCCGCGCTGTGCGACACCTCGGCCGCCGCGCCGACCACGTTCACGATCGAGTCGCCCAGCGGGGTGCTCGCCGAGGTCTGGATGGTCAGCGTCGAGGTGCCGCCCGCGGTGACGACGGCGGGGTTGAAGGTCGCGGTCGCACCCGCGGGCAGGCTGTTCGCGCTCAACGTGATCTGCGCGGCCGAGCCCTTGGTGACGGCTGTGGTCACCGTGGACGTGGTGGCCTGACCAGCGGGAACCGACGTCATCGGCTGGCTCGCGGCGAGGGAGAAGTCGTTCGCCGGGGCGAAGACCTGGACTTCGGCGAGCGACAGCGGGTTGGTCCCGGCGAGCCGGACCATGACGTAGCGACCGGTTTTACCGACGGTCAGCGTCGTCGGGGTGCCTGCCTGACCGGCCTGGTGGTTCGACCAGACGCCCGCGACGGCGGCCTGCTGGGTCGGAGTCAGCGACGTGTTGAACGGGGTGTCGGAGGCGAACACCCAGTAGTCGGCGAGCCGGTTCGCGCAGCAGTCCGTGCGGTTCCACAGCGCCAGCTTGCCTACCGGAGCGGACGCGCCGAGATCGACCTGCCACCACGGGCTCGCCTCGGCGGCGGTGTGGGTCACCGAGTTGGCGAAGTAGTCGCCGTTGGTGTTGCCGTCGACCGCGCGGGCCGCGACGCCGCCGCTGTCCAGCGACGACTGGGTCGCGGGCTTGCCCTGAGCGAGGTTCGTGGCCGAGCCGTCGTCATAGAGCGCGATGGTGGCGATGCTCGGGGCGAGCGAACGCGCGGCGGTGATCCGCAGCCGGATCTTCGACGTGGTGACCGTGGCGATCTGCAGGATGCGCTTGTAGCCGATGGTCGTTCCGGTCACCGCCTGCTGCCAGACCGTGCCGTTCCACGTGTCGACCGCGAAGCCCGCGACCCGCTGACCGACCTGGATGTTCTCCTGCAGCACCACGTTGTTGACCGACTTGGCCGACCCGAGGTCCACGACCAGCCCACCGGTGTTGGCGCTCGGCTGCCAGCCGGAACCGTCGTTGGTGTCGAGGACGTTGGCCGGAACGTTGCCGGACGTGTTCGTCGTGCCGGTGTCGTTGGCCGCCGTGGCGCCCACGGCCTTGTTGGTGGCGAAGGTCGAGCGGATCTTCGCGCCGAACTCGGCCATCCGCGTGACCTCGGTGGCACCGACCTCGCCCTGCTGGTTGGGGCCGACGTTGAGCAGCAGCTGACAGTTGCGGCCGACAGACGCGTAGTACATCGACATCAGCTGGTCGAGCGACTTGGGCGTCTGGTTTGGGTGCCAGAACCACGACGGCTGCAGCTTGGCGTCACACTCGGCGGGCCACCAGGCCAGATAGTTCGACGCGGTGGTCAGCTTGTCGTCGCCCGCGATGTTGTCGGCCTCCTCGCCGAAGGTCGATTTGCGGATCCCGTCGGGGTCGGCGGTGTTGTTGTTGGGGATGACACTCCACTCGCTGGTCCGCGCGATGCCGCTCTCGTTGCCGACCCATCGGATGTCGGCCCCGTTGAAGGTGACCGCGTTGGGCTGCAGTGTGCGGACGATGTTGAACCAGTCGGAGAAGTTGTAGGACTGCCTGCCGCCGGTCGGGTCGTAGCCGTCGAACCACACCTCGTCGACCGTGCCGTACTTGGTCATCAGCTCGTAGAGGGTGTTCATGTAGTACCGGTTGTAGTCGTCCGCGACGAAGTTGAACGTCGGGCCGGTGCCCGGGATGCTCGGGATCGTGCTCGCGACCTTGGCGCTGCCGTTGCCGAAGGTGCCACCCGGCTGATTCTCGTGCAGGTCCGACGGCGAGAGGTAGATGCCGACCTTGACGCCGAGTTTGCGCGCGGAGTCGGTGAACGACTTGACGATGTCGCCCTGGCCGTTGAGATAGCTGCTCGACGCCATGTCGTAGGTCGAGTACGCCGACGGGAACATCAGCATGCCGTCATGGTGCTTGGCGGTGTAGATGATCTTCTTGAAGCCCGCGTCCTTGAACGTCTGGACCCACTGGTCTGTGTCCAGCCCAGCCGGCTGGATGATATTCGGGCTCTCGGTGCCGAGCCCGGTGTCGCGGCCGGTATAGGTGTTGGGACCGAAGTGGACGAACCCGGTCAGCTCCTCACGCTGCCAGGCGAGCTGGCGGTCCGATGGCGTGACCGACGCGGCCTTGGCCAGGATCTGAGCCTGCGTGTCGGTGGGTGAGATGGTGGCTATCGGGTTCCCGGCGGCGGCCGCGGAACCCGCGACCGCCATCGGGATGACCAGTGAGGACAGGATCGCGATGGGTAACGCGACCGTGCGACGTCGCATGGCTACTCCTCCGAGACATCAGATGACCCACCCACTGAAGAGGTGTGGACCATTCCTGGCGTGGAAGAGTGTGAGCCAGACGACGGATTAAAACAAGAGTCGTACTAATATAGGTCGGATGACTACGGCGAAGTGTGCCCAGTCAGATGCCCCCAGGCACGGTCCCGGAAATCTTGGCCGTCGGCACCGCTTGGATAGGCGTGGCCGAGCCCGGCGTAGGACCGCCACGTCACCTTGACCCCGCCGGCGCAGCCCGGATAGCTCAGCGCCGATCCGGCGGGAACCGGCTCCACCACCGGAGCCGGGTCACACGAGTCCCGCGCCACCCACTCGTCCCTGGCCGCCCGGCCGAGTGCCACGTTGATCAGCGGGTCGCTCTCGCCGTGGAACAGCGACACCCCGACCGGCCTGCTCGGCGTGCAGGCACCCCACCATGTCGGCGCCCCGCCCGAGGACCCGCTGACCGCGGCGAACATGTCCGCCGCGTCGCAGGCCAGCCGCTGAGCCATCCACGACCCGAGCGACCCGCCCTCGGCGTAGACGCGGCGCGAGTCGACGCAGTAGGTCGCGGAGATCGCGTTCACCACCGACCGCAGGAACGTGACGTCCGGCGATCCCCGGTCGACGTTCCAGTGATTGAAGTTGCCCGCGGGGTAGGCGACGATGAACTTGTGTGAGTCGGCGTAGCCGCTCCACCCGGTGGTGAACTCCTGTCCAAAGGGGAATGACCCGAGTCCGTGGATGCTCAGCAGCAGCGGCGCGGGCGCGGTCAACCCGGCGGGCACACGCAGGTTGTAGGAGCGGAGACCGATCGTGCGAGTGACCGTTCCCCCTGTGCCGCTTAGGGAACAGCCTTGTTCGGCGGCCACCGCGGTCGAACTTGGTGCTATGGCGGCGGTAAGGGAGAGCGCGGCGAGCGCCATGACGAACCTGGAACGAGCCATCGTGGATCCTCCAGAGCGGTTACGGAATTTCAGGGGCGGTGCCCACGGCGTTCATCACCGGGACGAATAGCGAGTAGAGCCAAGGCGACGGTGACCGCCAGGTGTGCTGAGCCATCACCCGCAGGCGGTAGTGGATCTCCTGCGCGATCTGCTGTTCGGTCAGCGCGGCCGGGTCGTCGCAGAACACGTGCAGCTTCGAGCCGAGGTTGTATGGACGTTCGGCGTCGGCCAGGCGCGTGCCGTCGACGAACAGGCTCGGATCCCAGGTGTCGTACATGAAGGCGGGATGGGTGTTGAACAGCGCGGCCCAACCGCCGCTGGCGAAATACGTTGGCGTGAAAGAGGAATTCTGCACGCGGTGTCCTGCCGCGATCAGCTGCCGGACGTTGTAGGCGGGCCCGATCCACGGCGGCGGACCGCTCATCGACCAGTGTTCGACGATGACGTTCGAGTCGACCGCCAGCGTCGCGCCGCCGGGCTTGAGTCCGTCGTTCCAGATCCGCGTCGTCTTGCCCGCCGCGCGGATGATTCCGTTGGCCCAGTTGATGAATCCGAGATAGGCGTCCTTGCCGGTGGCCTGCGGCCCGTACTTCGCGCGCGCGAACTCGGCGAGTTGCGGGAAGTCGTCGTAGTCGGTGACGTACTCGTCGCCGCCGATGTGGAAGTACTCGACGGGGAACAGCGGCAGATACTCGGTGATCAGGTCCTCGATCAGGTCCCACGCGGCCGGTTTGGCCAGATCGATGAAGCCAGACTGGACCTGGCCAGTGCGGGAGACCAGCCGCAGATCAGGGTGGGCGGCCAGGATCGCGTCCATGTGTCCGGGGAAGTCCAGCTCCGGGACGATCCGGACGTGTCTGCGCGCGGCGTAGTCGACCAGGTCGCGGATCTCCTGCTTGGTGTAGTGCTGGGCCGAGGTGATCTCCGGGTGGCTCGCGCTCTCCAGCCGGAATCCGTGGACGTCGTTGAGATGCAGGTGCAGGTGGTTCATCTTGAGGTAGGCCATGTCCCGGACACGGTCACGCAGCCACGGCACGCTGAAGAACTGGCGGCCGGTGTCGACCAGGAGCCCTCGCTCTGGGTAGGTCGGCCAGTCGTCGGCGACGCCGCCGGGCAGGGACCGGTTCTGCCGCAACAACTGCAGGACGGTCCGCGTCCCGAGATAGACGCCCGTCTCGCTGCCTTGGACGGTCAGGATCGGGGCGACGGTCAGCCGGTATCCCTCGTCGCCGCCAGTGGCCTGCCCGTCCCGCAGCCAGAGATCCCCGGTCCGCGCCGGGCCGCCGACCTGCCACGGCACCGGGATCCCGGTCAGCGACCCCAACTCGGCGGCCAGCATCCGCGCCGTGTCGGCCAGCCCTTGGCCGTCGGCGATCACCCGGGCGCCCGCCGCGAACGCGTACCCCTCCCCCGCGGGCGCCCAGTGCCGCAGCCCTGGCACGACCTTGGGCGCCCCCAGCGCCGCCACCGCCCCCTGCGCGGTGGCGACCACCCCGGTCACCGTCGTGGCCACCACGACGACGACGGCCCCAAGGCCGCGGAGGATCTTGTGCGCACTCATGCGTGACATGGGTCACTACTATGCAAGACTGCTCTTACATTACGCAAGAGTAACCGAAAGAGTCTTCTTACATTCGCAGGTCAGGGGGGTCAGCCGACGCGGACATCAGGTTCGGCGTCGGGGGCGAGGAAGGCCAGCAGCGCCGAGCCCTCGGCCTCGATCTCCGACTTCTGCGCCTTGGTCAGCTTGCTCAGCCCACGCGCGGAGAGCACCGCCTTGTCGCGGCTGATCTCGGTGGTCCACAGGCCCGCGGTCACACCGTCGATCAGGATCACCCGGGGCATCGGGCCGTGCGGGTCGAAGTCCTGGGCGCGGTAGAGGTCGGTGATCACGCGGGAGCGGTCGGCGTGGGAGAGCAGCAGGTTGTCGAAGTCGTAGAGGAAGCGGATCGGGACCGGGGTGTCGGCGTCCGGGCGGGGCGCGTCCGGCAGGTCGAACAGCTCACGGCCCTGGTCGTCGGTGAACTTGACGAGGTCCATGCCCTTGACCACCTCGGCCAGCCGGGTGAGCCCGCACCACAGCTGGACGTCCTTGACCGACGCGGGCCCGAAGGCGGCCAGGTAGCGACGGACCAACTCGACCAGGTCCATCGGCTCGACCGCGCGTTCGCCCAGCCATTGCTCGACCGTGGTGTGCGCCGCGGCGCCCGGGCGGCCCCACAGCCCGCGCGGCGTCACCTGGACCAGCGGCGTCCACGCGCGCACGGCCTGGGCGAGCGCGGCCGGATCATGGTCGGGCCACTTCTGGCTCAGTTCCTTGCCGAGGTCGCTGAAGATCAGCGGACGGTCTTCGAGGATGGCCCGGCCCGCGGCCAGCAACTCGTCGCGGTCGACGCCGACGACGCGTTTGCCGAACACGCCTTTGAACGCCCGCTCCAGCATCGGGTCGATCAGCGGGCGCAGCCGGAGGCAGTCGTCGGCGGTGACGAGGTGGATGGTCCCGCGCATGAGCGCGATGCGGACGAGTTCGCGGGACTCAAGCAGGTCGGAGGCCAGATCGGGGGTGAAGCCCGCCAGCCTGCTCCAGAAACCGACGTACCAGGTCTGCGGGGTCTGGGCCTGCAGCCCGACCAGGTGTTCCACCGCGGTGTGGACGCCGATGTCGGCTCGCTCGATGAGCAGCTGACGGGCCAGGGTGGCGCGGTTGAGCGCTCTGAGTGAGAGGACGGTCACACGCGCTCCAAGACGACGACCGGGATCTCGCGCTTGGTGTCGCGCTGATACCTGGCGTAGGTGCCGAAGGTCTTGACCATGATGTCCCACAGCTCCGGCCGCTCGTGCGGACCGGCCGTGCGGGCCGTGGCCTGGAAGACGTCGCCGAGGACTTGGACCTCGACCGACGGATCGTCCCGCAGGTTCAGGTACCAGGACGGATTCCCGACCGATCCGCCGTTCGAGGCGACCAGCAGGTACGACTCGCCCGCGCGGCCGTAGTAGAGCGCGGTGCGGCGGAGTACCCCGGACTTGCGTCCCCGAGTGGTGAGCAACAGCGCGGCGTGGCCGTGGAAGAGGTGCCCGTCGGCGCCGTCGGTGGCCACGTAGCGCTCGATGTGCTTGGCGACCCAGCCGATGGCGTTGTCGGTGACGTCGGTCATGTCGAGCACGGTAGCGCCGCCCACCGACAGAGTTGGTGTGGGGACACGGCAGAATGAACCACTGGTCAAGGCGTGATTACCAGGAGGATGCCGCGGTGGGACATGGCGAGCTGCGTGGGGTCGTGGCGATGGACGGCCCCTCGGGCACCGGCAAATCCACTGTGGCCCGGCGTTTGGCGGGCGCGCTCGGCGCGGGCTACCTCGACACCGGGTCGATGTACCGGGCGGTGACGCTGGCCGTGCTGCGCGCGGGCGTCGACCTCACTGACGTCGGTGCCGTACACCGGGTCGCCCAGTCGGTCGACCTGCACGTGGGCACCGAGCCGAACCGGGCGACGGTCCACCTCGGCGCCGAGGACGTGGCCGCCGAGATCCGCGGCCAGCGGGTCACCCTGGCCGTCTCGGCCGTGTCCGCGGTGCCGAAGGTGCGCGAGCTGCTCGTCGCCAGGCAGCGGCAGATCATCAGCGAGGTCCGGGCCAAGCTCGGCGGCATCGTGGTCGAGGGCCGCGACATCGGCACCGTGGTCGCCCCGGACGCCGGCCTGAAGGTCTACCTGACCGCGTCGGCCGACGCGCGCGCCGCCCGGCGCACCCGACAGGACACCGCCGACGGCCGCGCGTCCACTGTGGACGCCGTCAAGGCCGATGTGGAGCGCCGCGACCGGTTCGACTCGACCCGCGCGACCTCGCCGCTGCGCGCCGCCGACGACGCCGTCGAGGTCGACACCACCGAACTCGACATCAACGGCGTGGTCGAGCACCTGCTCGACCTCGTCCGCGAGCGGGGACTCACCGGCGCGCGGGTGACCAGGTGAGCGAGTCGATCGACACAGCGAGCGCGGTGGGCACTCAGCTCCCGCCGGGCTCGAAGCCCTGGCTGCACGACCTCGGCCGCTGGATCGGCACGTGGTGCTTCAAGCCCGCGTTCCGCATCCGCGTGCACGGAATGGACCGCGTGCCCCGCACCGGGCCGGTCGTGCTGGTGGCCAACCACAGCTCCATGCTCGAACCACAGCTGATCTACGGAATGCTGCCGCGCCGTTCAGTGTTCCTGGTGAAGCAGGAGATGTTCAAAGGCGTCGCGGGCAAGGCCCTGCTCGCGATCGGCCAGGTGCCGGTCAAGCGCGGCGAGCCCGACCGCGCGCCACTGCTCACCGCGGTCGCGATCCTCAAAGACGGCGGCCTGGTCGGCATCTTCCCCGAGGGCACCCGCGGCGAGGGCGACGTCTCCGCCGCCGAACAGGGCGCGGCCTGGCTGGTCCGCCAGTCCGGCGCGGTCGTGGTGCCACTGGTCACCCGCGGCACCCGCAGGCCGGAAGGCAGCGGTCGGCGGTGGCGGCCAAGGGTCGACATGATGGTGGGCGAACCGTTCGACCTCGCGGTCGGCCGCGGGCGCACCGGCCTCACCGAGGCGACAGAAGAAATCCGGGTCCGGCTCGCCGACCTGGTCCGAGAACTTGACGAAATGCGGAAGCGATGACTGAGCTCGATGACACGCTGGATGGCACCTGGTCCGACGAGTCCGAATGGGCCTCGATCGGCGATGAGTTCGCCGACGGCGACGAGGGCGGCGCTACGCCCCAACCGGTGCTCGCCGTCGTCGGGCGGCCGAACGTCGGCAAGTCCACGCTGGTAAACCGCATCCTCGGCCGCCGCGAGGCGGTCGTGCAGGACACCCCCGGCGTGACCCGCGACCGCGTCGCCTACGACGCGCTGTGGAACGGGCGCCGCTTCACCGTCCTCGACACCGGCGGCTGGGAGCCCAAGGCCGACGGCATGGCGGCCGCGGTCGCCGCGCAGGCCGAGTACGCGATGTCGCACTCCGACGCCGTGCTGGTCGTCGTGGACGCCTCCGTTGGCGCCACGGCCACCGACGAATCCGTGTCCAAGGTGCTGCGACGCGCGAAGGTGCCGGTCATCCTGGTCGCCAACAAGGTCGACGACGACCGCCTGCTCGCCGACACCGCGTCGCTGTGGTCGCTTGGCCTCGGCGAGCCGTTCCCGGTCAGCGCCCTGCACGGCCGCAACTCCGGCGACCTGCTCGACGCCATCCTCGCCGCGCTGCCCGAGACGCCCAAGGAGAACTTCGGCGTCACCGGCGGCCCCCGCCGCGTCGCGCTGGTCGGCAAGCCGAACGTCGGCAAGTCCAGCCTGCTCAACCGGCTGACCGGCGAGAACCGCGCCGTGGTCGACTCGGTCGCGGGCACCACCGTCGACCCGGTCGACTCCATGGTCGAACTGGACGGCCAGCTGTGGCGGTTCGTCGACACGGCCGGTCTGCGCAAGCGGGTGAACTTCGCCAGCGGCACCGAGTACTACGCCTCACTGCGCACCAAGGCGGCCATCGAGTCCGCCGAGGTCGCGGTCGTGCTGCTCGACGCCAGCGAGCCGATCGCCGAGCAGGACCTGCGGGTGCTGACGATGGTCGTCGAGTCCGGCCGGGCGTGTGTGCTGGCGTTCAACAAGTGGGACCTCGTCGACGAGGACCGCCGCCTGCAGCTCGACAAGGAACTCGACCGCGGCATGGTCCGGGTGCCGTGGGCCGAGCGCGTCAACGTCTCGGCGCTGACCGGCCGCGCGGTGCGCAAGCTCGCGCCCGCGCTGCGCACTGCACTGGACTCGTGGGACCAGCGCGTGTCGACGGGGCAGCTCAACTCGTGGCTGTCGGACCTCGTGGCCGCCACTCCCCCGCCGGTCCGCAGCGGCAAGCAGCCCAAGATCCTCTTCGCCACCCAGGCGTCGGTGCGTCCGCCGACGATCGTGCTGTTCACCAGCGGGTTCCTGGAGGCGGGCTACCGCCGGTTCGTGGAGCGCAAGTTCCGCGAGACGTTCGGCTTCACCGGCAGCCCGGTCCGGATCTCGGTGCGGGTCCGCGAGAAGAAGCAGCGCAAGAACTAGCAGGCGTGGTCTCGGAGCAGCTCGGCCGTTCGTTCGGGCTGCTCCCACCAGAACAGGTGCCCGACGTCCTGGAACTTCTCCAACCGGGCGTCGGGCACCAGGCTCGCGACGTGGTCACCGTTCTTCGCGGTGATCATCTCGTCGTCGGTGCCGTGCACGACGAGGGTGGGGATCTTGACGCTCCTGAGTCGCGCTTCGGCGTCGTGCCGGGCCACGGCCTGGAACTGCATCATGATCACCGGCGACGGCACCCGCTGGGAGAGCGTGACCTCGACGAACTCACTGAACTTGGCCTCGTCGGCGCGGAATGACGGCGAGAGGTTCGCCTCGTAGGCCGCGCGCAGGATCGTGCCGACGTCGCCGCCCGCGTTGGCCGCCCGCATCATCCGCATCGGCCCAGGTCCGTCGAGGGTCCCGCCATCGGGGCCCGCGTAGGTGCAGCCGAGCGTCAGCGTCCTGATGCGGTCGGGATGGCGGACCGCGAGTTCCTGGGCGACCATGCCGCCCATCGAGATCCCCATGACATGCGCGTCGTCCCAGCCGACGGCGGTCAGCACCCCCGCGGCGTCGTCGGCCAGGTCGGCGATGGTGAACGGCGCCTCGGCCCGGTCGCTGCGACCGATGCCCCGGTGATCGAACGCGACGACGTCGAAGTCGGGTTCGAGCAGGCTCAGGAAGCGTTCGCCCCAGAGCCCGTGGTGTCCCGCCATGCCCTGGATCAGCAACAGGGGCGCACCGGCGCCGCGTCGGATGTAGTGCAGCTTGCGGTCACCCAGATCGGCGATCGGCACGGCCGGGACTCCTTATTGAGGTGGCGTCTTCCCAGCTCAAGATTAGGCTGGGCGAGGTGTTGGGGACCATCAGAGTCGTACTCGCCGACGACGAGCCACTGCTGCGCCACGGCCTCGGCGTCCTACTCAAGGCAGGCGGCGGCATCGACGTCGTCGCCGAGGCGAGCGACGGCCACGCCGCCCTGGACGCGGTCCGGCGGCATCAGCCGGACGTGCTCCTGCTGGACGTGCAGATGCCGAACCTCGGCGGCCTCGACGTGCTGCGGATGCTCCCGGACCCGCCGCCCGCCACGGCCATCCTGACCACCTTCGACCTCGACGACTACGTCGCGACGGCCCTCGAACTGGGCGCGCAGGGCTTCCTGCTCAAGGACATCGAGCCGGAGATCCTCGTCCGAGCGGTCAGAGACCTCGCCGCGGGCGGGGCGGTGCTGGACCCAAGGATCACCGCCCGCCTCCTCCCCCGCCTACGCGGCGCGGGAGTCTCCCTGAACAAGGCCCGCGCCCTGGCCACCCTGAGCGCCCGAGAGCGCCAAGTCCTCGACCTACTCGCCGACGGCCACCCCAACGCCCGCATCGCCGCCACCCTCCACCTGACGGAGGCGACGGTGAAGAGCTACGTCTCCACGACAATGACCAAACTCGGCGTCCGCAACCGAGTCCAAGCCGCCCTCCTACTCCACGGCGTCGACGTCGGCTGCCCATGACAGCGGCCCTGCGCAGGATCGCTTTCGAAGCCATGGCCGTGGGCGTCCCGCTGTCCGCGGTCCTGCTGTCCCACCCCACCCGGTTCGCCTTCGCCTTCCCCACCGCCGTGATCGCCTGCGCCCTCCTCCCGCTGCGCCTGCGCTGGCCATGGCTCGCCGTGCTCGTGTGCCTGCCCGCACTGGTCGGCGGCCTCGGCTGGCCACCGTCCGTCGTCGCCCTGTTTCACCTGGGCAGGCAGA
>Ga0247823_10000496_pt1 | contig 33470 bp, 19 predicted proteins | sample 13C_PalmiticAcid_2_FD_192426 | JGI IMG/M metagenome (GOLD analysis project Ga0247823, IMG submission 192426) | Soil microbial communities from agricultural site in Penn Yan, New York, United States - 13C_PalmiticAcid_Day30 | ecosystem: Environmental > Terrestrial > Soil > Agricultural land...
TGCGGCCCCCGTGGCCGGCAGCTACAACTTCACCGACGTCACTTTCGGCGCGAGCCCGGGTCTGGGCTTCGGGGTCGGCCGCACCTGGTTCGTCGATTCGAACGGTGCGACCGGCGGCGGCAACGGATCGGGCGCGGACGGCGCCAATCCAATGACCCTGGCCGCCGCCGAGCTCGTGCTCGGCACCACCGACGTGATCGTGCTGGTCAACAACACCAATGCGATCAGCGCCGCGGGATCGAACGGCAACGATACGCTCAGCCTGCTCGCCGACACCCAGGTGCGCGGCTTCGGCCAGGGCGCGCTGGCCCTCACTCTCGTCGTTCCCGCGACGATCCAGCTGTCGAGCAACACGATCAACATCGCCGATCCCACCGGCAATGGCGCGGCGACGCTGACCTCGGCGGCGGGCGCCAATGTGATCACGCTGGGCGCGAGCGGCAATCGCATCTCGGGCTTCATTCTCGACGGAGCGCCGGCGGGAGCGCTGCGCGGCATCGTCGACAATGGCGGCGCCACCGGCACGGTCGTCAACTTCATGACGATCCGCAACTTCAACGCAGTGGGTGGCTACGGCGTGGAGATCACGCCGTCGACCAACACGACGATCGACACCGTCACCTTCACAGGCAACACCAACGACGTGCTGCTCAATGCGGCCGGCAGCACGATCACCAACGTGACCGCGACCGGCGCGACCGGCACGTCGATCACGATCGACAACGCCACCGGCACGACGACGCTGACCAATGTCAACATCAGCGGCGCGGCGACGGGCCTGTCGTTCACCAATGCCGCGGGCACGATCAATGCGACCAATGTCGATATCGGCGGAGCAGGGACTTCGGCGCTCACCGTCAGCGGCGGCACCGCCAGCTTCAACTTCGACGCGGCAAGCTCGATTGTGCAGGCAACCAGCGGGCTGGCGCTGAACTTCACCGGCAATCACACCACCGGCACCTTTGCCTTTGCCGGCCTGATCAATGCCACCAACGGCGCCGGCCTGCAGTTCAGCAATGCCGACGGGACCTATAATCTCACCGGCACGACGACGCTCAACGGCGGCAATGCCGGGATCGACATCTACAACGGCGCCACCGGCACCTTCGCCTTCGGGTCGGGCACCACACTGACGCACAACGCCGCGGGCAATGCCTTCGTGCTGCTCAGCAGCGCCAACGTCACCTTCGACGGCACGATCACCGACAATGACGGCGTCGCAGTCGAGATCGACGGGCATGATGCGGGGACCGCCACGTTCAACGGCGCGATCAGCAGCAGCAGTGCCAATGCCAGCAATGTGATTTCGGTCGCCAACAGCAATGGCGGCGCGATCAACTTCACCGGCCAGATGGCGATCGCCAGTTCCGGCACGGTAGTGAATCTGTCGGCCAACCAGGGTTCGACGATCACCTTCAATGCCGGCGGCACCGGGCTCGACATCACCGGCACCACCGGCACTGCGATGGTCGTCACCGGCGGCGGCACGGTGAACGTCCAGGGCAGCGGCAACTCGATCACCACGACGAGCGGGACGCTGCTGAGCATCACCGACACCGGCGGCACGGCCACCGCTGTCGACCTGTCCTTCGCTTCGGCGAACAACACCAGCGGCGCCAACGGGATCTTCGTCCAGCGCGTCGGCGCCGGCACGATCACCGGCACGGTGAACGTGGCCGGCGGCGCGATTACCGCCACCACCCGCGGCGTTTCGCTGAATGGCGATGCGTTGAACTTCACTTATGGCGGCACGCTGACCACCAGCGGCGCCGCGTCGCGGGCGTTCGAGGCGACCAACCGTACCGGCGGCATCGCGACGCTCTCGGGCAACCTCACCGATACCAGCCTCGGCATCAGCATCGCCAACAACACCGGCGGCACGGTCAATTTCACTGGCCAGACGATCGCCCTCAACACCGGCGCGAACACCGCCGTGACGCTGAGCAACAATGCCGGCGCGACGGTCAACTTCGCGTCGGCGGGCGGCGGCAACGGTCTCGATATCGTCACCACCGGCGGTGCGGGGATCAGCGCGACCGGCGGAGGCACGCTCAGCGTCACCGGCGCCGGCAATACCATCCAGACCGCCACCGGGCAGATCCTCAACTTCACCGGGGTGAGCGCCGGCGCCAGCAGCGTCACGTTCGCGTCGCTGCAGAGCACCGGCACGGTTGCGGGAATCGCGATCAATCTCAACAATTTCGACAGCGTCGGCGGCGGCGCGTTCAGCGGCGGCACCACCAGCGTCGCGGCGACCAGCGGCGGCAATGACGGCATCTTCATCGGCAACGGTTCGGCGGCCAATGTAAGCTTCGGCGCGACCACGATCGGCACGGGTACGATCAGCGGCGACGGCGTCGAGATCAACGGTTCGGGCAACGGCGCGGTGACCTTCGCCAGCGTCGACATCGACAATACGACGGCGCACGGCGTGTCGATCATCGGTGCGGCCGGGGCCACCGGCGCCATCGCGATCAACGGCGGCACGATCGGCGCCGGCGGGGCGGGCAGCATCACCGGCGACGGCGTCAACGTCACCGGTGGCAGCGGCACCGTCACCGTCGCGGCGTCGATCGCCAAGACCAATGCGGGCAACGTCGTGGAAGTCAGCAGCCATACCGGCGGCACGGTGACTTTCTCGAACACCATCTCGGCCACCGGGGGCGCGGCGAACGGCATCCTGCTCAGCAACAATAGCGGCGGCAGCATCGCCTTCTCGGGCGCGACCAAGACGCTCAACACCGGCGCCAATAACGCGATTCAGTTCGACAACAATGCCGCCACCGGCGCGGCAGTGTCGTTCACCGGCGGCAATCTCGATGTGGACACGACCACCGGGCGCGGCATCACCGCCACGTCGACCAACGCGGGCGCGGGCTCGCTGACGATCCAGGGGACGAACAACACGATCAACTCGGTCGGCGGCATCGCGCTCAACCTCGTCAACACCAATATCTCGGGTGGCGGGCTCAACTTCCTGTCGATCTCCGCGAATGGCGGCACCCGCGGCATCGTGCTCAACACCACCGGCGGGGCGGGGGGGCTCACCGTCACCGGCACTGGCACTACCGATGGTTCGGGCGGCACGATCCAGAACATCACCCAGCGCGGAATCGAATTGCTCAACACTGCATTGGTCAACATCGCCAATCTGAACCTGACCAATGCCAGCACCACTGGCCAGGCGGCGGGGCAGGATCTCGACCTCACTACGGCGAACGGCGCGATCTATATGAACGGCGTCGCCACCGCGGTGTTCAACAACATCAACATCACCGGGACGATCGCCGACAACGGCATCACCGGGATCGACGTCAGCAACTTCCAGCTCAACAACAGCCTGATCACCGGCGCGGGCGATGGCGCGAACGAGAGCGGCATCGAGTTCATCAACCTTTCGGGCACGTCATCGCTGACCAACACCGAGATCGCGCTGTCGGAGACCAACAGCCTCGACATCGTCAACACCGACGTGAACCTCAATCTGACGCTGAACAACGTGATCTTCCGCGACACCCAGAGCAGCGGCATCGGCGAGGGCGGTCTGCAGTTCCGCAGCTTCAGCAATGCCGCGGGGACGCCGACGACCAATATCGACGTCGTCGACAGCGATTTCCTGCGGATCCGCACCCAGGGCATCCAGATCATCGGCGAAGACGATTCGGTGGTCAGCGTGGACATCACCAACAGCGTGATCGACAGCCAGACCGGGATCGGCGCGGGCATCGACATCAACGGCAACGACACCTCGACGGTCCGCTTCAACATCATCGGCAATCCGACGATCCGCTCGAGCGGCGGCGCCGCGATCAACATCACCTCGTTCATCAGCGCCAACGTGATGGGCCGGATCGCCAACAACGCCGATGTGGAAGTCTACAGCCAGACCCCGGCCGGCACCGGCGCGTCGGGCAGCAGCGTGCGGCTGCTCGCGCAGGAGAATTCGCACCTCACCGTCGCCGTCACCGGCAACACGCTGACCCAGGGCGCCGGCAACAACAGCGCCGCGGTCGACGTGATCGCGCGCGAGGGCAGCGCCCGTCTCGACTTCACGCTGACCGGCAACGTCATCGATTCGACCGACGTGAACACGCTCGCGGACATCAACCTCCAGAGCGGCTCGTCATCGGGGACCAATATCGAGACCAACCAGATCTACGCCAACATCGCCAACAACAACCTCACCGCCACCGCGGCGCCCAATCTGCTGCGGCTGCGGGTGTCCGAACTCGACAATACCCATGATCCGCGGATCTTCCTGCAGGGCTTTGTCGAAGGCGGCGCGGGGATCGAGGACGACGCGGTGGCGACGTGGAACGCCAACGGCAACACGCCGGGCGGCACTGCGGCCAACATCGCGGTCAGCCTGACCGGGACGGCGACGGGGCCGAGCGCGGGCACTGCGCAGACGCCGACCAACCCGCTGCCCTGATCGGGTCAGAGTCCGATTCATCGTTCCCCGGCGAAGGCCGGGGCCCGGTTGCGATGACGTTCGAAGGGGGTAGTCTCAACCTCGCCGGGTTCGTCGAACCTGGGCCCAAGCCTTCGCCGGGGAACAGTGGTTCCGGGCAGCTGGCTGGAGCCAGCTGCCCCCATCAGCTCGGGAGTCCGGTTATTTCGGTTTTGCCGGCGCGGGCGCGGGCGGCTTGGGCGCGACGGGCAGGGGGCTCTTGTCGAGCGCGACGAGGCCCGCGGGGAAGTCCCTCAGCGTCACCGGTACGATGATCCGCTGGCCGTTGCCGGCAGTGAAGCCGATCTTGAGCGTCTTCCCGCCGCGCAGCGCCGTCAGCAGCGCCGCATCGACCGCGATGCCGGTATAGGCGCCGTTCTGGTCGCTGGTCTGCACTACCAGGGGTCTTTCCGGAGTCTCGTCGACCTGGAAGCTCACGCCCGAGGGAAAGAGCACGCCGTGCGGTAGTGCGATGGTCATGGCGTGCGCGGCCTGCGGCGTACGCTGGAGGATAACCGTCAGCAGCCGTTGCTTCTGTTCGCCGGCAAGCAGGTTCTGGACGAGGCTGCACGGCTGGTTCGCCGCCGGAGCGGGTGTCGGCGCGGGCGTGGGGCTTGCGGCGGGTGCGGGCGCGCAGACCAATTGCCATGCCGGGCCGGCCGGCTGTGCCGGCGCGGTGGCGGCAGGTGCGGGTTGGGCCGGTGTCGTCTGCCCGGCCTGCATGCCCATCCAGCTTGCGCTTGCTGCGAGCAGTGCGGCGATCTCGTTCATCATATTCTCCCCTCGCGGGCAGCCTAGCCGCGGCACATTTCCGGTCAACGTCGAACTGCCCGCGACAGCGCTTCGGGCGCAACGCTTTCGGCGTTGACATGCCCAAAATCTCCAAGCAATCATCAGACAATTGATAAGGGAGAGAATGCGTGGCGGGCGTACAGCTGGCCGAGGTCGGCAAGGCCTATGGCGCCGTCACCGTGATCGAGCGCTTGTCGCTCGCGATTCCGGCGGGCGAATTCGTGGTGTTTCTCGGGCCGTCGGGGTGTGGCAAATCGACGCTGCTGCGGATGATCGCGGGGCTCGAGACGGTCGACAGCGGCGCCATCCACATCGGCGATCGCCGCGTCGATACGCTGCCGCCGGGCAAGCGCGGCGTGGCGATGGTGTTCCAGCATTATGCGCTCTATCCGCATCTCAGCGTGCGCGAGAACATGGCGTTCGGGCTGCGCAATCTGCGCGTGCCCGCCGACGAGATTGCCAGCCGAATCGCGTCGGCGGTGGCGAGCCTCGAGATCGAGGGCTTGCTCGAACGCAAACCGGGCCAGCTGTCGGGCGGCCAGCGTCAGCGCATCGCGATCGCCCGCGCGATCGTCAAGCAGCCCGAGCTGTTCCTGCTCGACGAGCCACTGTCCAATCTCGACGCCGCATTGCGCGTGCGCACCCGGCTCGAGCTGGCGCAGCTCCACCGCCGGCTCGGCACGACGATGATCTTCGTGACTCATGATCAGGTCGAGGCGATGACGCTGGCGGACCGGATCGTCGTGCTCAACGCCGGCGGGATCGAGCAGGTCGGGACGCCGATGGAGATCTATCTCCGTCCGCGCACCCAGTTCGTCGCGACCTTTGTCGGGGCGCCGCGGATCAATCTGTTGCCGGTGGAGGTCAAGGCCGGCGCGACGGGCAACGCTCTGGCACGCCTTGGCGACGGCACGATAATCGGGACCGAGGTGCCCTTCGCCGCGCTTCCGTCGGGTGGCGCCATGCTCGGCCTGCGGGCGGAGACGGTGTGCGTGACCGCAGGCGACGAGGCCACCACCCACGGCACCGCCGAAATCGTCGAGCGGCTTGGCGAGCGCACGCTGGTGCATACGCTGCTCAGCGACGGCGCACGGCTGGTGGCGGAAGACGCCGGCGTCTCCGCGGTGCGCCCGGGAGACCGCATCGGGCTTGCGATCGATGCCGCAGCGGCGCACCTCTTCGACGCCGCCGGGATCGGCCATCACCGGGAGGCGCGTTGATGGCAGCCGCCATGCGCACGCGCGGAGACTGGCGCAACGCGCTGTTCGTCGCGCCGTATCTGCTGGTCTTCGTCGTCATGCTGGTGCTCCCGCTGGCGATGGGGATGTGGCTGTCGACCACCAAGAGCGACCTGTTCGGCACCGAGCGCTGGGTCGGGCTGGCCAATTTCGTCCGGCTGTTCGGCGACGCGATCTTCCTCCAGACGGTCGGCAACACCTTCGTCTTCGTCCTGCTGACCGTGCCGTTCCTGACCCTCGCGGGGCTCGGGCTGGCGCTGGTGCTCAATCGGCAGGAACGCTGGGCCGCGGTGCTGCGGACGATCTTCTTCGCTTCGACCGTGCTGTCGGTCACCGTCGTCACTCTGGTCTGGCGGCTGGTGTTCCTGCCCGATGGTGGGCTGCTCGGCGTCACCGCCGAGGCGCTGGGCAAGACGCCGATCGCCTTCCTCAACAACGAGAAACTGGCGATGCCCGCGATCGCGATCACCACGATCTGGTGGTGCATCGGACTGCCGATGGTGCTGTTCCTCGCCGCGCTCCAGCAAGTGCCGCGCGATCTCTACGAGGCGGCCGCACTCGACAATGCCTCGCGCTGGACCACGCTCACCCGCATCACCTTGCCTGCGATCCGGCGGACCTTCTTCCTCGTGATCATCGTGGAAGTGATCCTGCAGTTCCAGTTGTTCGGCCAGGCCCAACTGATGACTCTGGGTGGCCCCAACAATGCGACGCGCCCCATCGTATTGTTCATCTACGAGACCGGCTGGCGGCAATGGGAGCTGGGTTATGCCGCGGCGGCGGCGCAGGTCCTGTTCGCGATGATCCTGATCGCGGCGATGATCCAGTACCGCATCTCGTCGCGAAAGGGTGTGGCATGACCCGCAGTCGCCTCGCCATCGCATTGGTCGGGCTCGCCGCGATGCTCATGCTGGTGCCGCTGCTCTGGGTGCTGGCGCTGTCGCTCAAGGCCAATTCGGAGCTGATGGCGGACACCGCCTCGGTGTTCAACGGCCGCTTCACGCTCGACAATTATCGCAATCTGTTCGGCAACGGCGCGGTGTTCCGCTGGATCAGCAACAGCCTGATCGTCTCGTTCGGGATGACCGCGGGCGTGCTGATATTGGCTTCGCTCGCCGGCTACGGCTTCGCGCGGCTCGAATTTCGCGGGCGCGAAATGCTGTTCGTGATCGTGCTGCTCGGGCTCGCGGTGCCCGAACAGGCAGTGATCATCGCGCGGCACCAGATGTTCAGCTGGCTCGGCATGCACAACAGCTATCCGGCGCTGATCCTCCCCGGCCTCTCGGCGCCGTTCGGGGTGTTCCTGATGACGCAATATTTCCGCGCGATTCCCAAGGATATCGACGAGGCTGCCTTGCTCGACGGCGCCTCGCGCTTCACGATCTTCTGGCGGCTGCTGCTCCCGCTGACGATCCCTGCGCAGGCGACGCTCGGCATCTTCACCTTCCTCCATGCGTGGAACGATTATTGGTGGCCGCTGATCTCGGCGACCAACAAGGAGATGTTCACGCTCACAGTCGGCATCGCCTCGACCCAGATGAATTTCGCGCAGACCGAGGGGCTCGGCTTCCTGATGGCGCAGGCGGTGTTCGCCGGCGCGCCGATGTTGATCGTCTATCTGTTCTTCCAGAAATACATCGTCCAGGCCGTGGCCGGGGCGGCGGGCAGGTGAGGGCGCTCTGGCTCTTGCCTCTGGCACTCCTCGCCGGCTGTTCGGATGCGAAGCCGGACAAGACCCGGCTGGTGATCCAGCGCTTCTTCGGCGCGTGCGAGGCCGAATATGGCCGCGTCGCCGACATCGCCGGAGCCGAGGGCGAATGCGGCATCATGACCGCGATGATCAATCGCTTCGAAGCCGAGAACCCCGATATCGACCTGGTCGAAAATATCGTGTTCTGGCCCGGCTACGACCAGCTCACCGCGCAACTCGCGGCCAACGACGCGCCCGATCTGGTGACGATGCACGGATCGGTGATCCCGGATTATCAGGCGCGCAATCTGCTCGAGCCGCTCGACGCGGATCTCGCCGCGATCGGTGCGCCGCCGGCGCGCTTCACCAGCGCCGCACGCGCCGCGGTGACGGTCGACGGCCATGCCTGGGGCCTGCCGATCGATACCTGGGCGCCGCTGTGGCACATCAACCTGAACCTGTTCCGCAAGGCCGGGCTGGTGCGCGGCGGCAAGCCGATCCTGCCGCGCTCGCCCGAGGAATTATACGCACAGGCGCAGCAATTTCGCGACCGCACCGGCAAGCCCTATCTCGTCCAGGGCGCCGCCAATGAATATGCCGGCTTCACCCGCAACTTCTACACCTTCGTGATGCAGCAGAATGGCGCGCTGTTCCGAAACGGCCGCGCCAATTTCCGGACGGCCGAGGGCCGGAACGCGCTCCAGCTGTTCAAGACGATCTACGACCGCGACTTCACCACCAAGAACCAGGATTACAGCGCCGCGGTGGCCGGCTTCCTGAACGGCGACGGCGGGGTGTTCCTCGTCGGCACCTGGATGGTCGGGACCTTCGACGCGAAGTCGCGCGAGACCAGCGGCGCACTCGCCAATGGCGGCTATACGGTGATGCCGTACCCCAGACTGTTCCAGCGCGCGGCGACCTTTGCCGACGGGCATAATTGGGTGATGCCGCGCAATAGCCGCCGCACCCCCGAGGAACGCGCCGCTGCGATGCGATTCCTGAAATTCTTCGCGGGCCATGCCAGGCATTGGGCGCGCACCGGCCATCTGCCGGCGTTCCAGGCGATCATCGACAGCGCGGAATGGCGCGCGCTGCCGCATCGCGACAATCTCGCGATCCTCGCCACCACCGCCCAGCCTTTGCCCAAGGAAGTACGCCGCCAATTCCCGCTCGAGACGATCGTCGGTACCGAGGCCGCGTCGGCGATCTCCGGCGCCAAGCCGATCGACCGCACCCTTTCCAACATGGAGCGTCGCGTGAACGACGTGCTCGACAATCTGTGATCCCATGGAGCCCCAAATGCTCAAGTCCCGCGTAATCGCCGATCCTGCCTTCGTCGTCGCCCCGCTCGATCGGCGCGTGTTCGGCACCTTTGTCGAGCATCTCGGGCGCTGCGTATATGGCGGCATCTACGAGCCCGGCCATGCCACCGCCGACGAGAACGGCTTCCGCCGCGACGTGCTCGATCTCACCCGCGAACTGGGCGTGACGATCGTGCGCTATCCCGGCGGCAATTTCGTCTCGGGCTATGACTGGGAAGACGGAGTCGGGCCCAAGGACGCGCGCCCGGTCCGGCTCGACCTCGCCTGGGGTTCGACCGAGACCAACCAATTCGGCACCAACGAGTTCATCCGTTGGTGCCGCCTCACCGAACTCGAGCCGATGTTCGCAGTCAATCTCGGCACGCGCGGGCCCGCCGAGGCGCAGAACTTCCTCGAATATTGCAACCACCCGGGCGGCACGCACTATTCGGACCTGCGCCGCAGTCATGGTTACGAAGCCCCGCACGACATCAAGTTCTGGTGCCTCGGCAACGAGATGGATGGGCCGTGGCAGACCTGCGCCAGGACCGCGCAGGAATATGGCCGCGTCGCCAAAGAGACCGCCAAGGTGATGCGCTGGACCTCGGACGGGCTCCAGCTCGCCGTGTGCGGCTCGTCGGCGCGCGACATGCCGACCTATGGCGCGTGGGAATATACCGTGCTCGATCACTGCTTCGAGGACGTCGACTATATTTCGCTCCACCAATATTTCACCAACCACGAGGATGACGTGGCGCGCTTCCTGACCGCGATCGACGGGCTCGAACGCTTCATCGTCGAAGTCGCGGCGATCGCCGATGCAGTCGCCGCCAAGCGCCGCAGCCCGAAGCGGATCATGCTCTCGGTCGACGAGTGGAACGTCTGGTACCGCGCCCGCGCCGGCGAGCAGCTCCGCGGCGTCGGCTGGCCCGAGGCGCCGGCGCTGCTCGAGGAAATCTACAATTTCGAGGATGCGCTGGTGGTGGGCGGCGTGCTGCTGACGATGATCAACCATGCCGATCGCGTGAAGTCCGCCTGCATCGCGCAACTGGTCAACGTGATCGGTCCGATCATGACCCGGACCGGCGGGCCGGCGTGGCGTCAGACGATCTTCCATCCTTTCGCCCAGGCCGCGCGCTACGGCCGTGGCAATGTGTTGCGCGCGTCGGTAGAGACCGGGAGCTTCGCGGCGGGCGACGAGACCGCGGCGCCGTTGCTCGTCCAGTCGGTGCTCCACGATCCCGAAACCGGCGCGATCGCCGTTTTCGCGCTCAATCGCAGCCTCGATCAGGAGATGGCGCTTTCGGTCGAGCTTCGTGGCTTCGGCCCGCGGCGATTGAGCGAGGCATTCGAGCTGCATCACGATGATCTGAAGGCGATCAACAGTGCCGATGCTCCCGACGAAGTGGCACCCGTATCGCATCCGCGGGCCGCTTTCGAGGACGGCGTACTGGAGACTGTCCTGAAACCGCTCTCGTGGAATGTTTTCGTCACGCATCCCGAATGATCGACAGGTTGTACGCCGCCCCTTCGCAGCGCTAGGATCGAGCGATGGTTGCAAAGGTCAAGACCGCCAAGCCGCTGAACGTCCGGGCCCGACGCAAGTCGCTGCGTCTGCACGGCACGATCGCACGCGATCTCGGCATCCTGATCGTCTCGGGGCGCTACAAGCCGGGCGAGATCCTCAACAACGAAGTCGCGGCGAGCGATCGGCTCCACGTGTCGCGCACCGCCTATCGCGAGGCGTTGCGCATCCTCGCCGCCAAGGGACTGGTCGAGAGCCGCCCGCGCACCGGTACCCGGGTCAGCGACCGTGAGAAATGGCATCTGCTCGATCCCGACGTGCTGTCGTGGATCTTCGAGTTCGAACCCGATGACGAACTGCTGCACAGCCTGTTCGAGCTACGCAAGATCTTCGAGCCCGAGGCCGCGGCGCTCGCGGCGGAGCGCCGCACCGATGCGCAATTGACGCGCATGGCAGAAGCGCTTCAGGGCATGGCGAAGCATACGCTGGCCGTGGAAGAGGGGCGGGTGGCCGATCAGGACTTCCACGCCGCGTTGCTCGAAGCCTCGGCCAATCCCTTCATCACTTCGCTGACCACCAGCGTCAGCGCGGCGGTGGCGTGGACGACGATCTTCAAGCAGCGCAACAGCCCGCTGCGCCGCGATCCCGTCCCCGATCACCAGCGCGTGTTCGACGCGATCGCGGCGGGCGATCCCGAGGGCGCGCACGCGGCGATGGCGCACCTCGTCGACATGGCGTTCCTCGACACCACCCGCAGCCGCGGGCCCAAGCTCAAGCTGGCAAGAGGCTCCCGCCGCGAGACCGTGACGGGTTGATTCCCCTCCCTGCAAGGGGAGGCGTTAGGGGTGGGTAAGAAAAGGCTGGGCTCGATGCCCGGCCTTTTCTTTTCTCCACGCTGCTCGATGGGCCCGCTTCGCGCGCATCCACCCCCGACCCCTCCCTTGCAGGGAGGGGAGCAATGGACCTTACTCCACGGCAGTCACCGGCTCGTCGGCGAGCGCGTTGGTGACCTTCGAGCCCCACAAGGCGTAGAACAGCACATAGAGCTCGCAGATCGCGCAGATGATGAACGACGCCTGCAGGCCATAGACGTCGGCGAACTTGCCCTGGAAATAGACCAGGGCGCCGCCGGCGATCGCCATGATCAGCAGCCCCGAACCTTCCTCGGTCAGCGGGCCGAGGCCCTTGATCCCGAGCGTGAAGATCGTCGGGAACATGATCGAGTGGAACAGCCCCACCGAGATCAGTGCCCACATCGCGATCGGGCCGTGCGCGAAGGTGGTGATCGTCATCACCACGAAAGCGAGTGCGCTGGCGATGGCGAGGACCGTCTCCGGCTTGACCGAGCGCATCAGGAAGGCGCCGATGAAGCGGCCGACCATCATCCCGCCCCAGAGCAGGAAGAGATAATGCCCGGCCTGCTCATGAGTCAGATTGCCGATGTCGGGCTGCGAGACGAAGTTCACGAACAGATTGCCGACGCCGATCTCGGCGATCAGGTAGATCGCGATCGCCGGGACGCCGAACACGAGGTTGCGATGCTGCCACAGCGAGTGGTTCTTGCGGGCTTCACGCGAGTGGCGCGAGACCGCCGCGCCCATCGCCGGAAGCTTGAAGCGCGCGATCACCACGGCGAGGACGAGCAGCACCGCCGCGACGATCAGATAGGGAAGCTGCACCGTCTGCGCATCGGCGAGGCGCTGCTCGAGGGTCAGCGCCGCGGCGCCGCCCTCGGTCGTGCCCGAGACGCTGCGGCCGAGGATCAGATAGGCGCCGAACAACGGGGCGAGCGTGGTGCCCATCGAGTTGAACGCCTGAACGAGGTTCAGCCGCGATGACGCGCTCTCGGACGGACCGATCACTGCGACATAGGGATTGGCGGCGACCTGGAGCAACGCGATGCCCGATGCGATCACGAACATCGCAGTGAGCACGACGCCATAGGAGAGCAGCATCGAGGCCGGGACCATGATCAGTGCGCCCACGGCCATCACGATCAGCCCGGTGACCATCGACTTCTTGTAGCCGATCCGCTCGATGATCTTCGCCGAAGGGACCGAGGCGACGAAATAGGCGATGAACCAGACGCTTTCGATCAGCGTGGTCTGGCTGTAGCTGAGCACCATGACGCTGCGCAGATGCGGCAGCAGCGTGCCGTTGATGACGGTGATGAACCCCCACATGAAGAACAAGGTAGCCAGCATCGACAATGCGGCACCATAGGGTGCACCCGTGCCCGAGGGGGCACCGGCCTGGGGTTGAACGGGAACGGCTGGCATGGGCTTGTTCTTCTCCTGGGAAGGCTTGTTCTAGAGTGCGACCGGCCAGCCGTCGTCCGTCCAGCCGAGCGGCTGGATGCGGAGCGTCGGCACGCCGGAGGCTTGCGTATCATAAGCATGGTATACGATGTAATCCTGCTTCGGCTCGCGCAGGATCGCGATGTGTCCCGGCCCGACGAAGCGCTTGGTGGGGTCGAGATCGGCGTGGAGGACGAGTAAGCCGCCGCCCTGCATCATGCTCTTGCCCTTGCGGTCGAGATAAGGGCCCCTGGGATTCTTCGCGCGGCCCACCATCGTGTAATAGGTGCTCGCCGCCCTGCGGCAGCAGAAGTCGAACGAAGCGAACAGATAGTAATAATCGCCGCGGCGGATCACGAACGGCGCCTCGATCGCGCCCGGGCTGCGGCGGCTGGCGATCGCATGGACCTTGCCGTCGGGCGACCGCAGCCCGGTCTTCGGGTCGAGCCGGACCATCTTGAGTCCCGACCAGAAGCTGCCGAACGTCATCCATTGGCGGCCCCCGGTATCCTCGAAGACATTGGGGTCGATCGCGTTGAAATCGTCGCTCTGCGTGGAGCGGATCACCAGCCCCTTGTCGGTCCACACCGGGTTCTCGAGCGAAGGCGTGGTCACCAGCCCGATCGCCGAGCGGTTCTTGCCGAAGGTCGAGACCGAATAATAGACGCGGTACTCGCCATGCGCGAAACTGATGTCGGGCGCCCAGATCCCCGCCGCCCCCGGCACCGCATCCTTCACCCATGCCGGCATCTCGGCGAAGACCGGCGCGGCGCGGGTCCAGGTCGCGAGATCCTTCGACGTGCGGATGTGGATCAGGCCCTTGCCGTCGCGCGCCTGGCTGGTCGTGAACAGATACCAGGTGGCGCCCTGCCGGACGATCGCAGGATCGTGGACCGGCGCGATGTCCCCGGCGAGGCGCGCGTTCAGCGACGCCGGCGCAGACGGGGCGGTCTGCGCCGGCGCAACCGATGTTCCGGCGAGGAGCGTCGGGAGCAGCGTGCCGAGGAGCGCGATGCGGATGGACCTTTCTCCCCGTGATCAGTCGAACGAGTAACGCAGGCCGAGCGCGAAGGTGCGCCCGAGGACCGACGAGCCGAAATTATGCGTATCCGGTCCGCCCGCGTCGCCAAAGGCATAATAAGACTGGCTCAACTCCTCGGTCAGGTTGACTGCGTCGAGCGTGACCGCAAGTCGGTCGTTGACCTTCGCGGTCAGCTGGAGGTCGAGGCTCTTCTCGGGCCGCCGCCAGATGCCGATCGGGTTGGCGAACAACGAAGCCTCGTTGTTGTTGAGGAACTCCTTGCGCCAGACATAGGAAAGCCGCGCGCCGACCGGGCCGTTATCATAAGCCAGAGTGACGTTGTACGAGAGGTCCGACACGCCGAAGAACGGCGTCTCGACTTCGCCGGTCACCGTGCCCGAGGCGTCCTGGATCGGGATGTTCTGCTTCGAATCGAGGAAGGTCACGCTGCCCTGCACGCCGAGGCCGTTGAGCGGGCCGGGCAGAGTGGGGAAATAGACCAGGCCGATTTCCGCGCCCTTCAATACACCCTTCGAGGCGTTGGTCGGGCGGTTGATGATGAAGGTGGTGGTGTTGAGCCCGGTCCCGGTGACTTGCTCGATGCTGCGGAACGGCACCACCAGCCCGTCGATCTCGCGGCGGAACAGCGTCGCGTAGATCGCGCTGTCATTCTCGAAATACCATTCGAGCGCGGCGTCGTAATTGGTCGCCCGGGTCGGCGCGAGGTTGGGATTGCCGCCGCTGCCCGAACCGTAGCCGACATTGGTGAGGTCGCCGGTAAGGGTCAGATTGGGGTTGAGGTCGACGAAATTCGGCCGGCGCAGCGTCTTGCCGTAATTGAAGCGCAGCCGGAGATTGTCGGTGATGTCGTAGCGCAGGGTCGCACTGGGCAGGAACTCGTCGGTGCTCGCCGACGCGCCGGTCGCATCGCCGCTGATCGCGTCGAGGAAATTCATGTCGGTCTTGACGTTGACGTAGCGCACGCCCGCCTGCAGCCGCAGCGGCCCCAGCTCGAAATCGCCCTGGACATAGGCCGCCCAACTCGTCTCGTCGATGTTGAAATTCTCGTTGAGGTCGAGTGCGTCGCTGGTCTCGATGCCCGGATCGACCGTGCTGCGATAGAGCGCCCGAACGTCGTCGGCATGGTCGAACAGATAATAGCCGTTCGCCACCACCCAGCTGCGCGGCACGTTCGATCTGCCGTCGAAAAAGGGCTTGTTGTAGAAACGGAAGCCGGTGTCGAGCGACGAGAAGGGGCGGTTGAGCGCCGGCGCATCCTGCGCACGCGAAGCTTCGCTGGCGTTGCGCTTGTCGTACCGCGCACCGAAGCTGATCGTCTTGAGGAACGATCCGACGTCGTAATCGCCGTCGATCGTCGCGGTCCAGGCGTTGCCCTTGTTGCGATTGGCGTTGTCGTAGAATTCGCCGACATTCCACTGTCCCGGATCGCGGAGCAGCACATTATCGTCGAACTGGAAGGCAGTGAGCCCGCCGCCCTGGTTGAAGTCCACGAACACCGAATTGGCGACCCGGGTGGTGCGCATCGCGAGGAACGCGGTGTTGAATTCGCTCTTCTGATAGGTCGCGTCGGCGGCGAGCTTGAACTTGTCGCCCACGTTCCATTTGCCGCTCAGCGCATAGACGAAGCTGTCGGTGCGCTGTTTGGTGGCGTCGCCGCTGTTGAATTCGAACGGCGCGCCGACCGTCCGGGTCTTCATGATGTTGGTGCCGTCGTAGAGCGTGAAGCTGTTCGCCGGATTGGGTCCGAGATTCCCCCACCAGTCGACGAAAGTGAAGAACAGATTGTTGAACGTCGTGTTGCGATAGCCGTCCCAGAAGAACTCGAAGGTATATTCCGAGCTGTCATTGGGCGCCCATTGCAGCGCGGCGTTGACCGCCGGCCGCTCGCGCTCGCCGTAAAGGTCACTCATGAACACCGCGTCGCGCGACAGATAATAAGGCACCTGCGCGCCGTTGATCGCCAAGGTCGAGCCGGCGGCGGTGGGCAGGCCGGGCTGCAGGCCGGGAACCCAGAGCTGCTGGCCGGGCGCGCGGCAATCGGTCGGCTGGATCCGCTCGAGCGGAGTCCAGCCATTGGGGTTGCCGTCGGGCGCGGCCGGCGTGCGCGCGCATGTGTTGGCAAGCCCGCTGCCCGCAGGCGGATTGGTCGCGGTCGCGAACGGCACCATCGCGCCGGCGGTCACGCTCTGGTCGCGATATTTGGTCTTGGCGTAGCTGACGTTGACCAGCACGCCGAAGGCGCCGGCGCCGGTCTCCCAGCGATTGCTGACGAGCGCGCTGATATTGGGATTAAACGTGTCGGCCTGCTCGTTGTAGATGCCGCGCGCCGATGCCGAGAAAGTGAAGCCGTCGAAATCGAGCGGGCGGCGCGTGAACACGTCGACCTGACCGGCGATCCCGGTCTCGATCTGCTCGGCGGCGCGAGTCTTGTAGACGTCGATCCGCTTGACGAGGTTCGCCGGGATGTCGGCGAGCGCGAACTGGCGGCCCGATGCCGTGAAGATGTTGCGGCCGTTCCATGTGGTGGTGATGTCGGAGAGGCCACGGATCGAGATCGCCGAAGCCTCGCCGCCGGTGCGGTTGGTCACCTGCACGCCGGTGACGCGCTGGAGCGCCTCGACGACATTGTTGTCGGGCAATTTGCCGACATCCTCGGCGACCACCGACTCGATGATCTGGGTGGCCTCTCGCTTGTTCTGCAGGCCCTCGATCAGGCTGGCGCGGACACCGGTGACGACGATCTCGTCCTGGGTTTCCTGATCGGCCGGGCCGGAGGCGTCCGCCGGCGATGCGGTTGTTTGCGCGGACACCGGTGTCACGAACGAAACCAGCGCGACGAGCGACGCCGAACAGAGAATTCTGCGCTTCAGAGCCATTGTTTTTCCCCTCTCCTGTCATGCGTCCCGACGGGTCGACCCGTTCTGAAGAAGCACAGCTTGAATAGTCAGACAAAAATACGAACGTCGTAAATTCGTGCAAGCGGTTTGTGCGTGGATGCCTCGGCTTTTCGCCAAGTCGCGCAGAAATCGTGGCTTTTTCGCCGCACTTGACGCCGCCCGCCAAGGGGCTAGCCCGGGCGAGGGACGGATTGATCCCGCCGCAAGGCGCATATAAGTCTGACTATTATTCGAATCGGAAGAGGATCCAGAAATTATGGCGTTCAGGCTCGTGCAGTTTCGCGATTCGGCCGGCGAGCGAGGCGTTGCGGCATTCATCGACGGGGCCGCGGTGCGGCTCGCCGGCGTAGCCACGACCTATGAACTCGCGCTGGCGGCGATCCGCGAAGGTGCGTCGCTCGAGGCGGCTGCGCGGGCGCGGGCGGGGGGCGCGGTCGATCTCGCCGCGGCGGAGGCCGAGGGCCGGCTGCTCGCGCCGATCGACCATCCCGATGCCGCGCATTGCTACGTCACCGGCACGGGCCTCACGCATCTCGGCTCGGCCGAGGGGCGCGACCAGATGCACAAGGCCGCGGCCGGCGGCACGCTCACCGATTCGATGCGGATGTTCAACATGGGGCTCGAAGGCGGCAAGCCCATCGACGACAAGCCCGGGGTTCAGCCCGAATGGTTCTACAAAGGCGACGGCTCGTCGCTGGTCGGCCCGGGCGAGCCCTTGCCTTCGCCCGATTTCGCGCTCGACGGCAGCGAAGAGCCCGAGATCGCCGGCATCTACATCATCGACGACGAAGGCCGTCCGCGCCGGCTCGGCTTCGCGCTCGGCAACGAATTCTCGGACCATATCACCGAACGCGGCAATTATCTGTGGCTCGCCCATTCGAAGCTGCGCCACGCCTCGCTCGGCGCCGAGCTGCTCGTCGGCGCGCTCCCGGCCGATGTGCGCGGCACCAGCAAGATCGTCCGGAATGGTGAGACGATCTGGGAAAAGCCGTTCCTCTCGGGCGAGGCGAACATGTCGCACGCCATCAGCAATCTTGAGCATCACCATTTCAAATATGGACTTTTCCGCCGCCCCGGCGATCTCCACGTCCATTTCTTCGGCACCGCGACCCTGTCGTTCGCCGATGGCGTGCGGACCGAAGAAGGCGATGTCTTCGAAGTGTCGGCCGCGCCGTTCACGCTGCCGCTGCGCAACCCGCTGACCACCGTCCCCGGTGGCGATGCGCGCGTGATTCCGCTTTGAGTCGGGCCCCGACTCGGAGTTAATAAGACAAATGGATGCTCGGGAGCGGGCGCCGACCAAAAGGGAGAGTTGCATGAAGCATTGGAAACTGGGGCTGTTGCCGGTCGCGGCGACGCTGATGGCGGCGCCTGCCTTCGCGCAGGCGCCCGTCAACGTCACCGTCACGGTCGATACCGGCAAGGCCGGGCCGAAGATCGAGCCCGCCATCTACGGCCAGTTCGCCGAACATCTCGGCCGCGGAATCTATGAGGGCGTCTGGGTCGGCACCGATTCGAAGATCCCCAACACCAACGGCTATCGCAACGACGTGCTCGCCGCGCTCAAGCACATCAAGGTGCCGGTGGTGCGCTGGCCGGGCGGGTGCTTCGCCGACGAATATGATTGGCGCGACGGCATCGGCCCCAAGGCGAAGCGCCCGGTGCGGATCAATCGCCACTGGGGCGGCGTGACCGAGGACAATGCCTTCGGCACGCACGAGTTCATGAACTATTCCGAGATGCTCGGCACCGATGCCTATGTCGCCGGCAATATGGGCTCGATGGGCCCGCGCGACATGAGCCAGTGGGTCGAATACATGACCGCCGAACAGGGCAGTCTCGCCGAGGAGCGCAAGAAGAACGGCCGCGAAAAGCCGTGGGTCGTCAAATATTTCGGGGTGGGCAACGAGACCTGGGGCTGCGGCGGCAGCATGCGCCCCGAATATTCGGCGGACCTCCACCGCCGCTATGCCGAGTTCGTCAACGCCCCCGCGGGCAAGCCGAAGATCGTCAAGGTCGCCAGCGGCGCCAATGCCAGCGATTATAATTTCACCGACGTGATGATGCGCCAGGCGCGCGATCGGATGAACGCCCTCAGCGTCCATTATTACACCCTGCCGACCGGCAATTGGCAGAAAAAAGGTGCGGCGACCGGCTTCAACGAGGACGAATGGGCCTCCACGCTCGGCCGCGCGACCTTCATGGACGAACTGATCACCAAGCATGTCGAGATGATGGACAAGCACGACCCCGAGAAGAAGGTCGCGCTGTATGTCGACGAATGGGGCACGTGGTACGATCAGGAATCGGGATCCGTCCCGGGCTTCCTCTATCAGCAGAACAGCCTGCGCGACGCCGAAGTGGCGGCGCTGACGCTCAATATCTTCCATCGGCATACTGATCGGGTGAAGATGGCCAATATCGCCCAGATGGTGAACGTGCTGCAGGCGATGATCCTGACCGACAAGGGCCGGATGGTGCTGACTCCGACCTATCACGTCTTCGACATGTACGTGCCGTTCCAGGGCGCCACGCCCTATGCGGCGGACGTGAAGGGACCGAGCTATGAGAAGGCTGGGTTCAAGATACCGATGGTCGACGTGTCGGCGGCGCGCGGAACCGACGGGAAGCTCTATCTGTCGCTGACCAACACCGATCCCAACAAGGCGGCGCGCGTGACGACCAATCTGGGCGGCACCGCGCGCGGGCGCATCCTGACCGGTCCGGCGATCGATACCCACAATACGTTCGACAAGCCGAACACGATCATGCCCGCGCCTTATTCGGCACAGAGCAGCGGCGGCAAGTTGACGTTCGACTTGCCGGCCAAGTCGGTTGTCGTGGTCGCGGTCGACTGAAGTGCTGCGGCGTCCCCATTCCTCCCTCGCGCAGCGGGGGAGGGAGACCACGAAATGGTGGAGGGGGCATCGCCACGGGCGACATTGCTTGGGGCCAGGCCGCCTCCGTCCGCCTTCGGCTGCCGCCTCCTCAGCTGAAGCGAGGGAGGAATGGGTGTCGGCCACATGATTTCCGAGCAGCCCATGCCCACGCGGCGTGCCTTCCTGCTCTCGGCGAGCGTTCTGGCGCTCGCCGGCCCCGCCTTCGCACAGGTCCGGGTCGAGGAAAGGCCGATCAAGGCGAGGCCGCTGCCGCTCTCTGCGGTGCGGCTGAAACCGTCGGTCTATCTCGACGCGATCGAGGCCAACCGCCGCTACCTCCTGTCGCTCTCGCCCGAGCGGCTCCTGCACAATTTCTACAAGAGCGCCGGCCTTCCCGCCAAAGGTGACACCTATGGCGGGTGGGAAGCGCGCGGGATCGCCGGGCATACGCTCGGCCATTATCTCTCGGGTCTGTCGCTGCTCTTCGCCCAGACCGGCGACGCCGCGGTCCGCGATCGTCTGCGCTTTACCGTGGCCGAGATGGCGCGGATCCAGGCCGTGCACGGGGACGGCTATGTCGGCGGCACCACCGTCGAGCGCGACGGCAAGATCGTCGACGGCAAGATCGTCTTCGAGGAGATCCGCAGGGGCGACATCCGCACCGGCGGCTTCGACATCAATGGCGGCTGGGTGCCGCTCTATACGTGGCACAAGGTCCATGCCGGGCTGATCGACGCGGTGCGGCTCGGCGATGTCGTCGAGGCGATGCCGGTTATGCTGGCGATGGCGGGCTATCTCGGCACGATCCTCGAGGGACTCGACGATCCGGCGATGCAGAAATTGCTCGCCGCGGAGCATGGCGGATTGAACGACAGCTATGCCGAGAGCTATGCGCTGACCGGGAATCCGCGCTGGCGGCGACTGGCAGAGCGCATATACCACCGGAAGGTGCTGGCGCCGCTCGCCGGGCAGAAAGACGAGCTCCCGGGGCTTCACGCCAACACGCAGATCCCCAAGCTGATCGGGCTCGCCCGGCTCTACGAGCTGACCGGCGAGCAGCGCCATGCCGATGCCGCGCGCTTCTTCCACCAGACCGTCGTCCGGCATCACAGCTATGTCATCGGCGGCAACAGCGAGCGCGAGCATTTCGGTCCGCCGAACCAGATCTCGACGCGGATCACCGAGCGCACCTGCGAGGCGTGCAACAGCTACAACATGCTCAAGCTGACGAAGCACCTCTATGGCTGGCAGCCCGATCCTGCGTTGTTCGACTATTACGAGCGCATCCAGCTCAATCATCTGCTCGCGCACCAGCATCCCGAGACGGGGATGTTCGTCTATTTCATGCCGCTCAGCGCCGGCGCCCGGCGGACCTATTCGACGCCCGAGGACAGCTTCTGGTGCTGCGTCGGATCGGGGATGGAGACGCATGCCAAACATGGCGAGAGCATCTATTGGCACGACGACGCCGCGCTGTTCGTCAACCTCTTCATCCCGTCCACGGCCGAGTGGAAGGCGCGGGGGCTGAAGGTCGAACTGGAAACGGGCTATCCGTTCAGCGAGCAGGTCACGCTCCGTATTACCAGGGCGCCGCGCACCGCAACGGCGATCGCGCTGCGCCTGCCCGGCTGGTGCGATGCACCGTCGCTCACGTTGAACGGCACCAGCCAGCCGCTCGATCGCGCCGCCGGCTATGCCCGGCTGAACCGCCGCTGGCGGACGGGGGACAGCATCACGCTGACGTTGCCGATGCGCGTCCGCACCGAAGCGACGCCCGACGACCCGCGAATGCTCGCCTATCTCAGCGGACCGCTGGTTCTCGCCGCCGATCTCGGCCCCGCCGACCAGCCGTTCGACGGCCCGCCTCCTGCGCTGGTGGTCGGCGACACCGCAGGGGCGCTCGAGTCCGTGAACCCCGCCGAACATCGTTTCCATCTCCCCGATGCGCGACCTTCAGCCCTCTCGATGGTCCCGTTCTTCCGCCAGTATGACCGCCGCACCGCTGTCTATTTCCCGCGCTTCACCGCCGCCGAGTGGAAGGCCGAGGAAGCAAGCTTCCGCGCCGAAAGCGAAGCCCGCGCCGCGCTCGCCAGGCGTACCGTCGATGTGATCCAGCTCGGCGAGATGCAGCCCGAGCGCGATCACGACTATCGCTCGAACCATGGCGACCTGTTCTCATGGGGTGGCCGCAGCGCGCGCCAGCTTCCCTGGGGCATGGGCAATTATATGGAGTTCACCCTCGCAGTGCGTCCCGGTCCGATGCTGCTCGGCGCGCTGTATTGGGGCGAGGAAGTGAACAAGAATTTCGACATTTCGGTCGAAGGGACGCGCATCGCCAATGAGCGTCGCGCCGTCGCGCCGGTGAACCGCTTCGTCAACGTCGATTATCCGATCCCCGAGGCGCTCACCCGCGGCAAGGACAAGGTGATCGTGCGCTTCGAGACCAGGGGCACCGACGCGTTCGTCTACGAAGCCCGTACATTGGAGGCACGATGATCCGTCTGAGCCGTCGTCATGCGCTGGGGATGCTCGCCGCGGTGCCCATCGCCGCGCAGGCACGGGGCCAGCGCGACTTTCGCGATCTCACGCCGCGTCCGCCGATGGGCTGGAACAGCTGGGACAGCTTCGCCGCGACGATCGACGAGGAACAGGCGCGCGCCAATGCTGCGGTGATGGCGGCAAAGCTGCTGCCGCACGGCTATGACGTGTTCACCGTCGACATCCAATGGTACGAGCCGGGCGCGACCGGTTTCGAATATCGCGTCGGGGTGGAACTGGCGATGGACGCCAACGGGCGGCTGCTGCCGGCACCCAATCGCTTCCCTTCGGCGGCCGGAGGCGAGGGCTTCAAGCCGCTCGCCGATGCCGTCCATGGCCTCGGGCTCAAGTTCGGCATCCATTTGATGCGCGGGGTTCCGCGGCTGGCGGCCGACCGCAACCTGCCGATCCTCGGCACCAGATATCGCTGCGGCGACATCGCCGACCGGGTGAACATCTGCCCGTGGAATTCGGACATGTACGGCGTCGACATGGCGAAGCCCGGCGCGCAGGCCTATTATGACGGCGTCTTCGCGCTGATCGCGTCATGGGGCGTCGACTTCGTCAAGGTCGACGACATCGCCCGGCCCTACCATCGCAACCAGCCCGAGATCGAGGCGGTGCGCCGCGCGATCGATCGTTCGGGGCGGCCGATGGCGCTGAGCATCTCGCCTGGCGAAACCCCGCTCAGCGCCGCCGAGCACGTCGCCGGCCACGCCAATCTCTGGCGGATCAGCGACGATTTCTGGGACGAATGGCCGCTGCTATTATCGCAGTTCAAGCGGCTCGCCGACTGGGCACCGCATCTCAACCGGCGCCCGGGCGCCTGGCCCGATGCCGACATGCTGCCGCTCGGGCTGCTCGCTCTGGGCAAGCGCCGCACCCGCTTCACCCCCGACGAGCAGCGCACGATGATGTCGCTCTGGTCGATCGCGCGCTCGCCGCTGATCATGGGTGGCGATTTGCGCGCGCTCGACGCCGACACGCTGGCGCTCTTGACCAACGACGCAGTGCTTGCGGTGAACCAGCACGGCACCGCAGCACGCCAGCTCTTCCGCACCGGCAACCATATCGGCTGGACTTCGCGCGACGCCCGCTCGGGCGCGCATCATCTCGCGCTGTTCAATATCGGCGAGACGGCAGAGGAAGTCGGCGCCGATCTCTCCGCGCTAGGCTTCTCCGGAAGCGCCAGAGTGCGCGACTTGTGGGCGGGGAGCGACCTCGAGGCGAAGACCCGCTTCGCCGTCACCCTGCCGCCGCACGGATCGGGGCTTTATCGGCTGAGCTAGGCCCTCTCCCCGGAAGGGGAGAGGGAGAGAAGCGGGTCAGCTGGTTTCCTTGCCCGTGCATTCGCCGGTGCGGCGGGCGTCCATCTTGAGCGTCATGGTGTGCGCCGTGGTCGGCTGACCGGGCGCGCCTGCGCTCTTGGTGGTCATGGTCATCTGATAATTGTCGCTGGAGAATTTGCCCGTCATCGTCGCGTCGATGGTCATGCCCGCGCTCTTGCACTGCATCTTCGCGTCCAGCCGGCCATTCGCCATGCTGAAATGATCGTAGCGGCAATCCTTGTTGTCGCCCGAGAAGAAATCCGCCGCCGGCTTCTTGGCCTGCTCGGGAGTCAGGCAATTGGAGAAGCTGTGGCCGGTGGCCATCGCGCCCTTCATCTTGGCCGCCGCTTCGGGCGGCATGCCGGGCATCTCGATATTGGTGATCGTCGCGGTGCCTTCCCAGCGTCCGGGCGACAGCGACGGCGCGGCACCGCTCGCCGCCACTTTCTCGGCGACTTCCTTGGCGCTGGCGTTGGTCGCCTCGACCGAGGGCCCCGAATTACAGGCGGACAGCGCCAAAGGCGCGAGCAGCAGCAGCTTGTTCATCGATTTCCTCTCTGTTGAAGCCCCCCCGCCAGCATATGCCGCGCGAAAGCCCGGCAGGCCAGCGTTCAATACCAGGACGGTGCCGGATCAATGATTGTGACGCGGCACGCCGAAGGTCTGCGCCAGCTTCTGATATTTCACTGCGGGCTCGAGCACCGCGCCGGTTTCGGCCTGGCCGTTGATCGCGCGCTGGATCTCCTGCCACGGCGTCTGGCTGGCGGGGAATTTGAAGCCGCCGCTCGCCTCCAGCGCCGCGCGCCGCCCGGCCAGTTCCTCGTCCGAGACCAGCATGTTCGCGCTGCCCTTGCGCAGATCGATCCGCACCCGGTCGCCGGTCTGGAGCAAGGCGAGCCCGCCGCCCGCCGCCGCTTCGGGCGAGGCATTGAGGATCGACGGGCTGCCGCTGGTGCCCGATTGGCGGCCGTCGCCGATGCAGGGAAGGGCATGCACGCCCTTCTGGATCAGCTGGACCGGCGGGCGCATGTTCACCACTTCGGCGGCGCCCGGATAGCCGATCGGCCCCGCGCCGCGCATGATCAGCAAGGTGCGCTCGTCGATTCCGAGCGCGGGATCGTCGATCCGCGCGTGATAATCCTCGGGGCCGTCGAACACCACCACCGGCCCCTCGAACGCGTCGGGATCGGCGGGATCGGAGAGATAGCGCTCGCGGAACTCGGGGGAGATCACGCTCAGCTTCATGATCGCGCTGTCGAACAGATTGCCGCGCAGCACCGAGAAGCCCGCCGCCTCCTTGAGCGGCGCGTCGAAACGGTGGATGACCTTCTCGTCCTCGATCACGGCGTCGCGGCAATTGTCGCCGATGCTATGGCCGTTGACGGTGAGCGCGTCCTCGAAGATCAGCCCCTGACGCATCAACTCGGCGACCACCGCGGGAACGCCGCCGGCGCGGTAATAATCCTCGCCCAGATATTCGCCCGCCGGCTGGAGATTGACCAGCAGCGGCACGTCGCGGCCATGCGCCTGCCAGTCGTCGAGGTTGAGCTCCACTCCGATGTGGCGGGCGATCGCGTTCAGGTGGATCGGTGCGTTGGTCGAGCCGCCGATCGCCGAATTGACCCGGACCGCGTTGAGGAACGCCTCGCGGGTCAGCACGTCGCTGGGTTTGCGGTCGGCCGCGACCATCTCGACGATCTGCAAGCCGGTGCGGTATGCCGATTCCTGCCGATCGCGATACGGCGCGGGGATCGCCGCCGAGCCGGGCAAGGACATGCCCAGCGCCTCGGCCAGCGAGTTCATCGTCGATGCGGTGCCCATCGTGTTGCAGAAACCGGTCGACGGCGCCGAAGTCGCGACCAGTTTGATGAAGCCCTGATAGTCGATCTCGCCGGCGGCGAGCAGTTCGCGCGCCTTCCACACGATCGTCCCCGATCCGGTGCGCTCGCCCTTGTGCCAGCCGTTGAGCATCGGCCCGACCGACAGCGAGATCGCGGGAATGTTCACTGTCGCCGCGGCCATCAGGCAGGCGGGCGTGGTCTTGTCGCAGCCGGTGGTCAGCACCACTCCGTCGATCGGATAGCCGTAGAGCGTCTCGACCAGGCCGAGATAAGCGAGGTTGCGGTCGAGCCCTGCGGTCGGGCGCTTGCCGGTCTCCTGGATCGGATGGACGGGGAATTCGATCGCGATGCCGCCCGCCTCACGAATGCCGTCGCGAATGCGCTCGGCGAGGACGATGTGGTGGCGGTTGCAGGGGCTGAGGTCGCTGCCGGTCTGGGCGATGCCGATGATCGGCTTGCCCGACTGGAGCTCGTCGAGGCTGATCCCGAAATTCATGTAGCGCTCGAGATAGAGCGCGGTCATGTCGGCGTTCGAAGGATCGTCGAACCACGCACGCGAACGAAGCTTGCGCGGGGAAGTGCTGGAATCGTGAGTCATTTCGGTTTTTTGAGCCCTTGGGCGCCGTGCCCATATTAGTCAGACTATTGCCAAGTAATCGCCGGGGGGACAAGGGCGAACGCGCGATTTTCGGCCGAAATACGACCATAAGCCATGGCTGTAACCGTTTACGAGCCGCCCCGGCATCGCCTAACAGACGGCGACCGCGGAAAGCGCGGCGGGGAGAGGCGATGACCGATACCATGCGCGAAAACACGCCGCTCGAGACCATCACCATCGTCGGCGGCGGCACCGCCGGCTGGATGACCGCGGCTTTGCTGTCGCATCTGTTTCGCGGCTATCGGATCCGGCTGATCGAATCCGACGAGATCGGCATCATCGGCGTCGGCGAGGCGACCATCCCCGCGCTGCGCGACTATCTGGCGATGGCGGGGATCGATCAGATCGAGATGATCCGCGCCAGCCAGGCGACGTTCAAGCTCGGCATCGATTTCGTCGATTGGTGGCGCGGCGACGATCGCTATTTCCACGGCTTCGGGCGGATCGGCCAGGATTTCATGTGGCTCCACCCGCATCAGCTCTGGCTCAAGCTCAGGAGCATCGGCGCGCCCGTCGGCCATTTCGACGATTACGCGCTCAATTGCCGCGCCGGCATGGCGAACAAATTCTGCTTCCCCGATCCGCGCAATCCGGGCTCGCCGATCTCGGGCATCGATTACGCCTATCATTTCGATGCGTCGCTGCTGGCGAAGTTCCTCCGCGTTCGGGCCGAGGCCAAGGGCGTCACCCGGATCGAGGGCCGCATCGTCGACGTGAAGCTCCATGGCGAGAACGGCCATGTCGACCATGTCGTGCTCGCGGACGGCCGGACGGTCGATGGCGATCTGTTCGTCGATTGCTCGGGGATGCGCGGGCTGCTGATCGGGCAGGCGCTCGGTATCGGCTATGAAGACTGGAGCCACTGGCTGCTCAACGATCGCGCGCTCGCGGTGCCGTGCGAGAGCGTGGCGCCGCTGACGCCCTATACAAGGGTCACCGCGCGCGATCATGGCTGGCAGTGGCGGATCCCGCTCCAGCACCGGATCGGCAACGGGCACGTCTATGCCAGCGCGCAGATCTCGGACGACGAAGCGGCGACGACTTTGCTCGCCAATCTCGACGGCAGGCCGCTCGCCGATCCGCGGCCGGTGCGTTTCCGCCCGGGCAAGCGGCACAAGGCGTGGGAGAAGAACGTCGTCGCGATCGGGCTGTCCTCGGGGTTTCTCGAGCCGCTCGAATCGACCAGCATCCACTTGATCCAGACCGGGATCACCAAGCTGATCGGGCTGTTCCCGCACCGCGGCTTCGCCGCCGCCGATATGGCCGAATATAATCGCCAGCACGATTTCGAATTTACCGACGTGCGCGATTTCATCATCGCGCACTACAAGGTCACCGAGCGCGAGGACACCGACTATTGGCGGTATCTCAAGCACATGGCGGTGCCCGACAGCCTAACCGAACGCCTCGAACTGTTCGCTTCCTCGGGCCGCTTCTTCCGCCGTGCCGCGGCGGAGCTGTTCCGCGAGGAGAGCTGGGTGCAGGTGTTGCTGGGGCAGGGGCTGCCCGTCGCATATGATCCGATGGTCGAGATGATTCCGCAGGACACCGTCGCCCAATTCATTCGCGACACCGGCGAGGTGATCGCCGACGTTGCAGATGCGATGCCCGATCACGCCGCCTTCATCGATCGTCACTGCAAGGCGCCGCCGCCGGGTGTTGCGGGATAACCACAGCGTACCGGGCTTGAACCGGATCTGGGCAAGCGCGTTGTTGACAGATGGCGCGAAAGCGTTTTGACATCGTTGTCGGAAGTTAGAAGCTGCGCAATCAGCCATGTAACCGGTTACAATGAGGGTTAGGGGAGAATGTCGTGAGGAATTCCAACAACATGCGGATGAATCTCGCGCGCGGCATTTCCGCCGTTGCGCTTGCTGCTGCGTTGACGATCGGGTCGCCCGCGTCCGCACAGACCACGTCGACGCTGCAGGGACATGTCGAGGGCGCGACGCCCGGCGCGACCGTCACGGTCACCGACACGACGACCGGGCGCAGCGTCACCGCCACGGTCAATGCCGAGGGCAATTACGTCATCGTCGGCCTGCGTCCGAGCACCTATCAGGTAGCGCTCTCGGGCGGCGGCGAGGCGGAGACCGTCATCCTCCCGGTCGGCCAGACCGTGACCTATGATCTCGGCAGCGCCGCCGACGCGGCGGGAACGGGCGGCGAGATCGTCGTCACCGGCACCCGCGACCGCACCGAGACGCGCACGGCCACGGTGTCGACCAATGTCAGTCAGGCGCAGATCCAGAATCTGCCTCAGAACGAGCGCAACTTCCTCAATTTCGCCGCGCTTGCCCCGGGCGTCGCAGTCTCGCCGACCTCGGGCGCCCGCCGCGTGCAGGCGGGTGCGGTCAGTTCGGACAACACCAACGTCTTCATCGACGGCCTGAGCCTCAAGAATCCGGTCAACCATGGCGGCGTCGCCGGCCAGAACTTCTCGAGGGGCAATCCCTTCCCGCAATCGGCGGTGCAGGAGTTCAAGGTCGACACCCAGAATTTCAAGGCGGAATACGAGCAGGCCGGGTCGGCGATCATCACTGCGGTCACCAAGACCGGCGGCACCGAATTCCACGGTGGCGCGTTCGGCGAATGGCAACCCAAGTCGTTCATCGGCCAGCCCTATTTCGAGCGCAATCGCGAGAAGCCCGAATATAATCGCTGGCAGTACGGCGCCGATCTCGGCGGTCCGATCATCAAGGACGTGCTCCATTTCTTCGGTGCGTTCGAAGGTACGAGCCAGAAGCTTCCTTCGACTGCGGTCAATCTGGACCCGAATAACGAGGGTACGGTCCCCCAGTCCCTCAAGGACGAGTTTAACGGCACCTATGCGCAGAGCTTCGAGCAGCGCCTCTATTTCGGCAAATTGAGCCTGTTCGCCACCGACCGCGACACGTTCAACGCGAGCGTGTTCGTCCGCAAGGAAGACAATCTCTCCGATTTCGGTGGCAACGCGCTGCCCGAGCACGGCCGCCGGCTGCTGAGCGACATCAACGTCTATCAGGCCGACTGGGCCCATCGCGGCGACAGCTGGCTCAACGAACTCACCGTCGCCTATAATACGGTGTCGAACGGCACGCCGCGCAACAGCGACGATCCCGAGATCATCTTGACCAACAATGTCGGCGTCAACGGCGGCGAGGCCGCGCTCTTCGGCGGCAACAGCTTCATCCAGAACGACAATCAGGAAACCTGGACGTTCAAGAACAACGCCACCTTCTTCGGTGGCGATCACACGATCAAGGTCGGCGCCAAGCTGACGCTCAACACCTATGAGCGGCTCGAGGACAGCCGCAACAACGGCAGCTATTACTATCTCGGCCGAACCTTCACCGATGCCGCGACGCAGATCCCCGACGCGGCACGCATCTCGACTGTCCCCGTCGCGCCTGCGGTCGCGAAGAACACCCAGATCGGCCTCTTCATCCAGGATGACTGGACGCCCAACGAGCATCTGACGATCAACGCCGGCCTGCGCTGGGATTTCGAGACCAACGCCAAGAACGAGAATTTCGTCACGCCTGACCGGGTCGCCACGGCGCTGCGCAACTATCCGGGCTGGCAGGCCGCAGGAATCGATCCCGAGGATTACATCTCGACCGGCGACAACCGGAAGCCGTTCTGGGGCGCGATCCAGCCGCGCCTCGGCATCAGCTACGACGTCAATGGCGATCGCGATCTGATCTTCTTCGCCGGCGCGGGGCGTTATTATGATCGTCCGCTGTTCATCACTGCGGGCATCGAGACGATCACGAACTATTATCGTTCGGTCACCACCCTGGCCTTCTGCCAGGGCAGCGGCTACGCCGCCCCCCCGACCGGCTGCGTCAACTGGAACGAGAGCTATCGCGATCCCGCCGCGTTGCGCGCGATCGCGACCGCCCAGGGCACCGGCGGCGACGTCTGGCTGCTCAACAACGATACCAAGCTGCCCTTCTCGGACCAGTTCAGCCTCGGCGTGCGCAAGCGTTTCGGCGAGGTCCAGACTTCGCTCACCTTCGCGCATGTCCGCAGCCACAACATCTTCCAGTTCGTGCGCGGCAATCGCTTCGAGAATGGCTGGTATACGCGCAACGTGACGCGGACGCCGGTCGTCAACGACGCCAACGGGAATTATGTGAGCGGTGGAGTCGTTACCGGCTGCTCGGACGGCGGCATCCTGTGGGTGCAGGACAATATCGCCGGCTCGCTGACCAATCGCGACGGCTCGCCGGTGCCGACCAGCATCTGCGCGGCACAGAATGGCCAGCTGCCGGGCTTCAACGGCAAGCTCAACATCGGCCAGAACGATGGCAAGGCAGTCTACAACGCGATCTATCTGACGGTCGACAAGCCCTATTCGAAGGCATCGGGCTGGGGCTTCACGCTGTCCGGCACCTTCCAGCGCGCGCGTACCAATGTCGGCACCGAGCTCGGCGCCGACGAATTCTTTGCGGGACCGGACGTCACTCAGTTCGGTTGGCAGAGCGTTCAGGGCGTCGACCAGTATCGTCTCGTCGCGACCGGCATGGTCAATCTGCCGCTCGACGTGCTGTTCTCGGCCACCGGCACGTTCGCCTCGGGCCCGGCTTATGGCTATGCGGGCTGCCCGCCGGCGGCGATCACGCCGCCCAGCCCCACGCCCGATGGCGTCGGCTGCATCGCGAACCTCGGCGGCGTGCGTTTCCCGCCGAACGAATTCGCGTATGCCAATCTCGATCTGCGCCTGACCAAGACCTTCAAAATGCCTTGGGGCCACGAGCTCCAGGTCAAGGGCGAAGTGTTCAACGTCTTCGATTCGATCAACCGGAACTATTCGGGCTGGGGCGCCGGCAACAATCCCACGACCTGGGAAGAGAATGGCACCGTCGGCAACGCCCGCAGCTTCCAGGTCGGTGCGAGTTACCGCTTCTAAGCCCCCTTTGAAGCGAACCACTCGGGGGAGGGAGCCTTCCTCCCCCGAATTTTTGTAGTCAGGGTCGCATGAAGCCCGAACTGCGCCGTGTCGGAACCGATCAGAGCCCGGTCGTGGTGATCGACGGCTTCGGCGGCGATGTGCAGGCGGTGGTCGACATCGCCGCCGCGCTCGCGCCGTTCCCGCAGGACGTGAAGACCTATTATCCCGGCGTTCGCCGCGTCCTGTCCGAACGCGACGGCGATGGCTGGGCCTATGTCCGCAGCACGCTCGAAGCGGCCGCACCTTTCCTCGGCGGGGCCTTCGGCTTCGTCCGCTTCGACCTGCTCGGAGCGAGCTTCTCGATGGTCACCGCACGCCCGGAGACGCTGGGCCTCGCGCAGCGTGCGCCGCATTTCGATTCGACCGATCCGGACTATATCGCGCTCCTCCATTATCTTGGCGATATCCCCGGCACGGCCTTTTACCGCCAGCGCTCGACCGGCATCGAGACGATCACCGAGGCCAATCGCGACGCCTTCGTCGCGGCGGCGCGGCGCGAGAGCGCGTCGCTCACCGGCTATACCAATGGCTCGAACGGCCATTTCGAGCAGATCCATGCCGTCGAGGGCCATGCCGGCCGGCTGGCGATCTATCAGGGCCGATTGCTCCATTCGGGGCTGATCCCGGCCGACATGAATTTCAGCGCCGATCCGCGCCGCGGCCGTCTGACCGCCAATCTCTTCGTCAAAGGATATCGCGCATGATCCGCGCCACGCTCCACCGTGCCACGCTCAGCCTTGCCATGCTCAGCTTTGCCGCGCTCGGTCTCGCCGGCAGCGCCGCCGCCCAGCCGGCCAAGCGGACCTGGATCAATCCGATCGACATCGACTATCGCTACAATTTCGAACAGATCAACGACAACGCCTCCTACCGCACCGGCGCCGATCCCGCGATCGTGACGCACAAGGGCGCGTACTACATGTTCCAGACGCTCGCCGACGGCTATTGGCGCTCGACCGATCTGATCGACTGGACCTTCATCAAGCCGAGCCGCTGGCCATTCGACAGCATCGTCGCGCCCGCCGCCTGGTCCGATGGCGAGCGGATCATCCTCCAGCCGTCGATGATGGAGCCGGAAGCGATCCTCGTCACCGACGCGCCCGAGAACGGCAAGCTCGACTTCCTCGTCCGCCGCATGCCGCCGCTCCCCGGCGCGACCGACAAGGCCCCTGAGGAAATGAAGCCCGGCGAGATCCCGCCCGGCCCATGGGACCCGGCCCTGTTCAAGGACGATGACGGGCAATGGTACATGTATTGGGGCTCGTCGAACGTCTTCCCGATGTACGGCGCGAAGATCGCGTTCGCGGACGGCAAGCTCAAATACCAGAGCGTTCCGAAGCCGATGCTTGGCATGCACCCCGATCTCCACGGCTGGGAACGCTTCGGACAGGATCATTGCGCCTGCTGGGGGCCCGGCAAGCCGAGCCCGTCCTACATGGAGGGCGCATGGATGACGAAGCAGGGCGGCCGTTACTATCTCCAATACGGCGCCCCCGGGTCCGAATTCAACGCCTATGCCAACGGCACCTATGTGTCCGAAAGCCCGCTGGGTCCGTTCACCTATGCGTCGTGGAATCCGGTCGCCTATCGCCCCGGCGGCTTCGCGCAGGGCGTCGGCCATGGCTCGACCTTTCAGGACCGTCATGGCAATTGGTGGAACAGCGGCACCAGCTGGATCGGCTATAATTGGGGCATGGAGCGGCGGATCGCGCTCTACCCGGTCCATTTTTACTCCGATGGCCAGATGGCCGCCTCGTCGCGCTTCGGCGATTTCCCGCAATTCGCCGCGACGTCGAAGGTCGACGATCCCGAAAGCCTGTTCACCGGCTGGATGCTGCTCTCGTATCGCAAGCCGGCCACTGCCTCGACCACGACGGGCGAGTTCGCCGCGGCCAACGTCACCGACGAGAATCCGCGTACCTTCTGGGTCGCCGGCGCCAATCGGCCCGGCGAGACGCTCACGCTCGACCTCGGCGCGGAAAAGACGCTCCGCGCGGTCCAGGTCAATTATGCCGACTATAAGTCGAACCGCTACGCCGACGCCCCCGACATCTACAC
>Ga0247823_10000497_pt1 | contig 33460 bp, 34 predicted proteins | sample 13C_PalmiticAcid_2_FD_192426 | JGI IMG/M metagenome (GOLD analysis project Ga0247823, IMG submission 192426) | Soil microbial communities from agricultural site in Penn Yan, New York, United States - 13C_PalmiticAcid_Day30 | ecosystem: Environmental > Terrestrial > Soil > Agricultural land...
ACCGTGCCAGCCCCCCAGACAGGGCCCGCTGACCGGGCTTGCGTGATGGCAGGCGCTGGGTTTGCCGATTCGTCGCTGTCAGTGTCTGTCTGCGGTCTTGAATGACCCGGTCGGGCACGCGCGTGCCTCCTGCTTCAAGACCGTTCGCGGTGCCTTGTCCAACTTGCAAAGGAGGCAACCGCACCCATGGCCAAACACATTTCCATCGAGCACGTCTTCAAGGTGTTCGGCGACCAGCCCGAGGCTGCCCTCAAGCGCGTCCGGGAAGGCCGCACCAAGCAGGAAATCCTCGCCGAAACCGGGCAGTCCATCGGCGTCTTCGACGCCCACTTCCAGATCGAGGCCGGCGAGATCTTCGTCATCATGGGCCTGTCGGGCTCGGGCAAGTCGACGCTGGTGCGCCTGCTCAACCGGCTGATCGAGCCCACGGCCGGGCGCATCCTGATCGACGGCCAGAACATCAACGACCTCTCGGACGCCGGCCTGCGAAGCCTGCGGCGCAAGGACATCAGCATGGTGTTCCAGTCGTTCGCGCTGATGCCGCACATGACGGTGCGCGACAACACCGCCTTCGGCCTCGAACTCGCCGGCGTCAAGCCCGCGCAGCGCCTCGCGCAGGCCGACCTCGCGCTGGACCAGGTGGGCCTGGCCGGCTGGGGCGACAGCTATCCCGATGAGCTCTCGGGTGGCATGCAGCAGCGCGTGGGCCTGGCGCGCGCGCTGGCCTCCGACCCGTCCATCCTGCTGATGGACGAGGCCTTCTCGGCGCTGGACCCGATCATCCGCACCGAAATGCAGAGCGAGCTCGTGCGCCTGCAGCAGGTGCGCCGCCGCACCATCGTCTTCATCTCGCACGACCTCGACGAGGCCATGCGCATCGGCGACCGCATCGCCATCATGAAGGACGGCCAGGTGGTGCAGGTCGGCACGCCCGAAGACATCCTGCGCCAGCCGGCCGACGACTACGTGCGCAACTTCGTGCGCGGCGTCGATGCGGCCGCCGTGTTCAAGGCCGGCGACATCGCCCGGCAGACGCAGGTGGTGGTCGCCGAGCACCCGAACAAGGGGGCGCGCGCCGCGCTCAAGCTGCTGGAAGACAAGGACCGCGACTGGGCCTACGTCGTCAGCCCCGACCAGCGCTACCTCGGCCTGGTGTCGGCGGACTCCCTGCGCGGCGCGCTGCAGGACCACGAAGGCCCGCTGGGCCTTTCGCGCGCCTACCTGCCCGACGTGCAGGTGGTCAACGCAGGCCACCCCGTGGCCGAGCTGTTCGGCCAGGCCGCGAACGCGCCCTACCCGCTGCCCGTGGTGGACGCCAACGGCCGCTACCGCGGCGCCATCAGCAAGAACACGCTGCTGAAGTTCCTGGACCGCGCGGCGGCCTGAGGCCGCCGCCCACTGGAGAGAACATGAACGACACCGACATCGATACCACCGCCAGTCCCGCCACCGCCGATCCCTGGGGCGCGTCCACCGCCGCCGCCGGCGACAGCTGGCTCGACACCACCGCGCTCGCCGACACCACCGCCCCGATGGCCGACGAGGGCTTTCGCCTCAGCCAGCTGTGGGACGGCTCGCTGCCCGTCGAGAACTGGATCAACGACGGCCTGAGCTGGACGGTAGAGCACTTCCGCCCCTTCTTCCAGACCGTGCGCGCACCGATCGACACCACGCTCACCGGCGTGGAGCAGCTGCTGCTGAGCGTGCCGACGCTGGCGATGGTCGCGCTGATGGGCCTGCTGGCCTGGCAGTTCGCCGGCCGCGCCATCGCGGTCGGCACGGTGATCTCGCTGCTGCTGGTGGCCATGCTGGGCATCTGGCCCGAGGCCATGGTCACGCTCTCGCTGGTGCTGACCTCGCTGGCGTTCTGCATCGCCATCGGCCTGCCGCTGGGCATCCTGCTGGCCAGCAGCGACCGCACGCAGCGCCTGATGCGCCCGCTGCTCGACGCGATGCAGACCACCCCGGCCTTCGTCTATCTGGTGCCGGTGGTGATGCTGTTCGGCATCGGCAACGTGCCTGGCGTCATCGTCACCATCGTCTTCGCCCTGCCCCCGCTGGTGCGCCTGACCGACCTGGGCATCCGCCAGGTGCGGCCCGACCTCATCGAGGCCGCGCGCGCCTACGGCGCTTCGCGCTGGCAGATGCTGGCCAAGGTTCAGTTGCCGCTGGCCCTGCCTTCCATCATGGCGGGCATCAACCAGGCGCTGATGCTCTCGCTGTCCATGGTGGTCATCGCTTCGATGATCGCCGTCGGCGGCCTGGGCCAGATGGTGCTGCGCGGCATCGGCCGCCTGGACATGGGCATGGCCACCGTCGGCGGCCTGGGCATCGTGCTGCTGGCCATCGCGCTGGACCGCATCACCCAGGCCCTGGGCCGGCCCGGCCGCGGCGCGCGCCACTGGTGGCAGCAAGGGCCCGCCGGCCTGCTCGTGCGGCTGCTGCGCGCTTCGCCAGGCCGCCCGGTGGCGCCTCCCCCGTCCACCGCCCCCCTTTCCACCTCCTGAGCGTTCGCGCCCAGGCCCTCCCACCCACCATCGAAAGGAAACCGATGACCTTCCCCACGCCCACCCCTCTGTGGCGCACCCTGCTCGGCGGCGGCCTCATGGCCCTCGCCCTCACGGGCCCGGCCCAGGCGCAGAACCTGCCCGGCAATGGCATTGCCGTGCAGCCGCTGCAAAGCTCCATCGCCGAAGAGACCTTCCAGACCCTGCTGGTGTCGCGCGCGCTGGCCAAGCTGGGTTACGACGTGAAGCCGATCAAGGAAGTGGAGTACCCGACCGCCCACGTGGCCATCGCCAACGGCGACGCCACCTTCATGGCCGACCACTGGGACCCGCTGCACGCGGACTTCTACAAGAACGCCGGCGGCGACGCCAAGCTCTACCGCCAGGGCGCCTACTCGCCCGGCGCGGCCCAGGGCTACCTGATCGACCGCAAGACCGCCGAGGCCCACAAGATCACGCGCGTGGACCAGCTCAAGAACCCGGCGATCGCCAAGCTGTTCGACCACAACGGCGACGGCAAGGCCGACCTGACCGGTTGCAACCCCGGCTGGGGCTGCGAGGCGGTGATCGAACACCACCTCAACGCCTACAAGCTGCGCGACACGGTGACGCACCAGCAGGGCAGCTACGCCGCGCTGATCGCCGACACCATCACGCGCCTCAAACAGGGCCAGCCGGTGCTGTACTACACCTGGACGCCCTACTGGGTCAGCGGCGTGCTGCGCCCCGGCCAGGAAGTGGTGTGGCTGCAGGTGCCGTTCTCCTCGCTGCCGGGGGAGCAATCCAAGCTCGACACCCAGCTGCCCAACGGCCAGAACTACGGCTTCGTGCTCAACACGCAGCGCATCGTGGCCAACCGGCAGTTCACCGAGCAGAACCCGGCGGCCGCGCGGCTGTTCGAGGTGATGGCGCTGCCGGTGGCCGACATCAACGCCCAGAACTTGCGCATGCGCGAAGGGCAGAACAAGCCGCAGGACGTGGAGCGCCACACCGACGCCTGGATCAAGGCCCACCAGAAGACCTTCGACGGCTGGATCTCCCAGGCCATGGCGGCCGCGAAACGCTAAGGCGCCGACACCCCCTGAAAAAGCCCGGCCTGCCGGGCTTTTTCATGCGCTCAACGCGACAGCAAGCCGATCACCAGCGCGTTGGCGAGGTCGATGAAGAACCCGCACACCAGCGGCACCACGATGAAAGCCCGGGGCGCCGCGCCGTAGGCCCGCACCACCGCGCTCATGTTGGCGATGGCCGTGGCGGTCGAGCCCAGCGCGATGCCGCCGAAGCCCGAGCAGATGACGGCCGCTTCGTAGTCCCGCCCCATGAAGCGGAACACGACGAAGGCCGTGAAGGCCACCGCGAGCAGCACCTGCAGCGTCATGGTCACAGCCATGAAACCCAGCACCGGCTCCAGCTCCCACAGGCGCAAACCCATGAGCGCCATGGTGAGGAACAGGCCGAGGCTCACGTCGGAGATCAGCGCCACCCCCAGCCGCATGCTCGGCCAGTTCCACAGACGACCGCCTTCGGGCGCCAGCCACTGCCCGGCGCTGCGCAAGCCGATGCCCGCCATCAGGCAGCCCACGAAGGCCGGCAGGTGCAGACCGGTGAACGCGACCAGCTCGTTGACGCCCTGCCCCAGCATCAGGGCCAGATTGAGCCAGAGCAAGGCCATCAGCACGCCGTGGTAGTCGAGCCGCAGGTGGGCTTCGTCCTGGTAGCGCGTGCCGACCTCCACGTCGGCCGCGCCCGAGGGCACGATGCGGTGGCGGAGCATCAACCACGCCGCCAGCGGCCCGCCCACCAGGCAGGCCGCGATCATGCCCACCATGTTGGCCGCCAGGCCCAGCTCGCCCGCGTTGGCGATGCCCAGGCGGTCGACGAAGTGCGGCGTCCAGGCCAGCGTGGTGCCGACCCCACCGGTGAGCGAGATCGAGCCGGCCATGAGGCCCGCCCGCGCGTCCATGCCGAACGCACTGGCCGCGGCCATGCCGACTCCGTTCTGCAGCAGCATGAAGCCGATGGCCAGCACCAGCAGCACCACCAGCGAGCGCCCGCCCTGGCGCAGCGTGCGCACATCCGTGCCCAGGCCGATCGCGGCGAAGAAATACAGCAGCAGCATGTCCCGCGCGCCGAGCTCGAACACCACCCGCACGTCCAGCGTGTAGTACAGCGTGCAGACGACCAGCGCGCACACCACCCCGCCCACCACGGCCTCCGGGATGTTGTAGCGCTGCAGCCAGGCATGGCGCTGCGTGAGCCACTTGCCGACGAAGAGCAGCAGGATGGCGAGCGTGAAGCTGGCGAAAGGATCGACGAGGAAGCTGGTGCGCCAGGGGAACGGGATCATGGCGCCATGGTAGCGGTCAACGCCCCGTCATCTTCTCCGGCACCACCCACTGGTCGAACTGCTCGGCCGTCACGTGGCCCAGCGCCAGCGCGGCCTCGCGCAGTGTGGTGCCCTCCTTGTGCGCCTTCTTGGCGATCTGCGCGGCCTTGTCGTAGCCGATGTGCGTGTTCAGCGCCGTCACCAGCATGAGCGAGCGGTCCACCAGCTCGGTGATGCGCGCGCGGTTGGGCTCGATGCCCACGGCGCAGTGGTCGTTGAAGCTCTTCATGCCATCGGCCAGCAGGCGCACGCTCTGCAGGAAGTTGTGCGCCACCATCGGCCTGAACACGTTGAGTTCGAAGTTGCCCGAGGCGCCGCCGAAGTTGATCGCCACGTCGTTGCCGAACACCTGGGCCGCCAGCATGGTGACGGCCTCACTCTGCGTGGGATTGACCTTGCCCGGCATGATGGACGAGCCGGGCTCGTTCTCGGGAATGCTGAGTTCGCCGATGCCGCTGCGCGGACCGCTGGCGAGCCAGCGCACGTCGTTGGCGATCTTCATGAGGCTGGCCGCGAGCGTCTTGAGCGCGCCGTGCGCGTGCACCAAGGCATCGACGCTGGCCATGGCCTCGAACTTGTTGGGCGCCGTGACGAACGGCAGGCCGGTGAGCCGGGCCAGTTCGGCCGCGACCTGCTCGGCATAGCCCTTGGGCGCGTTCAGGCCGGTGCCCACCGCCGTGCCGCCCAGCGCCAGTTCGCACAGGTGCGGCAAGGCCGCGCGCACATGCGCCTCGCCGTGCGCGAGCTGCGCCACCCAGCCCGAGAACTCCTGCCCCAGCGTGAGCGGCGTGGCGTCCTGCAGGTGGGTGCGGCCGATCTTGACGATGCCGTCGAAGTCGCGCGCCTTCTTCTCCAGCGTGCCGCGCAGCAGCGCCAGCGCCGGCAGCAGGCGGTGCGTGAGGGCATCCACCGCCGCCACGTGCATGGCGGTGGGAAACACGTCGTTGCTCGACTGGCTGCGGTTCACGTCGTCGTTCGGATGCACCAGGCGCCCTTCGCCACGCTCGCCGCCCAGCAGCTCGCTGGCGCGGTTGGCCAGCACCTCGTTCACGTTCATGTTGGTCTGCGTGCCCGAGCCGGTCTGCCAGACCACCAGCGGGAACTCCACCTCGTGTCCGCCGGCGATCACCTCGTCGGCCGCTTTCGCGATGGCCTGGGTCTTTTTTTCGTCCTGCAGGCCCAGCGCGTGGTTGACCACGGCCGAGGCGCGCTTGACCTGCGCCAGGGCGCGGATCATCTCGCGCGGCTGACGCTCGCCGGAGATGTCGAAGTTCTGCAGCGAGCGCTGCGTCTGGGCGCCCCAGAGGCGGTCGGCCGGGACGTCGATGGGGCCGAAGGTATCGCGTTCGGAGCGGGTGGCCGGGCGGGAGTTCATGGTGTGGCGTGACCTGTCAAAATAGAGGGCTGGAGAAGCCAAGCCCCAAGGCCCTCCAGCATAGCTCCAAATAAAAGCAATTCTCATCTGATGGCCTCTTGACGCCCTGCCCCGGCCGCCGACGCGATTTGCCCCCAACGCCCACGACACCATGACGACCACCATCCGCCAGGCCGACCTCATCGAATCCATCGCGGCCGCGCTGCAGTACATCAGCTACTACCACCCCGCCGACTACATCGCCCACCTGGCCCGCGCCTACCAGCGCGAGCAAAGCCCGGCGGCCAAGGACGCGATCGCGCAGATCCTCACCAACAGCAAGATGAGCGCCACCGGCCAGCGCCCGATCTGCCAGGACACCGGCATCGTCAACGTGTTCCTCAAGGTCGGCATGAACGTGCGCTGGGAAGGCTTCACCGGCGGCCTGGAAGACGCCATCAACGAAGGCGTGCGCCGCGGCTACAACCACCCCGACAACACGCTGCGCGCCTCGGTCGTGGCCGACCCGCAGTTCGCCCGCAAGAACACCAAGGACAACACCCCCGCCGTGATCGTCACCGAGCTGGTGCCGGGCGACACCGTGGAAGTGACCGTGGCCGCCAAGGGCGGCGGCAGCGAGAACAAGAGCAAGATGATCATGCTCAACCCCGGCGACTCGGTGGTCGACTGGGTGCTCAAGACCGTGCCCACCATGGGCGCGGGCTGGTGCCCGCCGGGCATGCTGGGCATCGGCATCGGCGGCACGGCCGAGAAGGCGGTGCTGATGGCCAAGGAAAGCCTGATGGACGACATCGACATGTACGAGCTGCAGGCCAAGTCGGCCAAGGGCGAGAAGCTCGACCAGGTCGAGGAACTGCGCCTGGAGCTGTACGAGAAGGTCAACGCCCTGGGCATCGGCGCGCAAGGCCTGGGCGGCCTGACCACCGTGCTCGACGTCAAGATCAAGATGTACCCCACGCACGCGGCCAGCAAGCCCGTGGCCATGATCCCCAACTGCGCGGCCACGCGCCACGCGCACTTCGTGATGGACGGCAGCGGCCCGGTCTACCTGGACGCGCCGAGCCTGGACCTGTGGCCCAACGTGAACTGGGTGCCCGACACGCAGAAGAGCAAGCGCGTCGACCTCAACACGCTGACCAAGGAAGAAGTCGCCAGCTGGAAGCCCGGCGACACCCTGCTGCTCAACGGCAAGATGCTCACGGGCCGGGACGCGGCGCACAAGCGCATCAAGGACATGCTGGCCAAGGGCGAGAAACTGCCGGTGGACTTCACCAACCGCGTGATCTATTACGTCGGCCCGGTCGACCCGGTGCGCGACGAAGCCGTGGGCCCGGCCGGCCCCACCACCGCCACCCGCATGGACGGCTTCACCGAAATGATGCTGGCCGAGACCGGCCTGATCGCGATGATCGGCAAGTCCGAGCGCGGCCCGGTCGCCATCGAGGCCATCAAGAAGCACAAGAGCGCCTACCTCATGGCCGTGGGCGGTGCGGCCTACCTGGTCTCCAAGGCCATCAAGACCGCGAAGGTGCTGGGTTTCGCCGACCTGGGCATGGAGGCCATCTACGAATTCGACGTGGTCGACATGCCCGTGACCGTGGCCGTGGACGCGGGCGGCACCAGCGCGCACATCACCGGCCCGGCCGAGTGGCAGAAGCGCATCGCCACCGGCGAGTTCAAGGGCATCGAGGTCGCCGCCGCTTGAAAACCGTCGGGGTGTTCGACAGCGGGGTCGGCGGCCTGAGCGTGCTGCGCGCCCTGCTCGCCGAGCTGCCGGGCACGCGCTTCGTCTACGCCGCCGACAGCGCGCACGCGCCCTACGGCGAGCGCACGGCGCAGGACGTGTCGGCGCGCACGCACCGCATCACCGCCCAGCTGCGTGAGCAGCACGGCATCGATGCCCTGGTGGTGGCCTGCAACACCGCCACGGCCCACGCCATCGACGACCTGCGCAAGGCCTACCCCGACATGCCCATCGTGGGCGTGGAACCTGCCCTCAAGCCCGCCGCCGCCCTGAGCCGCAGCGGCGGCATCGGCGTGCTGGCCACGCGCGGCACGCTCGAGAGCGCGCGTTTCGCCCAGCTGCGCGACCGGCTGATCGCCGCCGCGCCCCGTCCCCTGCGGTTCATCAGTCAGCCCTGCGATGGCCTGGCGGCGGCCATCGAGCGGCACGAGCTGCCGACCATCGAGGCCTTGAGCACGCGCTATGTGAAGGAGCTGCTGCAAGGCCCCCAAGGCGACCACCCCATCGACACCCTGGTGCTTGGTTGCACGCACTACCCGTTCGCGGCCGAGCTGCTGGGCCGCCTGTGCGGCCCCGATGTGACGCTGGTGGACACGGGCGCGCCCGTCGCGCGCCGCACCCGCGACGTGCTGGGCCTGCCCCTGCTCCCGGACGCGCCCGCCGTTCCGCCCTTGCTGCTGTCCAGCGGCAACCCCTCGGCCCTGGCCCAGGCCGCCCAGCGCTGGCTGGGCCTGGATGTGGAAGCGCGAAGCCTCTAGGCCTGCAGCGCGGCCGCGCGCCCGCGCTGCATGTTCACCGGCACCAGCAAGGCCAGGCCGATTACGAACAGCACGGCCGTGAAGCCGATGGCCAGGCGCTGGTTGCCCCCGGTCATCCAGGTGATGGCGCCATAGCTCAGCGGACCGATGATGCTGGCCACCCGCGTGGCGAAGGTCCACAGGCCGAAGAACTCGGCCAGTTGCGCCGGTGGCGCCAGCATGCCGGCCATGGCACGGCCCGAAGACTGGCTCGCGCCCATGCACACGCCCGCGATGGCCGCGGCGTACCAGAAGCCGCCCTTGGTGGTGGTGAGCGCCGCGATGATGCAGGTCGCCACCCAGCCCACCAGCGTGATGCCCAGCGCCAGCTTGTGGCCCAGGCGGTCCTGCCAGTAGCCGAAGGCCAGAGCCCCGAGCGCGGCCGCGATGTTGAGCACGAAGATCAGCACCATGGTCTCCTGCTGCACGAAGCCGATCACCTGCTCGGCGTAGATCGCCGCCAGGGTGATGGCCACCGCTACGCCGCCCTGGTAGGCCGCCACGCAGGCCAGCAGCCACATGAAATCGCGGTAACGGCGCGCCTGCTGGAAGGTGCGGTGCAGCTGGCGCAGCGATTCGCGCCACCCCGCCGCGCCGGCGGGCCCTGTCTGGGGCTGGGCGCGCTCGCGCAGCAAACCCAGCGTGAACAGCGCCGCCACCGAGAACACCGCCGCCGTGATCCCCATCGTCACCGGCACGAACTGCTCGGCTTTCTGGCCCTGCGCCTGGGCCCAGAGCACATAGCCCAGGCTCAGCCCCAGCGCCAGCATGCCGCCCACGTAGCCCAGGCTCCAGCCCCAGCCGCTCACCCGCCCCATGGCCTCGGGTTTCGCCAGCTCGGGCAGGAACGCGGCAATGAGCGACTCGCCCCAGGCAAAGAACACGTTGGACACGACGATGAGCACCATGCCCAGCACCACCGCCCCCGGCCCCACCAGGCCCAGTGCGGCCGTGGCCAGCACACAGCCCAGCGTGGTCATCATGAGCAGCCGCTTCTTGGCCGCGTGGCGGTCCGCCCACGCGCCCATGGCGGGGATGGTGAACATCACGATCAGGTGCGAAATGCTGAGCGCCAGCGTCCAGGCGAAGGTCGCCCATTCGGCGCCACCGGCCACCGCCCCCACGAAATAGGCCGCGAACACCGCGGTGATCACCACCGTGGTGTAGCCGGAGTTCGCGAAGTCGAACATCGCCCAGCCGAACACCTCGCGCTTGCGCACGCCGGGGTTCAGGGCATCGGTGGAGAAAAAGGCCATGGGGACTCCGGAGGGCGAGGCCAGGTGCTCGCGCTCTGAAGTCTATTACGCGCCCGTGACCGGGCCGTCAGTGCAGGTGGCGCGGCTTGCGCGGGCCACCGTGCGAGGGGCCACCATGGCCGCGCGGCGGCTTGCCCAGCTGCATCGAATTCACCAGCGACTCGAAGCGCTGGTTGAAGAGCTTGTCGATCGCGCCCACGACATCGCCCAGTTCGGCCTGGTCGAAGTGGCGTTCCATGACGTGCAGCACGTCCTGCACCAGCAGGTCGCGTTGCACCTGCATGATGGCGGCGGGCGTGGGGCCCACGAAGCACATCAGGAAGTCGTCGCGCGCTTCCTCGTCGGGCGCACCGTCCTCTTCGTCGTACTCGGCGTCGTAGAACGACACTTCCAGCGGTGCCCCGGCCGACGCGATGTCGTTCAGGCCCATGCAGGCCTCTTCGATCGCCTGGCGGAAATCCTCATCGCCCGGCACCGTCCAGCAGATCTGCAGCACGTGGGCCTCGGCGTCGAAACGGATGCCCGGCTCGTCTTCGTAGCTGCTCTCGGCCGCCGCCGCCAGCGAGCGGGCGCCCGCGTACTGCCACAAGGGTTTGAGCGCATCCTGGATCTGGCCGTAGGCCACATCCTCGCGCAACGGCACGTCGCCGTGCACGTGGATCTCGAAGGGCGCGTTGTATCGGGTCATGGAAAACTCACTGTAGCGGCGAAACCGCAAAAAACCTAGAGGTGGTGCCTCGAAGCGGACTCGAACCGCTAAGTCTCGCGACGGGGGATTTTAAGTCCCCTGTGTTTACCAATTTCACCATCGAGGCCCAATGGCCAATTGTGGCAGGTTGAAAAACGCCGGCCCCGCCAACGCGGGGTTGGCGGGGCCGGCGCTCCCGCGAGGATTTCTTAAAAGTCGTTATCCATCAACCACTTAGCGGACCTCAGACCTTGAACACCGCGACGATCTCCGCCAACCGGCTGGCCTGGCTCTTGAGGCTGTCGGCCGCGGCGGCGCTTTCTTCCACCAGGGCGGCGTTCTGCTGCGTGACCTGATCGAGCTGGTTCACCGCGTCGCTGACCTGGCTGATGCCCTGCGACTGCTCGACGCCGGCCGCGCTGATCTCGGTGATCATGTCCGTCACGCGCTTGACCTGCGAGACGATGTTCTCCATGTTGCGGCCGGCGTCGTCGGCCAGCCGCGAGCCGGCCTCCACCTTCTCGACGCTCTCGTTGATCAGGAGCTTGATTTCCTTGGCCGCGCCCGCGCTGCGCTGCGCCAGGTTGCGCACCTCGCCGGCCACCACCGCGAAACCCCGGCCCTGCTCACCGGCGCGCGCCGCTTCCACCGCGGCGTTCAGCGCCAGGATGTTGGTCTGGAACGCGATGCCGTCGATCACGCCGATGATGTCGGCGATCTTCCTGGAGCTCTCGGTGATGTCCTGCATGGTGCCCACCACCTGCCCCACCACGTCGCCGCCCTGCACGGCCGCCTCGCTGGCGGTCGTGGCCAACTGGTTGGCCTGGCGCGCGGTCTCCGAGTTCTGGCGCACCGTGGAGGTGAGTTCTTCCATCGAGGCCGCGGTCTGTTCGAGGTTGCTCGCCTGTTCTTCGGTGCGCTGGCTCAGGTCGTTGTTGCCGATCGCGATCTGCGAGCTGCCGGTGGCGATCGACTCGGAGCTGGAGCGCACGTTGCTCACGATGTTGAGCAGGCTGGTGTTCATGGCCTTGAGCGCGTTCAGCAGTTGCCCGGTTTCATCGGTGCTGGTGACTTCGATGCGCGAGGTCAGGTCGCCGGCGGCCACGGTCTCGGCCACGCGGACGGCCTCGTTCAGCGGCCGCGTGATGGAGCGGCTGATCACCAGGCCCAGCACCATGCCGATGCCCACGGCGGCCGCGATGAGCGCCAGCATCATCGTCAGGCTGGTGGCGTAGAGCTGGTCCGTCAGGTCGTTGGCCTTGCTGGCCGCCCCTTCCTTCATGCGGGAGAGTTCGGTGAACAGGTTGTCCACCTTGGTGGACTCGATGCGGGCGTCGTCCAGCGCCTTGGTCAACGCCTCGCTGCGGGTGGACAGCAGGGCGTCCTGCGCGGCCAGGCTGAGCGCGGTGTTCAGGTGCTGGCGGTAGGCGGCCAGCGAGGCTTCGGCCTCGGCAAACATGTCCTTGGCCTTGGGCGAGTAGAACAGGGGCGCGGCCTTGTCCAGCAACTCGTCGGCGGCGGTCAGGCTCTTTTCCAGGGTCGCCTTGTGGGCCGCGCGCTCTTCCTCGGTGGTGGCCAGCATGAAGTTGGAGCGGGCGCGCCCCGCATAGATCAGGTTGATGTTGGCTTCCTTGATGTGGGAGAGGCCCATCAGCTCAAGGGTGTACATCTTGGTGGCCTCGTCGTTGATCTTCGACATGTTGAGGATGCCGATGCCGCCCACCAGGGCGCAGATGGTGCAGATGACGAGAAAGGCGGCGATCAGGCGAGGGCCGACCTTCAAAGACTGGATGAAATTCACGTTTTTCTCGGGGTTGATGGCCAGAGTCGGCCGGTGGATGCAGCGCCGTCAGCGCCGATATTCAGAAGTTGATCCGCCAAATATCGGCGCCGCTTCGGGCGTCTTGAGGAAAGAAAGCGCCTTCATCCGCCGCGCGGTCGCGGTGCATACCTTTCGCCTCATTCCCCGCGGGAAACGCGCCGTCGCTGGCGCCGCAGGAGGCTTCAACGCCGGGTTTTCAGCCTGTTGACCTGGGTCGGCCGCGCCCTCGCCCCTCGATACTTTCTTCACCCCAAGCCCATACGCCGCCGCGCCCATGAACAGCTCCATGCTTTTGAACATCCAGAGCAGCCTTGCGCAGATCAAGGCCAGCGAGTCGCACATCGCCGAGGCGTTGCCGCTCGGCGGGGGCCAGGGCGCCCGCTCGTTCACCGACCACATCGGCGGCCTGATCCGCTCGGTGGACGACAAGGGCCACGAGGCCCAGGCCATGGTGAGCGCGGTCGAGACGGGCCAGAGCGACAACCTGGTGGGCGCCATGCTCAAGAGCCAGGAAGCCTCGCTCAACTTTCAAATGATGATGCAGGTGCGCAACAAGGTCGTTTCGGGCCTGGACGACCTCATCAAGCTGCCGATCTGAGCCGCATGCCCGCGACCACGAAGATCATCGGGCCCGCCCGCGGGGCGCTCATGACGGTGATCGACACCTGCGAGCTGGGCCGCCCCGTTCACGTGCTGGACCGTTTTTGCCAGGTCCTCCACGCCGACCTGGCGGCCGCCGTGGAGAGCCTCTTCGCCACCCGCACCGCACCGGGCTTCCAGCTGGGGCGCATCGAGCATTCGCGCCGGGTCCATCCGCACAGGCCCCTGCGCTGGTTCCTGTTCGACACGGCCGCCGGCCGCCTGGGTTTCTCCATCGATCGCCAGGCCGCGCTCGCGCTGCTGGCCCGCCGCCTGGGCATGAGCAACTGGAGCCAGCTGGATCAGGAAACGCTGCAGCGCTCGGAGACCGCCACCGAACAGCGGCTCGCCGCGCAGGTGGGCAAGCGCCTCGTGCAGTGCCTCTCGGCGCGCCTGCTCAGCGGCTTGCAGGAGCGCGCCGCCACGGACACCGCACCGGCCGTGCTCGACACCGAGCGCCATGGCTTCGGCGGCCCCACCGATGCCCAGGCCCTGTTCCTGGGCTGCGACCTGCTCGACGCGCAGGGCCGCCCTATGGGCCGGCTGAACTGGGTGCTGGAAGACAGCGCCCTGGACGCCCTGCTGCGCGCCCTGGCGCCGCCCCGGCGCAAGCCCGCGAAAAAACCCATCGACCCGACCACCCTGCGCCGGCAGCTGCCCATGCTGCTCGACGTGCGGCTGCTGGAGAAGCCGCTGTCGCTGGGCGACGTGATGGCGCTGCGGCCTGGCAGCGTGCTGCCGGTCGACCTCGGCCTGGCCACCGTGCGCATCCAGGACAGCCCGGTGCTCAAGGCCAGCGTGGTCGAGCACGGCGGCAAGCTCTGTCTCACCTCCCTCCAAGAAGTCTGAACCGCCATGGAAAACCTCACCGCGCCCCTCCCAGCCGACGCCGCCGGCGGCATCGACGAACTGCTGTCCTACATGGACGGCCCGGCCGAGAAACCCGTGGCGGAACCGGTGGCTTTCGAGGCCCCGGCACCCCGGCTGGGCATGGGCAGCCTTATGCGCAAGATCCCGGTCACGCTCACGCTGGAGCTGGGCTCGACCCGGGTGTCGCTGGAAGACCTGGCGCACCTGAGCACCGACAGCGTGGTCGAACTCGATGCGCTGGCTGGCGAGCCGCTGACCATCAAGGTCAATGGCGTGTCCATCGGCAAAGCCGTGGTGGTGATCTCCGGCGAAAACTACGGCCTGAAAGTGGTCGAGATCTCCGACCTGAACCTGGACAGCCTGGCCGCATGACGCCACGCGCCCTTCGACCCGGCGCCCTGCTCCTGGGCGCCGTCACGCTGGCCGCGCTCACGGGGCTGGCGCCCACCGATGCGCTGGCGCAGACGGGGAGTCAAGGGCTGCAGATCTTCAGCAGCAACACCAGCGGCGGCACCACCGACTACACGGTTCGCACGCAGATCCTGATCATCATGACGCTGCTGGGTCTGCTCCCAGCCATGATGCTCATGATGACCAGCTTCACCCGCTTCGTCATCGTGCTCTCGCTGCTGCGCCAGGCGCTGGGCCTGCAGCAGGGCCTGCCCAACCGCATCATCACCGGCATCGCGCTCATCCTCACCCTGCTGGTGATGCGGCCGGTGGGCGAGCGCATCTGGACCGATGCCCTGCAGCCCTACGACGAGGGCAAGATCACCCTGGCCCAGGCGCTGAAGAACGCCGAGGCGCCGCTCTCGCGCTTCATGCTCGCGCAGACCAGCAAGCCCGCGCTCGAACAGATCGCCACGCTGGCCGGCGCGCCGGCCGTCAACGACCCCGCGCTGCACCCCTTCACCGTCAAGCTCGCCGCCTTCGTGCTCAGCGAGCTCAAGACGGCTTTCATGATCGGCTGCATGCTGTTCATCCCTTTCCTGGTCATCGACCTGGTGGTCTCGTCCGTGCTGATGGCCATGGGCATGATGATGCTGTCCCCGCTGGTGATCTCCCTGCCGCTCAAGCTGCTGCTTTTCGTGCTGGTGGACGGCTGGACGCTGACGGTCAACACGCTGGTGACCAGCGTGCGCGCGATATGACGCCCGAGATCGCCGTCGAACTGGTCGCCGAGTGCCTGAAGCTGGTGGTGGTGCTGGTCACGCTGCTCATCGGCCCCAGCCTGGTCGTGGGCGTGGTGGTGAGCCTGTTCCAGGCCGCCACGCAGATCAACGAGCAGACGCTGAGCTTCCTGCCCCGCCTCATCGTGACGCTGCTGGCCATCATCTTCATGGGGCAGTGGCTGGCGAGCAAGCTCATGGACTACTGCATCGCCATCTTCGAACGCGCCGCGCAGCTGGCGATCTGACGTGAGCCCCATGGAGCCGGTCTTCGGTCAACTGCTGGCCACGCTGCTGGCGATGTGGTGGCCTTTCGTGCGGCTGCTGGCCATGCTGTCCTTCATGCCGGTGGTGGGCGAGAACATGGTGCCGATCACCGTGCGCGTGCTGCTGGCGCTGGCGCTGGCCGTGGTGCTGCTGCCGGTGGCACAGCCCCCGGCGCCGATCACCCCCTTCTCCCTGCTCGGCATCGTCACCACCATCGAGCAGGTGGTGATCGGCCTGATCATCGGCCTGTGTTTCCAGCTCATCATGGCGGTCTTCACCCTGCTGGGCTTCATGGCCTCGTCGCAGATGGGCCTGTCCATGGCGGTCATGAACGACCCCATGAGCGGCGTGTCCTCCGACGTGGTCTCCACCCTGCTCTACGTCATGAGCATCCTGGTGTTCTTCGCCGTCGAAGGCCACCTGGTCTTCAACGGCGTGATGGGGTCGAGCTTCAAGTCCTGGCCGGTGGGCGGCGGCGTCCCGCAGGTGGCGCTGGAGATGCTGCCGCTGCAGGTGGCCTGGGTCTTCTCGGCCGCCCTGCTGCTGGCCCTGCCGGTGATCTTCTCGGCGCTGGTGGTGCAGATCGGCTTCGGCCTGCTCAACCGCATCGCGCCGGCCTTCAACCTGTTCTCGCTCGGTTTCTCGCTGATCATCGTGTTCGGCCTGTTCATGCTCTCCGGCCTGGTGCGCTACATCCCCGAGCAGTACGTGCGCCTGACCTCGCGTGTGCTGGGCATGCTCGAACAGATGATGGTGGCGAGGTAAGCCATGGCCGAGCAGGACACCGGGGAAAAGACCGAAGACGCCAGCGCGCAGAAGCTGCGCAAGGCGCGCGAGAAGGGCCAGGTCGCCCGCTCCAAGGACGTGGCCACCGCCGTGGGCCTGGTCTGCAGCCTGCAGCTCATCGTCATCATGGCGCCCTCGTACCTGGCGGATTTCAAGCACCTGTTCGGCCTGGGCTTCGTGATGCTGGACGGCGAAGCCGCGCTGGACAACATGTGGTCCAACGCCTTCAAGCCGGCGATCCTGCTGGTGGGCAAGATGGTGCTGCCCCTGGCGCTCATCCCCATCATCGTGGCCGCGTTCACGCTGTTCCCCAGCGGCTGGGTGCTCAGCACCGACCAGTTCATGCCCAAGCTGGAGCGGCTGAACCCGCTGAGCTACTTCAGCCGCATCACCAAGCCCAAGCACCTGATCGACTGGGCCACCACCGCCGTCAAGGCGGCCTGCCTGGGTGGCGTGCTCTGGCACACCGCGAGTTCCACGCGCCCGGCCTTCCTGCGGCTGCAGGGCCTGCCGCTGCACGAGGCGCTGGCGCAGGCCATGGGTCTGGCGATCACCGGCATCTTCACCCTGTGCAGCGTGTTCGTGGTGTTCGCGCTGATCGACCTGCCGCTGCAGCGCTTCGTCTTCCTGCGCGAACAGCGCATGAGCAAGCGCGACCTGAAGGAAGAGCACAAGACCAGCGAAGGCCGGCCGGAGGTGCGCCAGCGCATCCGCCAGCTGCAACAGCAGATCGCCAAGCGCAGCGTGCGCAAGATCGTGCCCACCGCCGACGTGGTGATCGTCAACCCCACGCACTACGCGGTGGCACTCAAGTACGACACGCAGAAGGCCGAAGCGCCCTATGTGATCGCCAAGGGCGTGGACGAGCTCGCGCTCTACATCCGCGCCCTGGCCACCGAGCACAAGGTGGAGGTGCTGGAGCTGCCGCCGCTGGCGCGCGCCATCTACAACACCAGCCAGGTCAAGCAGCAGATCCCGGCCGCGCTGTACCAGGCCGTGGCGCTCGTGCTGCGCTATGTGCTCCAGCTGCGCGCCTACCGCGAGGGCGGCCGCAAGGCGCAGCCTGCGCTGCCCGCCGACCTCCACGTCCCCGCCCACCTGACCTGACACCAAGCCCGCCATGAACGTCCTCAAGTCACTCTGGTCCGACCTGCAGCGCATGCGCTACGCCGCGCCGCTCTTCCTGCTGGCGATGCTGACGATGGTGATCCTGCCGTTGCCACCGCTGCTGCTGGACGTGCTGTTCACCTTCAACATCGTGCTCTCGCTGATCGTGATCCTGGTCGCGGTCAACAGCCGCCGGCCGCTGGACTTCTCCATCTTCCCCACCGTCATCCTGGGCGCCACGCTGTTGCGCCTGATGCTCAACGTGGCCTCGACGCGGGTGGTGCTGCTCAACGGCCACCAGGGCACGGACGCGGCCGGCAAGGTGGTCGAGGCCTTCGGCCACGTGGTGATCGGCGGCAACTTCGTGGTCGGCCTGGTGGTGTTCGTGATCCTGATGATCATCAACTTCCTGGTGGTCACCAAGGGCGCCGAGCGCATCTCGGAGGTGTCCGCGCGCTTCACGCTCGACGCCCTGCCCGGCAAGCAGATGGCGATCGACGCCGACCTCAACGCCGGCCTCATCAACCAGGAAGGCGCGCAGTCGCGCCGCAAGGAAGTGGCGGGCGAAGCCGACTTCTACGGCGCCATGGACGGCGCCTCCAAGTTCGTCAAGGGCGACGCCATCGCCGGCATCCTGATCCTGCTGATCAACCTCATCGGCGGCGTGCTCATCGGCAGCTTCATGCACGGCCTCTCGCTGGGCGAGTCGTTCAAGCTGTTCGCGCTGCTGACCATCGGCGACGGCCTGGTCGCGCAGATCCCGGCGCTGCTGCTCTCCGCCGCGGCCGCCATCATCGTCACCCGCGCCAGCGAGTCGGGCGACATCGAAAAGCAGATCACCGGCCAGCTGCTGGCCTCGCCCGGCGTGCTGTACGGCGCGGCCGGTCTGATGGCACTGCTGGGCGCCATCCCGGGCATGCCCACCTTCATCTTCTTCGCCTTCGCCGGCGTGCTCGGCTACGTGGCGTGGCGCATGGGGTCGCGCGTGGTGGTGGCCCCGCCGGACCCCAGCGCCCAGGTGCAGGTGGCCCTGCTGACCGAGAGCCAGCCCGAGATCGACTGGAAGAGCCTGCCGGTGGTGGAGCCGGTGGCCGTGTCGGTGGGCTACAAGCTGGTGGGCCTGATCGACCCCGGGCAAGGCGCCGTGCTCGCCAAGCGCCTCAAGGGTGTGCGACAGACCCTGAGCGAAGGCATGGGCGTGGTGCTGCCGCCCATCGGCGCGCGCGACGACCTCGGCCTCAAGCCCAACTTCTACTCGGTGCTCATGCACGGCACGGTGCTGGCGCAGGCCGAGGTGTTCGCCGACCGGCTCATGGCCATCCCGGGGCCCCAGGTGTACGGCGACATCGACGGCATCCCCGGCGCCGACCCGTCGTTCCGCATGCCGGTGATCTGGATCGAGCCGGCGCAGAAGGCGCACGCCCTGGGCATGGGCTACCAGGTGGTGGACGTGCCCACGGTGATCGCCACGCACGTGACCAAGCTGATGCGCGAGAACCTCGGCGAGCTGTTCCAGCACGACGACGTCAACGCGCTGATGGAGCGCCTGGCCTCGCTCGCGCCCAAGCTGTCGGCCGCGCTGGACAAGGCCTTCACCCACAGCATGCTGCTCAAGGTGTTCCGCACGCTGCTGGCCGAGAACGTCTCGCTCAAGGACATCGTGCCCGTGGCCACCACCCTGCTGGAGAACGCGGAGCAGACCAAGGACCCGCTGCTGCTGGCCGCCGAGGTGCGCTGCACGCTGCGCCGCCAGATCGTCGGCGCGCTGTGCGGCCAGACCGGCGAGATCAAGGCCTTCAACATGGGCGGCGAGCTGGAGAACCTGCTGCTGGGCGCGCTCAACCAGGCGCGCAGCGCCGGCAAGGTCGCGCTGGACAACTTCCCGATCGACCCCAACCTGCTCAACCAGCTGCAGTCCCACATGCCCATCGCGCGCGAGCAGATGAAGCAGATGGCGGCCACGCCGCTGCTGCTGGTGATGCCCCAGGTGCGCCCCCTGCTGGCGCGCTACGCGCGGCTGTTCGCGCCGGGCCTGCACGTGCTGTCCTACAACGAGGTGCCCGAGCAGCGGGAAGTGGCCATCGTCGGCTCGCTCGGCTGAGCGGCCCTCAGGCCTGCGCGTCCGGCGGCACCGGCCAGTGCCGCGCCACACCACTCACCACCTCGGCCAGGGCGTGCAGCAACAGCGACGACGCGGGGTCGGGCCGGTAACTCAAGCCACCCGACGGCAAGGGCGCGAGCGGCGTGCCCAGTTGCACCTTGACCAGCGGCGCGCCCAGGCGGCCCAGGGCCGCGGCCAGCTCCGGCATCAGCTCGCGCAGCAAGGGCAGCACTTGCGCTTGTCGCGGGATCAGGGCCATGGCCAGGCCACCGCCCAGCCACAGCAGCTGAACCGTGATCGGGCCGGCCTGCGGCAGGGTCAGGGCCACCTCCAGGCCGGCGGGCCCCTCCTCGCGCGGCCGGGGCTTGCGGCGCTCCCACAGCGGCGCGGCGGCCACGCGCAGCGCCACGCTCAGGCCGCCCCAGGCGTACAGATGAAAACTCCAGTGGCCGGGTTCGCCGCGCTCCGACGGCGGCGCACCGGGCGCCGTGTGCGGGCCGGGCAGCGCCAGCGGTGGCCGCTCCAGCAGCGCCAGCCCTTGCAGGCCCAGGTCCATGTGGCGCGAGGTGAGGATGACGCGCCACGCGGCGGCCAGCTCGGTGGGCGACGGCAGCTTCCACTGGTAGGCCCGCAGGGCCGCCTGGTCCAGGCGCATCGCGGGCAGTTCGTCGGGTGATGCGGGGGCGCCCGGCACGCCGGGCCGGGGCGCGACGAACTCGAGTTCGAGCGAAGGCTCGGTCGCCAGCACCCGCATCCACACCATGTCGCCCACCGAAAGGCCCTGGGCCCAGGCGCCTTGCGGGGGCAGGCGCAGCGTGGCGCCGCGATCGCGCCGCAGCGTCACGCCATGCTCGTCCCGCCCCTCGTAGCGCAGGGCGATGTGCTCGCCCACGGCCGGTCGCGGCGCGCCGTCCCGGGCGGGATGGCGCTGCTGCGGCGCGAGGCTCGCGGCGGTGACACGATCGATGTTCATGGAGGCCTCCGTCCACCCATCCAGGTTCAGGCGCCTTGCGCGTGAAATGAAAAAAAGCCAGCCGAGTCACCGGCTGGCTTTGTCGTCTCGGGCCGCCGTGGAAGGCGGCCGAAGTCGCCGGTTTACTGCATGAGCGACATGACCAGTTGCGACATGCTCGACGATTGCTTGAGCATCGAGGTGCTGGCCTGCATCAGCATCTGGTTCTTGGTCATGTTGGCCGTTTCAGCGGCGTAGTCCACGTCCATGATGCGACCCTTGGAGGCGTCGGTCTGGGTGCGCTGGTTGCCCAGGTTGTTGTAGACGCTTTCCAGGCGGTTGGACGAAGCACCCAGCTGGGCGCGCACGGCACCGATGGAGTCCAGCACGTCGGCCAGGTCGTCGATGGCGGTGTTCGCAGCGGCGGCGGTGGCGATTTCCGTGCCAGGGGTGCCAGCGGTCACGCCGGCGGTGTAGGAAGCCACCACAGCGTCGAGGTCGGTGCCCAGGTCACCCAGGGCGGCGGTCACGTCCACGTCCATCGTTTCGGCGGTCGTCGCGCCGATCTGGAAGGTGACGGCGGCGGCGCCGAGCTTGCCGGCGGTGCCGTCCTTGCTGAACAGGGCTTCACCGGCGAACGAGCTGTTCGTCATGATGTTGCCGAGCTCTTCGCCGAGCTGGTCGAACTCGGACTGCAGGGCGTCGCGGTCTTCCTGGGTGGCCGAACCGTTGGCGGCTTCGGTGGCCAGGTCCTTCATGCGGGTGACGATGTTCGTCATTTCCTTGAACGCGCCTTCGGCCGTCTGCATCATCGAGATGCCGTTCTGCGTGTTGCGCATCGCCACGGCCATGCCGCGCGACTGGGCGTTCATGCGGGTGGCGATCTGCAGGCCGGCGGCATCGTCCATGGCGGAGTTGATGCGGAAACCCGTGCCCAGGCGGGACATGGAGGTCGTCAGGGTCTTCTGCGTAGCGCCGAGGGCGTTCTGGGTGCTCAGCGAAGCGTAGTTGGTGTGCAGGCTCAACATGGTGGGTACTCCTTGATCGGGTGGGGCGCCGGGTATCGACGACCTCACCAATACAGAGCGACCGGCCTTGGGCCGGCCTTAAATGCGGCGGCCGTTTTTTTGTGAATCAAGAAAGCAAGACTATGGCGTACGTGGGGACAGAGATGAGTCTTCATGTGCTTGCTTACAACCTCAAACGCGTGATCATCGTCTTTGGTCTTGCAAAGACAATGAAGGCGATGCAGCTGGCGGGGGCTTGGCCTACCATCCTCGCCATGAGCTCCCAATACGAATGCCTGCGTCCCGACCACCTGTACCGGGATATTTTTGACGTCGACGCGCCCAGCGACACCGCGGTGGGTCGCCAGGTCTGGCCCCGCCGCTCCGGCGTGTTCATCCGCAACCAACCGGCACCGCCTTCGGTCGAAGGCGCCGAACACCCGTACCCCGGCGCGATCGCGCACGAGCTGGTCGTGGGGCAGTTCGGCCTGGTCCCGCCCTGGGTGAAATCCGCTTCCGACGCCAAACTGCGTTCGACCAAGCTGGTCAACGCACGCTCGGAGACCGCGAGCACGTCCAACAACTTTCGCGGCGCCTGGCTGGGTGCGCAGCGTTGCATCGTGCCCATGATGGCGTTTCAGGAAGACGACTTGCGCAGCAGCAAGGCCGTGCCCACTCGTGTCGCGCGGGTGGACGGCAAACCCATGGGCGTGGCGGGTCTGTGGGAGCGCTGGACCGGTGCGCAGGGCGAGGTGATCGTCAGTTTCTGCCTGCTCACGGTGAACGCCAACAGCCACGCGCTGATGCACCGCTACGGGCAACCGGGCAGCGAAAAGCGCATGTTGGCGATCTTGAATGAAGGTTCGTATGGCGCCTGGCTGAGCGCGGCCCATCCGGAGAAAGCGCGCGAATTCATGCGGGCGTATCCGGCCGCGGGGCTCACCGCCAACCCCATCGAGAAGAAGTCCTCGGCCGTTTGATCAGAGCAGCGTGGCAGGTGCCATCCCAATGCCGTGCTGGATGACGAAAGTAAACTTTTTTTGTGTGGGATGGGCGGGGGCTGCCAGGCGGACGTCCAGCGCCCATTGGGGGGATCCCTGCCAAATGCTCACAGCTTGGTCGCCTGCAAGTTGTCTTCGGGCACCCATCCTTCTCTATCTGCTGTGCTGTTACAGCACCACACCCACCCGTTCAGCTTTTTTCCTCCCTCAACGGTTTCCCCTGGCGCCACATTCATCTCTTGGGCGGTGTAGTCCATTGAGGCCATGCCACTCCCGTCGTCTTGCAGCAAGATGACTTGCATGGGCACCCATCCAGGTTCTTGTCCGGGTGCACTGCACAAGTACCAATGGGCCCAATTTTCAGGACCTTCATACATTTCACCGATCGAAAACCTGTCACCGGCTTTCAACCGGATGGGGTTGGGAAACTCACTCAAGTGAGGCTTGATCACGATGTATTTCATGGATGGATCCAGGCGAACGCCGCCCGCAAATTGAAGAAAGGAAACATCCGCTTCCAGCCGATGAGCGCCCTGCTAGCGCAGGCGTCATGCCATCTCAGGCGCGGACAACCGGTACAGGCAATGCTCACTTAGCCAGTGGCCACGCGGTAGGGACGGGTGGGCGAACGTTGACTTGTCCCGCAGCATGCCCAGCCGTTGCATCACTGCCTCTGACTTGAGGTTTTGGATGGAGGTGAATGCCACCACTTCGGGCAGGTTCAGCGTCTGGAATGCGCAGCTCAACGCGGCTGCTGCACCCTCGGTCGCCAAGCCCATTCCCCAATGTGATTTCTTGAGTCGCCAGCCCACCTCCACACAAGGTGAACACGGCAGTTCTGCCGCTGGCGTGTGCAGTCCTATGAAACCGATGAACTCGCCCGTCGCTTGCTCTTCTGTCGCCCAGAATCCCCAGCCACGCTGCTCAATCAAGTCTTGGCATCGATGGGCCACGCTATCGCTTGCTTCCCGGCTCAATGGGGCTGGAAAGTAGCGCATCACCTCAGGGTCGGCATTGAGCGCGGCGAACGGCTCCAGGTCGCTGGGCCTCCACTGTCGAAGCAGAAGCCTGGCGGTACGGATTTCTCCCATCAGAATCGCTGTGATGAATGTGAAGGTGGTGGGTCGAACACTTGTTGGAGGAATCTTCGCTTCCACCGCCGGATTCGGTCATCGTAGCCCAGAAAGGAAGGCTCAAAGCAAACCAGGGGTTTGCGGGTCAATTGGGCTTCATGACGCAAATTTCCCGGATTCTTGTCGATTCCCAGGCACCAGCTTCGTCGTGAAGGCAGCATCAATCAAAAAGGATCGCCATGAAATACCTCGGCCTTGCGTACTACAACCCCGAAAAATTCGCCGCGATGGCCCCAGACGACGTGCAAGCGCTGGTGAGCCAATGCCCGCCGCTGGACGAGAAGATGCAAGCCACCGGAAAGATGCTGGTTTCCGCCTCACTTTCTGAACCCAAGGACTGGGTCACGCTGCGCCCGCGCGGCGGCAAGCCACAGATCAGCGACGGACCCTATACCGAGTCAAAGGAAATGGTGGGCGGTCTGTTCATCATCGACGCCGAAACCCGCGACGAGGCCGTGCGCCTCGCGGCCATGCACCCTGCCGCCACGTTGGGTGAAGCGGGCGGATGGGGCGTCGAGTTGATCCCCATGGAATTCTTCCTGGGTCGATGCGCTGACCGCTCGTGTCACCCCAGCAGCGCCATGACCCTCGCGCGGTTCACGCCGGCCAGTGCAGGCGCCACGTCGGCATAGGTGTCGAAACCCATCGACTGCGTGCGCGCCAGGAAAGCCTGTGCCGCGCGCTCCACCGACGCGCCCGAGATTTCCAACGATGCGGCACTGGCCTCGGCCGAGGCCCGTGCCAGCGCGCCCGCCACTTTGGCCTGCGTGAAGCCCACGCGGTCCAGCGCATGGATCACGCGCTGCAATGCGCCACGGATGTCTTTCGGCTCCACCGGCGCCTGGTCGTACAGCGCCGAGGGCAAGGCCGGCGCCTCGGTGTGGGTGCGCACGCGCTGAGCGATGCCATCGGCAAAGCGGTGTCCCTCGCCCTTGATGGTGATGCGGTCCTGCACCTTGTCCCAGGTGGCCTCCGATGCGCTGAACAGCGGCTCGCCCTGTTCATCGATGTGCACGCGCACCTCGGCCGTGGCCAGGGCGTGGTCGAGCCGGCGCACATTGCTGTTCACACCTTGCTCAGGGTCGATGGTCACCGTCAGCGGACCGGCCAGGTTGGACGGTAGGCCGATGCTGAGCACCTCGCGCGCGCCCTGCGACAGCGCGGCCGCGTCGATGCCCCGGATGCGGAAGGTCTGGCGCGCCGCGCCATGGCCCTGGTACTGCAGTTGCGGGTCGATGGCGGCGCTGGTGGACGCGGCGCGCTGGCGCCAGAGGGTTTTCAGGCCCTGCCGCGCCGAGGCGAGTTCGCCCTCGCGCCGGTCGGCCGTGGCCGGGTCGGCCAGGTTCTCGCTGTAGCCCGATTTGAGGGTGTGCAGGTTCGCCGACAGCTGGCCAAGGTAGGCCTTCGACAGCTGGGCCGCGGCCACCTGCCCGTGCCGTTCGCCATCCCAGGGGCTGAAGGCGGCGGCGGATTTCGCCGCATCGCCTGCCGGGCCACGCAGGGGATGGGCGCTGGCCGCCCCAGGCACCGGCGCGGCCGGGGCCGTGGCGCCCGCCGCAGGCCGGCCGATGGCGAGCGCGGTGCCGGAAGCCCGTTCGTTGCTGCCTGTGGGTCGAAGGGCCGGGAGCGTGTTGACCTGCATGCGCGGACGATCGCTCAGAGCACGTTGAACAGCGAGAGCGCCGACACCTTGGCATACGCCTTCTGGGTGGCCTGCAGCGCGGTGGTGTAGCCGGTGAGGTGCACGGCCGCTTCGGCGTAGTCGAGCTTGCCGAGCGCGAGCACGGCGTGGCTGTTGGACAGGCTCACGTTGGCCAGCGAGGTGTCTTGCGAGTCCATCGTGGTGAGCGCGCCGCCGATGCGCGCGATGCGCGAGCTCACGCTGTTGAAGGTGGTGTCGAGCAGGTCCGTGGTGGCCTTGAGGCGGGCCCGCACGGCAGGGTCGTTGACGGTGACGCCCGGTGTCTGGAAGTCCTGGATGGTGAGGTCGAGCTGGTTCAGGAAGGCGGCCATCTCGTCCAGCGGCACATTGGCCGCCTGCGTGATGCCGTTGCCCACCACCACCTGTTGCAGGTCGGTGTTGCCGGTGAAGCTGTAGCGCGCGCCGGGCGCGGCGGCCGGGTCGTGCGTGATGGAGGCGGTGTTCGAGGCGGTGCCCGAAAACAGGTAGCGGCCTTCCTGGTCGCGGGTGTTGGCGGTGGCAAAGATGCCGTCGCGCAAAGAGATGAGCTGCGTGGCCATGGCCTGCACGTCTTCGGAGGTGTTGGTGCCGTCGGCGGCCCAGATCTGCAGGTCGCGCATCTGCAGCATGTCGCGGCTCATGCTGTCGAGCAGCACCTCGCTGTGCCGCAGGCGCCCGCCCAGGGCAGCGATGTTGTCGCGGTACTGGTCCAGCGCGGCCTGCTCGCGCGCCAGGCGGCCCAGCCGCACGCTGGCGATGGGGTCGTCCGAGGGCACCAGCAGGCGCTCGCCCGTGGCCATCTGCTGCATGAGTTGCTCGACCTTGAACGACGCCATCTGCAGCGAGGTGTTCATGGTGGTGTGGTACTGGGTGCTGGCGATGCGCATGGTCTCTTCTCCTTCAGCCGAACATGGCCAGCGTGGTGTCGAACAGCTCGTTGGAGACGGCCAGCACCTTCATGTTGGCCTGGTACATCTGCTGGTACTGCACGATGTTGATCGCCTCCTCGTCGGTGTTCACGCCGCTGGTGGACTTCCAGCTTTCCTCGGCCTGGTTGCGCACCGTCTTGGCGGTGTCGTGCGCCGCGCGCGCCTGCTGGTTCTGCGTGCCCAGGCGCCCGACGATCTGGGTGTAGATGTCGCCCAGGCGCACCGTGCCCAGCGAAGGCACCGCCAGCGGCTGGTCGCGCAGGCCGATGAGGGCCTGCAGGTTGTCGCTGTTGCCGGGTTTGGTCGGGTCCGAGGAGAACGCCAAGTCTTCGCCCAGCAGGCCGTCGACCACCTTGAGCAGGCCGGTGGAGGCGGCGTCGAACTGGAACAGGTCGGTGCCCGGCGTGCCGTCCATGGCGAAGCCGGCGGCCATCTGGGTGTTCACCCGCGTGGCAATGGCTTCGGCCAGCGCGGCCACGTCGTCGATCACCGGCTTGAGCACCGTGCGCTCGAATTCGTCCAGCCCACCGAGCTGGCCGCCGAGGTTGCCGCTGGTGACGGTGAAGGACTCGCTGGCGAAGGCCAGTTTCAGGGTCTGCGAGCCGTCGGGGTTGTTGACGGTGGAGAGCGTGGCGGCCAGGGAGCCGGCCACCAGCGGCACGCCGCTGCGCAGGGACACGCTGGCGCTGCCGTCGGCCTGCTCGACCACCTGCAGGCCCACCAGGTTGGACAGCGCGTCGATCTTGAGGTCGCGCGCGTCCATCAGGCTGGAGGGGTTGATGCCGGTGGCGCGCGTGGCCGCGATCTTCTCGTTGAGGTCGGCGATCTCCGCGCTCAGCGAATTCACCTGCGCCACCGAGGCGGTGCGCTGCTGCGCGACCGAAGCGCGCTGGTTGTTGAGCACCTGGTTGAGGTTGTTGAAGCGCTGCGCCAGCGCCTCGGCCGAGGTGATCACCTGCTGGCGCAGGGGCGCGGAGGTGGGGTCCACGCTGGCGGCGTTGAGGGCGTTGAAGAACAGGTCCAGCCCGCTGTTGAGGCTGGAGCCGTCGTCGCCCATCACCTGCTCGAGCTGGCGCATGTAGGGCTGCGAGGTGTTGTAGCGGCCCAGTTCGGAATTGGCCTGCCACATCTGCATGCTCTTGTAGCCGTCGCTGAAGCGCAGCAGCGCGGGCACCGAGACGCCACCACCGGTGGCGGCCACACCGCCCTTGAACGGGCCGACCGCCGCGAACAGCGCGCCCTGCCGGGTGAAGCCCGGCGTCATCACGTTGGCGATGTTGTGGCTGGCCGCGGCCAGCGCGGTCTGCGCGGCGAGTGCGCCGGTCAGCGCGGTGTAGTGGATGGTCATGGGTCAGGGCTCCGGCGGTGTGGCGGCCCCGCGCACGGTCGGGGCCTTCTCATGGAGAGCGACCGCCGCAGGCGTTTGCTTAAGCACGGCGGGCGCGGGCAGCAGCTGGCGCAGGATCACGTCGGCGATGCCGAAGGCGCGCTGGCGGGCCATGGTGTCGGCCACCACGTTGTCGGCCAGGTCCAGCATGTCCTGGTTGATCTTGTTGTTGAACGGGCTGTCTTCGCTCGCCAGGGCCTGCGTGGAGCGGCGCATGGCCTTGAGGTTCTGCGCGATGAAGAAGGCCTCGAATTTTTCCGCGGCATCGACCGCCTTGGCGCGCAGCACCGGGTCGATGTCGGCCGGCTGCCCGGCGCCGGGGGCCGAAGGTCCAATGGCTTGCATGGTGGGCTCGCCTCAGATGACGACGAGTTCGCCGTCGATGGCACCGGCCTGGTCCAGCGCCTGCAGGATGGCCATGATGTCGTCGGGCGAAGCGCCGGTGCTGTTGATGGTGTCGATGATGCCTTTGAGGCTGGTGCCCGGCGGCCAGCTGAACATGCGGCCGCTGCCCTGCTCCACCGCCACGCTCGATTGCGGCACCACCTTGGTCTCGCCACGGCCGAAAGGCGCGGGCTGGCTCACCAGGGGTTGTTCGCCGATCACCACCTTGAGCGATCCGTGCGACACCGCCGCCGGCCGCACGCGCACGCCATCGGCGATCACCACGGTGCCGGTGCGCGAGTTGAAGACCACCTTGGGCGTTTCCGTGCCCACGGCCACCGGCAGCGCCTGCAGCATGGCCACGAAGGCCACGCGCTGGGTCGGGTTCGCGGGGGCGACCACGTCCACGCTGGTGGCGTTGCGCGTGGTGGCGAGCGTGCCGAACTTGCGGTTGATGGCCTCGACGATGTTGGTGGCGGTCTGGAAGTGCGGGCGCTTGAGGCTCAGCGTGACGGTCTCGCGGGTGTCGAAGTCGCTTTCGATCTCGCGCTCCACCGTGGCGCCGTTGGGCACGCGGCCGGCGGTGGGCGTGTTCACGGTGACGCTGGACCCGCTGGCGCCCTGCGCCGAGAGGCCGCCCACCACCACATTGCCCTGGGCCAGCGCGTAGACCTCGCCATCCGCACCGCGCAGGGGCGAGAGCAGCAGCACGCCGCCGCGCAGGCTCTTGGCATCGCCCATCGAGGACACGGTCACGTCGATGCTCTGGCCCTTGCGGTAACCCGGCGGGAACACCGCGCTGACCATCACGGTGGCCACGTTGCGCGCCTTGGTGTTGCTGCGTTCGGGCAGCTTGACGCCGAACTGCTTGAGCATGTTCTCCACCGTCTGGCCCGAGAAGCGGATCTGGCTGCTGTCGCCCGACCCCTGCAGGCCCACCACCAGGCCGTAGCCGATCAGCTGGTTCTCGCGCATGCCTTCGACGTCGACCAGGCTGTGCAGCGGCCGGGCCGGCGCGCCCGGCGCCTGCGCCTGCGCCGGCAGCGCGAGGGCCAGCAGGGCGGCGCCCAGGGCCAGGGCGGCGCAGCAGCGCGCGCGGATCGGGGCAAGGTTCATGGCGGGCATCTCAGAAAGGCATCCAGGGGCTGGTGAAGAAGCGGGTGAGCCAGCCCGGGCTGTTGGCATCGGCCAGCGTGCCGGTGCCGGAATAGGCGATGCGCGCGTTCGCGATGCGCTGGGACGACACGCGGTTGGTGGCGTCGATGTCCTCGGCGCGCACGAAACCGCTGAGGCGGATGAACTCCTCGCCCTGGTTGAGCCACAGGCTCTTCTCGCCCGAGACGCGCAGCAGGCCGTTGGCCATCACCTCGTGCACCACCACGGTGATCGCGCCTTCCAGCGCGTTCTGCTGCGTGCTGCTGGAGCCACCGGAGAACTCGCGGTCGGCCGAGAGGCCCACGCTGGTGTCGAGCACCTTGCCGGCGATGGTCAGGGGCTGCACGCTCGCGCTGCTGCGCTTGTCCAGGCTGGTGCCCGAGCGCTTGCTGGCCTGCGTGGTCTCGGCCAGGATCACCGTGAGCACGTCGCCGGAGCGGAAGGCGCGGCTGTCGTTGGTGAGCACCCAGGCGGACTGGGGGTTGAACAAGCCACCCGACTGGCCCTTGCGCGCCATGGGCTGCACCGGCGGCAGGGGCGCGTCGGCCAGCGGCGGCGCCACCGGCGGCACGATGGCCGCGCAGCCACCGAGCCCGGTGGCCGCCGCCAGGGTGAGGACGGCCAGCGCGCGCATCAGCGCACCGCCTGGGCCAGGTTCTGCAGCATGCCGTCGGCGGCGGACAGCACCTTGGTGTTCATCTCGTAGGTGCGCTGGGCCGAGATCATTTCCACCATTTCCTCGACCACCTGCACGTTGGAGCCTTCCAGCGCGCCCTGCTTGAGCTTGCCGAAGGCCTCTTCGCCGGGCACGCCTTCGGTGGGCACGCCGCTGGCGGTGGTTTCCTGGAACAGGTTGTCGCCCAGCGCCACCAGGCCGGCCGGGTTCACGAAGCCCGCGAGCGTGATCTGGCCCAGCTCGGTGAGTTCGGTCTCGCCCGCGATCTTGGCGCTGACCACGCCGTTTTCGCCGATGACGATGGACTGCGCGTTGGCCGGGATGGTGATGTCCGGCACGATGGGGTAGCCCTGCGCGGTCACGAGCCGGCCTTCGGGGCTGGGCTGCAATTGGCCGGCGCGCGTGTAGGCGGTGTCGCCGTTGGCCAGCTCCACCTGCAGGAAACCCTGGCCGACGATGGCCACGTCCAACTGCTGGCCGGTGGTCTGCAGGCTGCCGGTGGTGAAGACCTTCTGCGTGCCGACCACGCGCGTGCCATTGCCCAGCTGCACGCCGGTGGGCGCGTTGGTGTTCTCGTCGCGCGCGGCGCCGGGCTGGCGCTCCACCTGGTAGAACAGGTCTTCGAACATCACGCGGTCGCGCTTGAAGCCCACGGTGTTGACGTTGGCGAGGTTGTTGGCGATGGCCTGCAGCTTGGCGTCCTGCGCCTGCACGCCGGTCTTGCTGACCCACATGGCGGGATTCATGGTGTGTTTCCTGGTTGGTTGAACGGGGGGCGCGGCCGGCTCAGCCGCGCAGCAGGCGGTTGCCCGCCTCGGACATGCGCTCGGCCGAGCCGAACAGCTTCATCTGCACCTCGAAATCGCGGCTCAGCGTCATGGTGGCCACCATCTCCTCGACGGCGGACACGTTGCTGCCCTCCAGGTGGCCCGAGCGCATGGTCACGGTATCGTCGGCCGGCAGGGGCTGGCCGTCGCGCGCCACGATCAGGCCGGCTTCGTTCTTCGTGACCTCGCCGCCCAGCGGGCGCACGGTCTTGATGCGGTCCACCGGCTGCAGGTCCTCCTGGCCCGGCGGCTGGATCGAGACCGTGCCGTCGCCCGCGATGTCCACGCGCGTGAACGCGGGCAACACGATGGGGCCGCCATCGCCGACGACCGGGCGCCCGTTCACCGTCAGCGTGCCGTCCGCATCCACGGTGAACTGGCCCGAACGGGTGTAGGCCTCCTGCGCGCCGCGGTGCTGCACCGCGAAGTAGCCCTCGCCCGTGATAGCCACGTCCAGCTCGCGGCCGGTGGACTTGAGCACACCGTGGCGCGCGCTCACGCCGTCGGCGTTGAGCTGGCTCATGTGGCGGTCGTCGTAGCCGTAGCCGGGGGTCGCGAGCGCGGTGCTGAAGGCCACGTCGGCCCGGAAGCCGGGCGTGTCCGCGTTGGCCAGGTTGTTGGCGCGCACCTGCTGCTCGCGCAGCGTGCGCTCCGCGCCGCTCATGGCCGTGTAGATCAGGGCATCCATGGCAAGGGGCTCAGACGGCCTGCATCAGGGCCTGGGTCATGGCCTGCTGGGTGGAGAACACCTTGGTGTTGGCCTGGTAGTTGCGCTGCGCGGTCATCAGGCCCACCAGTTCACCGGTCATGTCGACGTTGGACTGCTCCAGCGAGCCGGGGCTGATGGTGCCGGCCTGGCCCGCGCCGGGCACGTCGTACAGCGGCTCGCCGCTGGCGTTGGAGACGGCCCAGCTGGTGTCGCTCACCGGCACCAGGCCGTCTTCGTTGGGGAAGTTGGCCAGGGCGATGGTGCCCACGCGCTGCTTCAGGCCGTTGCTGTACTGGGCCAGCACCGAGCCGTCCTTGTCCAGCGCCACGCCCACGAAGGAGCCCGAAGCGTAGCCGTTGCTGGCGTTGACGGTGGTGGTGGCCTGGCCCGCGAACTGCGTCGTGCCGTTGTAGTTCACGGCCAGCGCGATCGGCGCCACCGTGGCCGGCACCGGCAGGTTCTTGGTCACCGGCGTGGCCGGGGTCAGCAGCTGACCGGCGGTGCTGAACTGCAGCACGGTCTGCGAGCCCGCGGGCAAGGCCGCGCCGTTGAAGGTGTAGTGCACCGTGACTTCGTTCGGGTTGGTCTTCACGAAGTACTGCGTCACCGTGTGCTTGGTGCCTTGCGAGTCGTAGACCACCGAGACCATGGAACCGTTGTACGACTGCGGGTCGGTCGGGGAGAACGGCGCCACGGCCGGGTTGGGCCAGTCGGCCGAGAGGTTGCCCACGTAGTCGAGCGTGCTGCTGGCCTGCGCCGGCAGCTGCCCCTTTTCGATCTGCATGTCGCCCAGGGCGCCGAGCGCGGTGCTGCCGGGCACGGCGGCATAGCCTTGCACGCGGCGGCCGAAGCTGTCGGTGACGTAGCCGTCCTTGTCGGCGCCGAAGATGCCCACGCGGGTGAACAGGGTCTCGCCGTTGGTGTCCTTGGTGACGAAGAAGCCCTTGCCCTGGATCGCGGCGTCCATGCTGCGGCCGGTGTTGAGCGCGCCGCCGCTGGTGCCGATGGTCTGCGACATGGAGCCGACCTCCACACCGATGGCCTGGCCATCGGCGTACATCGAGGCGAAGTTGGCGCGGCTGGACTTGAAGCCGTAGGTGCCGGCGTTGGCGATGTTGTTGCTGATCGCTTCCAGCTGGGTGTTGATGGCGTTGACGCCGCCGAGGGCAATGTTGAAGCTCATGGAAGGAGGTCCTTAAATCAACTGTTGGAGGTCTTCGGGCGGCCGAAAAAGCCGGTGATGGCATGGGAAGGCACGTCCCCCAGGTGCGCCACCTGCAGCAGCACACCGCCGGTGGGCGAGAGCTTCACGCTGGTGAGTTCGCTCTGGATCTCCACATCGGGGGACACGCCTTCGCCGCCGTCGATGGCGATGTCGTAGCTGCCACCCGGCAGACCCAGCGCCTGGGGGTCCACTGAAAAATACACGGTGCCGGCGCTCTGGGCACCCAGCTCTACGCGGTGTTTCTGGCCATCTGGCGCCGTGAGCACCACCGCCAGGTTGGAATTCGCGGCGTCGAGCTTGAAACTGCCCGAGACCTTCTCGGTGCCGAGGATCACCGACTCGGTCACCACCGACACCTGGCTGCCCACCTGGGCGCCGAGCGAGAGCACCTGCAGGCTCTCCAGCATGGAGGCGCTGTTGCGCGTCTGCGCCACCACGTTCTGCATGGCTTCGGTCTGGCTCAGCTGCGTGAGCTGGTTGACGAACTCGGCCGGGTCGCTGGGCTCCAGCGGGTTCTGGTTGCGCACCTGCGCCACCAGCAGTTTGAGGAACATGTCCTTGGTGCCGGCGTCCGCGTTCGCGGTGACCGGCGCTTCGGCGGCAGTCTGCGCCGACTTCTGGGTCAGATCGGTGATGGCTTCCATGGTCAGGACTCTCCCAGCCGCAGCACGGCCATCTGCATCTGGCGGGTGCGGGTCAGCACCTCGACGCTGGTTTCAAAGGCGCGCGAGGCCGACATCATGTCGGTCATCTCGGCCACGGGGTTCACGTTGGGCAGGTAGATGTCGCCGGCCTCGTTGGCCAGCGGGTGGTCGGGCTGGTGCATGCGGCGCAGCGGCTCGTCGCTCTGGATCACGTCGAGCACCTGCACGCTGGCGCC
>Ga0247823_10000498_pt1 | contig 33370 bp, 24 predicted proteins | sample 13C_PalmiticAcid_2_FD_192426 | JGI IMG/M metagenome (GOLD analysis project Ga0247823, IMG submission 192426) | Soil microbial communities from agricultural site in Penn Yan, New York, United States - 13C_PalmiticAcid_Day30 | ecosystem: Environmental > Terrestrial > Soil > Agricultural land...
TCGAGTATCCGATGCCGTCCTTCCTGCCCTTGAAGCTCCAGCTTTTCCTTGCGGGCATGCTGATCGCCGCCGATCCGGGGGAGAACCGCGCGCAGCTATGGTGGCGGCTTGGCGCCGCGATGCTGCTTGCCGCAATCCCGATCGGGGGCGATCAGGATCTGCTGCATTTCGCGGTGCGCGAACTGCTGGTTTTTGGCTTTTTCGCGCTGGTCCATTGGCGTTCGCTCGGGGTGATCGGCTGGGTTTCGCGGCTGCTCGGCAGCCGCCCCTTCTATTGGCTGGGTGAGCTTTCCTATGGCACCTATCTGATCCACCTGCTGATCCTGCAGCCGGTTGCGGCGGCGGTAATCGGGCAATTCGGGACCGGGATCGGCGCCGCCGCGCGCTTCGCCCTAACCGGCGCGATCGTGGTTCCGGTGACCTACGCGCTTGCATTTGTGACCTATAAACTGGTCGAACTGCCCGGGCAGCGGCTGGGCAAGACGATGATCAAGCGTGTGGCGGGAAACAGAACGCCGCGCGCGCTTCAGACCGCACCCGAAAAGATAGCCGCGCCCTAGCGACAGGATATGGAAATGGATCGACGAACGCTTCTGACATCGATTGCGGCCGCGGCCGCCGGCAGTGCGTGTGCGGCTGAGGATGCGGGGTCCGCGACCCAGAAATCCGGGCGGCCGACACTTGCGATCGATTCCGACGGGCCGGGCCGCTGGCGAATTCGCAGCTGGGAGTGGCGGGAAAATGCGTGGCGCCCGCGGATCGCCCGCGCGGAGCGAACGGCTGCGGGCATCGAAGTGCGCGGGCCAATCGATGCGGCGGACCGGGCGAAAGTCCTCGCCCGGCTCGGCGCCTAAGCTTCCACCGCGTCGGTATAGGTCGGAGTGCGCGGCGCCGTCCGGCCCGGCGCGAGCGTGGCGCGATAGACGTCGAGCGTATCCTCCGCCGCCTTGTCCCAACTGAAGCGCGCACGCACGTCGTCGCGGTCGACTTGAAACTCCGCGCAATCGGCGTTCAGCCGCTCGGTGAGCGTTCCGACATCGCCGACCGGAAAATAATTTGGCGCGTCGAGCCCGATGTCGAGATTGGCGGGGATGTCGCTCAGCAGCATCCGCGCGCCGCAACTCGCAGCCTCGAGCGCCGCGATCGGCAGGCCCTCGTGATAGGAGGGCATCACGAACAACGCGCAATGCTCATAGAGGCACTTCAGCGTCGCGCGCGACTGGACGCCGGCAAAGATCACGCGGTCGCTCGCGCGCGCAAGCAGTTCTCGCGCATATTCGCTTTCGTGATCGGCCGAACCCGCGATCACCAGCTTGGCGGTGCAATTCGACCGTTCATAGGCGTCGATCAGGTCGTGCAGGCCCTTCTCGGGAACGAGCCGCGCGACGGCGAGGAGGAAGTTGCCGTCCTCGAGGCCCAGCCGTTCGAGCACCAGCGCCGGGTCGGCATCGCCGGGCAGGTCCGATGTGCCGTTCGGAATATAGGAAATCGCGTGCGCGCGTTTCGGAAAGCTTTCCCGCAGCTGTGCGGCGAGCGAGGGCGAGACGGCAATGACGCGATTGGCAAAGCTGAGCGCCAGCCATTCGCCGGCGCGCAGCGCGGTGCGCGCGACGAGGCCCCATTTGGCGCGGTGATAGTCGGTGCCGTGATGCGTCACGACCACCTTCAAGCCGAGCAGCCGGGCAAGCGGCGCGAGCAGGCCCGGGCCGATCGCATGGATATGAATCAGCCCGGCACTACGCTTGCGGGCGGAAAGGACCGCGAGGAAGGTGGAGACCACCGCCTCCAGATTCTGCGAGCGCGGGCAGGGGATTCCGACAATCTCGACGCCGCGATGCTCGCCCACCGGCCCGGGCAGATAGGGCGCGCGGCCAAGCACCACCGAGCGGTGGTCGGGCCAGATCGCCTTGATCCGCGGGAGAAGCTCCTCGCAGTGACTTTCGATCCCGCCCATCACATGCGGGAAGCCGCGGAGGCCGGTGACGCAGATGATTGGTGCGCCTACGGGGGCGCTGGAAGACATATTTGTCCGTTGCAGCATTCTTAAACTCCATTAGCGCCCGGCCGGATTTCCCGGCTCAGGCCACCGCTGCCATCGGCCCTCTTCCACCATTTTCGATTTCGCCCAGATACCAGTCGACGAACCGCTCGATCCCCCGTGCGAGCGGGACCTTCGGGCTGTATCCGGTGAGCGCGTTGATCGCCGAGATGTCGGCGTAGGTCGCGGTGACGTCGCCTGGCTGCATCGGCCGCATCAGCTTGATCGCCGGCCGGCCGAGTGCGCGTTCGAGTACGGCGATCATGTCCATCAGCCCGACGGGATTGCAGTCGCCGATGTTGAGCAGCCGGTTTTCGCCGCCCACGGGCGGCCGGTCGAGAACGCCGACCACGCCGTCAACGATGTCATCGATATAGGTGAAGTCGCGCGCCATCCGGCCCTCGCCGAACACCTCGATCGGCTGGCCGAGCAGGATCTTCTGCGCGAAGCCATAATAGGCCATGTCGGGGCGGCCCCACGGGCCATAGACGGTAAAGAAGCGCAGCCCGCTGAGCGGCAGGTGATAGAGCTTGGCATAGCTTTCGCTCATCAATTCGCAGCTCCGCTTCGTCGCCGCATAGAGCGAGACCGGCGCGGTGCAGGGCTCGTCCTCGCGAAAGCCGGTGCCGCCGAGCGGGCGGTCGCCATAGACCGAGCTCGACGACGCGTAGACGAGGTGATCGATAGTACCCGCGTGGCGCGCCGCCTCGAGCATCGCGAGATGCCCTTTGAGATTGCTATGCTCATAGGCGAAGGGGTTTTCGAGGCTGTAGCGTACGCCCGCCTGCGCGGCGAGGTGGACGATCCGGCGGATGCCGTTCGCTTCGACCAGCTCGCTGATCAGTCCCGGGCTGGCGATGTCGCCGTCGATCAGCCGGAAGTTGAAATTGTCGACCAGCCGCGCGGTGCGCGCCTTCTTGAGCGAAACGTCGTAATAGTCGGTGAAATTGTCGAGCCCGAGCACGCGTTCGCCGCGCGCAAGCAGTCGTTCGGACACCGCATGGCCGATGAAGCCCGCGGCTCCGGTTACCAAGATGGGGCTCTCGTCGGTCACGCAGCGTGCCTTTCGTTCGCGGCGCCGGCCTCATCGGCGGGCTGGCCCGGCCGGCCGATGCCGACATAGCGCAGGCCCGCTTCTTCGGCCCGCGCGGGCGGATAGATGTTGCGCAGATCAACCAGCACCGGCTCGGCCATCGCGGCGTTCAGGCGCACGAGATCGAGCGCGCGGAACGCGTCCCATTCGGTGACGATCACCGTCGCCGCCGCGCCTTCGGCGGCGGCATAGGCGGAGGACGCATATTCGACGTCGGTCAGCACCGCTTTGGCCGCGTCCATGCCCTCGGGGTCATAGGCGCGGACCTTGGCGCCGGCATCTTGCAGAGTCTGGATGATCGCGATCGACGGTGCGTCGCGCATGTCGTCGGTGTTGGGTTTGAAGGTCAGGCCGAGCACCGCGACGGTGCGGCCGCGCACGCGCCCGTCCAGCGCGGCGATGACCTTGCGGCCCATCGCGCGCTTGCGCTGCTCGTTCACCGCGACCGTCGCCTCGATCAGCCGCAGCGGCGCGTCGTGGTCCTGCGCCGTCTTCATCAGGGCGAGCGTGTCCTTGGGGAAGCAGGAGCCACCATAGCCGGGGCCGGCATTCAGGAATTTCGCGCCGATCCGGTTGTCGAGCCCGATGCCGCTCGCGACCTCCTGGACGTCGGCACCGACCTGTTCGCACAGGTCCGCCATCTCGTTGATGTAGGTGATCTTCATCGCGAGGAAGGCGTTGGCGGCATATTTTATGAGCTCGCTGGTGCGCCGGCTCGTGAAGATGATCGGCGCCTTGTTGAGCGAAAGCGGGCGATAAACCTCTTTCATCGGTGCACGCGCGCGTTCGTCCTCGATACCGATCACGACGCGGTCGGGGCGCTTGAAATCCTCGATCGCAGCACCTTCGCGCAAGAATTCGGGGTTGGAGGCGACCGCGAACTCGGCGACGGGATTGCACTCGCGAACGATCCGCTCGACCTCGTCGCCGGTGCCGACCGGCACGGTCGATTTGGTGACAATCACGGTGAAGCCCGAGAGCGCGCCGGCGATCTCGCGCGCCGCGTCGTGGACATAGGAGAGGTCGGCGTGGCCGTCGCCGCGGCGGCTGGGGGTGCCGACCGCAATGAACACGACATCGGCGGCGCCCACGGCATCGGAAAGCTCGGTGGTGAAGGCAAGATTTCCCGCCGCGACGTTGCGCGCGACCAGATCGTCGAGCCCGGGCTCATAGATGGGAATGTCGCCGGCCTGGAGGCGGGCGATCTTGTTGGCGTCCTTGTCGACGCAGGTCACATGATGGCCGAAATCGGCAAAACACGCGCCCGAAACCAGCCCGACATAGCCGGACCCGATCATTACGATACGCATTACGCGCTGCTCCCTATTTATATGAAGTCGGCTTTTTGCTGCACGTGCGAACAATCGCGTCGCAACGGTTAACGGTCAACTTGCCAGCTTTGAGCGGAGGCAATTGGAAGGCGAAATGATCGTTCCCAAAATCCCGACCCAGAACGGGACAAGGCCGGAAAATACGAGATATTAGAATTAGATAATTCGCGGCTTTGCCTAAACGACGGTCAGACGAATTGGCTGCAATGCGACGAAACGCTTCGACTTGATCTTGCCACGTGTCGGCGTCGGAGTAGAAGCTGGACAGGATAAGTTGTGGGAAGGGTGAGATGCTGGAAGCGCAACGTGGGGCATTTTTTGCCGACTTGCCGGTATCGTTGGCTATTCGCCGCGACCGGTTGCGGCGCGCGGTGGAAATGATCGAAAAAAACGCCGATGCGCTCTGCGACGCGCTCGCCGCCGACCAAACGAATCAGGATATTGTCTCTGCACGCCTCACCGAAGTGGCGCCGGCGTTGACGGCGCTGCGGGCGTCGATCGAAGGGGTAAGACGCTGGATGCGCCCCGAAAGCGGGCGCGGGCTGCTCGCGCGACTGGGCGGGAAGGGCGACTATGTCGAATATCTGCCGGTCGGGGCCGTCGGCATAGCGGCGCCGGCGTCGTTGCCGCTGCTCCGGACGGCGGGTGTCCTTGCGGGGGCGCTCGCCGCGGGCAACCGGGTGACACTGAAATTCGACGCGGCCTCGGTGCAACTGCGCCGGCTGATCGGCGAGCTGGCGCCGGATTTCTTCGATCCGCTCGAACTGATGGTGGCGTCCGGCAAGGACTTTGCACAGCAGACGTTCGACCTGTTGGTAACAAGCGAACTGCACGAAGGCGACGGGGCGACGATTGCGCGCTCGGACAAGTCGCCGGTCATCCTCGGGCGCTCGGCCGATTTTGCCAAGGCGGCCGACAAGGTGATCGCACGCAAACATCCCAAGGGCGGACGCGCGCCGCTCGCACCCGACTATCTCCTCGTACCCGATGAGCAGGAAGAGGCGATTGCTTCCTGGCTTTGGCGCGCTGCGATGCAGCTGGGCGCGAATGAGGCAGCGTTGCCGGGCCTCGAAGAGCAACGGCTGACGCGGCTGTTGGATGACGCGCGCGCGCGGGGAGGCGAGGTGATGACCGCGGAGCCGCGCGGGTCCGGCGCCTCGCTCCATATCATTCGCCATGCCAGCGAGGACATGCTGGTCATGCAGGATGAGTTTCGGGGACCGATCCTGCCGCTGCGAAATTATGCACGCATCGAGGATGCGATCGCCACGATCAACCGGCGGCCGCCGCCGCTCGCCATCTATTATTTCGGCCGCAATACTGCCGAACGCCGGTACGTTCTGGAGCATACGCTGTCTTCGGCCATCGCGATCGGGGCGCGCGTTCCGTTGGCGGTAAAGGCCGATGCCGGCATGACGCTCAACATCGACCATGGCGAAGCCGGCTTCCGCCGCTTCAGCCGCACGAGACACGTCTGTCGTCAGCCGTTGGTTGGTCTTGCGCGCATGCCAGCGCGCGACGGCGGCGAGGATCCGGGCGGAGCGGCGCCCGCGCTGCACTGACCCCGGACGCGCCACGCCGCGCCGCATCACGCTGGCCTTGATCGGTGTGCTCCGACTAGCGCGGCGGCATGGACGACCCATCCTCTCGCTTCGCCGCGAAGGCGGTTCAGATCAATGCAGGGGGCGAACCGGTCTATTTCGTGCAGTCGGGCGCTGTCTATCGCGACGTGCGCGCCCGCGATGTAGGCAACGGCCTGTTCGTGATTCGCGAGCCGGTCCGCAATGTGCAGATCGCCAATATCCGGGTGGAGGGCGGCTACAGGGTGATCGAGAACAAGGCGGCACCCGAACTGGCGCGGGCGGGCAGCGTCGGGCTCCGCGTGCGCGGGGCGCGGGCGAGCAATCTCGAACGCAGCTTCGCCCGCATTCGTTATGACAGCCATGACGGCGTGATCGAGGATGTCAGCGCGAGCGGCATGCGGACGACGGGCGCGACCGACCTGCCGGTGGGCATCGCCTTCGACGGCACCGCGCACGATTTCCGGGTCGAGCGCTGCTCGATGCGCGGCTTCCAATGGCAGCGCAAGGCCAGGCAATATTGGAACGGCGACGGTTTCTCGACCGAGCGCGGCAATGCGCGAATGCTTTTTCGCCAATGCGCCGCGTGGGACAACAGCGACGGCGGATTCGACCTGAAGTCGACCGAGACTTTGCTCGACGACTGCGTCAGCGGCCGCAACGCGCGCAACTTCCGGCTCTGGTCGAGCATCCGCGCGACGCGGCTCAGCAGTATCGATCCCGTCAAGATCGGCGGGATCGGCGACACGAATCATTTCACGATCATGGCGGCAAAAGACGCAAGCGAACCGCTGGTCATCCATATCGAGCACCTGACGGTAAAGAGCGATCGGGGCTGGCCGATCTTCGACGTCCACCACGGGGCGGCGAAAATCATCATCGGCTCGCACGATATCCAGGTGCCGCCGGGCACGCCGCTGGTCCGCTCGCGTGGCGGCGGCTCGGTGCCGGGCGGAGTGTCCTTTGCCGGGACACCGCCCAAGCTCTGAATGGCTTGGCGCACTTTGGACACGTTTCGACGCCGGGCTCTTGCTGCAATGCAGCGTAAAGGCGCAGGTCGCTCCTCGGCAGCACGCGGCGATCGTGTCTGCCGATCCAACGCTGGTTAATTGGGGGGGAACCCGGCGACCAGAAAAGGGTGAAAAGATGCGAAAAATACGCAAGGCCGTGTTCCCCATCGGCGGCCTTGGAACCCGGTTCCTTCCGGCGACCAAGTCGATGCCGAAGGAGATGCTGCCGGTCGTCGACCGGCCGTTGATTCAATATGCGGTCGACGAGGCGCGCGAGGCGGGCATCGAGCAGTTTATTTTCGTGACCAGCCGCGGCAAGAGCTTGATCGAGGATCATTTCGACCATGCTTTCGAGCTCGAGGAAGCGATGGCGCGGCGCGGCAAATCGCTCGCCGCGCTCGACGGCACCCGTCCCCCGCCGGGCGATATCAATATCGTACGGCAGCAGGAGCCCCTCGGGCTGGGTCATGCCGTGTGGTGCGCCCGCCGCCTCGTCGGCGACGAGCCTTTTGCGGTGCTGCTGCCCGACGATCTGATGGTCGGCGAGCCCGGCTGCCTCAAGCAGATGGTCGACGCCTATGCCGATCTCGGCGGCAATCTGATCTGTACCGAGGAAGTCGCCGCGGCGGATACGCATAAATATGGCATCGTCACGCCGGGCGCTAGCAACGGGCCGATTACCGAAGTCCGGGGACTGGTCGAGAAACCGGCCCCGGACGTCGCACCGTCCCGGCTTGCCGTCATCGGCCGCTACATCCTCCAGCCCGAGGTGATGAACGTCCTCGGCAGTCAGGAAGAAGGTGCGGGCGGTGAAATTCAGTTGACCGACGCGCTGGCGCGGATGATCGGCCAGCAGCCGTTCCACGGCGTCACCTTCGAGGGCAACCGCTATGACTGCGGCGACAAGAGCGGCTTTGTGACCGCGACGCTCGCGATGGCGCTCCGCCGTCCCGACATCGCACCGGCCGTGCGCGCTTTTCTGGCTGCCGCATAATATGGACGCAGTCACACGGCATATGTCGCGCGGCCGGGAAACGGATCCGCAGGTCGATCGCGGCGCGCTGATCGACCTGCGCCGGGTCGGCGCGGTGCTGCGCCGGCGATGGATGATATTATGTGCGGCGATGGCCGCGGCGATCGTGGTCGCCGCGGCCGCCTGGCTTGTCGCCGAACCGCGCTACCTCGCCACTGCGCAGGTCGCGCTCGAGCGCACGGCCGAGCAGGTGATCAAGGTCGATTCGGTGATCCCGACGACCGATCCCGATTCGGCGGCGGTCGATACCGAGGTGCAGGTCCTGCGCTCGCCCGAACTCATCGGGCGGGTGGTCGATCGGCTGAAGCTCGAACGCGACCCGTCGTTCAACGAGGCGGCCGGACAGGGCCAGCCGACGGCGCAGCCCGATCTGATCGGGCGCCAGCGCGCGATCGGTACGCTGCTGGGCGGGCTGACGGTGAAGCGCGACGGGCTCTCCTATGCGATCAGCGTCTCGTTCGAAGGCGGCACGCCGGTACAGTCCGCGCAGATCGCCAACGCACTGGTCGACGACTATGTATCGGGGCAGGTGGGCTCCAAGACCGAGGCGACGCATCGTGCGCGCGGGTTTCTTGAGCAGCGGCTTCAGGACCTTCGCGCGCAGGTGGTCGGCGCCGAGCGCGCAGTCGCCGATTATCGTGCGGCGCACAATCTTTTCGCGGTCTCCGAAGCGAGCAGTGTGACGCAGCAGGAGCTGTCGGGGCTTTCGACCCAGCTTGCGCAGGCCAAGGCCGAGAATGCCGCTGCGCAGGCGCGCCTTTCGGCCGCGCGCGCGCAGCTGAGCGGCGGGCGGACCGGCGAAGAGCTTGGCGATTCGCTCGATTCCCCCGTGGTCAGTCAGTTGCGCGCCCAGCGGGCGGAGGTGGCGCGCGAGGTCGGAGCGCTGGAAAAACGCTATGGTCCGCGCCATCCCGATCTCGTCCGCGCGCAGAGCCAGCTCCGCGTCGCTGATCAGCAGATCGCGGCCGAGGTGCAGCGGATCGTCTCCAATGTCGCGATCCAGGCGAGCATCGCCAATCAGCGCGCGGGCTCGCTCGCGGGTTCGGTGGCGCAGTCCGAGGGCAAGCTCGCCAGCGACAATGCGGCGTCGGTGCGGCTCAACGAGCTGGAGCGCAACGCCGAATCGGCGCGGACGCTCTATCAGGCGTTCCTCGATCGCTATCGCCAGACGGTCGCGCAATCGGGGCTGGAGCGCAGCGATGCCTATATCGTCAGCCGCGCACGGGTTCCCGGCGCGCCCAGTTCGCCGAACATGTTGATCTATGCAGCGATGGCGGTCGTCGGCGGGCTGGGTATCGGCGTGTTGCTCGTCGTCCTGCTCCAGCTGCTCGAACGCGGCATCGAAACGAGCGACGCGATCGAAGAAACGCTAGGGCTGTCGACGCTTGCTTCGATTCCCGACGCGAACACGTTGCCCGGCTATCGCAAGCTGGGCCCGCCGGCGCCCCCGGCGGAGCTGCTGCTCAAGCGGCCGCAGTCGACCTATGCCGAAGCCTTCCGCACGCTCCGCACGTCGATCCAGTTCGCCGAGGCCGCCAACCCGATCCGCGTCGTCGCGATCACTTCGGCGGTGCCCGGCGAAGGCAAGACGACCACCGCGATGGGGCTGGCGCGGGCGGTGGCCGCAGCGGGCGGCAAGGTGCTACTGATCGACGCCGATGCCCGGCGGCGCGCTTCCAGCCGCCAGTTCGCCGACAATGTGGCGCTGGGGCTGGACGAGGTGCTGGCGGGGCAGGCGACGCTGGAACAGGCGATCGTCAAGGACAGCCTGTCGGATGCCTTCCTGCTGCCGCAGCGGCTCGATTCCAAGGGCGTCGGGCTGACCGAGAGTCCGCGGCTCGCCGAACTGATAGAGCAGGTGCGCGAACGTTACGATCTCGTGATCCTCGATACGCCGCCGGTGCTGCCGGTCGACGAGGCGCGCGTGATCGCGAGCATGGCGGACGGCGTTGTGTTCCTCGTGCGCTGGCGCAAGACGCCGGCCAAGGCGGCGTCGGTGGCGCTGCGGCGGCTGTACGACGTCCATGCCGAGATGCTCGGCGCGGTGCTCACGCTGATCGACGTGCGCGAGCAGGAGCGGGCGGGCTATGAGGATGGCGGCACCTTCCTGAAGGCATACCGTCCTTATTATGCCGACTGATCTGCCGGTGCCGTGACCGCGCAGGCGCTACCTTACGGCCCGGCGTTCGGGCTCGGCATCCTGTTGCCGGTGACGGCGGTGCTGCTCGTCGCGCTCGTCATCGCGGCGCGGCGGGCGGGCAGTGTGGCGGGCGCGTTTGTCGTGGTGGCGCTGTGGATGCGCTATACGGCGGGCGCCTATCATCTCTATATGTTCCAGCCGCTCGCGGGCGGGCTTTCGGGCAATGCCCTGCTTTCGATCGGAGTAACCGGCTTCGGGCTGCTCTTCGTCGTGCGGCCCGCCAATCTGGCGCTCAAATGGCTGTTGCCCGTCTATGCACTGATCGGACTCGCGCTGTTCAGCGCCGCGCTCAATGGCGATGCAGCCGGCGGGATCAACGCCGCGGTGAAATATGCCTATATGATCGTTATCATGATCGCCGTGTTCCAGGCGCTGCGCAGCGATCCCGACGCGCGGTTCCTGAGCTGGGCGATGGTCTCCTTCCTGCCGTTGCTCGTCTTTCAGGCGCTGTCGCTGGCACTGAACCTGCCCAAAGGATCGGAGGATGGCGACGGGCTGGTCTGGATCGGCGGCTATAATCACGAAGCGGCCTTCTCGGTCGCGATCATGACGGGATTTATGGTCGGCTGTTTCGCGAGGTCGGCACCGCGTCCAGTGCGGTTGGTCTTTCTGCTCGCGACATTGGTCGGCATCCTGCTCGCGGGTTACCGCACGACGATCCTCGCGTTTGCACCGCTCGCGCTGGCCGTCTTTCTGAGCGGACTGACGATGAGCGTGCGGCGCGACCAGCGCGCGCCGATGGCGGTGACGGCCGTGGTGGCAGGCGTGCTGCTCGTCTCGGTTGCCACCTTGTCCTACAGCGCCAGTTTCGCGGACCTCGCGGCCTTCCTCTCGGATCCCGCCGGGCTGATCAAGCCGCCGCGCGACTTCGATCTGCTCGAACGCCAAGTGATGTCGGGGCGGCCGCTGATCTGGAGCAGCTATATCTATGCCTGGGCCGGCGGGACACCGCTCCAGCATTTGTTCGGCTTGGGGCCGGAGAGCTGGGAGGGTGTGTTCAAAGTCTATCCGCACAACACGCTGATCGCGACGCTCTACGAACTCGGCTGGTTCGGCGTGGCGGCGATGATCGCGCTGTGGGCGGTCATGTTCGCCGCGGCCGCCTCGGCGCGTGGCGAGCGTTTCAAGCTGATCGCGGCGCACTTCGCCTTCTTCCTGCTCAATATGGCGACGATGCCGTTCTGGCAGGTCGAGGGACTGGCGCTCTACGGGCTGCTCTGCGGCTACACGATCCATGCCGCCCGCGCAGCGCCGCGTCCGCGGCCGCTGCGTGCCGCCGAGGCGCGATCGCCGCTGCCGGCCAGCTCTTACAGGCAGCGATAAACCGCTTCGATCAGCGCCACGTCGCGCGGATCGTCGCGCAGCAGCGTCCCCATGCGGTTCATCGTGTAGCTCATGGCCAGTCCCTCCACCGGATCGGCGAAGGCGAAGGACCCGCCCCAGCCCGAATGTCCGAACGCAGCCGGGTTCGGTCCGTAGAGCCCGTCCGAATTGGTGAGGAATCCCGCGGCCCAGCGCGCCGGTAGCCCGAGTACGAGATCGACGCCGTCGGTGCGCGGCGCCGTTGCGGCAGCGCGCGTTTCGGCGTTTACCAGGCCATTCGCAAAGCGGGCGTAAAGCCGTGCCAGTGCGGCGGCGTTCGAATGGCCATTGGCCGACGCCAGATCGGCGGCGCGCCATTCAGCGCCGTTGGGGAGCAGCGGATCGAGCGGCGGATTGGCGAGCGCGGCGATCTGCGGCGGCGTCAGGCTGCCGATATGGGCCGAGCTGAGTTCGGGCGGCGCGACGATCTCGGCGCGGCGATGCTCCTGCTGCCGATCGAGCCCGATCGCGACGTCGAGCCCAAGCTCGCCGGCGATCTCTTGCTCGACAAATGCCTTGAGCGATCGTCCGTCGATCCGTTCGAACAGCGCCGTCGCGAGGATGCCGATGCTGATCGCGTGATAGCCCGATGCGCTGCCCGCTTCCCATAAAGGCGCTTGCGCCGCGAGGCGGTCCGCGGCGGCGTCGCCGGCGAGAAGATCGGCGAGGGTCGCGGGCGACGCAAAGCCGCACAGTCCCGCCTGATGCGAGAGCAGCATGCCGATCGAAATGTCGCGTTTGCCGTTCGCCGCGAATTCGGGCCAGTGATCGGCGACGCGATCATCATAGGACATCAGGCCCCGGTCCGCGAGCATCGCGAAGGCGATTGCCGCGACTCCCTTGGTCGTCGACCAGAGGTTGACGAGCGTGTCGGCCCGCCACGCCTGCGTCCGCGCGGCATTGCGCCAGCCGCCGTGGAGTTCGATCACCGCTTCGCCGTCGACGATCAGGCAGAGCGCGGCACCGACGTCGCCGCGCGCGCTGAAATTGGCGGCGAAGGCGTCGCGGACGGCGGCGAAACGGGGGGTGCATATCCCGGCGACGGGGGCGTCGGTCGTCATATTCTTCTCCTCAGTAGTGGAAGCTGACTTCGACGCCGTAGGTGCGCGGCGCGTTGTAGATACGATTGACGATGCCGAGCGTCGCGAGGTTGACGCCCTGCACGACATAGCGCTCCTTCGTGAGGTTGCGGCCCCACAGCGCGATTTCCCAGCCACTCTTCTCGTCGGCGAGCGAAACGCGCGCATTGAACAGCCAATAGGCATCCGACGCGATCAGCGGGTCGTTCGACGCCTCTTTGAACACCGACGATGCATAGCGCGCGTCGCCCTGGATCGCGCCGCGAAGCCGCGATGTCATACCGAATTCATAGCGCGCCTTGCCCGAAAAGGAGGTCGCGGGAGCATTGGGAAGCCGGTTGCCCGCGGGGACAGTGCCCGCAGCGGTGGCGAAGGCGGAAAGATGCGTATCGAGCAGCCCGAGGCCACCCGACAGCGTCAGACCCGCCGCGGGGCGCAGGATCAGATCGATGTCGGCGCCGAACACGCGCGCGCTGTCGACATTGCCGACCTTTTGCACCGACAGCCCGGTCACCGGATCGATGAAGCGCACGAAGGTCTGCGGGTCCTTGTAATCATAATAGAAGCCCGAGGCGTTGAGCGTCATCGCGCGCCCGAATTCGCTCTTCACCCCGATCTCGTAGGCGGTGATGGTCTCGGGCCGGTAAGGCAGCAACTGGCTGTCATTGTTGGTGAAGCCGCTGAAGAAGCCCCCGCTCTTCCGCCCGCGCGAGACCGAGGCGAAGAGGAGCAGCCCGTTGCGCGGGCGGACGTTGAGCCCGATCCGCCCGGTGACATTGTCGTCGCTGATGACATCGTCGATGTAGGTGTCGTTCACGCCGACGAGCGGGGAGGGCGCGATGAAGGTGGTGCCGCCTTCATAGCGGCGACGTTCATGGGTGAAACGGACGCCGGTGATCAGGTCGAGCTTGTCGGCGATATGCCAGGTCGCATCGGCATAAAGCGCCTGCGACCGCGTCACCTGATCGTAACCGGTCTTTCCCGATCCGCTCGCGGCGCCGAGGAAGAGCAGCGGCCAGTCGTCGAGGAGGTTCGTGTTGTCGCCGAGCACGCGATCCCACGAATAGAAGCCGCCCGCGACGAGATCGACGAGATCGTCGCGATAGCCGACGCGCAATTCCTGCGTGAACTGCCGGACATCCTCGTCCTCGATATAGTCGAACTGCTGAAGCGGGGTCGCGTCGACGTCGATATGATAGAGGCGCGAGAAATCGATATAGCCGGTGATCGAGCTAATCTCGAACGCGCCGGCGCTGTAGCGGATCTTGCCGGTCAGATTGACCTGGTCGACATGATAGGGAAATCGCCCGGTCCAGTCGCCGTCATACGGGCTTTCGTAACCGTTCTGATAGCCATAGGCGTCGGCACAATTCGCATTGTCGAGCGCGCCTTGCCGTACCGCCGCGCACGGCACAAACGGCGTGCCGACGCCATAGGTGCCATTGAACTGCGGCACCCCCATTTCGGAGCGCGAGCGCTCGCCCTCTGCCTTGAGCAAGATGTCGAGATTGTCGGCGGGCTGGAGCGCGAGCTGGATGCGGCCGAGCCAGATGTCGCGCGTCCCGATGTCGCGGCGGCCGGGGGTGCCATCTTCGCGCAGCGAACTTGTCCAGTAACCCTTGCCTTGCTGGATCGTCTTGCCGCCGATGCGAAGCTGCGCCCGCCCGGACAGCGGAACGTTGAGCATCGCCTCGGCGTCGAAGGTATCGAAATTGCCGTAACCCGCTTTCGCGAAGGCCGCGAACGCGTCGCCCGGCGTCGCCGTCACGATGTTGACCGCGCCGGCGGTGGTGTTGCGGCCGTAAAGCGTGCCTTGCGGCCCCTTCAGGATTTCGATGCGGGCAAGGTCGAAGAAATTGCCGCTCATCAGTCCCGGCGAGGCGAGCGGGATTTCGTCGACATAGATGCCCGCGGCGGGGCTGGAGACCGTGCTGAAATCGTCGAGGCCGATGCCGCGGATCGTCACCGTCGGCAGCGCGCCGGGGACCGTTTCCTTGATGTCGACATTGGGAACCTGTGTCGCAAGATCCTTGAGCTCGGCGACGCGCGCAGTGCGGATGCCCTCGGCCGACAGCGCCTGGATCGTCGCGCCGACGTCCTGCAGCCGCTCCTCGCGCTTCATCGCGGTGACGACGATATCGCCTGGGTCGTCGTCCGGTGCGGCCTCCTGCGCCTCGGCGCCGGTCGCGCCGAGGACGAGCGCCGCGCCCGCCAGAAGTGCCGATTTCGACGCGCGGCCCGCCGCGGCGCGCAGATGCGTGAAGCCTCCCATCATCTCTCCCTTCCCCGAACATTCTTTATCGTTTATGTTTCTGACATATGAGTATGTTCAAACATACCGACTTGTCAATCGGCTTCGGAACGGGCAGGCAGGCACCATGAAAAACAGCGGTTTGGCGATGAAAAGCAGGCCTCTGCTGAGCGCGGCACGCGCCGCGCGGCAGGCCCTGCTGCTCGACGAAGCGGCGGCGGAGTTTCGTCGCAACGGAGTCTCGGGTGCCGATCTCGTGCGCATCGCGCAAAATGTCGGGCTGACGCGGCCGAGCCTTTATAATTATTGCTCGGACCGCAACGACCTGGCGCGGCAATGCTATTTTCACTTGCTCGATCCGATGCTTGCCGATCTCGACCGGGCTGCAAGGGGTGCCGACAGCGGGCTTCAGGCTGTGCTCGCTTTCCTCGCGGCCGCACGCGAACGCGACCAGTCGCATGCCATCATTGCCGCCGAACTCGACACGCTTCCCACCGAAGAGCGGCGCGATATTGTCGCGCGGCAGACCGGGGCGTTCGACCGGCTTGCGGCGCTGGTCGAACGGGGGATCGCCGACGGATCGGTGCGCTGCTGCGATCCCGCGATCGCCGCGCGCACGATATGGGGCATCATCGCCTGGGCGCCGCTCGGCGACATCTGGGCCCGCCGCGCCGAACCGGGCCGGCTGTCGGTCGAGCTTCCCGGGATCGTCGAACGCGGCATCGCGACCGGCCCCGCGCCGGCGCATGACGCCCCGATCGCAATCGAGGATTGGGAAGCGCTGGTTCCGCCATCGCCCATCGATCGCCGCGGCGAGATCGTCGCCGCCGCGTCGGCGCTATTCAACGCCCGCGGCGTCGAAGGCGTGTCGCTCGATGATGTCGCGGCGGCGATGGCGGCGACCAAGGGGCTTGTCTATCATCATTTCGCCAGCAAGGCCGATCTGGTCGCGGCGTGCCTCGACCGTGCTTTCGCGCTGTACGACCGGCTGCTCGATCGGGCCGATCGACATGCGTGCGGTGCCGATCGCGCGCGTGCCGGGCTTGCGCTCAACGTCCAGGCCCAACTCGATCCCGCGGGCCCGATGTCGCTGACGGCAGCCGCCTATCACAAGCTGTCGGACGCCGAGCGCGAGCGCTTCGGCAGCCAGACCAATCATCTGCTCGATCGTTCGATCGCGACGATGATATTGGGCAATGCCGACGGCAGCCTTCGCCCGTTCGAGGCCGAACCGACGGCGCTGGCGTCCGCCGGAACGTTCAACTTCGTCGCGCGCTGGCTGCCCGTGGACATGATCCTGTCACCACGGGACATCGCGTTCGAAGTGTCGAATCTCTTCCTTCACGGGCTGCGAAAGCCGTAATTCGCGCGGCACGCAGGCTGCCGGAGCCGCTCGTCAGTGCCGCCCCAGTTCGTCGCGGCCTACCACCATATAATGAACCTCGTCGGGACCGTCGGCGAAGCGCAGATGGCGCACGTCGGCGTAAAGATCGGCGAGCGGGGTCCATTGCGAGATGCCGGTCGCGCCGTGGATCTGGATCGCCTGGTCGATGATCTGGCAGGTGCGCTCGGGGACCATCGCCTTCGCCATGCTGACCCAGACGCGCGCTTCGCGGTTGCCGAGCAGGTCCATCGCCTTCGCCGCCTTGAGCACGATCAGGCGCATCGCCTCGATCTCGATCCGCGCGCGCGCGATCACTTCGAGATTCTTGCCGAGCTGCGACAACTGGCGGCCGAAGGCGGTGCGTGAATTGCCGCGCTTCACCATCAGGTCGAGTGCGCGTTCGGCCTTTCCGATCGTGCGCATGCAGTGATGAATGCGCCCCGGCCCGAGGCGCATCTGCGAAATCTCGAACCCGCGGCCTTCGCCCAGCAGGATATTGTCCTTTGGTACGCGGACATTGTCGAAGCGCATGTGCATATGCCCCTGCGGCGCATGGTCGGCGCCAAAGACGTGCATCGGGCCGAGCACCTGGACGCCGGGCGTGTCCATCGGCACCAGAATCTGCGAATGCTGCGCCTTCCTCGCCGCCTCGGGATTGGTGTTGACCATGCAGATCAATATCTTGCAGCGCGGATCGCCGGCACCGCTGATGAAATATTTCTCGCCGTTGATGACCCATTCATCGCCTTCGAGGCGCGCGCGCGTTTCGAGGTTGCTGGCGTCCGACGAGGCAACGCCGGGCTCGGTCATCACATAGGCCGAGCGGATTTCGCCGTTCAGCAGCGGTTTCAGCCAGCGCTCCTTCTGCTCGGGCGTGCCGACCATTTCGAGCACTTCCATATTGCCGGTGTCGGGCGCCGAGCAGTTCAGCGATTCCGACGCGAGCGGCGATTTGCCGAGTTCGGCCGCGATATAGGCATAGTCGAGATTGCTGAGCGGGGTGCCTGTGTCGCCGTGCGGCAGGAAGAAATTCCAGAGGCCCGCGGCCTTCGCCTTGTCCTTGGCGCCTTCGAGCAGTTCGAGCTGGCCCGGCGCCCAGCTCCAGCGATCGGTGCGGCCTTCGCCGAGGCGGAAAAATTCCTCGGTGATCGGATCGACATTCTCGGCGATATGGCGCTTGACCGCGTCGAAGAGCGGCTGCGCTTGTTTCGACATCCTGAGGTCGTTGAGTTCGGCTTCGAGTTCGATCTCGGTCATGGCAATCCTCCGCTGGGTTTCGCCCACAACCTAGCTACGCCATGTCATCGAGGAAAATGATAGGCGCGAATATAGGATATTCGCAAAACGAATGACTATGCGGGCTGCGCCAGCGCGTCGGTTATGATCGTGCGCAGCCAGCCGAGCCCCGGATCGGCCTGCGCCGCCTGATGCCAGTAGAGATAGCTGCCGCCCTGTTCGACCGGCAGCGGCAGGTCGACAAGCTGCATCGGCCACATCGCGCCCAGCACCTCGGCATGCGACCGCGGCAGCGAAAACAGCATGTCGGATGTGGCGACGATCTGCCACGCGGTGATCGCGTGCTGGCAGCGCACCGCGACGCGCCGGGAGAGGCCCATGCGGCCGAGCGCGATGTCCTCGATCCCCGGGCCATAGGGCCGCGATGTCGCGATGATATGCTCGAGCCCGAGATAGGTCTCAAGGTCGATCGCGCCGTCGACGCGCGGATGCCCCTTGCGCGCCACGATAACGATGGGCTCGGTCCCGAGATAATGGCGCTGGAGCCGGTCGTCGGCGGGCAGCGCGACGTCGAGCGCGAGGTCGAGGTCGCCGCTCGCGAGCATCGTCACGAGGTCGCGGCGGCGGAAGGTCACGCTGGCGAGTGCAACATGCGGAGCTTCCCGCCGGACGCGCGCGACAAGCGCGGAGAAGCGCGGCATTTCGCCCGACAGGCGCACCCCGATGCGGAATTCGCGCGTCGCCTCGGCCGGGTCGAACGATGCGGCCGCGTCGAGCGCCGCGTCGAGCCCGCGCAATGCCTCGCGCACCGGCCCCGCGATCGCGCGCGCCGCCGGGGTCGGCACGAGCCCGTTGCCCTGCCGCACGAAAAGCGGATCATCGAACTGCGTCCGCAGGCGCGTCAGCGCGTGGCTGATCGCTGGCTGCGACAGGTTCAGATGGCGCGCCGCCGCCGACACGCCGCCCTTGACGAAAATGGCGTCGAATATCCGTAGCAGGTTGAGATCGAATCGGGCGAGCTGCCGCAGGTCGTCCTCCTCTGCGAAATCGGCACGTGACGGATCATCGGCACTAATCGCTAATGACGCGGAAGTGAACTGCGGCCGCAGCGGTCACCTTGATCGCGGTACGCATCGATCGTCGCGATGGGCATCGAGCGACACCGGTTTGTCACAATGAATTCCTAGGTCGCGAGCGCAACCAGAACATAACTCTCCCCCGTCGAGACCCAAGGAGCATCCATGAAAAGCCTCACCGCCTGCGCGCTTGTCGCGCTGCAATTTGCTGCGCCCGCGACGGCCGCCGCCGAAGAGATGGCTCCGGCCGTTGCCGACAGCGCCGAAGGCGAGATGATTATCGTCACCGGCACGCGCGACGCGCGGCGAACCCAGTTCGATACGCTGGCACCGATCGACGTCCTCTCGGGCAGGGCGATCGACAGCAGCGTGTCGAACGACCTGTCGGATACGCTCGCGCAGCTCTTGCCGTCATTCAACGTGCAGCGCCTTCCTGCCGCCGATGGTCAGGCATTCGTCCGCCCCGCGACGTTGCGCGGCCTGTCGCCCGACCAGACGCTCGTCCTCGTCAACGGCAAGCGCTATCACCGCTCGGCACTGCTCGGTACGCGCGGTGCGCAGGCGGCCGACCTTGCGACGATCCCGAACCTTGCGATCAAGCGGATCGAGGTGCTCCGCGACGGCGCATCGGCGCAATATGGTTCGGACGCGATCGCGGGCGTGATCAACATTATCCTCGACGATCAGCCCGGCATGACTGCCTTTGGCCAATATTCGAGCTACTATGAAGGCGACGGCCAAAGCTATCAGACCGGTGGGCAGGGTGGCCTGGCGCTCGGCGACCGTGGCACGTTGGTCTTCACCGGCGAATTTACGAAATCCGATGCGACCTCACGCACGCGGCAGCGCCCCGATGCCGAAGCGTTCCAGGCGGCGAACCCGAACCTCGACGTCCCGAACCCGGTGCAGCGCTGGGGCCAGCCCGACCTCAGGTCGGTGCGCGGCGCGGTGAACGCCGATTACGAGATCGTCGATGGCGCGACCGTCTATGCGTTCGGCACCGTCGGGAGCGGTGAGGGCGTTACCGACTTCAACTGGCGCAATCCCGCGGGCACCGCGAACGTCTATAACCCGAGCACGGCGTTCCCCGGTTTCAGTTTCAACAGCCTGTATCCGGCCGGCTTCACGCCGCGTTTCGGCACCAAATATGACGATTTCCAGACCGCTGGCGGACTGCGCGGCGGCCTTGGCGATCAGTTTACCTATGACCTCAGCGCGGCGCTGGGACGCAGCCGCATCAACTATAACATGGGAGAATCGCTCAACGCCTCGCTTGGTCCGGCCAGCCCGACCAGCTTTTATCTCGGGCGATTGTTGCAACGCGAGTTCAACCTGAACGCCGATTTCGTCTACCGGCTGCCGCTCGGGCTGGTCGAACCCGCGAATATCGCGTTCGGCGCCGAACGGCGCAAGGAAAGCTATGCCATCCGGCCCGGCGATCCCGCGTCCTATGCGATCGGTCCCGGCGCGGCGACGGGCCTCGCGCCGAACAGCAACGGTTTCCCGGGTTTCAGTCCGCTGAGCGCGGGCGAGTGGTCGCAGACCAGCTACGCCGGCTATGTCGATGTCGAGGTCCGGCCGGTCGAGATGCTGACGCTCGGCGCGGCGGGGCGTTACGAGGATTTCTCGGCCTTTGGCGACACGTTCAATTACAAGCTGTCGGCGCGCCTCGAACCCGTGAGCGGTGTGGCGCTGCGCGCAACATATTCGACAGGTTTCCGCGCGCCGACGCCGGCGCAGCTCAACGCGCTCACCACCAGCCAGGGGCTCGACACGCGGACGCTGCAGATCTTCAACACCGGGCGGCTGTCGCCCAGCGATCCGATCGCGGTTGCGCTTGGTGCCAAGCCGCTGACCCCCGAAAAATCGCGCACGCTGACGGCGGGCCTGACCTTCCAGTCCGATTTCGGGCTGACGGGCAGCATCGACGTGTATCAGATCAAGCTGCGCGACCGTTTCGGTCAGTCGGCGACCTTCGCGGTGCCCGCCAATCTGCCCAATCCGCAGCGTTTCACCGCGGTCACCTATTTCACCAATGACTTCGACACGCGGACGCGCGGGATCGATGTGGTGCTCGCCTATGCGCGCGACGTCGGGCCCGGCAAGGCCGACATCAGCCTTGCGTACAATTACAACCAGACGCGGGTGACGAGCGGCACGAGTGCGTCGATCGGGAACGAAACGCAGCGAATCCTGTTCGAGGATCGTTTGCCCAAGCATAATGGCACTGCCTCGCTCGGCTATACGATCGGCCGTTTCGGATTGCAGGGCCGCGCGCGATATTATGGGGCGTGGACCGACGTCAGCGGGAATGCGACGGGCGAGGTTTTCCAGCGTTTCGGATCGATGCTGATGTTCGATCTCTCGGCGAGCCTCCAGCTGAACGATCATCTGTCGATCCGCGCCGGAGCCGAGAATATCTTCGACACCTATCCCGACGAGGCGACCAACCAGGCGGTGCGCGGGCTCATCTATTCGCGCAATGCCCCCTATGACACCGACGGCGGTCAATATTATGTCCGCGTCGGGATTACCTTCTGACGCAAAGGGAGCGGGCGTGGAGCTGAATCGAAGGCAGATGCTGATGGCCGCCGCAGCGGCGCCGGTGGCGGGGCGGCTCGAAGCCGCGCCGCTGCCGGCTGGCGCCCGACCCGATGACGAACAATATTGGGCGAAGGTCGCGTCTCAATATGACGTGATCGAGGACATCATCCAGCTCGAGAATGGCAATTGGGGCATGATGGCGCGGCCCGTACTCGAACAATATGAAGCCGCCGTCCGGCGGGTGAACCGCGCGACGAGCTATTATGCCCGCCGCGAGCTTGTCCCCGACCTGATCGCAGTGCGCGCGCGCGTCGCGGCGAAGCTGGGGGTCTCGCCGGAGGAAATTGCCTTCACCCGCAACGCGACCGAAGCGCTCAAGGCGCTGATCGGCGGGTATAACCGGCTGCGCGCGGGCGATGCCGTGCTTTATGCCGATCTCGATTATGACAGCATGCAGGCGTGCTGCGACTCGTTGAAGAAGAGCCGGGGCGTTGACGTCGTGCGCATTGCACTTCCCGAACCCGCGACGCATCAGGGGCTGATCGACTGCTACGAAGCGGCGCTCAAGGCGAATCCGCGCGTGCGCCTGATCCTGCTGACGCACCTCAGCCACCGGACGGGCCTCGTTGTTCCGGTCCGCGAAATCGTCGCGATGGCGCGCGCACGCGGGGTCGATGCGATCGTCGATGCCGCGCACAGCTGGGGCCAGCTCGACTTCTCGCTTCCCGATTTGGGGGCCGACTTCGTCGGGCTGAACCTGCACAAATGGGTCGGCGCTCCACTGGGGGTCGGTGCGCTCTATATCCGCAACACGAAGGTCGAGATGATCGATCCCGACATCGCCAACGAACCCCCGTTCGGCGCGACGGCTCAAGCGCGCGTCCATACGGGCACGGTCGATTTCGCGGCGCAGCTCACCGTCCCCGCAGCGCTCGATTTCCAAGACGCGATCGGCGCTGCGCCGCGCGCGGCACGCCTGCGCTATTTACGCGATCGCTGGGCCGAACCGCTACGAGGCACGCCGGGGATCGAGATATTGACCCCCGCCGATCCGCGGCTTCACGGTGGCATCACATCGTTCCGCCTGACCGGCCGCACCAGCGAAGCGGACAATGTCGCGGTCGCCAAACGCCTGCTCGACGATCACCGGATCTTCTCGGTGCATCGCAGCGGGCCGGCGCGCGGCGCGTGCGTCCGGATCACGCCGGCGCTGTTCAACAGGCCGGGCGATGTGGACATGCTCGCCAAGGCGATCAGGGCATTGGCTTTTTCCCTGCGCTGAGGGACGGCCCTCCGGCTCAGGATGCCGCGACCGTCATGCCGATCCGGACGCCGTTCAGGCCCAGCCATGCCGCCATCCGGTCGAGCTCGATCCCGAGCCGCTCCAGCGTTTCGCCGGGAGCACCCGGTTCGAGGGTAATCCGGTGCGCAAGCAGGACGCCGGCCTGACGGTCGGCCTTGAGATCGACGCGGGCCACCAGCGCGTCGTCCATCAGGAAGGGCAGGACGTAATAGCCGTGGGTGCGCTTGTCCTGCGGGACATAGATTTCGATGCGGTAGCGGAATCCGAACAAGCGTTCGGTGCGGCTGCGCTCCCAGATCAGGGGATCGAACGGGGCGAGCAGCGCCGCGCCGGTCATGCGACGGGGCAGGCGGGCATTGCGGTGTAGCCAGACCTTCTGGTTCCAGCCTTCGACCCGCGCGGGCAAAAGAACGCCCGCCTCCGCCTGCGCCGCGATCGCATGATCGGCTTCGTCGGGCTTCAGCCGATAATAGTCGCGCAAATCTGCGGCAGTCGCGACGCCGAGCGCGCGGGCGCTCCGTTCGATCAAAGCGCGCTGCGCGCTTGCGGCATCGGGGGTGGGCTGGTCGAGAACGGCCTTGGGCAATACGCGTTCGGGCAGATCATAGACCCGTGCAAAGCTGCCGCGGCGCGTCGCGGTGGTGATCCGACCCGACCAGAACAGAAATTCGAGCGCGTGTTTTGTGTGGCTCCATTCCCACCAGCCGCTTTTGCTCGATCCATTCTCGAAATCGGCGGCCGCCAGCGGCCCTTCGGCGACGATCCGGTCGAGCACCGCCTGTGCTTCTGCGCGGTGCTCGATCGCAAAGCGCTTCAAGGCCTGATAGCCGATCTCGCCCCGCTCGGCGCGTGCCATTCGCCAGCGGAGCAGCGGATGAAGGTCGAGCGGAAGCAGCGAGGCTTCATGCGCCCAATATTCGAACAGGCGCCGCTGGCGGGTGGGGCCCCAGGCATCGCGTTCGAGCAGCGTTCGATCATAGCTGCCGAGCCGCGAGAAGGCAGGAAGATAATGCGCGCGCGCCAGCACATTGACGCTATCGATCTGGAAGAGCCCCAGACGGCCCAGCGATTTGCGCAAATGGGCGGCCGTCGGCCGGTCGGGGCGCTGGCCGCCAAAACCCTGCGCCGCGAGCGCGATCCGGCGCGCTTCCTTGAGAGAGAGGGTGATTGTCACTCGCAAGGGCTTGGCGCTGGCGTCCGGGAGCGTCAACCGTCGTCGTTCCGGCGTCGGATCGACCTGACGCTAACGCCGCTTTGTGCCGTAGTCGATTCTGATCCTGACCCAGGCGCCGACCAGCGGCTTTCCACCGAGCCGCGGAGGCCGCACCTGAAACGCCCACGCCGCGGCGAGTACCGCGCGGTTGATCTGCGATCCGTTCGGATATTCGTCGAGCCCGACGCAATCTTCGACGCGATAATCGGGCGCTGTGCGGCAAGCAATCAACCCCCAGCCGGGCCCGCTGGCGGTCGACAAATAGCCGCGCAACTCGTCATCGCGCGGCTCGCGATACCAGGCCGCCGCATAAAGCGGTTCGCCATTTGGCGCCGTTCCTACCCGCTCCGTGTCGCGGGAAGCGGAGGAGCCACCGATGTTGGGCGGTCCATAGACGCGTCCGCCGGAGGGGCGAGGGGCGCTCGGGGGAATCGCCGGCGCGGGCGTCGCGATGGCCGGCGGGGGCGGCGGCTCGGGAGCTTGCGCGGCCTTCGGCTGGGCCGGTTCTGACGGCAGCGGTTCGCGAGGCGCCGGCTCCGGCGATGTGGATTGCGCTTCGGTCCGCGCAGGCTCCGGGTTGCTCGGTTTGGGCGCTTCCTCCGGAATCTCGGTGGCCTCTAGGCTCACCACGCTGACGGGCGCTTCCCTGAAATCAGGCTCCTCTTCGAAGCCCCACGAGAGCAGCATGAGCAGCAGGAGTGCCGGGATCAGAACGGCCAGGCTGATGGCAAGCGTGCGGCGGCCCGCCCCGATGCTGAGCTGTTCGACGTAGGGAGTGGCTGGAACAGAGCTCAGCTGAAGCAATCTTTGGTGTCGGCGTCCGCTGGTCAGGGTGCCCGGGGCTAGAGGGGCGAGATAGTTGGGCGCCGGACCTTTGACAAGGGCGAGCGCCGTCCGATGAACGAAATACACTCGGAAAACGCGCCATTGCTGTAGTCTCAGACCCTCACCGCGACGACGGCTTCGATCTCCACCAGCGCGTCGAAGTGCAGCGGACCGCATGGAACAATCGATCGTGCGGGGCGGTGCGCGCCGAAGAACGCCGCATAGGCCCGGTTGACTTCGCCCCAATGCGCGACGTCGGTCACATAGACGGTGCAGCGGACGATGTCGTCCAGCGAAGCGCCAACCACACCGGCAATCGCCTCGATATTCCCCAGCGCAAAGCCGACCTGTTCACCGATGGATCGATTTTCGTAATCGGGCGCCTCACCGGTCACGCCGAGCTGGCCCGACACATAGAGCGCGTCGCGGTGCAATATGGCCTGGGCATAGTGCCCGCCGGGGGCCGGCGCCGCCGCGCAGCGTATCTCTGTCATTTTCCACCCCTTCATCTCGATCTCCGAAAGCCACTCACCATCCGCCGGTCCGCGGCCATTCTTCGGTCAGCACCCCGCCGCGCAGCACGTCGTAGGAGGTGTAGGCCGCACAGGTCAGGCAGGCGTGACCTGGAAGTATGCGGACGACGCTGCCGATCGGCAGCCGTTCGAACCAGCTTTCGTCGGGCACGGGCACGGCGCCATGTTCCTGATGCACGGTCACCACCGTCAGCGATTCCAGCGGTTCGAGCGTGGCGGCATCGCAGACCAGGCCATATCCCGCGTTCGGCATGAAGCGGTTGGCCCCGACGTCCTTGGATAGCGCGAGGGCGCCGGCATCGAGGATCAGGCTCGGGCCGGAACCGCGACGCTGGTGGCCGATGACGGTCGCCAGTACCGAGACGGCAATATCCTCCAGGGTGCAGACGCCCCGCGACAATTGGGAAAGGTCGCAGAACAGATAAATGCCTGCCCGCACTTCGGTCACGCCCTGCAATTGATCGGCGAAAACCACCGTCGGAGTCGAGCCGACGCTGACGATCGGGCAGGGGTGGCCATGCGTCCGCAGCAATTCCGCTGATGCGACTGCCGCATGCCGCTCGACTTCGGCGAGCGCCCGGATCGGTGCGGGATCGTCGAACGCGTAGCTATGGCCTGCGTGGGTCATCACGCCCGTCAGTTCGAGGTGCGGCGAACAGGCCGCAATCGCCCCGGCGATCGCGACAAGCTCTTCCGACGCGGGTTCGGTGCCGCTGCGGTGTTCGCCGCAATCGACCTCGATGAGCACGGCAAAGCATGCGCCGAGCGCTGCCGCGGCTTCGCCCATCGCCTCCGCGGTCTCCCGGTCGTCGAGGACAAGCAGCAACCGCGCACCATGCTCGCGCTGGATATGATGGATGCGCGCCAGTTTCGCGGGCGCGATCGCGGTCGTGTAGAGAATATCGCGCCAGCCCGCTGCGGCGAAATATTCGGCTTCGGCCAGCGTCGAGACCGTGATCGGCCCGCGCTTGCCATTTGCAGCGATAAGCGCGACGTCGGTCGACTTCGCCGTCTTCAGATGCGGGCGCAACGTGACGCCCAGCGCGTCGCAGCGGGCGCGCATGCGTGCGGCGTTGCGCTCCAGCCGGTCGGCGTCGAGTATCAGCCGCGGGGTGTTCAAACCCGCGAACATCGTAGACGCGCTCATTGTACCAGCTCGCGCAGCGGATCGAGCGTATCGGCAATCAGAAACGGCCGCGCCGCGTCGGCGACAAAGGGCAGGCGGGCCCGATTGTGCCAGAAAACCGGCATACCGACACCGGCTGCACCCGGAATGTCCGCAGGCGAACCCGCCACGAAAAGCGTCCGCGCCGGATCGGTGCCGAGCCGGGCAAGCACGGCGCGGTAGGATTCGGGTTGCGGTTTGTAATAGCCCGTTTCTTCGGAGGTCAGTACCACCGAAAACGGCACGCCGACCCGTTCGGCCGCCTGCCGCCCCAAAAGTTTCGAACAATTTGTTATGACGCCGAGCGCGATGCCGCGCGCGCGGAGCCCGGTAAGCAGCTGCGGCGCTTCCGGCCAGGGCTGGAGCGTGTTCCAGCCGGCAACCAGTGCGTCGGCCGCCGATGCCGCCACACCCGCCGTCACGGCCGCCTCGCGGACAAGATCTTCATAGGGGCGGTAAGCGCCGCAACCATAGGTCAGCTCGAGGTAGGCGCGGCGCCAGCGCAGCCCGTCGCCCGGCGACCCGGCCGCCCGGTTCCAGACCGTCCAGGAATCGAGGAGCGCGGTGAGAAGGTCGAAGACCACAGCTTCGACGGGAGCGGGTTGTTTCATTGATCGGGATCCAAATTCATTAGCGACCCCCAGGCACCGCCGATCCGCAGGCTTGGGGTCGGGAATGCCGCGGGATGGCCCGGAGCGATTAGCAACGCCGCGGCCGGGCGGGCAAATGCCCGTTGCTGATGGTTTCATGCCGCCGCGTATGGACGTGGTTCGCATTCGCCATTCCCGTCTACGCCGTCGCCAGCTTCCAGAATGCTTCGGCCGACGGCGATTGCCGGCCGCGCGGTCGATACAGACGGACGTCGACTGGAATATCCCAGCGCGCATCGCCCGCGCGGACCAGCGCGCCGCGCTTCAGATCATCCGCGACGATGCTCAGCGGAAGCCATGCCAATCCCCTGCCATCCCTTGCCATCCGCGCGAGGATCAGCGTGTGCGACGTGAACACGGTCGTGAAATTCGCGCGCGTCGCACTGGCATCGAACATCGCCGACACGATACGATCCATCCCCGATTCAGCGCCGTAGGCCAGCAGGTTGACCGGATGGCTGGCGTTATCGGAGAGCGCGTGCAACGGCGCGCCATCAATTTCCCGCGGAGCGGCGACCGGCACGAGCGTATCAGATTCGAGAGATATCGACTGGAAACCCGCCCCATCGAGAACCGACGGTGCGCCGGGATGGAAATAGCACAGGCAGAAATGCGCCTTGCCGCTCAGCATCATCTGTTCGGACGTGCCCATATTGTCGGCGGTGAGCTGGATCGGAATCGCGGTATCGGTCATCGCCTGAAGCGTTGCGAGCCATTGGGGGAAGAAGTTCAGCGCGAGGGCGTGCGTGACCAGGATCTTGACCATCGACGCCGACGTGCCCGCAATCTCCTGCACCTCGCGCCGGCCATGCTCGATGTCACGCAGGACGGTCTCGGCGATGACAGCAAAGCGCTTGCCGGCGGGGGTCAGCACCATCTGGTGCGTGCTGCGGTCGACGAGCTCCACGCCGAGCCATTCTTCGAGCGCGCGAATGCGGCGGCTGAATGCGGGCTGCGTCACGCAGCGCGTCGATGCCGCGCGCGAGAAGTTGCCTGCGTGTATCAACGCGCCGAAATCCTCGAGCCATGCCAGTTCCATCACTCATGCCCCTTCGGCCTCTCGGGAAGTTGTAGAGCAGCGACGGCGTGTGCCTACCCCTCGTGACACGCATGGATTGATCCATTTTGCGCATTGGAGCTAGCGCCCGCGGGGCGGCAGTCTGCGTGTGCAGACAGGGTTGTTTCAGGGGGCTTCGGGGATGGGTTTCGACATTTTGCCGCGCGAACGGCGCCATCGCCGCGGTCGCGCGGCGGTGTTCACGGCGGCGATGATTAGCGCAGTGATTGTGGCTGGCGCCTTGCCGGCGGGCGGCGCGGAGCTTGGCGCGGCGCAACGGGCATCGCTGGTGCCGCGCGACGCGCTGTTTGCTTCGCCCGCCTATTCCGAACTGCAGATCAGTCCCGACGGCAAGCAGCTGGCCTTCCTTCATTCTCTGAACGGTGTCCTCAACGTTTGGGTCGCGCCGCTCGACGATCTCAAGGCGGCCACGCCCGTCACCCGTTTCGATACGCGGCCTCCCGACAGTTTTCAGTGGAGCCCCGACGGGCGGTACATATTGGTGCTGAAGGATGTCGGCGGTGAGGAGCATAGCCAACTCTGGGTCGCGAACCTCGAAAAACGCACGGTCGTCAACATGACCGCCGACCCAGCCGTGCAGACGAAGATCGTGAAGCTTTCGAAGCGCCGCCCCGGCGAAATCCTCGTCGGCATGAACATTCGCGACCGCCGCTATCGCGATATTTACCGGATCGACCTTGCGACGGGGCAGCGTACCGAGGTGCTCCGCAACGAGCGAGATTACATCGATGTCGTCGCCGATCCCGATTTCAACATCCGGCTGGGCGTTCGCGGCAATGTTGACGGCTCGTCGACCTATTTCCGCCTCGACCCCGCGGGACCGAGCGAGTTCATGTCGATCCCGCTGGCTTCGTTGCGCAATTCCAAAATCCTCGGGCTCGATGGTGCGGGCAAGCTGTTGATGTTCGACAGCCGGACCAGCGACAAGGCGAATCTCGTCTCGGTCGATCTCGCTACGGGCAAGCAGACCCTGCTTGCCGCGGCCGGGCGCGCCGATATCGTCGATCCGCTGTTCGACGAAGCCAGCGGCACGCTGCTTGCGACGCGCGAGGATCCGCTCGTCAGCGAATGGACGGTGCGATCGGACGAGGTACGCGCCGAGTTCGCGGCGCTTCAAGCGGCGGTCGCGGGGCCATTCAAGATCGTCGATCAGACCCCCGACAATGCGCGCTGGCTGCTCCTCGAGACGGTTTCAAGCCGCCCGGACCGCTATAGCTGGTGGAACCGCAAGGACCGGACGCTCGTGCCGCTGTTGTCGACGCGGCCCGATCTTGAAAAACAGGCGCTCGCGCGCCGACTTCCCGTGACGATCGCGTCGCGTGATGGCCTGGCCTTGCCGAGCTATCTTACGCTTCCGACCAACGCCAAGCTCGGCGCGGACGGGATGCCGGCGGCTCCGGTTCCGATGGTTCTTCTGGTCCATGGCGGGCCTTGGCTTCGCGACGATCTGGCTTTCGATCCGCAGCACGCCTGGCTCGCCGACCGCGGCTATGCGGTGCTGTCGGTGAACTTTCGCGCGTCGGGAGGCTTCGGCAGCGACTTCATGGCGAAGGGCGACCGGAAATGGTCGGAAACGATGCACGACGACCTGCTTGACGGGGTGCAGTGGGCGATCGACAAGGGGGTGACCGCGAAGGACCGCGTCGCGGTGATGGGGCTGTCTTATGGCGGTTATTCGACGCTCGTGTCGTTGAGTTTCACACCCGATACGTTCCAGTGCGGCGTCGACCTCGCGGGGCCGAGCAATCTGGTAAAACAGGTCGCGTTGATGCCCGATTGGTGGACCTGGCAGCGCCCGCAGTTCGTCAACCGCGTGGGCGATCCGGCGACCAGCGAGGGCGCGGCGGATCTGATGCGGCGTTCGCCGATCGCGCGTGTCGATGCGATTTCGAAGCCGCTGCTCATAACCAACGGCGCCAACGATCCGCGCATCTTTCCGGGCCAGTCGGAAGAGATTGTCGATGCGCTGAAGGCGCGCGGCAAGCCCGTGACCTATGCCTTTTATCCCGATGAGGGGCATGTCTATGCGAAGGACGCGACGAACATCTCCTTCGCGGCGATCGCCGAGCATTTCCTGTCGCAATGTCTCGGCGGGCCTGTCGAAGCTTATGGCGACGATCTTGCCGGGTCGCAGGTCGAATTAAGGACCGGCGCCGGGTTTGTGCCCGGTCTCGAGCGGGCGCTTGCGGATATGGGAAAGTGAGCGTCGGCTAGGGCTCGCCGAGATATTTCGCCAAGCTGGCGTCGGGCGGCGGCGAGCGCCCGGCCGCCTCTGCCACATCCATCCGCAGGAAAGCGTTCTGGACAAAGCGGATGCCCGCCCAGCGTAGCGGTTCGACCTCCCAGTTCGGAGCTTGCTTGCGGACATAGGGTGCATGCGGACCGGGTGCGCGGCCGGTGACCAGCCCCGCGAGGGCCCGCGCGCAGATCGCGCTCGTGATCACGCCGTGCCCCGTATAGCCATAGCTGTATCCTATCCGGCGCACGGCATCGAAATGAACGGTGGGCAACCAGTCGCGCGGAATGCCGAGATAGCCCGCCCATCGGTGCGTGAATTCGACGCCATCGAGCGACGGCCACCATTCGGTCAGCCGGTCGCGGATCCAGCCGAAATTGCCGTTTTCGCGCAGCGCGGTCTCGCCCATGTCCGAGGCGTAGCGATAGGGCGCGCCGCGGCTGCCGAACAGGATGCGTCCGTCGGCGGTGCGCGTGAGATAATTGGTCGTGTGGACATAGGAGCTGAGGCATTCACCGCCAGCCCAGCCGACCTTCTCCCATTGTTTGGCGCCGAGCGGCGCGGTGAGCATGATCGTCGACGCCATCGGGATGAGCCTGCGGCGATAATCGGGCTGCGCGGTCAAATAGGCTTCGCCCGCGAGCAGCACCGCGCGCCGGGCGCGGATGGTCCCGCCTGAGGTTACAAGCGCAGGGTGCATGCCCGCGGTGGTTTGCAGTACCTCGGTCCCCTCATAGATCCGCACACCGCGCCGTTCGAGCGCCCGCGCGAGCCCGCGCACGAGGCGGCCGGGATGAATCGTGCCGCCGGCGCGCATGCGCAGCGCGCCATGGACGCTGGTCGCATGCACCGCCTCCCGTGCCCGATCGGCGTCGAGCAACTCGCAGCCATCCTCCATGCCGAGGCGGGCATAAGCGTCGAACGACTGGCGCAGCGACGGCAATTGCCCGGCGCTGCGTGCGAGGGTGAGGGCGCCCGCCGGATTGAAATGCGCGTCGATGCCTTCTTCGTCGCAAATCTGGCCAACTTCATCGACCATCGCTTGCTGGACGAGCAGCATCGCCCTGGCGGTCGCGGCGCCGAAGCGGCGGGTGAGGGCGGCGGGGTTGATCGGGAAGCGCGGCGAGCACCAGCCGCCATTGCGTCCCGATGCGCCGAAGCCGCAAAATTGCCGCTCGACGATCGCGATCGACAGGTCCGGGTCGTTTTGCAGCAGATACCAGGCGGCCCACAGACCCGTGAAACCGCCGCCCATGATCGCGACATCGACGGTCGCGTCACCCGACAGGGCGGGGCGGGACGTCAGATCGTCGTCGCAGCTTGCGAGCCAGTAGCTGCCGATGTCGGCGGGTGAGACGGCGGCGGTCAATCGGGGCTCCGCCGCGCGCTAACGGGCTGGCGGCCGATATTCGAGCGTCATGGTCGACGCGGCCGTCTTGCGTATCCGCTCGGGCGAAAGGTCGATCTTCTTGAGCTCGTTGGTCTCGTGCATCATCGTCTGGTCGGCGAGATGCGGGTTTCCCTTGCCATCGGGGCCGACGAACAGATTCTGGCCGCCGGCGTCGATGACCGAATAGAGCGCGCGCCGGTCGGCGCCGATTTCCATCAGCCCGACCCAGCTTTCGCCGCCATTGTGCGGCGCCATCGTCGGACCGAGCCGCAGCACCGCCGACAGGCGATGCTCGGGATAATCCTCCGCCATTTGCGGACGGTCAGGCGTCTCGAGCGACGCGTCGAAATATTTCCAGTAAATCGGCTGCTTCCATTCGGCCATGTCCTTGCCGGGGAAGCGCGGTTTGACTTCGGCGATCGTCGCCTTGATCGTGTCGATCATCATAGCGGTGCGGCCGCGCCCGTTGAAATAGTCGACGCTGAGCGGCGCGCCCGCCTTGTCGCCCTGAAAGGCGCGAAGCAGCAGGCTCGATTGATAGGTCAGGTAGCGGTCAGCGTCGATCGCCTTCCACCAGTCGCCCATATCGTCGCCGAACAGCGTTTTCGGCGCCGTCTCGAGCCAGGTCCGGTAGAGCGTCAGCCCCGGATTGTCGTAGCGCTGATCGCCGTCGCGGTCCTGATAAAGACCGTTGAAGCTCAACATCAGTTCGCCGGCGCGCTTCACCTCGGGATCGTCGCTCGCCGCGATCGCAGTGCGGATATAAGGCGCGAAAAAGTCGGGCGCCGCCTGATTGCGATCGACCGCGCCAAGCGCGTTGAAAATCTTGCCGTTGAACTCGCGCATGTCGAGCAGCGTCAATGACTGGCCCGCCTTGGCGAGTCGGTCGCCGAGCCAGGTCCGGAACGTAGCGCCGATGCGGGCATTGTCGCCCTCCTGCGACCAGCCCGTCGCCTTGCTGTTCCACGACATGAAATAGCCTTGGCGGGGGTTGATCATGTGCGGCTTTTCGGCGGGGGTCAGAAAGCCGGTCCACTCATATTCGCCGGTGCCGGGCGTCGGCAGTCGCGGATCGACGCCGGCCGCCTTCTTCGGCAGCGCCCCCCCTTCGAAATAGGCGATCGTGCCATCTTCGCCGCCATAACAGGCGCCAAGATTCCAGCCGAGGCGGTCGACGCCCTTTTCGCGGAATTCGGCGAGGCTTTTGGCGCGGCCCATTTCGGCAAAGGCGACCCATGTATCGAGTTCGCGGCCGTGGACGCCCATCTGCTGCGAATAGGCCGTGCCGTTTTCGACGTCCCATGCGATGACCGGGCCGTGGATCGTCCACGCGACATCGTGCGTGAAGGGCGCGCCGTCCTTGACCTTGAAGGCTTCGGTGCGGTGTTCCATTTTCCTCCACGCGCCCTTGTACCAATATTCGTAGCGGTTCTTCGGATTGAGCTTTTCGGCGAAGGTCGTGCCCGCCTCGCTGCTGCCCGAGACGAGCAGCCAGCCGTGCTGCGCGCCGCGGCCCATCGTCGGAACGCCCCAGCCCGTCGAACCGAAGCCCGTGTTGTCAAAGCCGCCGCCCTTCAGATGGATTTCGGGGCCGTCGGCAGTGGCCTCCAGCATCAGCACCTTTCCACTCGCCGATTTTTGGGGGCCGATGACGAGGCAGCGACTTGCGCCTTTCACCGGTTCGGTGGGCTTCGCCTGTTCCGCCGCCGATGCGACATTGCGATTGGGGGCCAGTTGCGCCGGAGCGAGGACGGGGGTGG